>Ga0206937_10009_pt1 | contig 73895 bp, 53 predicted proteins | sample Alteio_BWOrgHeat_11_FD_152923 | JGI IMG/M metagenome (GOLD analysis project Ga0206937, IMG submission 152923) | Enriched cells from forest soil in Barre Woods Harvard Forest LTER site, Petersham, Massachusetts, United States -... | ecosystem: Environmental > Terrestrial > Soil > Temperate forest >... | reverse complement strand
CTATGCCATCAGTAATAACCCTTTAGGCCCGTGGACATACAAAGGCGTATATATGGACCCTACCGACAGCTATACCAATCATGGATCGATAGTAGAGTATAAGGGCCAGTGGTATGCGTTTTATCATAACAGTTCCATTTCGCACCAGGATTGGTTAAGATCTATTTGTGTGGATAAACTTTATTACAATGCCGATGGTACAATTCAAAAGGTTGTGCCTACCGGTGCTATAAGCAAATAAACTAATTACAAACAGCTGTTTATGAATACGAGAACAATTTATAGCATACTTTTAGCCGCATTTGTTGCCGTAACCTGCAGCTGCTCGAAAAAAGTAAGTGTCGCTAAGAATGAGCCGCCGGTGGTAATTGCAAACCCTAACGGCGATGGGATGAAAAACCCGTTCGTTACGCAAATATATACGGCAGATCCATCGGCACATGTGTGGGCGGATGGGCGGCTGTATGTGTACCCATCGCATGACATAGCACCACCCCAGGGCTGCGACCTGATGGATAAATATCACGTGTATTCAACTGACGACTTGGTAACCTGGCGGGATGAGGGTCAGATATTGCAAGCCAGCGACGTGCCATGGGGACGTGCCGAAGGCGGCTTTATGTGGGCTCCTGATTGTGCTTATAAAAATGGCACTTATTACTTCTTCTTCCCCCACCCAAGCGGAACAGACTGGGCAAATACATGGAAAATTGGGGTTGCTACCAGCAAAAGCCCGGCAAGTGGTTTTGTATGCCAGGGCTACATACCGGGGCTTGAATCATTAATTGACCCATGTGTATTTGTTGATGACGATGGACAGGCATACCTGTATTATGGCGGCGGTAATATTTGCAAAGGCGGGAAACTTAAAGATAATATGATGGAAATTGACGGCGAGATGCAAACCATGCAGGGGCTTAATGATTTTCACGAGGCAACATGGGTACACAAAAGAAACGGGATCTATTACCTGTCATACGCCGATAATTTTGACGAGGCCGGTAAACACAATCGCATGAAGTATGCTACCGGCAAAAGCCCGTTAGGCCCCTGGACATATCAGGGCGTGTACATTGACCCAACTGATAGTTTTACCGATCACGGTTCGATTGTTGAATTTAAAGGTCAATGGTATGCTTTTTATCATAATAGCTCGCTTTCGCAAAACGATTGGTTACGCTCCATTTGTGTAAATAAACTTTATTACAATGCCGATGGCACCATTCAAAAGATCATTCAAACCGACATAAGCGGGGTAAAAAAATAATAAATGAACCTATCTAAATAATAAAAACATGAAAATAAATAAGATGAATGCATTGTTAGTTGTAACGGCGCTGTGCATAGTAAGCAGTTGTTCAAAAAAGGGGGGCGATGTCACAAAACAGGTGACACAACCAACAGATACTACTACTCACACGCAGTCGCCGGTAGGCGATGTGGTTGGCAAAGTGATTGTGGGTTACCAGGGATGGTTTGCAGCAATAGGCGACGGATCGCCTATCAACTTGTACTGGCATTGGACCCAGACATGGGAACAGGAGCCATCGCCAACTAATACCGGAATTAGCGCGTGGCCCGATATGCGTGAGTATACCAGCACTTTCCCAACAAATTACCCCAATTTAAATAACGGGCAGCCGGCAACTGTATTTTCATCGTATAGCGATCAGACTGTTAATATCCAATTCAAATGGATGAAGCAGTACGGAATTGATGGCGCTGCCCTGCAGCGTTTCAATCCCAACGGCATTGAAGGGCCAGTACGCGACGCCATGGCCGCTAAAGTAAAAACTGCTGCCGAGGCAAACGGTGTGAAATTTTACATTATGTATGATGTAAGCGGATGGACAAATATGCAAACTGAGATAAAGACCGACTGGACCAGTAAAATGTCGCAATATACCTCATCATCTGCTTATGCAAAGCAAAATGGCAAGCCGGTAGTATGTATCTGGGGCTTTGGGTTTAGCGACGACAACCACAATTTTACTTCAGATGCCTGTCTTGATGTTATCAACTGGTTTAAAAGCAAGGGCTGTTATGTTATAGGCGGTGTGCCAACAAACTGGCGCGACCAGACCAGTGATTCGAGGCCCGATTTTTTAAACGTTTATAAAGCTTTCAATATGCTGTCTCCCTGGATGGTTGGAAGGATTGGTAATGCCAATGAATCTGATGGCTATTATGCAAGCACAAATAAAGCCGATGAGGCGTATTGCCGCGGCAACGGCATTGACTATCAGCCATGTATATTACCAGGCGATCTGAGTGGCCGCCAAAGGGTACATGGCGATTTTATGTGGAGGCAATTTTACAATATGACCAGGGCAGGCGCACAGGGCCTTTATATCTCTATGTATGATGAATTTAATGAAGGGAATCAGATAGTTAAAACAGCCGAAAGCCAGGATTTTGTACCTGCCGGACCAAGAATAATAACAAACGGAGTACCGGGCCCAAATTTCCTGGCACTTGATGAAGATGGCACAGCTTGCTCGTCGGATTATTATTTGCGACTAACAGGCGATGGCGCCAAAATGTTCAAGGGTCTGATACCGCTTACCGCAACACGGCCAACCAAGCCGGAATTGTAACAGATATTTTTGGTTAGTTAGCAACCGCTGAGATCAGTTGATCCAGCGGCTTTTTTTTGCAATTAAGAGAAGCAGGCATTAATCTCAGGTATTATCAAAACGTGCTGTTGGTTCCTACCTTCGATCCAAATGTTATCCCTGCAGCATTCACGGCATCAATAGTAAAGTAATATTTCGTATGCGTATTTAGTGCGTTTATATCCAGTTGCGTCCCCTTATAAACCTGGTAACTGCTATAAAGCTTGCCTGCGCCAACACCATAGCGTACGATATAGAACTCCGCATTGGGTGAGGCGATCCATTTCAGATGCACAGTACGTTCATCGGCAGTATGACTAATGCTGAACTGCTTTACCCTACCGGGCAGCAGACCGGGGGCTTTGCCAAAAATCCGCAGACCGGATATGGAAAACAAGCCTTGCGCCGGGCAATGTACATTTATTATACGCACGTAACGGGCCTGTACGGGCTTATTCAGCTGCGTATAATCGTGTGGAGCATCCTTTCCTTTGTTTTTGTGGTTAATGATGGTGCGCCATACTTTCTTATCAATAGATGCCTCCACATCGTAATAGTAGCCATCACCGGGCGTAAAAGCATCGGCCCTCGCATCCTGATCAGCAAAATTTACCTGTATGGCATTTACAGTGCTTATTTTATCCAGATCGACCTGCAGCCATTCGCCGGCATTACCTGTAGCAGCTGACCACCAGGTACGGATATCCTCATCAAAGGCGTTAGCTACCTCAAAGGTCTCCTCCCCATTAGCACCAAGCACTGACGAGGCTGTCGCCCTTTTATTATAAGACAGGAGCATCCACTTAGGGGATTTTTTCATTAAGCTATGTTTTGTTATACCCGGCGCATATTGCGGGTAATCTCCGAGGTAGGTATCGGTAACCAACTGCCCATCGGCAGTAACAAATGTTGGATATAATACAAGGCGTCGCTCAAACATGTGCCTTACCGATATGGTACCGGTAGCAATATGCCAGTATTCGCCCTCCTTATCTGTAAATGTGCCGGAATGCCCCGCGCCTGTAATAAACCCGGTTGGTTTAAAAGAAAAAGGGCTGTAATCCGCATACACAAAATTACCATTTGGTTTATCGCTCACATAAACGCCGTCGCCATAGGTTTTAAACTGCGTACCGGGCGCCGAATATTGCAGGTAATATTTATCCCCTATTTTATTCATGTATGAGCCTTCAATCCAGGGCCTTGCATTAAAATCGCGATTTTCATCGCCCGGCACCTCCCAACCATGCTGGCTGGTGTTTGAATTTATTAGTTTGAAATGTTTGCCAACGGGTAAAAATGTTTTGGCATCCATCTGCACCACCTGCAGGGAGTCTTTATCCGAGCAGCCATTGTACAAGTACAACTTGCCATCGGTATCTTTAAACAGATAAGGATCGGTGCAGCCAGGCGCATAGCTGCTTATATTTTTCCATTTGCCAACGGCGGGATCATCCGTAGTAAAAGCGCCTGTCTTATTGCCGCCAAAAAAATACAGTTTGTTATTAATTACCGTTATGGACGGTGCATAAACGTCCAGCGGTAACCCTTCTGGCTTAACAAACTGCCAGGTAAGCATATCATCCGAAAACCAATAACCTTTTTGTTTGGATGCAAACAGCCAATACTTGTTCTTATACAAAACAATTGTGGGATCGGCCGCCTCCCTGCGGGTAATACCGCCATCGCTCTGAAAATTATAGGGCAGATTTAAAGGATTACAAAAGGTTTTTAAGGCAGTTTTATTTGTTTGGGCTAATGTATTGAAATGACACAGGCCCGCTATTACTATTGTTAAACTTACAAAAGGATTTTTGATGTTCATATTTGGATAAACAGGTCTATAATTAAACCCGGAAATGGATTTGCAACAGATTTATTCAAGAATTGAATGAAAATCGCGGGTGAAGGCCTCACCGTAAATGGCCTTATACTCTTTATTAAAGTTTTCGAATGTGTTTTTCGCCAGCGAATGCTTGCCAATGAGTGATAATGCTTTACATTTTAAAATCATCGCTTCCTCGTTTACCGGGTCGAAATAGAAAATATCGTTTGATAGCTTAATCAAAAATTCAGGGTCATCCTCAATTTTAATAGTGCCTGCAAAGTATATGTAAGAATCGATGATCTCATTGGACACTTCGGATTTAAAAGCATCCAGCCATTCATATTCAATATTGGATAAAAAATTGCCCCGTTGTGTGATCTGTGTAAGCTGAATTATCTTTTGTTTATCCAGCTTATTTTTATTGGATACAATATTGAGGTATTTGTGATAATCAACCAGTATTTTGCTGTAGTCTATCTCTATTTTCCAGCAGCCGGTATCTTTTGATAAGTGACAGTCGCCCATTTTATCAAGCAGCGATTTAAGCTTGGCAATGTTTACCGAACGATTGTTACGGGCACTTTTTTCTGATTTATCGAACCAGAGGATCTCATTTAATTTTTCGGAGCTAACGCCCCTGTCGAGTTTTACTGAATATAACAGAATAACCAGGAAAAGCTCTTTCAGGAGAGGTGTAAAATATTTGGTTATTTCGTTACCCTCTGGCGTAAAAAGCTGCAGGTCGCCGAATAAAAAAATGGCATTTTTATTAATATTTCGTATATAATCTTCTTCTGCCGTTATAATTCCCTGCTCGGAATGATAGGAAAGCGCCGGAGACTCTGCTGATGGCTTTTGTATCAGTGGTTGAACTGCCGCCGCTTTTTTACGAGCGTAATAAAACCAAACAGCAATTATAACCAGCATCGTTATAAAAGCTATTGCTATCCATAATAAATAACTGTTGTGGTCAATTGCCTCAACATGATCGGCTAAAGGTTCGGGCGGGCTTAATAAGGAATAGATCTTAATCCTTGTCTGATCTTTTTCCCGGAACAATGTAACGGCTAAGAACTGGCCGCTTGCCGGAAAATAACACAGATCGGCATAAGAATAGATATCGTGAAACAGGTAAGGGATGCTATCGCCAACTAAATGATACTGGGCTTTATCCAGCGAACCCTGGATCATTTGCAGGCTCGAGTTAAATTTATGCTGGGGGAAGATCAGCCCGTAGTATGATTTGTTTTTTTCGTTAATAACCAGCGAGTTGGCAAATACAAAATCATCCCCCTTTACATCAATGGCAAACAGCTTTTTAAAGGTTTTATCCTTAACGGAAAACCGCATCATATCATAAATATTGTGCGGATTAACGATCTGCTGGCCCGATGCGCTTCCGTAACCTCCGATCACATAAGCGGTATCGCCGGTTGCGTTTGTACCCAGCCCGGCCATGTACCGCGGGGTAAACGTATCACCCCTAACCTTTATTTTTTGCCAGCTATTGGTAATAACATTATATCGCTTTACGCTGTCTTTATAAATTAACTGTCCATACCCGCCAATGGTATATATAGAACTATCTTTATTACTGAAAAACTTATTGAGGTGGCCGTTATTGGTGGCTAAATTCTTAAAACCTTTATTCCACTTCCCGCTTTGCTGATCGTAGGTGCCAATAGCCATCTGATCGATATACAAATAATATAACTTGCCGCGATTGAACAGTGCCTGATCGCCGGGTACCAGCGATTGCTTGCCTGAATTGTAGGCGGTACTGCTTAACTGCGGAACTTTATTAACAGAATAGGTTACCAATGAATCGGCGGTAATGATATAAATTTTTTCGTTAGCTGCGTCAAAGGCAATGCTGGCATCGCCTGGCACGGTAAATTCCCTTTCCATCTGCCAGTTACGATGAAGCGACTTGATCCACAGCGGATTAGTTACTATTCCGTTATTTTGACTAACCGTTTCATGAGCGATGTCGCCTTGCCCCTCATCAAGTGGCCAGTTTGATAACAGCTTGCCATTTTGCAGCACTTTTACATCCCTTAATTTCAGGGGTGGCACATCTGTGGTTTGAAACTGGCGGTAAGCATTAGCGCCAAAAAGCAGTTTGTAGTTTGTAATTTGTTTTAAGTGAATACCTGATTCACTGAATGATTGGCCACCGGAAAATACGGTAATCTTATCATTTTTGTAATCAATAAGTAAGCGCAATTTGTTCCAGTGATTAAACAACAGTTTCTCATCAATATTAAACGAGATTTTCGAAAGCCGTTCACCTATTATGATCTTAAAATGCCGGATGTTGGCCTGGTTATCATACACCAGGTCGATATTTTGCGTATCATCGCCTATAAGCCTTAACAGGTATCCAAAATAAACTTCGTGGTTCGGGATGAAAGACAGATCGAACGATACTTCAAGGTTGTCTTTGGGAGCTACATTATTCAGGTCGAGGTCAAGCGTGGTGCGTTTATCCTGCACTACTTCGTGGCTATAAAATCCAAGTCCGTAAGATTGCGCATTAACCGGCAATATGAACAGGATATTTAATAAAATAACCGCGGCTATACCAGATAAAAAAACCCTCATGTTAAATAAGTACACAACAATATTACAGCTTAAGCCCTTTTTGATATAATTATAATTTAGTCCAGCAAATGGTCTTTGTTGGGTTGGTTTCGCTAAATTACAATAAAAACAGTTTACATTTTGAAGATTGTAATATTATAAGAGCAACAATTCGATAAATTCACGCTCTGCCAATAGGTATAAATTTAACAAATAATAATATTAATTTACCATACGCTTTAGCATAAAATTAAAGGAAACTTACCTGGCTGTAATTCTAATATTTCTTTGAATGGTACTCCGCTGGGGTTATTTGCCTGCCATATCTACTACATCAGCTAAACGGCTGGAGGGCGTAACTTTCAGATAAACAAGCTTACCCTTTAAAACCCGGCCCTCCACCGTAGTATTATATGGCGCGTTGAGCTTAAAAGTGGCATCCCAGCCCACTGGCCAGGCAGGTAACAGCATTATTTTTTTTCCATCGGCTTGCATCAGCATTTGCTGCAGGCCATTTTCGCCGTTGCCGCCGTTGTCTTCATCGGGGTTATAATCATTACCTGTCGCCCAAAAAGCAGGGAATTTAAGCCGTGGCTCTTTACGGGTAAAGTTAAAGCTAACGTATTCTTTCGCCGTAGCTGCATCACCAAGCATGGCAGCCTGGATAGGATCCTGAACCCAGCAGCCTTTGTCGCGCTGCTTGCGGGCGTTAAATGTATTAATGGCCACATCAAGATGAGGCTTGCCTAAACCAAACAAGCGAAAAGGGTATACAGCATATAATTCAGGGTTTTCGAAATTGTGTGATTGTGCGGCTTGCGGCCCGCTATATGGCAGCAGCACCGTTTTGCCCCTGATATCTGCTGTTGGCAGCGGTGGCAGCTCATCATAAAATTGTTGCCAGTGGTGGCGTGTATTTTCATTAACCAGGCTGCCGGGTAATTTCAGCATCCTGCTGAGTACAGCGTGCAGACCCGCAATGTCTGGTGCGGGATCATGTACTTTCCAATACATTTCAATGGAGTTATCCGGATCGAGCAATAGTTTCCCGGTAGTGTCGCGCTTAAAATGCTCGTCAAAAAAGCGGAGCCCTGCCGTAGCCACCGGCAGCAATGTTTTTTTAGCGAACGTGTTATCGCCCGTATATTCATAATAATCGAGCATCATCATGCTCAATTCCAATATCGGTGTAAAGTAATGGTTAGTGTAATTTTCTTTAACATCGGGCCCCATAAAATTTAAGCCACCCCAAAATGGAGAAGTTTCTGCAAAATAGGCGCCGCCATGGTTATAGAATTGCTTAACCTGCACCTCATTGGCAGGCAGTATATTGGCGTACATCCGGAACAAGGGCAGCATCAGATCAAAATCGCCGGCCATTAGCCTTGGCCAGTACATGGCGCGGGTATTTTGAAACCAATACTGGCCTCCCCATGCCCGGTAATCAGCATTGACATTTTTGGCAGGATTATCCACCACAAAAATAGACCCGTTGAACTTTATAGGGTACGCCCCTCTGCCGGCGCAGGCGGTAACAAAACGCTGCAGGATATAACCTTGCGTAACATTAGCAGCCATGTCATCGCCGCTAATAAATACCCAGCTGCGCGCCCAAAATCGCTTCCACCATTGCTGATGAGCTGAATACGTTTGATTTAAACTAAGCTTTTCAAGCCGGTTTATATCCGACTTTAGCATAGATAACCATTCACTGCCATTACCCGCAACTGCGGTTAAAGGATAAATAGAAATAAGTTGCGAGGTAACTTTTTTGTCCGACTGCAGCGTTGTATCATCTTTATTGGCTAATCCTTTGCCTGTAATTATTGCACCGAAGGTAAGGTTTGCCAGGTGAGGATCGGCTGTTGGTGAATTATGGTGATACCAGGCAATACTATTTTTCCGGTCGCCCAAAATGGTATCTGTTAATCCTGCGCGCCAGTTATCAAGCTTTACACTGACGGTTAATTGGCGGACGCTTTTAGCCTCGACCCTGATAACCGGGTTATTGGCATCAACCCAAACCTTAAAATCAACCTCATTAGTGCCAGTTCCTTCCTGTACTACTATTTCCCCATTTCGAAGTTTAAGTATTTGCTTAAAAGCTGAATTACCGGCTAACGGATTGGGAGTAACGGATACTCTTACAGCACCTAATTTCATCAATACACCGCCTTGTTTTATCCATATATCTTTACCTGCATCCACCTCGCCACCCCAAGCATCAGTTTTACCAATGTAAAACACAAGGTCACCATTTTTCTCAACCCATACATTAAGGCCGATATCCCCGTTGCCCAACGGCATCGATTGAGCCGAACCTGGCCCTGGTATATTCCACTGCACATTATACTTATCTAACAAAGTATCAACAGGGGACTGATCTTTAAGCTTGTGAGACGATTGGGCGCTACTCTGGAAAGCCGTTGTAATCAGCATTATCAAAACCCAGATCGAACCGGACAATTTACTATTCATATTTACTTGCATATCGATTAAGGCCCTTTTGAAAAATCGCAAATAGTTTCTATCGATCGAACCACAATTTATACTTCTCATCATTCTAAATATATTTTAGTTTTTTATAACATATCCGGTTCCCTTCAATATAAAATCGACAATTGGGGCTGGATTAGGAAGGCTGTGCGGGTGATGCTTAAATCCGGGCTTGTGTATTACAGTGATATTGCCGTTCAATGCTTTTACCTTTTGCTCAAAAAGCACTGTGTTTTCCTGCGGAATTACCTGTTCATCAGCATCAGCACAAAGTATCAGTATAGGATATTTACCTTTTACAATCTGTTTTATCTTATCAACCGGGCTGCCTCTAAAATTCAGTACATCGCTGTCGGTCGTAAGGTTATAATCCTTCTTAAAAGCCAGGAACATTTCATCCTTAGCACCGGGCTTATTGATGAACTGCGCGGCCCATGACGGGATATTCAGCAAGGGGTGATCCACATACACACAGGCTACCTTTTCGGGGTTTGAAGCAGCCCAGTTAAACGCATAAACGCCACCGCGACTCATGCCTTCCATTACTGCTTTTTTAGCGAGCCCGGCTTCGCGTAATAATTTATAATAGCTATCCCAGTCGGCAATGGCCTCGCTATCACCCAGCAGCTCTGCCGCATCATAGTAAACAATATGAAAACCCTGCTGCAACAATGCAATGTCCGTTTGCGGCTCATGGCCCCAGAAACGCGCACGCCAAACCCAGGGATGACCCTTGGCGGCAAATTTGGGCTTTGCTATTTTACAGTTTCTCCCGCTTAAAGTAAAATCAGCGCATTCATAACCATAAAACGAACTTTGCGTTAACGGCATTTTAAGTTTTTTGAATATATCAAAATCCTTATCCCGCTCTTGTGCTATCACCCTGTAAACGTTTTGCGCCATAATACCGGCGCCAATTTTATCCGGGTGCAGCTTATCGGGCATATTGGCTTCTTTATCCACAAATGGCGAATGCATATCGATTACTTCGACATGCTCGTCATAAGCTACCTTTTGTATCTTCGGATTGACTTGGTTCGCAATTACCGGCTCCCAAATACCCGCTGTGTCTTTTAGAAAAGTGGCCATCGCCAACAGTAATATTACACGCGGATGCGATGGTAGCTGGGTAAATGAATGAATAAAATCCTTGTAATCCTGCTCATATTGATCCAGGTGTATTCGGTTTATAAGCTTCGAGTCATTACCGCCCAAATCTATAATTACCACGTCCGGGTTATCGGCCAAGGCATCCTGATATTGTTTGGTTTTCCAGTATGGGTTATCGCCTTTGCGTAATAATGTGGTAGCGCTTGCACCATAATTTGTAACCTCGTAACGGCTCCCAAGCATGTTCTGCAATTGGGCGGGATAACAATTCTGTTCCCTGTTTTCGATAAGGGCGCCATAGGTAATGCTGGCGCCTATACAGGCTACCTTTATCCTGCCGCTGGGTTGCGCATGAACCACCAGGCCCGTAAAAATAAGAATGGTTGAAATTAAATATTTCATTTATCGGCTTATTAAAAATGACTGATCAGGGCCGATGTGCTGCCATATTATATTAGTGTATAATGATTCAATAATCGGTTAGTACAAAAAAATGCAACGGTGTTAATTAATTCTTAATAAAAAAATAATTAGCGCGGCGGTAATAAAAATCTTAGCTTACTTTATTGATTTTATTAACCCTCTATATCTTAATTACTATCTTTTTGCCGGTATAGCTTATTTGTTTTGCCGGCTTCGCCGGATCTAATCCTGCCCCCTTATCATCTTTTACAATCACAATATTAAAGATATGGCCCTGGGGCATCCCCTTATAGCCTCGCTTGCGGTCACTGATAGTTAATATCCTCAAAGCATCATCCCACTTTAAATTAATGAGAGAATATTTCCCCTTCTCATAGTTGTAATTATCATTTTCATCCTCATACAAGTCAAAAGTTCCATTGGCCCCGGGATAAATCCTGATTTCAATCGGGTCGGTTTTTTCTGTAGCATATTGAACAAATGGCCCCATAGGCACAATTGAACCTGCTTTAACATACAACGGCATAATATCAACCGGAACTTCTCTTTCTATTTCCTGTCCACCTTCATATTTTTTCCCATTCCAGAAATCAAACCAGCCGGCGCCTGCGGGCAGGTACACCTTTTGTGTTTTTATCTTGCTAAAATCAGCTATGGCGGCACCATTTGCACGGTTTGTATATAATGAATCGGTAACCGGACAAACTAAAAATGCTTTACCAAACATATATTCATTATTAATATCATATACATTTTTATCGCCTGCAAAATCCATTACGAGTGCACGCATCATGGTTGATGCATTTGAAGTTACCGCCCAGGCATTTGAATAGTTATAAGGCAGTAACCGGTAACGCAGGTTCAGGAATTTTTCTTGTGCATCATACGCCCAGTAACCTTTTTGGCCAAACTGGAAGATCTCTCTCGGCGCATCTGTACCGTGCGAACGAAATATCGGGCAGAAGGCCGCAAACTCAAACCAACGGGTATACAACTCCTGGAAAGCAACGTCCTTTATGCCATTGGGATAATTCCGACCAGAGAAAAATCCGCCAATATCACTGTTCCAGTAAGGCATCCCGCTTAACGATAAATTTAATCCGCCGGATATTTGCTTACGGAAAATGTCCCAGCTGGACGTTACATCGCCCGACCAGTTGATAGCTGCATTGCGCTGCTGGCCTGCAAATGCTGATCGCGTTAAAATAACTACACGTTTAGCTGATGTGGTTTCGCGCTGGTGATGATATACTCCGCCTGTTGTCATTAATGGATAGGCATTATGAACGCGGCTGTATGTACCCAAATAAGTAGGCGTATTATCGTTACTTTCTTCCGGGAACGAGTGTTCCGGCTCCGTGGCATCAAGCCACCAGCCATCCAATCCTACCGCTAAAAGATTCTTCTTTATATAGCTCCAATACAGGTCACGCGCATTGGGGTTAAAAGGATCATATAGCCGAACGAATGTTTTAGAAGGATAGGTTAAAACATTAGTATATAAAAATCCATGCCTTTTCATGTCCTGATATATTTTTGTACTATCACCAAACGATGGCCATACAGAAATTATCATGTGCCCATGTAAGCTATGGATACTGTCTACCATTGCTTTAGGATCAGGGAATAAGGGGTTACCAAATTCTGTTGAGTTCCAAAAATGATCATCAGCGCCCCAATACTGCCAATCCTGCACCATGCCGTCTATTGGCACATGCAATTCACGGTATTTTTTTAACACATCTACCGATTGGTATTGAGATTTATAACGCTCGCGGCTTTGAAAGAACCCAAATACCCATTTTGGCAACATTGGCGCCTGCCCCGTTAAATCGCGTAAATTAGCAATGGTTTTATCCGCTGTGCCCCCATTAACAAAGTAATAATCTGCACAATCACCTATCTGTGATGTAAAAGATGTACCGGTTTTATCATCATTAAAAATAGTTGTTGAATAATTATCCCAAAAAACAGCGTATCCTTTCACCGAATAAAAAACAGGTATTGCTATCTGCATATTATTTTGTTTAAGTGCAATGTTTTGATAACGCTGGTTCATAGTGCCTGCCTGGTGCTGGCCTAAACCATATATAGCTTCATCATATTTTAAATCAAATACCTGGCTAACTTTAAATGTGTTAATTGTAGAATCTTTTGTGGGAATAAATTGCAAACCACCCTGCTTCTCTGCTAATAATAAACTGCCGGCATAGTTGTAAAACTGAATTTGCCCGGTTTTAAGGTCAAGTTTTACGCGGGTGATTTTACTATCAATATTTAAAATATTGCCGGATTGAGCAATTTTCAAGATGGTTACTCCAGGAACTTTAATTACGGAAAGACTTTTCTTCTCAAATGGAACGCCTGCGGGAGACTTTAATATCCTCACCAGATCGGGCGAATAGAATTGGACACTAATATCAACTTTACCAACTGTTGCATTTACCCCATTGGTAACTTGTTTGTAACGCTGAGCCCATCCATAAGAGCAGACGAGTAATAACAGGATGGAGATTCTAACGCTTTTACTTATTTTCATTTGGTTATTATGGTTTGGTGTCGTTTATTAAGCAGTATCCCAATAAATGTATAAGCAAGCGATTAATAAATAATGAATAATTAATTAATGATCTGCACCTGCTTCAGTAGCCATTTGTTTGAAACGCACTTGTTTCGGTAGGCAGTAAAGCAAGCGTTCCGAAGCCATTGAGCACCTTGTTCCTGAATATCAAAAACTTAATTCTGAAATACTTGACGTGATCAATCAAAGCGACCGGAATTTATATTAGTTTACCGGTAAATTAAAGTATATTTAGAAAAAACCAACTCACATGCAATCAATCAATTCCACCACACCATCAACCGATGGTAATCAACCTTCATCACGCTTTAGTTTATCGAATATATTCAAACAGGATCATGAACGTTATGATGGCGTTCCGAAAATCAATATCTATCTATTAAGAATTCTCTATACTTTAATGTTCATATTTCTTTCCTATGACTCCTGGACACATATTTTAAATCACAAAGGCAATTGGGGTGTGACAGATGCTACTGCCTGGTGTGTATGGTTAGGATACGGCGCTATATCCTGGATAGGGATAATCAATCCGCTAAAAATGTTGCCTATTGTACTGCTTGAGATCATCTATAAAATCACCTGGCTATTTGTTGTAGCATTTCCATTATGGACGAAAAATGAATTAACCGGTTCGCCGGTTGAGGGCACGACCCATGTGTTTATGATGGTTATATTACCTATAGTGGCCATGCCCTGGAGGTATTTTTTCAGAACATATGTTGTGAATAAACGTATGGCCTGACACCGGCGTTTTAGTATTTCTATTAGTTGTTAAGCGATAAAAGCAAACAACCATTATGCATTCTTTTTTGCCCGATTTACCATCGCATCAATAATTGCGTTAAGTAAAGCTATACAGTTATTGCAGAGGTTCCGCCCCCTCCTCCGGTGTGGCCATTATCCCCGCCTTTGGATTCGCCGCCGCCACCACCGCCACCCTTGTCAGAACTTTCATCCTCCGTAGATTTGGAGATACCGTCCAGATTTATCTGATCTCTACCTATCCCCAGTAAATCGCATACCTGATAATAAATATCCAAAAGGCTTGCATTACCGGTTATATGCTGATGGCCCTTGGAGTTTCCGCCAATATCTTCCAGCATTCTTTCGCGTAAACTATACAGATCACCTGTCCCTAAAAAGTGCCGGAGCTGACCTATGTGTACCGTTCTGCTTACTGTTCCATGGGTAAATACCTGTGTAGCATTATTAATGCTCCCCAAATCGTTAAGGTTACCTTGAACTCTGCCGGAGCGCTTCATCATAAATTGTGTTGTCATTCCGTTAATTAAGGCGTTGCTATTTTTACTAACCGCCTGCACTTTTCTTTGTGCCACTACTGCAGGCCGGTTGTCGGCCAGCTGAATTGCAGATTTAGCTTTATATTGTTGAACTGTATGATCATCAGAAACTCCGATGCTTCTATTCTCTGCCGATTTGTTTGCGTATTCACTCATGGTAATATGTATGATAAGGTTGGGTAGTAACTTTTTCCTTGCCAGGGGATTAGACAATAGAAAAGCAATATTTAAATATATGAAATATCCGATAACAAAACCGCTGTTAATTTAAAATTCGGTTATATAATATTCCTGCTTATTTTTACAAATCGCCATCACACTTAAACCTTAACAATATGAATATTATCGACAAGACCGTTATAAAACTTTATCATGAAATGCGGGCGAAAGAATTTGGCGAAGGTACCAGCCAGGCCCTGGGCTGGCATAATGATGAAGGCCAGTTATTACGGTTTGCCATGCTGGCTGGTATTGGCGATATGAATAATTGCTCAGTATTGGATATAGGCTGTGGCCACGGAGATTTAAGTGCATATCTGGTTGACAAATACCCCACGCTGAAATATTCAGGAATTGACCAGGTTGAAGAAATTTTAGCAATAGCATCTGCCCGGTATGCGCACCTGCCTCAAACGTCTTTTTATATGGGCGATTTCTCGGTAGCCGAACTGCCCGCGGCCGACTATGTTTTAGCCAGCGGAAGCCTTAATTATCACTCCGGCGAGCCGGATTTTATCTATAAAATGATAAGCTGCCTGTTCAATGCCAGTCGCATAGCATTTGGGTTTAACCTGCTGAGCAAAATGAACGACCCCGGGGGTGTTTTGGTGTCTTACGATGTTTATAATATTATGAAGTATTGCTACACCCTAAGCAATAAGGTGATATTGCAGGATAATTATTGCGATGGCGATTATACGGTTTGGATGTATAAGTGAAGCAAACGTTTTTAGTGCTCACCGCTGTTAAAGTCGTTCAATACCTCATCAACGATGAACATAACCCGTCATTAAACTATATAAATTTAGAATTAAGATTTCCAAATCCTTTTTTTGCCGGGGCCGGAGCGAAATCCTCTATTCCCATATTAGCCAAAGATCCTTCCTTATCAATTGCCCGTAAAAAATCAAGATTTTTATAAGGTTCAACACCATTATTATAGCCTATTATGTGATCTTTCCCGTGTACACGGATTGGCATCCCCGATCCCTGGACGTACCCTGTAACAGGCCCTGGCTTGCCTGACGTTCCAACCAGTAGTTTATGTCTAACTGATGCGTAATCGGGCACTTTATAATGAAGTGCTGCCAGTGCGTCCCCGTCTGCCGGCTCCTTTCGTTTATCAGGGTTATCATGATGTACAGCCAACTTTAAACTACGATAGGCCGTATCCATACCGCCACCAAATGTGCCTATTCGGTGTGGGTTAGCCAGCCATGTGGTAGGACTTCCTTCCCTGTTGGCTATTTTCCCTGTTGCTTCATCTGTACTGGCTACTAGCCCGACGCTATGAGGAATGTTTGCTTCACCTATAACGTTGTTAATAAACTTAACCAATTGGTTACCCGAATATGAGCCATCGTCTATAAATACAATATGCCCGGCATTTTCTAAACGCGCAGCGTATTGCCCTGCTATTCTTTGGTCCAGAGCTCCCTTTTCTTTTACCGGCAAGGAAATTACCATGGTTGGCGGAGCACCCCCAAGTCTTCTAACCTGATCAAGAACCTTACCGGTTAGCCAAAAATTGCTTTTGCCAACTTCGGAAACGATGCAGCTGTATTGACCTAACCTCATAATACCATAAGCTATTTCGTTGATCTTATTATCAAATGTTCTTTTACTAATGATCTCGAATTGGTCTATATATTGCTGGGCGGCCTGAGGGTATTCGGAATGGTCAAAGCCCGGAACTTTACTAATTGGCTGCTTTTCAGGTGCTGCAACGGTAAGGCTGGTGTATTTACCCAACTTATTCCACCTGGCCTGGTCTTGTGGGCTAAGCGCCCTGGTTGGCCCGGCCAGATGGCTGTCCCGACCAATGGGTCGCGCCCTGGTAGGGCCTACGGGTCCTGATGGTGCAACATCCCTCACATCGTTTACAACAACAGTATCCGCCCTTACATATACATCATCCGGCACTTCAGCGCCATTAACACTAATTACTTTAATCCACCTGTTGTTTTGTTCGCCTTGTCTATCCTCCTCGGTATGCGTTTCCTGGTTCGGGCCGCGGCGCGAACGAAGCTTTTGTCCGTTATCAATTATCAGCGTTGTGCCATGTGTTACCTGACGATATTCCGCCCCTTCAAATATGGAACCTCCCTTTGCCAGCACCAGATGAGTTACCCCGTTAATTTGCGCTTCAATTTGTTTTCGTTGAATAATCGACGCTGCCATTTTTGAAATTGATTTCGACTGAACTATCTCTCCCGTATATTGGTTTGCTTTAGCACCCATGGCATCGGCTTCAGCCTCCAAACCCTTATTGTCATTAACCGGGACATTCCCTTTCATTTGCATAGTAGGTTTTACCCTGCCCTGCTTTTGCTGCACCACATGCCAGGCCTCGTGCGGTAAATGTTTTTCCTGGCCAGGCGCCATATGAATATCTGTCCCTTGCGCATAGGCATGCGCCTGTAATTGCGCCGGCTTACCGGAGTTGTAATGCACCTTTACATCATCCATAGAAATGCCCGAAAGCTTTTCTATGCCGTTTTTTAATTGCGCGGGCAGGTTAGACTGGCTTTCACCACCTGTAGTTCCGCCCGCTGTATTTGCACCCGGTTTAAGCTGCGCTGTTGTTTTAGGGCGATGGTCCTGCAAGTAAAAACTCTCGCCGCCGGCTTTAGGCGCCGGGCCGGTTTCAGCCTTTTTATGCTGCCGTGTGGAAGATTTTTGATTCATAGTGCATTATGTTTATATTCGATTATACTACCGGTCTTTACATTTCACAATTACCGGGCTTATTCCTCCATTGTAATCGATCGCTGACGAAAACTCTTCGGTTTGTATCTGCTTCTGCAGTTTAACATACCGGTACTCATTAAAAGGCATTTTTAGCCTGCCGCCTGTGAGCAGGCTGTATACTAAAGCATCTTCAAGTATAATGCAGCTTATCCTGACCGTATACAGGTTAATCAGTTGGTCATCCATCAGCATTACCTCGTTGGTTATATTATCCCACCGGATTATTTTTTTCAAAGCATCTGCAATCAGTTTCTGTACAGCACTTACATCCTTCCTGTAACATTCAGGCACCAGGTATATTTCGCCCGTATTGATCAGATAGCCCAGAATAACCAGCTTTTTTTTATGCACCAGTTCGTTAAGCGCCGCTGCTATTAATACCTTTTGCTCCCTGGTATTCACCCTTTTGTTAATGTGGCTTAGTGCATACCTTAAGGTTATATCGGCTGTATGAAAATCAGCTTGCTCAATGCTTTTTATTTTTTGTAATAAAGTTTCCCGTTTTGCCATAAGTGTTACAGCTGATCATTGCATGTTAACCTTTATTGTTTTATTATCCTTTTTATACTCGCGCCTTATGCCGGTCAGCAGCTCGGCCCGGGTAACAACATTATCGTTCCTGGAGATGGCTGCCATCGCACAGTATCTTAAAACGTTAATAATTGCACCGCCCGATAGCTCAAACTCCTCAGCTACGCGATACACATCTATATCGGGATGTAAACAGCACTTCTTTGAGAAGGCATTTTTCCATAAAGTATACCGTTCTTCCACATCAGGCATTGCAAAATGTATCATTCCCTGGAAACGACGGGTAAAGGCATCATCCATGTTAGCCTTAAGGTTGGTTGCAAGTATCACCACACCCGGAAAGTCTTCTATTTTTTGCAGCAGGTAAGATGTTTGCTGATTGGCATGCCTGTCGTTTGAAGAATTGGCGGCCGTGCGCTTACCAAACAGCGAATCAGCTTCATCGAAAAATAATATCCAATCTCTGTTAATGGCGGTATCAAATACCCGCGAGAGGTTTTTCTCTGTTTCACCTATGTACTTATCTAATACCAACGATACATCTACCCTGTAAACATCCCTGCCGGTTTGTTTACCGATGAGCGTTGCCGTTAGTGTTTTACCTGTTCCCGGTGGCCCATAAAACAGTACACGGTAACCGGGTTTTATTTTGCTTGCCAGGTCCCATTCATTCAGAAGTGTCTGACTGTGTGTTATCCAGGTGGTTATCTCATCTACCTGCTCCAATGTTGAATGATGAAGCACTACATCGCTCCATTTCATCGGGGTTGATATTTTTTGAGCAGGGAAAGCGGGATCCGGTGAAGGCGCAATTTTTTTTCCTGTTATAAAATATTGCACCCATTCTTTATTCATTGTGAGCTGTCCATCCAATAGAGGCAATTCCCCCTCGGGCTTGGTAAAGCTTAGCACCTTGTTGCTAATAAGTAAGCTTTCGTCTGAAAGCAGCCTGGTCAGTTCGGCAGTTTTAGAAAGATCATTAGCTGTCAATAAAAAATTTAGCGTTTGCCCGGATGGTATAAAACCGGGATGCCCTTTTTCAATATACCCGCCAAACTCTGTGTAGGGCCTGTCCGTTAATTGGTTTCGGCAAAAAAAAACATCCAATATCTCCGGGCGGATATGGGGCGCCATTGTAAGCGCCATTGTAATTCTTTCATATATGTCCAAGTCCCACTGCTTTACGATACCGGCATAAGGCGACGTTGAATTAGTGAGGTCAGGTACGGGCAGTTCGGTCCAATCATTATCGTACCCTTCATGCCGCAAGTAATAGCCAATGGCTTGCTGTATAACCTCCTGCAGCCATGCCAGTTCGTTCTGTATATCGTCGAGAAAATATTCAGTTTCCATATTTCGGGAATAACAATGCTATATCATCAAGATTCATGTCGGCCCATTTAAAGTAAAGTAACGCCGTATTGGGGTTTAATTCATTGGCGCGTAATGTATCAAGCAAACTGCATTCGGGGTGGTTGCTCAAAGGATTTATATAAGGCGGGGCGGCAGCAAACTGGTCGAAAAAGTTCAATGCCCATTCCTGGTGTTTACGCCTGTTAATTATCAGTTCATTAATAAAAGTGCGCACTTTTTCATCCTGCACAACAAGCTTTTTTGCCTTGAAGAAAGTGGGCATCCTCTCTTTTTGCAGGTGATAATACTCTACATTTTTTGATTGTATGGTTCTTACATCTACATGATCAAAAATATCAACAAGGCCAAAATTTTCAGTTGCGGTAGCTATTTCGAGCTCAGCATCATGGGTGCCGCCAACGGCCAGGCTCCAATGCGATGTGCTTGCGCTTTCCGTTACCACAAACACTTCCCTGAATGAATAATAAATCTGCGTAAGTTTAATTATTAGTTGATCCTGCAATTCGCTCCAATTTGCTATTCTTACTAACTTGCGGTTAGCGGATGAGAACAAGAAGCTGCCGTAACCGGCAAAGCCAAGCACCTGCTTACTAAATTCAAATTCCTCTCCCCCTAAGCCAGGCGCGCTGCTTCTGCCGGAGTAAAGCCTTCTTACACCTTCTTCCATTTTCCATACGGGAGCTTGCGAATGCTCATCATGCACCAGGTTTATATCCTCCGGTTTAATCATGTTGCCGAAATAGATGTTTCCAAGAACAATTATTTCCCCATTTTTAATCTGGAAAAAATCGCCGGGGTATATTGGCTGACTGAGCGGCCTGGCAGGAACGTAACCCCCTGTTTTTGAATAAAAGCTAACATAAAATTTATGAAATAGGTTACTCATGATGAAACATATTTAAAACCACCGGCCCGTTATTGGTAAGCCGGCGGTTTGTTATAGTACTTATGATGCCAGTGCGGCTGCGTTGGCTGCAGCAAGGCCAAGCTGATAAGATTTTAGCTTTATCTGTGCTTGTACAAGGTTTGCAGTAGCTACGCTCAACTGCTTATTGGTAGCGTCTGAAGCGTGAACAGACTTTTCATATGCCAGTTTAGCGTTGTTATACGCGGCATTAAGTAAGGTTGCAAGCGAGTTTGCAGCAACTTTCGGATCTTCGCCTTCGCCCGATAAAACTTCGTACAGTTTACGTGCCTGTGTAAACTGAAGCGCCGATGCTGCTTCTGATTGCAGGTTTGCTGCCTGCGCCGCGTAGGCCGCCTGGAGGGCAACCAGCGTTAATGCAATTGCATTATTTGCATCGGCCCCGGCAGTACTAACCCTGGCAACCAGGTCATCATTAATTAAAGGGTTGAGTGCTTTTTTCCGGATGATAAGGTTAGATAGCTTGTTGACTACTTCGGCAGCATAAATCAACTTATCGATAAGCGATTTGATACTTATAGCAACATCTTTGGTTTTTGCGTCGGCAATAACAATGGAATTAAAGGCGGTTTCTGAATTTTGCCTGAGGGCTAAAGCCGACTGCAATATCTGGGTGAGCATGTTCTTGTTGCTCAGCGCCCCGGCTTTATTGTTGTCGTTGGTAACAACAACTGCCTGAAAATTTGCAGCCTTTACCGTAAGCGAATCAACGATAGCCTGTAGCTGCTGAACGTCATACTGTGCATCGGTTACTTGTATAGTTAGGGCATCTAATTCCGCTTTTTTCTTTTCGGTAATCCCGTATCTCTTCGGTGTGGTCATAACATCTAAAGTGCTCATATCTTTTATTATTTAGGTTGAGGTGAAGTATTGGGTGTATATTTAAATGGCTTGGTTGTGGCATAGTCAGACAGTGAACTTTTATATTGTATCATGTCTTCTGCCGGCACTTTTGCCACTGTAAGCACAACAGGAACGTAGGCATAACCCGGTATAAGGGTATCGCCAAAATTATCAGTAACACTATCTGATAACTGTGCGTAGAATTTGCCGGCTTTAGCCTCCGTCGCATTGGCAGACGGGTTAGCTTTACTATAATTGGCAAATGGTACTTGCTCGGCTATTTTTGTATTGAAAAAGAAACCCGGATGAGTTTGCTTTGCCGGCGTTAGGCCTTTCATTGCGGTCTCCCTGGCTTTATTAGCTTTATCCAGTTCGTGTTTAATGCGCGAATACTCCGATTCAAGTGTTGCTTTAGAAGAGCTCGACGATGTTGCAGAGACAGCTTCAGTTGCTGGTGCTTCCTCAGCATCAGACGATTCATCTGAAGAAGAGGTTTCCTCTTCCGTGGCAGTTGCCCCGGTTGAAGGTTGCGTACTTAAGGATTCTATCTGTGCCTGAAGGGTTAATAGTTCAGCTTGAAGACTGGCAATTAACGGGTCATATTTATCGGCAATAATTTCCAGTCTTACCACCTCGTTTTCGATGCTTCTTAGCCCTTCTTCGGATAGTAATCCTGTAATAAGCCCTTTATTATCCGGCAGGTACATCACTCTGTGCTCAACATTATTAGCCTGGACAATGCCTGGCTCAATAACCTCGAAAGTAATTTTATTCTCTTTTTCGGCGAAGGTATCAGCTTTCGGGCTTACCAAATCTACAGTAAGCACAAACGACTCTGATGGCGCCGACAAATAATCATCGAAAGTATTGATAAGCTTTTTGTAATCTTCTTCCAGCTGGGCAAAAACAAAAACTGCATACTTTACACCAAGCTTCATTGGGTCCCCATCAGAGTCGAGCAACTCATTTATCGTAATTGTAGTTTGGATGATGGGTGATTTCGAATCCTTCGGCAATGTAACTTTCTTCCTTTGTTTAGGGTATTGATATAGGTTCTCAGCATTAGAGATGGTAAATACCTGCTTTTTGCTATCCTTCACCAGCATAATAGAGTAGCTTTTTACAGGGTAGCTGCTATCATCTTTTGCCGTTTCGTCGGTTGTTGAATTTTTCAGGCCGGGGCTAAAAGGAGCACGGTAATAGTTGAAGTTTACATCGTATGACTTGTATGTTTTTTTGGTGACGGTAAGATTAAGGTTCAGCTCGCGGTTATTTAAAATATAGGCTGAACGTACTGCGAAATATTCGGCGTTACTTGATTCCAATGTGCCTTCGGCTACCTTTTCTATCGCGCCGGCACTTGCGAGTGCAGCATGATCTGCGGTTACCGTAGCCGCAATGGCGCTAAAATCTGCATTAGTTACAGCCAGCAGGTTTGCAATAGCAGTATTGGTAGCTGCAGCTTCATCAGAAACGGTATCCGAAGCTACCTCAGCAGTGTACGTTGAGGCTTCCATAGCGGCCTGTGACAACTTTTCGGCATCATAAGCCGTAGCATTAATAAGCGCATAGGCCGTTTCACCCTGTGCATACAGCTCGCCTTCGGCATCGGCTGCTTTAAGTATGCTGTATATATTGCCAATATCGCCTGCCAGCCGCACAATTGCATTAGATGCAATTTGAATGTTGGAGGCGCTTACCGCAGCGTTAGTGACAGACTGCGCCGTATATGCCTTTTGCTGCAAGGCGGCGGTTGACAGATTGGTTGCTATATTACCATTGGTTATAGCCTGCGCACTTACATTTTGCTGCTCACTGTATTTAACATTTGCAAGATCAAGCTTTTCGCTTGCAGTAATAATTGCTCCTTCGGCATAATAAAGGCTGAAGCTGGCGGCATCCAGGTTGGATTTAAGATTTTTTTTGGCAAGCTCGAGCGTTTGCAGTGTATTCACCACGCTGGCGTGCAGATTGTCGTTGTATGTGTTCATGTTTTTTATGTTTTCGTGATCATTTTGTTCGGTGTATTATCGCTTGGCAAGGCAGCCTCAGCTGCTGTCAATTTTTAAAATATTTTGTTTCATACTATATCTTCCATTTTACGTGGAGCGGTTTATCCATCCACTGATATTTAATGATCGAATAAGAAAAGGGGAACTTGTTAACCAGAATATCATAAGGCCGGGGCTCTACCACCAGCTCCCAACGCTCGTCGGTTTCCGAAAGCAACCCATTTCGAACCAGCCAGTTGCCTCTGAAACCTTCCACACTTGTTTTGCCGATGGCAGCCCATTGTCCAACCAGGTTAAGTATCATCCCCGATACCATTTCCTGCTGAGCAACATCAAGCGTAATACCTGTTGTTACCGCATCATTCAGCCCCAGCCCGCACAGGATTTTGTTAAGCGGCAGGTAAACTTCAGAGGTTTCCAACATCCCGGTTACAGCATACTGCAAAACATGTACTGCATCCAATTGCGTATCGGCATTTAAAAATTCTTTGCCGTTAAGCAGGTTCATGAGCCTGAAAAGCGTTGGCACATATTCGCTTAACAGCACCATCCCCGCATTTTTTACCGAAATAGGTATCGCGGCAGTTTTTTCATTATTATTGGGGCTGCTGTTTTTATTGCCTGTTCCCTGCAGAAAGTATTCTGCAGGTATATTTTTTTGCGCATTAAGGCTTATCAACTGGTTAAGTGAGGCCCGGCTGGCAGGTGTAAGCGTACTATGCCCGGCTGTTGCCTGTTGTAAAAACTTATCTTTACTTATTTTATAAGTAACGGATATATCCCAGATCAGCTCATTCCATATTCGGGAGGCCGTTAACAGTGTATAGTTTGATGATTTATATGCGAACAGCAATTTACGGTACAACAGCAACTGCAACTGACGACCCGACAGTGTATCAAATGACATACCCCCCAGGGTTTTGTGGAGGCTTTCTATTTCGCTTGCAATCGATTTAATATTACTACTATGAGCAGACAAGATGTCTACCAGCTTCACAAAAGGCAATACTTCGATAATTTGTTCTATTTCAGTTGTACCCAATCTGCTGCTTTTCAAAAAGTTCAACAAAGTATCGGGGTAATGGCGAACAATTTCTTCCGCAAGCATCGCTGCATTATATACAGGCACCATGCTGAACCACGCCGGGATATTTCCTGTAGTTATAACCTGGTGAAAAAGCCGGTCGGTTACACCCCTTTGCCGTGCGTTAATTACATCAGCAGTTAGTATACCTATGTGTTGGCTGGTATCTTTGCTTTGCTCATCGTCATCTTCCGCATTTATATTATCATGCTCCTCTCCTATGGCGGTTTTGTCAACGATATTCAAATTATTATTTTGCCCATGCCAGAGCGAAACTACCGATCCGGATACATTTGCTATATCGGTTATCGGGCCTGTTTCTAAATCATCTGAGTTACTTCTTTGCTTGTACCAGTGAGGAATTGCAATGCCGCCGGCATTTAATATATCAATCCGCAGTTGCAATGCTGCTGCACTTAACTTGCCCGTTTGCCGGTACCATTGAAGTACTTTAGGCCCAGATACAGGCATTGCATTAAGTAATTTCAATCCTGCATTATTTAAATTGGCTCGTTTGCCGAATAGCGAAGGTTCAGTATCATTTACCGGCTGCTTGCCTGCGGTTAATTTTAACTTTTCACCGTTTAACCTATTAATTACTTGTTGCTGCCCGGCCGAAAGTGATATGATAAGCTTACGAATGCTTTGTGATGCCTTGAATCCGGCTGCATTGAATTTGCTCACTATGGCATCATTTACCAAACCCCGGGATGATGATATTGAAAAGCTCCTTTTGACAAGCTGATCGCGACCGCCCTGCCAGGTACTTCGTTGTTTATTGATTAGCAACATCTGCTTGTAGATACTTACCAGCATAGCATCGCCCGAAACGCGCGAGGTTGATGTATTACAAAGCAGGTATATTAAAGCCAGGTCACCGGTACGCTGTGCCGAAACTGACCTGCTGTTAGTTAAAAGATAAAGTAAATGACCAAAATTGACCATGTGCATTAGCCGTGCTATCTCATTATCGGATAAAGCAAATGCGGCAAATGTCTTTTCGCCGTTTTGCGTTTCACCGATGGCTTGCAGCAGCAGGTTTTCTAAATTTATTGGTCTCCCGGCCCAAACAACTGTTTGTGCACCTGTAGCAATAGCAGCTTTCAGCATTTCGGTTAATGCTTCCAGTTCAGCAGGTTTAATGGTTTTAAAACTGAGGCCAGCATTATTGCGCCATGAATAAAGATGATTATTAGTTATCGGCCCATGTTCTTTTAACGAAAGATAACGATAGGCTACAGCAGCTTTAAAGTTGTTTTTTAATCCATTAAAACCCTGGTGATACCATTCTCTGCTAATAAAGCATTGCCAAAATAAATCGCCTAATGATTTTATCACGGACGGCTTATTTAGGCCGGGATTCGATTTAAGAATATCATTACCAGTGGCCATCATCAATGTCCTGACTTCACGGCTACCGTTGATGAAAAACCTGTCAAACAATAATCCACACAACTGCCCGTCTTCCCGTATCGTAGCTATCAACGCATAATTTGTGCGATACCTGTACAAATTATCTAAAACAACAAGCAGGGGCTTCTTAATATCCAGCAACTGCTCATACATCGATGCAATCACCTCATTGTAGTATACATTAACATTATTGATTTTCGGATTTAAGTTACCAGCTAATGCAGATGATTGGTTGGGCATTAATTGTTGCTCTAATAATGCCAGGCACGGTTTGCTGAACCGGCCTGATGATCTCAGTTGCTTCAATAATTCTTTAAAGAACAATTGCGTTGAAATGCCCGGGTAAAACACCAGTGCTTTAAAGGCTAGCCTGGATGCTATTCTTTTAAGTAATGCTATCTCTGAGCGGCCGGTTATAGAACTTATGCTGCCTATGGCCTTGTTAACTACGTTTATTGCTATATATACAGGCCCTTTGTCCGCTTCAAGCAAGTCGTTGATCACCGCCTCACTGCTTAATAACGGCAGAGTTTGAAACAATAGCAATTTATTTTTAAATGCCCGCAATACCTGCAATATGGCGCGCGCATCTAACCGGATAAGATCCGCCAGATCACGCCGTAATAAAATAAGATAGCTGCGATGGTGATCTTTGGCCAGTATTTTTATACAATATTTGTTAAGATTGTTTACTATGGCGGTTAACGGTTTAATCTCCTGCTGTTTTTCATAAGTGATTTCTGTCATAGCAGCAATCAGTTCACATATGTTGTCCGACTGCGATCTTTGCGGATTAAGCGACGCTAATGCCGCACATAGCTTATTGTATACTAGCACTTTATTTACACCTGTGATCTTAGCAGCCTGTTTCAAAAAGTAATCAAAGAAGCCTTTTTCGGATGCTTTTTCCTTATACTCAAGCAGGTATGCAATGCTAATGGCCCTTACATTTTGCTGGTTAAGATGTGGCAGAACTCCGCTTGGCAGCTGTGCAAAATATGCCGCCAGTTCAACTGCTTTTGGCGCCCATGCTTTTGCGCAGGCGCTAAAAAATATGCTTACAAACCGGTCATCCAGCTTTTTTTCATGTTTTAACCAAAATGATATGCCTATTGGCAACGTCATTAGCACCAGTCGGCTGCTTTCATAACCGGCATCGATCAAATCCACAGCTATTTCGAAGGGGTCGGTATATGCTTTGCCGCTTTTTTGCCCTACTGGTAAGATGCTGTCCTGTAGTTGAACATGCCCGCTAAATAGATGCCTTCCTGCCAACCTATACTGCTGCGACAACATGTTGAGCACCGTTATAAATTCCCCTCTTACATGAAATGTAAGGTTCGGCTTTTTGATAGCTTTTTCGATCAGGAGCAGTAATTCGCTGTAATCGATATTGTGCCGATGGGCCATTTGTTCAAGAATCCCCTTCATAAAGGCTAACTTGTTAAAGATCGTCCCCCGGTCACTTAGCAGGTAATTCAGTATCCAAAACCTTATTTCCTTACCCAAATCGGCAACGCTGCTGCGCACAAACTGTTCCTCGTGCTGCAGGCGCAACATTTCCGCCGAAAGGCTGTTGATCTGTTCATGACTAACAGGTTCAAATCCGCGGATAGTTTCTTTAAAGTTCGATTCATCAAATTGCCAGGCAATACGCTTTCGGACTTTAGTTGACGCACTGCCTGTTTCATGCAGTAAGGCTATGGTTTCCAATTGCTGTTTTCTGAAAAGGTCAGCTACCAGCACGTTTATATCTTCGCCAGTGTAGTTCCATGGCATAACCCCATTGAGCAAAAAATAACGCAAACTTTCCTGCGATGCCGTGCTTTGTTCAATCAGCTTCACATTTTGGTTAGTGGCAGGGTAGCGCAGCATTTCAGCAAGCTTTTCCCTCAATGCTGATTCTAACCGCTTTTTTAGCTGCTGTTCAAGCTCGTTGACAACAATCTCCCCCAGGTCCACCTCAAAAGAGTTAATTGATAGGGCCATCCCTTCCGGGCAGGTATGCTTAAACACATAGTCCAGTTCGCCGGGCATAACAAATTTGCTCCAATTACTGATGCGGTTCTGTAGATCAAACCCCAACGCCTTATCGTCAAAGGTGGTATCCCACATCAACGTAGATACGACATGCCCGTTACGCTGTTCCATGATGATGATGTTTTGGTTTAAATATTAATTGATTATGGCAATAGATAAATGCGGGTATAAAAGCCTGTAACTGCTCACTGCCTAAAAAGTGCACGTCGTAGGTAAGGTGTACCGGCAGGCATTGCGTTAAAAAATATCTGATCCTTTTTTCAAAAGCTTCATTTTCGGGCGGTAAAATAAAAGCCGGAAATATAAACTCCAGGTCACTTTTAAACACAGGAAACTCATCAAACCGTTCAAGTTCATACTTACCGTCGATTTTTACCGTGAAATAATAAGACGATCCCGGGATGTGCTTGAAAAATTTATTATGCTCCTGAGGTTCTTTGAGTTCAGTCAATTTATACTGCTTTCCGTCCGCTACAATACCGCTGTTTTCATAGTCGCCAGTATTATCTTTCTCATCTGTAAACGCCTGTACAATTTCCCAGGCTTCATTATAGTTTAATGAACTACCTGCCTGGAACCATGGCCCTGTTTCTACACTCTTTGTAATGATAACCTGGTAGCTAAAGTTTTTTTGCAGTAATCCGTTTTCAACAAGTATTAACCCTTTACGCTGCATGATCATCCACATGCCGTGCCTGATATTATCCTGTTGTACGGGGTTGCTGTAATTACAAAGTATAAAATTCAGGTACACTATCCGCAGGCCAAAAAACAAGCACAGCTTTAATTCAATAGCCGAATAATTGTCAAAATCAGTTACAGTAAGTTTTTCGAGATGATCAATTTTTGAGGAATCAAAGATAAAATCGCGGTTATTACCACTTAATATCTGCTCTTCAAAATCAGGCGAAATGGATCCAGGCACAGGCAGTATTTTTTTTGCTGCAAGCGGGTTGTAACCCTTTTGCCTGAAGTACGACAAAAGCCCTAGGTTTTGCAGGTACAAACTTTTAAAAATAACCAGATCTTTAGCGGTGTCGCCACTATATACCGAGCCGTTAAGCATTTCATCTATTTCCAGGGGCGACTCACCATGCCGGGCCAGTAAATGATCGAGCATAGCATTACGGCGCGTAATACTGATAGATTCATTCTCTATAAATTCGGCTAAGCAGTGTATATATGCGTTGTATGGATCATGCTTAAAGGCTTCCCAGCTATCCTGCTCCACCTGTGTTAAAGTTTGCTGTACTGAATAAAACCGCTTAACATCATTATCTTTCAATAGCGGGCGGATATTGGGCACATCATAAAGCGAACGGTAATAGTACGTTGGCGAAAAATAAACATAGGGTGCCGGGTATTCGGGATACGCTTTTTGCGCAACACCCATCGCACTGTAATATTCCATCTCGTCGGTAGGGTCGGCAGTAAGAGAATTTCTGAAAGAGAACAAGTGCCTTACACCTGCCAACTGTGCAAACTGGTTGGCCAAAACCTGATCGAACAAAGTGAGATATGCCTTTAACTGCCTTGTTTGCGCGGTTACGTATTTGGTGGAATCGCCAACGGAGGAATCGCCGCCAGTGGCAAATATCGCCGGGAAAGTGTTCTGAATGGAATAATAACTATCAATATCCCGGTACCGGCCCGATTTAACCTGATCATTCTGTTCAACCAGGTCGAGGTATACATTACCTGTTTTGATACCGTGCGGCTTATTAGTTTGCTTAACAATATTATTTGCTGTAACCGCATGGCCTTTATATACAATCTTGAGATCCGCTGAAAGTGAGGCCTGCAGATCTAACGACGGCAGTTTGCCTGGCGGTATTATTAGTTCGTCTATAGCTTTGCCATTTACATTCAAACCCAGTTGCCCTACCTGCTCAACACCTTTTACTTTGCAGATGATGTTCATCAGGTCCATCGCATTCAATTTCGACCTTTTAACACCTAAAGTTTGTGGTGTAAACCACCCGTTTATGAGTAACGGACCGTCAAAAATATCTGAAGTAGTGTATCCTTCCTGGCGCAAACGGTCAAACCCTTGCTGCGTAGCGGTTGGGAAAATATATTGCTGCACGGCATTGTTAATGGCCGCAAGCGTTTCATTAAGCTGCGCCTGGTTGTCAATGTCAATATGCCCGCTAATGGCGACCGGGAACACGCTGACCGGCTGTGGACCTAAAAATAATTCGCCTATGTTGCGGCTTTTATTGAGGCTGTAATACGCAGCCGTGCACACATCATTCTTTTCAGTTTCGCTCAAACGCTCGTCAAGCAGCAAAAACACATGGTATATGTACCGCATGTAAGGCGGGATGCCGGGGGAAGCGATAACAATAGCGTTTTTTATCTCCTGGTTACTATCTATAAGGTATTTCCGGTAATCATCGGCAGTTACCGGGCTGGTCGTAAGTATCGTTTGCGGCAGGTAAAACTGATCTTTTGTAACAATACGGCCCTTGGTATTCGTCAAAATGTCTTCTATCGGGAAATCGTTACAATATCCCAGTTCTGTTAAGGCAAAGCAAACCTGATCCAGGATAGTGATGCCCGGGTCGCTCGGATTGAAGTTTGTCCATTCGCTGCCACTACATGTTTTAAGAAAATCGAGTGCCGACGATTTAAGCGCCTGAAAATCCTGTGTTTCCGGCAACTGATGATCTTCAATATATAATTGCTGTTTCATAACGGCATACAATTAATAGTGTGATCAAGGGCGGAAACCAATAGCATAGAGGGTTTGAATGGTTTCACTGTTGTTTCGAATGGCGCGTCCGCCGGGCCAGTTGCCGGCTCGGTCCAGGTTTGTAAACGCACATTATTTACTTGTAAAACGCCACTCAAAGAAGCTACAAAGGTGGCTATCTGTACAGCGGTGATCGCAGTATCAATAGTTACCTGCGGGCCGTCTGATGATATCCAGGGCGAGAGGAACAGGTTAAGTTCCTGCTCTACCCGGGCAGCAATTTCGTTAGCCGAACTGTCCTGAATGGCTACCAGGTCGAGCGCTACCTTAACAAACTGAAAGATAAAATTTGATGTTGTTATACCAATAAAGCACGATGATTTTGCGATAAGCAGTTCCCGGATCTTTTCTTCGTCGCAGGCAGTCATCAGCGGCGTAAATGCTCCGGCAACCTGGGGGCCGGAAAAGGCCTTGACCAGGTATACCTCATTCACATTAGTTGTATGGTTAAAAACTGCTTTGGAGTAAAAAACATCAGGAAAAGACTGGGCAATAATGCGAAAGAAATCGTCAGTTGATGATGCCCGGCCCTTGGTTTTCAACCTGTTGCTTACGCGAAGGTTCATCTGCGTGCCGGTTTCTTCTACCTTGCCTCCAAAAGAAGGAAAAGGCTGCTGTATAGTGGCAAGCTGAGGTACGGCAGACAATGTTTTTGAAATTGAAGCAGCTGCAATATGTGTAACCGATGCGCCTTGCTGCTGCCCTATACGGCACGCCACAAAGCCGTTAGTGGTGCAAAAAACGGTATTTGCATAGGTAAGCGGATTTGTATAAGTGAGTGGCGGAACCGGAACCGGCATCGATATAGCTAACCAACATTTAGCTGGCTGGCCTTGTAAACTATTATAATCAATATCCGCCGGGACATCTATTTTAATGATACCGGAGCAACTGAAATTACTGGTTCCATCGGCAAGAACTGTGAGCTTTTTCCAGCCTGATGTGCTCAGATATGAGTATGTAACAGCAGCATTTGTGCTGGTAAGCGCATATATCCTGGCCAGTTCAAAATAAAGATTTAACTGGCCGGGAGAAAAAAGTTTTTCAATACCCATAAATAGGTACCCGCTGCTGCTTAGGGGCGAAAACATGGGTATGCCGGTTTTTTCGGTTTTCCCGTCGCAGTTAAAAATATAGTTGTATGAAGTTATACCGCTACCGGCATCAAATACCTTATAGTTTTGAAAGGGCGTATATAAAAAACATTGCAACGGATAGGTACTATCCGGTGTTGCAAAATTCATTATCGTTGTAGCACCGTATGTAGCCGATATTGACGAAGCTTTGGGCACAAAGGGTTTAGGCACCATGGTTGTAAACGCAGGCGGATCGGAATCGGCTATTAACCGGGCATTATCCAATGTGATCTGAAAAACGATATCGGGATACAACAACGAGCCGAAGCCGTAAACCGGCCCGGTAAGCGTCATCTTTATAAACCCGCTTACATTTTGCCCTGTATACTTGAGCGGGGCGCTTTGCAAACTAACATCGGGCAAAAAGCCTGTGTCGCCGGGAACATATTTGTATATCGAATTTGCACTTAACGCCTCTTTTGCAACAGAAAACACATTAGTGCCTGTATCAATATTATCAGTTTTTGGGGTTGCCGTTCCGCTATCGCATGTTACGGTATTCTGAAGGTTTAAACCTGCCCATTTTTGCTGTTGCAATACCTGGAAAGCGGCAGTAAAACAACAATTATCGAAATACAACTTTAATGGATCGTCATTCAACTGGTTATCCTGCTTTTTCCCGGCAATGTAATTTTTAAGCCTTTTTAGCCAGCATGGCTTAGCGGGATCAGGGATATCCATGTCGCCGTTCAGGTATTCATTGTATAGCAGGTAATACGCCGCAAAATCGGGGGGCAGGCTGTTCCAGTCAATTTCAAGTGAAAAACTTTTTACCGGCTTACTGAATATCTCGCTGCTGCCAACGAAAAAATTTGCGCCCTGCATGGGCGCCTGGCCCATAAACGGAAATGCCGCCTTTGTGCTTAGGGCACCTGAATCATTATACAGCTGCAGGCCCTTAACGCCATGTGCAGTAACATCTATCTGCAGTTCTTTAATAACCGGTGGCTGAGCCGGGTTAGGAACAGTTTTAAACTGCATTTTAAAAAGCGGCCATGGTGTTTCCAGCAGGTCCGGGTTTTTTTTAAATGGTTCTATCGGAGGATATGTTGCATCAAGCTGAAAGGTCAGCGTCAGCACATTAGGGTGATCAGTTAGTGTGTTTATATTAACTGTTTTTACCGGCAGCCAATCGGTAACGGTGCTAAAATAATATGTCGCACCTTTAAGTATCGCCTTATCAATATTATCGGTGCAGGTAATAGTCAGGGTGATGATCCTGGTCCCCTCCATCAGCAAGAACATGGGCGACGCAAACGTTATCCCGGTAGTTATTAACGTACCTTGGTTACTGGTATTGCCAAAAGTGTTAAACCCGGTAACATTGCCTTGCTGATCTTTTTGAACCGTGCCGGGAACGGGTATCGTATTTAAATAAATGCCTTTGCCGCCTGTTGCAAACGGTGATACAGACAAGGTAGTAAGATTTGTAATAACGCCCGGGTTAAACTGTACAGGTGCAGGGTTTGAAAATACTACAGGTTGCTTCTGGCTGTCTGTGCCTGCGTTAAATAAAGTGTTTGCTGGCAGCGTAAACATTGCGCCTGGTTTGGCGAGTGTTGCCGAAAGATAAGCGCTATCCGGCGAGCCGGGCAGGGGCTGTTGCTGCAAAATATCGCGATAGTAAAAATCAAGATGTTTTTTTGATATGCCGTTTAGCTGACTTTGGTGCTGTTTTAACAAATGCACCATGCCACGCAGCAGCAACGTATCCGGGTAACTGCTTTTTTTATTTTTGAGGTAATCGTATTCTTTTGAGGCGTTATTGATGCATTTTTCAAAAAAATCAAAAACAATTTCTCCGGTTCTCTGCAAAACATCCAGCACCGCTAAGGGCGGGGTACTTGCAGTAAGCCGGTGGCCCATATCAAGTACTTCCCAATAGGGCGCTTTGCCCATGCCGGTTTCCCAAATTATTTTTTCGGTATAATTACTGATTTCATCACCTGGGTTGAACGGCATGGTTACCCCACGAACAATGTGTGCCTTATGCATTGCCTCTTTAAGCGAAATGAGCGCCCAGAAGTATTGGCTATAGTGATCGCGGATGTTGGTGGTAACATATCTCTTGAACTCATATTGAACATGCGATTTTTCCATGTAAAATATCCAGTACCTGAACTGCTGATAAACGCGGTCAATCTGCTCAAACAGCCGGTTAAATGATAAAGAAATAAAATCGACAGTATTGGCGCGGCTTTCGGCCCCGGTAGTTAAACAGGTGCCCAGGGTTTTGCAGTTATTGAGAAACAAGGCATACAACTCCTTATAGTTTGTCCTGCTGATCATAGCAGTAAGAAAAACAGGATCTTTCAAAATAAACGGCGCCCAGTTTCCCTGCACGTTATTATCCTGGTTATAGAAATTTATAACGGATGCAAAATTGGCCAGAAAGCAGAGCATATCTTCTTCGTTCCTGCCATCAATTAAGTTGGCAGCAGGAACAAGAGCGTTTTTCAACGAGTTGTATGCGCTATTCTGATCAATTCCGCTTATCATTTCATTATAAGTTTGTTCCCTCCATTATGGAAAACGGGAACGTATGATTGTGCCTTGTATTGGCTTGTATGTATGTGTAGTCGATCATGATCTCTACCATACCGTTAGCTGTATCGGTAAACTCCACATCAACATTTGTTACGTTTATTCTTGGCTCGTTAAGAAGTAATGACATTTTGATGATATTGATCATCTCTCCCTTAAGCGTTTCATCCATTTTTCTGAAAAAAAATCGCTGTAGCCCTGCGCCAAAATCCGGCTCCATATTTCTTTCGCCGGTTGCTGTAAAAAGTATCAGCCTCATCGACTCATTGATATTTGCCTCATAGGCGGTTAGGCTTACCTGGTAAGTATCCGCCGAAAAACTTACCGGGAACGACCACCCCGATCCCAGAAAGTTCTTCTCTTGTATAATAACATGATTATCCACCTATCATAACTGTAAAATCCCCCAATAAAATAGTACCGCCATGCGCGGTAGAGTCGCCTACCCGCGCTGCGGGCATACCGCCTATCAAAACCGTAGCCGATCCCATTACGATCGAATCCGGCGGGCCAACGCATACAAGCATATCCCCTTCGCGTGCTGCGGGCAATCCACCAATAAGCACAGTCGGTTCGCCGGGGCCTATAACAGGGCCGCCTACATGCGGTATCGGAACAGGCGCCGGCGTTTCCATCGGGCATTCATGAAAATCAGTTAATCTTGCTGCTGGTGGCATATATTTTTAATTAATCATGATCATTGCACTGGCCAGTTTCAGTTCCATCCCGCTGCTCACCTGGGCAGTTTCGCCCCCCGTTGCCGAATACTGGCTGTCGGCAGTTTCTTTTATATTAATACCGTTTAACTGTATGTCTCCTCCATCGGCCGTAAGGCTAATACCCTGGCTACCTGTTATATTTACTTTTTGATCGGCCTGTATTGTGATATCCTTTTCGCTTTTAATGGTTATGCCACTAGCCGACATGACAATGCTGTTGTTATTATCATCCTGAATAGTGATCTGATTCTCCTTATCGCTTAATATCACCGTATTTTTAGCGGGCGTATTTAGGGTAAGGACAATATTCTCGTCATCAAACTGAACATACATCCCCGATTTTGACACTATTGCTTTGAGCGTGTTATTTTGGTTGGGCTGTAAAGTGTTAAAAGGCTTGTTTGACGGACTACTGTACATGCTGCCGAGTATCACCGGGTAACGGGGATCTTCGTTTAGAAAGCCAAGGACTACCTCATCACCCACCTCCGGTAAGAAAAATGCACCGCCATTAGCAGTAGAATAAAAATTAGCCAGTCTTGCCCATATACCGGCCCCGTTCTGGTCAAACAACGGAACGTTTACCAATATGCGATACTGGCTGTCGGGGTCCTCATAGATCTGCTTAACTGTGCCATTAATTAATCCGCGCGCCCCGGGAAGCAAGCCTGAAGCAGGGGCCGACATGATATCGGGTTCATCAATAAACCAGATTGGCGAAAGCCCCAGCGAGGCTTCGGTTATCCAGTTACCATCCGAAAGGTTATGGGTTATGCCCGAAATAAAATGATCTCCGTTAAAACGGTCGCCCAAGCCTTGCAAGGTAACGTAAGTAGCAATATCAGCAAGCGCCGATCCCTGGTATGTTACCCTGCCCTGTATTTTCGAGTACTCGCCCTTTATAAGCTGCGCATTGCACCAGTTAGTGAGATCGGCAGTTTCCAAAGGCCCCGAAGTTTGCAGCTGATATTCGTTTATACCCACCATACCCGCCAGGCTTGCGGGACTAAGGTTTCCGGGCCCGGCGATCTGGGTACTGGCAGTAGCTGTACTTACTGCCTGATTTTTGTAATCCCATGCAGTGGCATTTACACCGGGCAGTTGCGTTAAGGCGTTAAGATCGGCATCAAATTCGTAAAGATTATCACCATAAGCAATGGTTAATACCGGGCTTGTACTCGCGTCAGGCTTTATTACCGATACGGTCCCGCCAATGGTGGTTATGATCAAACCATTTATCTCGGCCCTTGCAAGCATAAAGTCCCAATCTGTAGTATAATATTGCACCTGCTCCGGCCACTGCGTTTCGGTACTGGTAACGTTGGCAGTTAACCCGCTATAGTTACCGATAATAGACGATATGATATCGCTGTCAGTTTGCTGTGAAAACGTAAGGCATTTGCGGCCTGCCGTCATTTTAATAGCTTCATCACGGCATTCGACCTCAAGAGCAGAACCAAGCAGATCATTAATAATAATGCGCTGCCCGGTAACAATTCCTTTAAATATGGAACTCACAGCCGCATCGTACCCTGCCTGTACCTCTATCACTGCACCGGGAACAAAAGTAGCTGAGGAGCTTACATCAAATAGGCCCGTGGTTGAGTTGCCGTCAAGAATTACGATTTTTGCAGACGATACCTTGTTTACAAATTTTTCTACCCTTACAGATAGTACGCGCACATCGTCACCAACTGGCGAACCGCCGGATGTTATGCTGAAAGATGCCAGCCCACCGCTTGTAATATTAGTTGCCTGTGCCATACTTATGAGGGTATAATAGGTGGAAATGCCATTGTTTTAATTCCCCGCAGATCCCGAAACTTATTGAGGCCGTTAAACCTGGCTACCTGTATATAATAATTTTCATTATTCCATACCTGGATGCACATTTGCGGCAGGGTAAGCCCATCGGTTACGGTTACCAGGTGCGTCAGATCGGGCGACTGTTTGCCATTTTTTTTACTTTGAACTGAAGGCGACAAATACTGGCTGAATGCCATGGATATTTTTGCCCGCAGCGGACTTCCGTCAGGCCTGAATAAGGTGTAAGACACATCCATAGAGTTCAAAACACCTTGAAAAACAACGCTTTTACCCCATTGGATCGTTACAAAATTAGGGCGGTGGGTTTTTCCCTGGTATACAAAAACAATGTCCTCAAGGGTCTTTATTTCTTTGGCCAGATCAGTTCGCTTACTATCCACAATGCCGGTACAATCGATAACGATGTCAAAGCTGAACTTATCGCTTTGCGTATGCTGGTATTTTGGCGCTGTGGAACTCGAATCGGGTGGCTGCTGCTCATTGTAATCAATACTACGCTGCAACTTCAACGATTCAGGGTTTATCATCACTTCGTAAGGGCCACCTACTAAAGTTTTGTAATTCTCGTCAGAGTAGCCTGTAATTTGCAGAGGTTCCGGCATTTTTTGTTTTATCGATTATTGACAGCCCTTTTCTTATTTTCCCTTAACATTTGCTTGCATGTTTCTATCAGGCTACGTTTCAGCGCCTGTATTTCGCGCTCACCTATCGCACCCTGATGCTGTTGGCCCGATACAATCTGTGTTTTGATCACTAATTCTCTTATCTCAATTGCCATTACTTTTTAATGTGAATGTTGGTTGTGGTGTAGGATAAACAATAGTATTGGTTACTGCCGTCAAAAAAGTATAAGCCAGCTCAACAGTCTCAATGAGTATATTGCCTTCGTGTGAATTCAGATCAGAAACCGAATATTTTACCGGGTAGGCACGATTAAACAGCCATGACAGGCAAACAACCCCCTTGGCGTTTAAAAGGCTAACCGTTAAATTATACGGAGTTATAGCCTGTGCAAACCCACCCGATAAGGTACTTAAACACCAGCTGTTAAAGGTTGAGCTTTGCGGTAAAACAGCACCTTTTAGTACCACATTACCTGAACTTGCTATAACAGGCAACCGGTATTTGAACGTGTTTTCACCGCCGCTGGCAATTTCTTCAACAGCTATCTCCTGCGAGATGCCTGATACTTCCTGAAATGCTATTTTCTCGTTATTGCAGTTAACCTCAAAATAAAAGTTTACCGGGTAGTCGTTATGAGGACTTCCCGTTGGTGATGATGAGCTGCTCATGTGCAATTTCTATTGTATCAACCGCTACTTCGTTTCCGTCCGATTTAAGATCGGTGCTGGTGATCTTTGTAGGCCATGCGTTAAGCAATTGCCACTGCATGGTTATATCGCCATTCTCGTCAAGCAATTTAATAACCACTGTTTGCCGGGCAATGGTGTTCATTGAAATTTGTGTACGCCAGTTCCAGAAAGTGTTGTCGTTTACAAACACGCCGCGTTTCATGGTAACGTTACCATACTTAACTATGCCCGGCATTTTTTCGGTCGAAAAAAGTGGACTGTTACTGTTTCTGTACTCAATGATCTGGTGTTCTACATCCATTCCCGATACTTCCTGGAAAGCTATCTTCGTCATGGTTGAACCCAGGTCTACTTCAAATCTGAATTTCGGCATCGGCCATGTTGAGCCTTCTGCACTTCCGTTATCTGTTGCCATTTTGTTATATGTTTTTTAAATTTTAATTATTCAATTAACTCGATACTGCCATTTCCTGCTGGAAGGTGAGCACTATAAATTCTGCAGGGTGCACCAGTGCTACTTTTACCGTCACAATCATAAAACCGTTATTTATGTCGTCGGCAGTCATAGTCGCTCCCAGCCCGCAGTCTACAGTATAAGCGTCGGATGCACTTGCACCCATCAGGCCACCCAGTTTCCAAATAGAATTAAGGAAGCTGCCGATCATTGCTTTAACAGCTTCCCAGGTATTTTTCACGTTCGGCTGGAATACATACGCCCTCGCAGCCAGCTTGCACGATTGCTCGAGCATGATCATGGTCCGCCTGATGGACAGGTAGCGCCAGTCGTTACTGTTACCATCCAGCGTACGGGCACCCCAAATCAAAATACCAATACCGTTAAATGACCGGATGGCGTTGATGGACTTACCTGATAAAGCGTCGATATTAAGGTTGGCCTGTTGCAATTCTGATAATTTTATTGGAAGCGTTGAAACCCCAACCAGTGAAGTATTTGCAGGGGACTGCCAAACACCGGTAGCCAGATCGATGGTGGTCATAACGCCAGCCATACCACCGCTTGGCGGGAGCATATTTAAATCGGTAAGAATATTATTGATGATAGATTTGTAAACCGGATTGGCAATCATGAGCGCATTATTCAACTGCTGCACAGTCATGGTTGAACTGCCCGATTGGATCACACTTAAAATAGATGCCGTTGTAGGGTCGGGTGCTGAGGCCGGATTAATTATGGGCGCGAGTTGTTTGGTATCGCCGCCAAACAGATTGGTATAATCGATATCGGTTGGCTGCATAATACTGGTGCCTACAAACGGATAATAAGCGGTGCCATAATTAAGCCCCTGCATCCCTGTATTATTTCTGAAAGTGGTAATATCATTGGTATAAAGTATCGGATCCGGCGCTTTGCCTCCGATAATATCAAATATACTGATGGCGGTTCCCATGGCGGCGTTTTGTGCCAGCATTTCCTGCATCAGGGTAGCATTATCTGAAAGGGAAAGCAATGTCGCTTCGGGGCAGATATACATGGTTGGCTCATCTTCGTTCAGTAATAGTCCAAGGCCGCCAAGTAGGTCATTCAATTGCACATTGGGGTTAACAACCTGAGCACCAGGCACAGCCGCTTTACCCGAAAGCGCTCCATATGAACCAACCGATACGATGTATGCATCAGCGCCACCATTTTGGTAAAACATCATGACACTGTTGTACAGATAATACACCGAATTAGGATCGGGCACACATGAATAGTAGATGCCATTGATAAGCATGTAGTTACCACTTGTTGGCTGACTTTTTTGTGCTACCAGGTAATATTGCGGACTATATTGCTTGGCAGCAGGCGCCGGTGACGGTGGCGACGGGTAACAATACATTGCCTGGAAATCGGCAAAAGATGTGATCTTGAACGCAACATTGGTATACGACTTACCCAGATACGATGCCTGCGGCGTATAGCCTATAAAGACAGGTACGGCGGTAGCCACCGGGACCACCGAATTGGAGAATGCATTTAATTCATTAATGTAAACTCCGGGAGAACTGATTGTTGATAGGTTCATAAATTATTTTTTAATTTTTATTATATGTATACATACATGGGCGACGACAATTGCTGCTGGTTATCGATCATAATTGGGTTTAGATAACCCGGATCGGGGCTTGGCAAACCTTTAAATATCACCTTAGCCGTTGTCCGGGCCGCTGTTCCATCCTGTGTAACCGGCGGCAAGCGGTTTACCAGGTTAAATTTATATTTCGGCCAACTGCTGAGGGGCAAAAGCTGCTTGCCGGATGAAAAAAGCATTGCAGGCTCACCTGTTACTGTCGTTACAAACTGCGGCCCTTCAAATGTATTTTGGGTATTGCCTTCAATTAGCAGTGACGTTAGTTCCAGCTTGCTGCGATTAATGATGTAATACTGCCACTGGGTTGTTCTCGATACAAATACAATGTGATAGCACCGGTTTTTTTCGGGGGATACCAGGTCATTGAAGTTGATACATATCTCGCCAGCATACGCTGATGGTGTGCTGTCACCCATGCCCGGGGTAAGCGTTATGGCGCCACTTTCGGAGATAGACGTGTTATTGGTATTATACTTAATGCTACCGGCCCAATTAAAAGGCAAACTGGAGAAATTACAAAAGTTTGCATCGGTACAGGTGATATAAAACCTGAAATAACTACGGCTGCTACCGCTTATAAGGCTGCTTAACAGGGCAGATATATTACTCCCACAAGTATAAAGCCGAAACCCTCCTGCAACCATCGCAACTGCTATCTGATATCGCTTAAATAATTGTGAGGTTTCGGTATCAGGTTTAAAAGCCAGGCATTCGCACACTCCTGATCGGTAGTAATTGTGCGTAGTATGCAATTCAAAAAAAACTTCGTAGTTGGCTTTCATTGTATAACCTGATTTGCTGTTTGCTTTATAGATGATACTGTGCCCCTGATCTGGCCGGACTGGATATTTAATAAACGCACCTTATACAGTACCGAGGGCTGATATTTTGCGCCCATCGCCGTCCATAGATTGTGCATTTGATGAAAAACAAGCCGTTCTATCTCAAGATCAACTTTTTTTATGCCCTGGGGTATAGTTGATAAGTCGGCAGCGGTAAGTGAGGTATGGCCCTGAAAATAAGCAATTACCACACTCAATGTTTTGAGCGACTCGCTATAATCATCAAAATTTGCGCTCAATAAAATATCCAGATTATAAAATTCGGACGGGCTTCCCGATGAGTAGATGCCCCCCTCTAATGCCCGGTTATAATGATTATATTGTTTATTGGTTTCTTTTTCAATATTAACCAGCGAAAGCACAATTTTATTTTGATTAACAGGCGGAATAGAACCATCGGTCTGTATTACATTATTCGCCACAACCAAGTCATCATCAGCATTAAAGCTGTTTTTTAGCGCCTGATTCAATGCCTGAGCTATAAACTGAAGTGCCTCGTTAATCATAAGTAACTTGTATTTGCCTGAGCGAAGAATGTAAAATTACATCCTTACTGATGGCTGTAATAAACATCAGCATGTACTTATCATGAACATTTAGCAGAATATTACTACAGGGATATACAAAACATAGACAGACAAAAAACAACCACATAGTAGCCCGGCTATTTAGTTAAAATGTACAAATGATGGTTTAGCAAGCCGACCTGAGAAAGTTTCTCAGATTTTCGTTTTTAGTTAAAGACAGCTTCTTTTTAAGGCGATAGGTATGGGTACGCACACTTTCCTGATTTATACCTAAAAGATTCCGGATATCGTCATAAGACATATTCATTTTCAGGTAACAGCAATACTTAAGATCGATAGGTGTAAGATAGGGGTAATTGTGAGCCAGGAATTGAACGAAAGCCGGATTGCTTTTTTCAAAATTCGACATAAAACCTACCCATGAATTTTTATCATTCTGAGCGGATTTAATTGCATTGACAATAGAAGTAAGTTCAGCCCTTAGGGTAGTATCTGCCTTTGCATGTAATTCGGTAATGCGATTTTTCACTTTAGTTAAAAGCGCGGTCTTTTGGTCGAGCTCCATTACATAGCGGCTGAGATTGTCGGTGTCTGATAGATGGGCTGTTGATAACGGTTCCGGAAGTTGCATTAAAGCTGAAGCCTTAGCCTGCAATAAAAAAATTGAATTAATACATGAATACAAATGAGCCTTTATTTTAAGATGCTCTATAGGATAGGTAAATATAACTTGCTGCTCGGACCAGTATAGCCTTTCTATTTCGCTGCCGCGTGTTATGCATAGAACAGGTATGTCATTACCACTTGAAGCCGGAAAATAACTGTTAATGGCCAACTGGTTATTCCAGAAACTTAAAATAACAATGTCCGGCGCAATTACATTGCAAATTTTCACCAGGTCTATCCCACGCGTAACTGATGTTATCCGGAAATGTGAAAAGCTGGTTTCTTTAAAAACCGACATTAACAGGGCAAGGCGCTCGGCATCATCACAACCAATGAATATGCTTTTCTCAGGCTGCATGATTAAAGAAGCAAATATTATTTACAACCTCTATGTTTACAGCAACACGTAACAAACTGTTTTTGATTTGCTTACTAAAGAGAAACATTTTGTAAGGTTTAGGTATTATTTAGGTTATATAGTTCCCCGGATTTAACCAAAAGAAAATAATAATATAAATATATGATTATAATAATGATAAAAAAAAGCAAAAAAATAACCTTTTGGAAAAACATCAATTAATAATTTAAATCAGCAGAGTGGCGCTTCAGGATAAAACTATCCTATTATGCAGTAAAACTTTGCCCGCTAACCATTGATAAGGTTTTTCGGAGTAATAGATCCTGTTCCCCCAAAATTTCGCCATTGAAATAATTATGGGCTTGACGCCGGCCATTAACCGACGTCGGGTTGAAAGCAGGTCCTAATCAATTCTATCGAATTGCGGCCTGAGAATCCGGAAAACGGGGTTCTAACTTTCTTTCCCAAGCCGTGGGCGCCTGTATGATAATCTTCAAAAATCATAGCTAAAACCTATTTTAATAGATTTTTAGATTAAATTTACTTTACTAAACATTCGCTTATGATCACGATCACTGTAAACGGCCAGCAACACGATGTAGATGCTGAACCCAACATGCCGCTGTTATGGGTTATCCGGGATATTCTGGGTTTAACAGGCACAAAATATGGTTGCGGGGCCGCGCAATGCGGAGCCTGTACTGTTCACCTAAACGGAGAAGCTGTTCGCTCCTGTGTGACTAAAATTAACCGGGCGGCAGGCCAAAATATTGTAACCATCGAAGGGCTTTCAGCTCACAATAATCATCCCTTACAATTGGCCTGGAATGAAATGAATGTTCCGCAGTGCGGTTATTGCCAGTCGGGACAACTCATGTCTGCAGCCGTTTTGTTACGCGAAAATCCGAACCCGACCGATCAGGATATTGATGATGCCATGTCGGGCAATATCTGCCGTTGCGGAACTTATCAGCGCATCCGGTCTGCAATCCACAAAGCAGCAGAAATGCAGACGGAAGGAGCCAAAATATGAAAAAACTAATAGTCATAAGTGGCATGGCATTAATAGCAGGTATTATTACTTTGTCATTCAGGGCGGAGAAAGCGCCTGCAAACAATTACCCGACCTTGCCTAAAGACAGCGCAGGCTCGGCTAAAGCATTTATGTCGGTTTACAAGGTATTGATGAGTCCACGTTGCATGAATTGCCATCCTTCAGGTAACGCACCTTTACAGGGAGATGACAGTCATATTCACACGATGAACGTAACGCGTGGGGTTGACGGAAAAGGGATTTATTCCGAACGTTGCAGTAATTGCCACCAGGCAGAAAATGCTGCAGGCTTGCACATGCCTCCCGGAAACCCTAAATGGGGGCTGCCGCCTGCCAATATGCGCATGGTGTTCCAGGGCCGTACGCCGCGCCAATTAGCCTTGCAACTGCTTGATCCTAAACAGAACGGGGGACGAACCAAAGCGCAACTGATAGATCATATGGCTAATGATGACCTGGTCGGCTGGGCCTGGCATCCGGGCGATGGCCGTACTTTACCGCCAATGAGCCGTCCGGCTTTTGCCGCACAAGTTCGTTTATGGATTGCCAAAGGCGCCTATGCTCCTTCAGCTAAAACAAAATAACAGATTAAAACGATTAGAGAAGCCATTATGGAAACTAACGAAATATCAAGAAGGAATTTTCTAAGGGTGTCCAGTGTTGCCGGAACCGCGCTTTGCTTAGGCGTTTATTTCCCCGCAAACGCAAAAAAAGGAAGGCTGAATTCGACGGCAAATCCTGAACAACCGGGGGTTGAATTAAATGCCTGGATGCGCATTGATACCGATGGCAAGGTGACCCTAACCGATCACCGCGCCGAAATGGGCCAGGGCAGCTACCAATCGGTACCGCAGATCATTGCGGAAGAATTAGAGGTTAACCTCGCCGATGTAAATATCATCTTCGCCCAGGGCAGCCAGAACAAATATGGCAGCCAGATCACCGGCGGCAGTTCAACCATCAGCAGCTCTTACAAAAATCTTTTAAAGCTAAGCGCTACTGCCCGCGAAATGCTGATCACAGCGGCGGCGGCGAAATGGGCTGTTCCAACGTCGGAGTGCTATGCTGAATCAGGCAGCGTTATTCATAAACCTTCCGGCAAGAAGTTTCATTACGGCGAACTGGTTGCCGATGCGTCCAAACTGGAACCGCCAAAAGAAGTTACGCTTAAAAAACGTTCGGAATATAAGCTGATCGGTAAGCCGTTAAAGCGCCGGGACACGCCTATGAAAACCGATGGCACCGCCATCTTCGGTTTAGATAAACGTGTACCGGGTATGTTGTTTGCCTCCGTCGAACGCAACCCGAGGCTACGCGGAAAGATCAAAAGTTTTGATGATAGCGAAGCAAAGAAGGTGCCTGGCGTAACAAAAGTTTTCAAGATAAACATGAAGGTGTTTAACACCATGCGCGAAGGAGTTGCCGTTGTGGCCACTTCAACCTGGGCGGCAATGCAGGGAAGACGCGCGCTGAAGATCGAATGGGACGACACAGGGTTCGAGCATATCAACTCGGCTGATATTTATAAAAAGCATGAAGAATTACTAAAAACAAAGGAAGGGCTGTCATTCAAAAAGCAAGGTGATCCGAATGCAGCGTTAGCCTCTGCAGATAAAAAGGTTGACGCCATTTACCAAACCCCTTACCAGGCGCACGCTGCTATGGAGCCGCTCAATTGCGTGGCTTATTACCAGGGCGACAAGGTGGAGGTATGGGGCCCGATACAAGCACCTGATTGGGTACAGGGCGATCTTGCCAAACAATTAAACTTAAAACCCGAGCAGGTGACTGTGAACATGACCTTTCTAGGCGGAGGCTTTGGCCGCAAGGCTTTCCTCGACTATCCTTATGAGGCCGTAATTATATCCAAAGAACTTAAAGCGCCGGTGCAGGTAGTTTGGACACGTGAGGACGATATGACGCAAGGGCCATTCCGCGCAGGTGTATCGTACCGTTGCGAAGGAGCAATAAAAAATGGTGAAGTAACCGCCATGAAATTCAGGATGGCCGGTCAGAACATTGATCATTGGAGCGGCCCGGACAGAAGCAAACCCAACGAAAGCACAGCCGAAAGTTTCTTAAAACCTTATTTTAAAAGTATTGACAATATCAGCTTTGCGGATGTGCCTTATGAAATGCCGCTTCCGAATATGTGGTGGCGGTCGGTTTACGCATCCACCAATGGCTTTGGATATGAAAGTTTTATGGACGAGATGGCACATGCGGCCGGTAAGGACCCGCTTGAATTCAGGCGCAGCTACCTGAAGGACGAAGCTTGCCAGGCTTTGATCACCCGGTTGGAAGATGTTTCCGGCTGGAAATCACGGGAAAAGAACAGCGGCTATGGAACGGCCATTACCGAGTGTTTTGGCAGTACCGTAGGGCAGGTGGTTAAAGTTTCCAGGACAAGTTCGGGAGGAATAAAGATCGATAAGGTCTGGGCAGTAATGGATTGCGGCTGGTATGTTAACCCTGATATCATCAGGGCGCAGGTTGAGGGATCGATCATCATGGCCCTGGGCGCTGCTACTGCGCACGAAATTACCTTCAAAGACGGATTGCCCGAACAACATAATTTCTACGATTACAAGATGCCGCGAATCAACGATGTGCCTCCCATCGAAGTGCACATCATGGAAAATACCAGCGATGCCACCGGTGTCGGTGAACCGGGCCTGCCCCCATTCTCGCCCGCGCTTACTAATGCTATTTTCGACCTGACAGGCAAAAGGATCAGAAAGCTACCGTTTAATATGAATGCCGTTTAAGTAAATCAAGCGGCCGAATTGTGGTTTGTTAGTTAAGTATGAAGGAGATCATCGACATCGTAACAGCTTATAATAAAGCTGTCAAATCATGTAAAAAGACGGCATTAGCCACGGTGGTGCTGGTGGAAGGCTCAGCCTACCGCAAGGCCGGCGCCCGAATGCTGATCACTGAGGACGGCCAATTAACCGGTGCGATCAGCGGAGGCTGCCTGGAGGGCGATGCTTTACGAAAAGCCAGGATGGTTATTTTACAGCAGGAACCGCTATTGGTTACCTACGATACAATGGACGACGAAGATGCCAAACTGGGTGTTGGCCTGGGCTGCAATGGAATTATCCACATTTTGATCGAGCCTATAAATGACACTAAAACTAACCCGATAACATTACTAAGTGCCGTGATATCGTCACGAGGATATAGTGTTTTGGTAACCGTATTTAATGTGACGGACCGAAAGGCGCCGCAGCCGGGGTCGTGTTTATGCCTGGCAAACGGAAAAACACTATCGAATGGTTTGGAACAATTGATCTATAAGCATGAGTTGCTTGAGGATGCTAAAAATGCGTTGGACAATCGGCATTCATCTGTTACTGCTTACGAGGCTTATACCGCATTTGTTGAATGCGTAAACCCAATGATCTCCCTAATAGTTCTCGGCGCAGGGAACGATGCAATACCTTTAACTAAAATCGCTGCCGTATTGGGCTGGAATATAACAGTTGTCGACGGACGGTCGAACTATCTTACCAATGAGCGTTTTCCTTCACCTAACAAATTGGTGATCGCTAAGCCGGAATCTGCCTTAGAAAGTATCGAACTTAATGAATGGACTGCTTTTGTATTAATGACGCATAACTATAATTACGAAGTTGCCTTTTTGAAAGCGCTTTTGCCTTTACATCCGTCTTATATTGGGATTTTAGGGCCTAAGAAAAAATTGGAACGCATGCTGGGGGAACTGGAAGAAAGCGGCACTACAATTACTGAAAGGAACCGGGAGACCATCCACGGTCCGGTTGGTTTAGATATTGGCTCGGAAACCTCTGAAGAGATCGCGCTGTCAATTGTTGCCGAAATTAAAGCGGTATTTTCTGAAAGAAACGGGCATCCCTTAAAATATAAAACCACCGTAATTCACAGCGCATAATGACCGGGCTTATTATACTTGCGGCAGGCGGATCAAGCCGGTTGGGGTTCCCCAAACAAACACTTCTGTACAAAGGAAAAACCTTACTTGAACTCGCTATCGAAGCCGGGTTAAAATCGAAATGCAGACCGGTAAATGTGGTTTTAGGCGCGAATGCTGAAACTATCGAAAAGGGCATACAGGGATATACTGTCAATATTATTTACAATCCTAGTTGGGCCGAAGGCATGGCCTCATCTATAAGATCGGCTATCAATACCATACAACAAAATAAAGAGATTGATAGTGTAGTCATCATTCTTTGCGATCAGCCGTTTGTGACCCGTGCTGTAATTGATAACCTGTTATACAAGCAGCAGGAAACCGGGAAGAAGATTGTTGCCAGCACCTATAATAATATTTGGGGCGTACCGGCACTGTTTAGCCGGTCTTTTTTTAACGAACTACTTTTATTGGAGGGCCAGGAAGGCGCTAAAAAGATCCTCAATGATCACCCGGATGATATTGCTACTGTCCCTTTCGACAAAGGAAGCATAGATATTGATACCCTTGCTGATTATGAGCACCTGATTAAAAACGTGTAGATCAGTTTATCCGGGTGTGACAGGCAAATCTCTTACCTATTTATATTTACCTGTCGCATTATAGATCGCGTATAAATAGCATTAACCCCTAAAGCCCGGCGAGTATGAGTTATATATTTTTCACCGGTCAAACCTTAACCGCAAGAAAATTACTAATATATTTAGCCTGAATTGCGTTAACTTAGCGGCAACTATGACGGACAATCCCCTACTTAAACTGGCACAGGCTTATGTTGATACCACCAATACGCTCGTTTTTTTAACGGGCAAGGCAGGTACGGGCAAAACCACATTTCTGCGGGAGGTAAGGCAAACATCTCAAAAGAAGCTGGCGATCATTGCGCCTACCGGCGTGGCGGCGATCAATGCAGGTGGTATGACTATCCATTCGCTGTTTCAGCTGCCTTTTGGGCCGATGTTGCCCAACTCAGTTGAAAGTCCGGATATGCATTACAATCCTGAAAAGCGCGCATTGCTGCAAAGTTTGGAACTGCTTATTATTGATGAGATTAGCATGGTGCGGCCGGATGTGCTCGACCAGATCGATGTCATCCTTCGCAATGTCCGCAGTAGCCGGCATCCTTTCGGCGGTGTACAGTTGTTGCTTATCGGTGACCTGGCGCAGCTATCGCCGATCATACGTGATGAGGAATGGGCGCTGCTCCGGCCTTATTATGCAACACCTTATTTTTTCAGCAGCCTGGTGCTGCAGCGCGCACCGTATGTGCGCATCGAACTGGACAAAGTTTATCGCCAAAGCGACGAAAGTTTTGTGCGCATTTTGAATGAAATGCGGGAACAGCATCTCAGCACCGAAAGCCTTGAACGGTTAAATGCGCGATACATTGCCAATTTCAAGCCGTCTGCCGATGATCCGTATATTACACTAACCACGCATAACCGTAACGCGCAGGCCATTAACCAGGAATGGCTGGATGCATTAACCTCGCCGGAGGTGGAATACACCGCTACAATCCGTGGTGAATTTCCTGGAGACGCCTATCCTACTGATGCCAGTTTGAAATTAAAGGTAGGTGCGCAGGTAATGTTTGTTAAAAATGACAGCTCGCCGGAGAAACGATATTATAATGGAAAGATCGGTACGGTGACATTGCTGGAAGCGGATACCGTGCATGTGGCAACGCCAGACGGGCAGGAAATTGCAGTGCAGGCGCTGGAATGGTCGAACGTGAAATACCAGGCCGAGGGCGAACAGATCGATGAAACCAATGCCGGCAGTTTTGCACAGATTCCGCTTAAAACTGCCTGGGCCATCACCATCCATAAGAGCCAGGGGTTGACATTCGACAAAGCCGTTATTGATGTGGCTGCTTCATTTGCGCATGGACAGGCTTATGTGGCGCTTAGCCGCTGCCGTTCACTGGAAGGGCTGGTGTTGCGCAGCCCGGTAAGCGCGCAGAATATCATGGGCGATCCGGCTGTTAACCGTTTTAATGTTGAGGCTGATAAACGCAAACCTGACGAGAATACTTTACTGGCCCACCAGGATCTGTACCGTTTATACCTACTTTCGGAACTTTTCAATTTTAGCGGACTGGAACAACGCAGCGTTAAATTCGAAACTTTGGTGCCGGATCTGCAGACCGAGATTCTTGACGTTGCCGGCAAGATGGAAAAACAGTTAAGTAGTTATTCCGATGATCGTATCCAAAAAGCGTCTGCCTATTTTCGCGAAAAACTGGAAGCGATGAGCATCAGCTTACACAAGCAATTAACCATGTTTGTAGGAAGCTCAAAGGAACTGGCCGGCAAAGCTGATGAATTGCTTAACTGGATCATGAACCGGCTGCAGCTATTAGAAGCGTTCAGTACCAGGTTATTTACAACAGAGTCTTACCTCGATTTACAGCGCAACAAAAAACAAAGCGGCAGCATCTACCTTAAAGCGCTTAATGCAAAACCAAACGAAGCACTATTCGAATCATTGGTAAGCTGGCGCGACCAAACTGCAAAGCAGGAAAATGTGCTGGCCAGCATGTTGTTTAGCGAGCAAACCCTTGCCGCCATCGCAGCAAAATTACCTGAAACGCTTAAATCATTAAGCGGCATCAAAGGCATAGGTCCTGAAAAGACCATACGCTACGGCCCGGCAATGCTAACGCTTATTCGTGCCTATCAACAGGGAGAAAGCGGCGCCGCCGACCAGGTAAGCTTGTTTTAAGATACCGTTGGAATAGACAGGTCATCTGCCTGGTTTTGTTTTGTCCACAGCAAGCGATTGATATCATAACCGACCGCTGCTGCTCTTTTCAGATAATCGGCTTTGATATCTTCAGGCATGCTTGGCTCGCGTGATAATAGCCATAGGTATTCAAGATCATTTCCTGCTATCAATGCGTATTGGTAATTATCGTCAATCGCCATTATGGTGTATGCGGCATAGAAAGGGCCGAAAAAGGATACTTTGAGCCGCCCGGTATGCTCATCCGAAACAAATTTAGCTTTGCCTGTGCTTTCTTCCCATTCCCCGCTGTAGCCATCCTGCCCCCTATTTATTACTTTGATGGTGCCATCGCTGCTTTTTAAATAATGTGCGGTAACATTTTTAAGGCCTTTTTCAAAACGATAATCGAAACGGGCGATCTCGTACCACTGGCCTAAATAGCGACCGGCATCAAAATCAGTAATGGGGATCACGCCCTTGGGCAGGCCGGTGCGTGTTTTTTGCCAAAGCCATAGTCCTGCAGAAGCAACAGCTGCGGCGGCTATTGCATATGGCGCGGCATGTTTTACGGTTTCCTTGTTGATCTTAGCTGTCATGTATTTGTTTATGCAAATCGCCTGCCAATAAGTAAGGCCCCTGATGGGCAGGGGCCTGTACTAACCAATTATAAACCTAAATTATGAGAAGACTATTTTAAATACTTAGTGTAAAGGTAACACTAAGTTATATTATCTTCCAAACATGTATCAATCCTTTTACATCCGGATGACTTTTCAGCTAAAACGATTTGAAGATAAAACTATTGAACCGGCTCAAACAAGCTGGCAACGCCAAATAAAGCAGCATTTTCGCCAAGCCTTGCCAATTTAATGGGCAATGGCATAATGCGCTCCCGTAAAACGGGCAGGAAGAGATCAGACGAACGTGTAATATTGCCGCAAAGGATCAACAGTTCAGGATTCAGCTCATCTATCTTTTTTGATAGAAAATAGCCGAGATTTTCTCCAAATTCATGAAAGATTCCCGTCACTACCGCATCATAAGGCGCCATCAGGTAAAGGTCTTTTACCTCGTTCACTCTATTTCCTGTCAGTTCGTTATAGCGCTTCAGGAACCAGCGGGTTGACATATAATCATCCGCAATTGAGCTCCCAAAAGGTTCGCTGCCCCAGTTTACATCTTTAGTAAGCCCGTTAAGATAATGTGCCGAGCCAAAACCCGTGCCCAGCGTAACGCCGATAATGTTATTGTACTCCTTTCCAAAATCCGCCCACACCTCTCCTGCTATGGCGGCCTCGGCATCGTTACGGAATTGTATGATCGATGGATCGATCGCTAACATTTCGGCCAATTTGTGCCTGATATCCATTTTGTATATGGCATCGAATTTATTCAACCCGGTGATGTAAGAAATACCGTTCTCATAATCAAAAGGGCCTGGCATAGCGATGCCGAGGCCAGAGATAGAATGGTTGCCGCTTTCCAATGATCGTTTGAAAGAAGTTTCCCAGGCATTGAATATATGATCGGCGGTGTCCCGACTGCTTACATCAACGCGCGCTATGGTTTCATCAAGGATAATGTTCTCTTCTATATTACAGATAGCTGTGGTAATATGCGAGCCTCCAACGTCGGCAGTAAGTACGTATGGCGAATGAGGTATGTTAGTCATGAATAGTTTGAGTAAAAAATGAAAAATTAATTTGTTGCAAGCTGATCCGGTGGTGCAGGATGCAATGGGTCGTACACAGCAACGGCCACACGCGAGTCGGCGCAGCCGTAATACAGGAACCACTTCTTTTTAAAGTAGACGAGCCCCTCTATAAATACCGTTCCGTTAACGTATTGTCCGCTTTTTTCAAATGGTTCCATTGGCCGCAAGAAAGGCAGATCGAGCCTGGTGATGGGCCTGGTTGGATCATGCTTATCAAAAAGTGCCTGTCCGGCGCAATAGGAATTAGCAGTGAATCTTGGATCACGTCCTTTAGCGGGCTTATTTTTACCGTTATAGAACAGTATGATCCCTTTGCTCGTCATCACAGCCGGCGGGCCGCATTCGGTAAGGTCGCTATCGAAATAACCATCTCGTGGCGAAATGATCTCTTTCAGCTCGCCGTCTTTATCCACAACCGGCGCCCAGTTTACCAGGTCGGTGGAGGTAGCGCCGTAAACGTGGTGCTCGCCCCAATAGAGCCAGTATTTGCCGTTTATTTTAATGATAACCTGCTTGCCGCTAACCACTTTGGTTAATATGGATGCGGATTTTGTGGCGATATTTAAGAACTTGCCACTATAAGCCGCCCTGAACATCGGCCCGTATTTTTTCCAATGGGTAAGGTCGCGGCTTGTGGCAACACCCAGTCGCGGCACATCGCGGTTCCATTCGGTATAAAATACCACGTAGGTACCCGCAGCGGTTACAGCTACACGCGGGTCTTCGCAACCGCCGGGCCATTCGTACTTTTTGGCGATGTCGTCGGCCGGGTAAAGTACCGGTTCGGGTCTGCGGGTAAAATGCACACCATCCGCGCTTTCGGCATAGCCAACACGTGATGTGCGGAAGCCGATGCCTACGCCATAAAGATCTTCAGCGCGGTACATTACTACCACTTTACCGTTCTTAATAGCAGCGGCAGGGTTAAACGTATCATTTGCCTCCCAGGCTACCGGCTTTTTGCTTACCGGGTCGGTAAAACGTGCCGCAGTATCAGGCGATATGATCGGGTTTACATTCTTAATACGGGTAAAGCCGCCAAAGGCCCAGGCCGGAAGTTTGTTCTGCTTATTTTGGGCAAAGCAAATGTGGGTATAGAGCAGGAAGCCGATGAAGCTTCCTGCCATAAAAATTCTTTTCATGGTTATTGGAAATTATGGGTAAACTATTTTACTTATGAATGTCCCTTAATCAATTAGGGCTTTCCATTACATAAAGTGAGTTAACCTCTGCTGTACTAAGCACCTTGTTATAAATGCGCAGATCGTCCAATGAACCCTGGAAATAACTTGCCCCATAAAAATAATTGGGGTTTGATGTATCTGTAAAATTATAGGCTGATTTTGGCAGCTCGTTACCAATACAAATGTTCACCAAAGTTTTTACCGGTATAAGGTTGCCCGCCAATGCTATCGATTTGGTTAGCTTTCCGTTGATATAAAAGTTTATCCCCGTGTTATCATACGTAGCTATAATTTGCGACCATACACCCGACTGCACACTACCGGGATTATCATCCTCATCATGTATGCCGGTATCTTCAGATACCGTAAGGAACGGAAAGTTATTCCCCTGCAACTGGAATTTATAACCAAAATAATGGTCGACAGAAAAGATGTAATTCCCATTACTTGCCAGCAACGGTTTTACCCACACACTTATAGAAAAGCTGCTTGGGTACAGGTCCTGGCTGTAAGGCACTTCAATATACGCCCCGTTATTAAATAAATAGGCGCTATTGGCCGCACCATAGCGATCTGCAGTCAATACAGGCAATGTGCCTCCATCCGTAGCGGTAGCCGCCGATGAGCCTACATAGTTTGTCTTCAGTGTTCCGTTGTGGCCGTTGCCGGTGGCGTCGGTAGCGTCGCCGCTAAATTTCCAGTAAGCTACCAGGTTTTGCGGTGATATTTCCTGTATCAGGTCTGCTTTGAATGCTACTTCTGCGCGTTTTAAATTGGCCAGCGCGTTATTGACTTCCTGCTGTGTAAAGCTGCCGCTACTAACACCATTTGCCAGATCAATAGATGATTTCAAAATTGTTTTTGATCCTATGGTGTAATCGCCGGCCTGTTTGCCTTCAATAGCGGCAGTGTAAAGCGTGTTGGCTGTATCTATCTGCAATTTCAAAGCTGTTTTATCAGAATTAGTATTCCGTGTATTATCGCTTTTTTTGCAGGATTGGAATATGGTGATAACAGCCATCATTACCATGGCGACTGTTACAAATTTTATGGTTCGTTTCATTTTTATACTGCTAAAAATTACTGTGGTAAACCTAAATTCGGGTTAGACTGTCTTTCGCTTTCCGGTATGGGGAAAAACTTATCGGTGTTATAGTTAAATAACGGCTTGTATGATAATACCCCGTTGGCATAAGTTGCGCCATACCTGATGATATCAAAAAAGCGATGGAATTCCAGCGCCAGTTCTGAGCGTCGTTCTCTGCGGATATCAGTGCGAAGTGTTGCCTGGTCGGTTGTTGTAATATCAGGTAACAAACCGGCAGGCACTGTACCATAACCGGGCAGCGTGCTATCATTCAAATAGCTTTCCCTTGCACGCTTGCGCACTTTATTAAGCGGTATTAAAGCGCCGGCGCCGTTTCCTGATTCGTTCAATGCTTCTGCTTCTATTAGCAGCACATCTGCAAAACGTATGGCCTGGTAGTTTAAATTGCCATCGCCCTTAACGGCTGTTGATATTTCTGACAACGGCTGGCAATGCTTTTTAGATAAATACCCGGTTGTTGTCCAACTCGGATCAAAGGCTACATCAAAATATGGGTGGCCTGCCCTTGCAATGGAATAATCCAAACGCGGATCATCCACACCAGCGGGTGATTTCTCATAGTTATCTACCAGGCTTTGTGTTGGATAGAAAAATCCGTATCCGCCGATAGAACGCGGCGCGAACCATACGTTTAAGTTATTGCCCTGGAAAGGCACCAAGCCTGTTTGATGCTGAATGGAAAATATACACTCGGCGTTGTTCTTAGTGGCCTGTCTGAAATTATCAGCATAAACCGGCAATAAACTATAAAGGTTTAAGGCTTCTACAGACTGTGCAGTTGACGCAGCCAGTGCCCATTTGCCTTCAAAAAGGTAAGTTTTAGCCAATAAGGCCAGCGCCGCGCCTTTGGTTACGCGGCCAAGGTCCGGGCCCGACCATGTAGTTGGCAGTGCCGCTGCTGCTGCGGTGCAATCCGCCTCGATCTGTGCGAAGATCTGCGCCTGGGTTGATACGGGTTTTTGTGCCTGTGCAGGTGTTTCCACCTTAATATGCAAAGGGATGGCGCCATAGGCTACCGTTAGGTTAAAATAGTAGTAAGCGCGCAAAAATTCGGCCTGGCCTAACGATTGTGTTTTAACTGTAGCAGATACTGCCGAGTTATTTGCCAAACCATCCGTAACAACGTTACAGGTAAATACGCCTTCGTAATACCTTTTCCACACCGCTTCTACTGCGGAGTTTGACGGGTTGATATTAAAATCGCCTACCGATTGAAAATCGGCCTGATCGCCTGCATTGCCGCCTTTTATTGCATCGTCGGATGCAACATCGCCTAATACCCAGATGGCATTGGAAGAAGCATCGGTAAAGGTGAGTGATCCATAGGCGGCATTTACGGCTAATTTGGCATTGGCGTCATTGGTAAAGAAATTAGCTGTGGAATATTGACCCAGGATCGGCTGGTTCAATATCTTTTTACATCCTGTTACTGAACAGAACAATGCAGCAATGATATATATTGAAATGTGTTTTGCTTTCATCTTTCTATTATTTAAAAATTAGAAATTAGCACTAATACCCGCTGTCAGCACGCGCGATGATGGGTAAGTTCCCCAGTCAATACCAACTGCCTGTACCGTACTTCCGTTGTTGCTGTTATTGTATTGCTCAGGATCTAACCCGGTATATTTGGTGAAGGTGAGCAGGTTTTGCGCACTCACAAACACTCTTACCGACGACATGCCGAGGGATTTTAAAACATTACCGCCTAATTTGTACCCAAGCTGTACGTTCTTAAGCCTTAAATAAGAGCCGCTTTCCAGGAAACGGGTTGATGGCATCTTGTTGTTGGTAGCATCCGTCCACGACAGGATCGGGAACTGGTTGCTGGTGCCGGGGCCTGTCCAGCTTTGTGTAGCTATCCTTTCGGTGATGTTGAACGGACGGTAGAAGCCTTCGATATCGGTATTTACCTGGTCGTATATTTTATTGCCATATACGCCCTGGAAAAATACGGTCAGGTCGAAGTTTTGGTATTGTACATTACCGGTAAAGCCGTATGTAAATTTTGGTATCGGGCTGCCAACAAAGGTTTTATCAGCATCGTTTATCACACCATCATTGTTTGCGTCTTTATACATTACGTCGCCCGGCCTTATGCCCGGCCCCTGGTAGGCATGTGTAAATACCTGCTGCGTATTCTGGAAAATGCCTTCCTGCTGTATCAGGTAAAATGAACCGATAGGATGGCCCACTGCGGTAAGGGTGGCATTGTAGTTATTATCAATACGTCCGTTTGAGATCGGAGGGGCGCCATCAAGCGAAACAACGTCGTCTTTTAACGTTGCAAAGTTTCCGCTAATAGTGAATGCCCAATCCTTACTGATCTGCTTATTGTAGCTCACTTCCAATTCAAAGCCCTGGTCGCGCACTTTACCTGCGTTGATAAACGGTGCGCTGGCCTCGCCGGCGCTGGTTGGTAAGGAGAGCGGCAACAATACGTTGTTGGTATTTTTTATATAATAATCGATAGTTGCCGTGAGGGAATTATTGAAGAAACCCAGGTCAAGGCCTACATCCTCCTGCGTGCTAACTTCCCAGCGGATATTCGGGTTGCCGATGGCATTGATGGTATACCCCTGGTTAGTTGTACCATTAAATGGATAGTAAACATTTCCCAATAAAGTAGATAGATAAGGATAATCGCCCAATGCATTCGAGTTACCCACCTGGCCAATATCAACCCTTAATTTCATGTTCGAAATAGGTTTAATATTTTTCATGAAATCCTCCTGGCTGATGCGCCAGCCTAACGAACCGGAATAAACCGATTGCGATTGCGCATCAGGGTCGAGTTTTGAAGAAGCATCATACCTGTAATTAAAGCTTGCCAGGTATTTTTCGTTGTATTGGTAATTTACGCGACCAAATACAGAAAAATAACCATAATGCGATTCACCACCACCATTCTGTTCGCCTGTTGCGCTTCCGTTATCCAAATATTGGAAATCGGGCGACTGGTTAACAAAACTGGTTCGCGATGCACTGGTTCCGCGCTGATCTTGCTTGATGATCTCAGTACCTACTAAAAAAGTAAACGCATGTTTTCTGAAATTCAGATCATAAGTGGCTGTGTTTGTCCAGTTATAATTGAGCTCATTGTTATTTGATTGCGCCAGCGAATTCGGCGAATTAGTAGTCTGGATCGGTTGTCCGCCTAAATTACCTGTATATCCGGCTCCCTGGTAGGGATCGTTTGAAGGCGTACCATAAGTTGGATAGAATTGCTTGTAATCGGATATGTTCATATCCAAACCAAGATCCGACCGTATCTTCAGATTTTTTATCGGTGTCAACTCGGCAAAAAGATCTCCGAGTATGGCGTAGCTATAGTTATTATCGTTGGTGTTGGCGGCTTCCTGTACAGGGTTTAAACCATCGCCCAGGAAGTTACCTATACCGCCCGACCTGTTATCCTGCTCGGGAACTGACACAAATTGCCCGCTCGGGTCATAAACCGGTGTACCGGGCGTACGGAATAAAGCGTAGCGTACAACGCTTGCCTGTGCGCCGGAATAACCATCGCCGGAAGTGCCTACCAACCTCGTTTTTGAGTAGGATAGATTTACGTTAGTACCTATTTTGAGTATCTTACTTATAGAAGAATTGATCGCGGTACGGAGGTTATACCTGTCGAACGATGAATTTTTGATCAAACCATCCTGGCTGAAAATATTGGCCGACACGATGTAGTTTGAATTGTCACTACCGCCGCTAACTGATAAGTTGACATTGGTTTCAGGGGCCGGCCTGAGGATTTGTTTTAACCAGTTAACGTCGGGCAATGTGCTGGCTAAGCTGTCAGAGATCTGTGGCCTGCCGTCGTTTATTGCCGCGGTATTGTAAGCTTTTACATACTGTGCAGTGTTTGCCATTGGTATAAGGTGGGCGGCAGACTGTACGCCGGTATAAGCATTCAAACTCAGTTTAGCTTTGCCTGATGTACCGTGTTTGGTAGTAATAATTACCACCCCGCCGGCAGCCCTTGCGCCATAAATAGCAGCGGAAGATGCATCTTTAAGAATATTGATGCTTTCCACATCATCAGGCGCTATTTCGTTTATACCATCGGTAGTAGGCACGCCGTCAATAATATACAAAGGAGATGTACCGTTTATTGTACCCAACCCACGGATGTGGACCGATATAACATCGCCCGGCGCACCGGTGTTTTGTGTTATGGAAACACCTGCCGCTTTACCCTGCATGATCTGGTCGACGCCGCCTACAGGCAAGCCATTGATATCTTTGGCGCTGATGATGGATACTGCACCGGTAAGGTCCTTCTTCCTTTGGGTGGAGTAACCTGTTACGACCACTTCATTTAAGTTTCCGCCGGTTTCCTTCAGCACAATGTTTAGCCTCGTTTGCCCGGCGACAGGTGCGGTTACAGTTTGATAGCCGATATAGGAGATCTGTAGTGTGGCATTGTCCGGCACGGTGACGGAGAATTTGCCGTTGATATCCGTTACTGTAAGCCCTTTGCCGTTTTGCAGGCCGATGGTTGCGCCCGGTAAGGGTTCGCCTTTTTCATCGGTAACTGTACCGGTTACGGTTACATCGGCGTTTTGCGGGCCTATTGATTGTGTAATTACGATGAGCTTGTCTGATAGCACCCGGTATGATAAACCGGTATTTTGCAAAGCGTGATCGAGGATCTGCGGAACGGTGAGTTCCTTTAGTTCTACATTAACAACTTTATCAGGTATGGCCTGGTTGTTATACAAAAAGGAGTAGTTGCTTTTTTTCTCCAGCAGGTCGAAAAATTTCTCAAGATTGATGTTTTTAACATTAATGTTCAGCTTCTCCTGTGAATGCACTGCTGCCGAAACATGGAGCAGGGCTATAAAGAATAGAGTAAATGTTAATTTCACACACAACAGAATTTTTTTGACAATAGGACGGTCGATGAAATAACTAAAAGTTTTTTTCATACTTTTGAATGTTGAGGTTAATAAAATTCTAATAAAAAGCCTTTTATCCAGCCAGATGTTAGGTTAATTGACGGAAAGCCCCAACAGAGGAAGTGTTCCCGCACTTCCTTTTTTTATTGAGACTAACAGGTGTGGTGTAGTCTTTAAGTCATAGGTTTTGCCTTTCTTCTTTTTTAGGTTTGGTATTGGTTTTACCAAATGCGTATTTGATCGTTATTTATACTATAATGAAATGACTCCGTTAGCTGTAAAGCCTGCATCACCTCATCAATATTTTGATTTTTAAATGTCCCGGTAAAGTGCCTGTCCACGTATTTGTCATTATCAAACGTAATATTTACCGCAAACCAGCGGTTTAGTTGGCGGGCCAAGCTTGCAAAATCCTCGTTCTTAAAGGATAGCTTATTATCTACCCAGGCAGTTTCGACTATAGTTGTATCCGGTACTTCTGCAATAAACTCTTTTTTACGCGGCATTACAGTCGAATCCTTTACTACATGTTTGCCAAACAGCACCACTTTATTATTGGTATTGGTTTGTGTATCTACCCGTACCTTTTGATTGGGTAACAACACAATAGGCGCACCTGGTTTTACTGTGTTCAATATCTCAACTTTGCCCCTTATCAGCGTGGTTTCTATATAAGGTTCGGTGTTATAGGCCTTAATGTTAAAGGCTGTGCCTAATACCACCACGTTAAGCTTACCTGCATGCACTACAAAAGGATGCACAGCATCGTGTTTTACATCAAAATAAGCTTCGCCGTTGAGCATTACCTCCCGTTTACCATCGCGGATGTTGTTTACATATTTTATAGATGATCCGGCATTTAGCCAAACCACTGAGCCATCAGGCAGTGTTGCTTTTATGCGCTGCCCGTAATGGGTGAGCAGCAGTTCGGAAGATACCTGTGTTGGTTTTGTACGGAGCTTGTAAAACACCAATATACTTGCCATAAAAAATGCGATAACGGCGGCGGCAGCGTACCATTTCCTAAAGCTTCTTGCCCTTAAAGGTTCAAGCCTGGTTTGGAATAGCGGCCTGTCGGCGATGTTACTATCGGCAAATTCGTTATTGAATTTTTCAAGTCCGCGTTCCATGGCACGGCGCTCATCGATCAACGGCAAATGCTCATGGTCAAGGCTAAGGCTTTTTATATTTTCGAAATCGGCACGGTATTGTGGTTGGGCATTAAATATCGCTTCGAGCTCTTCAAGTTCCTCCGGGTTTATTTCGCCCGATACAGCCCGCGCTATCAATTGCCAAATTTTTTCTTCTGGTGCCATTATAGGTAAAGACACAGCAATTTTGAAAAACCCCCAAGAAGAAATAATTTTTTTTTAAACTTAATTTATAGCTGTTATATCAGGTAAAATTACCTTACCTTTATTCAACCTATTGTAAACGCGCCACCAACGCTATGCAGATACTACTTAACGAAAAATTTGACTGGGCTATCCTTAAGGATGAACTCGTTTTTAAAGACGTGTACCGCCAATACTTTGTTAAGCTTTACCGTTTTGCCTTTTCCATTGTACATAGCAAAGAAGCAGCAGAGGAGATCGTACACGACGTGCTGATCAACCTATGGAAAAAGCGCGACGACTTTACTGCCATCGCAAACTTGAACACCTACTTATACGTATCGATAAAAAACCTGTCGCTAAACTATATCCGTAACGAGGCCAAGCACCGCCATCTGGATATCGATTCGTTATATAATGAATGCAGCCATATCAGCATCGACCCGGAAAGCCTTTTGATCACCAAAGAACAGGCATCAGACCTTAACGCACTTATCAATAAACTTCCGGTACGCTGTAAAATGATATTTAAACTGGTGAAGATCGACGGGCTGCGTTACAAGGAAGTAGCTACGCTTTTAAATATCTCGGTAAAAACTGTGGAGAACCAACTCATCATCGCCGTAAAAAAGATCGCTGAGATCTTAAGGCCGGCAAAATAATCGCATCTTAATTTTTATTTCCTAATTAAAAACCCGCCCTCATTATAATGAAGACGGGTTGAATTTTTCAATATCGATACACCACTAATTACCAGCCCAGATTTTGCGGCTTTAAATTAGGGTTAAGCGTAATATCATTGCTTGGCAATCCCCACACAAATTTATTATCGCCGGCGGCAATAGATAAATTGATGGTACTGGCCCCGGTTAGCAGAACGTTGGTGTTTTGCGGATCAGTCCTGGTGAAACCAAGTCCCCAGCGCTCCAGGTCGTCTAAACGGAAACCTTCAAAAGCAAGTTCGCGTGTCCTTTCGCTCCTGATGGTGTCCCTTAAAGCAGTTGAGGCCAGGCCTACATAAGTAGTCCCGCAGCGTGCTTTATGCAGGGCATTTAGCGCAGTTAAAGCGTTGGCAGCATCCGAATTATTAGCGGCAGCTTCGGCAGCTATCAAATACATCTCGGCTATGCGAAATGGTTTTGGCGCATTCTGATAAGTAGATACGGCCGATCCCGCATAGAATATAGGATTGCCCGGATATTTATTTACCAAAGTAAGCGTTCCCTTTATGCCATTGATATTTATAGGCTCGTCGGCAAAATAGGCGCCTTTTCGGATATCGGTATTTGAATATAAACCAATTATCGCACCTGTAGGAACATAAGATGGATCATAGGCATTAACTGAGGTAAGAAAATTTAAATACGGCCAGCTCCCGACAGGCTGCTCGGTTGTGGTGTTAGTGAATGACTGGTAAATAGACTCCTGGATGTCATCATTAGTCCAATAGGACTGAAAATCTGCCAGGTTCGATATCAGTGGGTATTTACCGGCTGAGATCAGTTTATTGGCTGCGGCGTAAGCACCGGCCCAATCCTGCATATCAAGCCTTACACGGGCTTCCAAAGCTGTAGCCACGTCTATATTAAATAACGAGGCGCCTTGTTGTCCGTGTATATCTGCCAGCAACCCTTCGGCTGTACCGATGTCCGACAGGATCTGATCATAAACTGCTTTAACAGTCGACCTGCCAGGCTGTGCATTCACATCATAGGTCAATACAATAGGCACACCCGGGTCTGAAGCTGCAGTGGCTGGGTTATAAGGCTTTGCATACCGCAACACCAAACGGTGGAAATAATAGGCCCTTGCCAGGTACAGATCGCCGGTGTACTGCTTTAAGCTTGCAGCATCGGTAGCATTAGCAGTCGGGATATTTTTAAAGCCGGTAATTGCAGCGTCAATGTTTGCAATTGCGGCATAGTAGCTTTCCCAGTAGCCCGATACCATGTCGGCTAAAAAGAATGCGCCCCATTTGTACTGGCCGCCGTTAATGTTGCCTTCGGTGGTGGTTATGTTTAAATAATCTGCCTGTATATCTGTAATATCATGCGTCATGTCAAAGTTTCCTCTCAGGGCCGAATAGGTGCCTGCATCCCACTTTGCCGCATCCTGTATGCTTTCGAAGCCGGTATTAAGGCCGATCGCATCATGAGGGTTTAACGAATTAATTTTTTTGCACGAGGTGATCCCGGCCAAAACTGTTAACCCCGTTAGTAGATATATATGTAGTTTTTTCATCTTTATATAAGTTGAATGTTGAATAAAATATTAGAAAGTCGCCTTTACGCCTACTGAATATTGCTTGGTATTCGGATACGCTCCGTAGGTTAAGTTTGAATCAGCTTCAGGATCCGGGCCGGTATATTTGGTAACCGTGAACAGGTTACGGCCGTCAACAAATAGCTTAACATTTTTAAATGCCTTGCCTTGCCCAAGGATAGATTGCGGCAACGAATAACTTACGGTAAGATCTTTTAACCTCATGAACGATGCATTTTCGAGCAGGCTTGAATCGAACTGCGACATCTGGTAGTTATTGATATCAGGGAAACGGGCTACGTCTCCAGGTTTTTTCCAGTAATCCTGTACAACTTTAAGTGCATTGTAGCCTGCAAATACGTTGGCATTCTCGAAATAGAATGCATCATTATTCAGCATATGCTTTCCTAAAGCGAAGTTGAAGAGCGATTCGATGGTAACGCCTTTATATCCTGCACGCAAACCAAAGCCGCCTGTGAGTGGCGCAAACTGGCCAACGCCTGAATTTTGCTGAAGCGCGGTCTGGTCGTAATCACTGGTAACCTGTTTTGGATCCTTTTGAAGAACCGACGGATTTGAACCCGGCAGATACCATTCGGGCGCGCCTGTTTGCGAGTTTACACCTTTAAAAAGCGGCAAATAGAATGTCACCGGCTGGCCAACTACCCAGGCCTGCAAATAATTTGGCTGAGGGAAATCCTTCCTGCCTCCAAACAATGCAGTTACCTTATTATGGGTAATTTCGGCATTGGTAAATAAGGTTACATAGCCTTGGTGTTCAGGATCTTTCCAAACATCAGCTTCAAAACCTATATTGAAACCTTTGTTTTGCAGTGTACCGGTATTTTCATTGATAGAAGCAAAGCCCGATGTAAACGGAACAGGCACACCCAATACCATGTTAGAGGTTGAACGGATGTAATAAGAAATGTTCAGCCTGATCCTGTCGAGGAATGACGCATCGATACCGAAAGTGGTCAGTTGCTGTTGTTCCCATGTTAATGATGGATAACCCGGCTGCGAAATAGAATACCCGCCGACACCATTATAGAAAGAGGTGCCGGTTAACAGCGGCAAACTTGAATAATCCTGTACTTCGCCGTTGCCGGTACCCAATATTTCGGAGTTACCCGATGTACCGGTGTTAGCTTTGATGGTTAACTTGTCTATCCACGAAACGTTTTTCAGGAAATCTTCTTTCTTGGCTTCCCATGATAAACCGGCAGACCAGAAGGTACCCGAGCGGTGCAATGCGCCAAACCTTGATGATTCGTCATTACGGACAGATCCCTCTGCATAATACTTGTTATTATAGTTATACTCCAGCCTTCCGAAGAATGAATTATAAGCATAATCATATTGAGAACTGCCGATAGTTACTTTATTTGGAGCATTCCCCAATCCTAACAAACGGTCATCCGATAAGCCTTGGCCCGAACCATTGAAAGCTGAAGTGGTTTCATCCTCATATTCCTGGCCAGCCAGCAGGTCGAAATGATTTAGCTTGGCTACGGTAAATTTATATTCGGCAGTATTGGTAAACGTTTTTGCTACGTCGCGGGTAAAAATGTCGTTTACAGTACCATTGCCCGGGTTGCCAAGGAATGATGGCAAACGCAACTGGTTTTCTGTTTGATCTGAAGCATCCAAACCGCCCTGTGATTTAAGGGTTAATCCTTCAATCGGGTTGATCTGGATATAAGCAGTAGGATCTACCTGAACATTGTTAACGTTGTCGGGAATTTCGCGGGCCAGGTAGCGTGGATCATACAGGTTTATACCCGGTATTACCGTTAAACGCTGACCGTTGGCGCCATATGGAGAATAAATTGGCGGGATAAACATAGCAAGGCCGCCATTTAAATTGTTGCTGGCATAACCATTAGCATCCCTCTGGTCATACTCCAAACCCAGGTTGATACCGAAACGCAGCCAGTTATTGATGCTTGAGTTAACGTTCGAGCGCAAGGTGTAACGGTCATATCCCGAACGGTAGGCTATACCCTGCTGATTTACATATCCGCCTGAAACGAAATAGGAGGTTTTGCCACCGCCGCCTGATATATCGATGTTCTCGTTATACATCGGCACATTGCTTTTGTAGTAATATTTATACCACAAAGTATTGGCATTTTGCACCGGCAAGGCAGCTAATTGGCTGTTGAGCTCGCTCTGCGTTATTAAGCCTGCGTTTACTTCAAAACTCTTCCATTGGTCGGCGTTCATAAAGCTGTTGTAGAAAGCTGTATTCGCGATGTTCGATACGCCGTACTGGCTGCTGAAAGTAACGGTTGTAGGCTGATTGAAAGAGCCCTGTTTAGTAGTGATCACAATTACCCCATTTGCTGCACGCGAACCGTAGATGGAAAGCGATACGGCATCCGTCAGCACGTTGGTTTCCTGTATATCGTCCGGGTTTATGGTTAATATAGTTGCAGAGCTTACCGCAACACCATCTAAAATATACAGCGGATCAGTACCTGACAATAAAGAGCCTAACCCATGCAAACGTACAGAAGGCAAAGAACCCGGCTCGCCCGAACCTGAGAGGATGCTCAAGCCCGGTACACGGCCCTGGAGCGCGTCCAGTACCGTTGGATTTGGTTTGTCCTGGGTTTGGTCGCCGCCAACAATAATGTTGGTACCGAGTATATTATCGACTTTTTTGTTGTTACCATACGTACCCAGGATGGTTACCTCGGCCAACTGCTGTTTATTAACGGCCAGTTGTACATTTAATACTGGTTTTGCAGTTTCAGGAACGGCAACTTCCGATGAGGTATAATTAATATAAGAGAAGACCAATGTTGATCCTGACGGTGCACTGATGGTGTATTTTCCATTAACATCGGTTTGGGCGCCAACACCGGTGCCCTTTACGCGTACAGAAGCGCCTATTAATGCCTCTTTAGTATCTGCGTCTGTAATCGTACCTGTAATGGTCAGGTTTCTTTGAGCAAAAGCACTGGTAAGCGTAAAAAAGCTCAAAAGAAGAAGGAATAGTAGCTTTTTCTTCATAATATTTTTTATTAAAATCATATAAGCGAGATAGTTAATTATGTTAAGCGTCGTTTTTTAACACGAAAGTGCAGGGATGCGACGATCTGCATCCATCGGTTTAATACTTCGTTTTCATAGCATAGAATTTTCTTTACAGGCAAAAACCCAAACAAAATATGAGCGTAATATTTTGCTGCGTACTGACTTTTTGAATCAAAAAATATGGGGCTGGTGCGTTTGAAATGAGTATTTCCGCACAGGATTTACGGTGGTCGGGAGGTTTTATTAAGCATGATCAGTTAAAATTTGTTAAACTGTAATTTTAAAAGTTTAACTGACCTTCGGATATGCGAAACCGACCTTTTTAATATGTTAAAACCGTCATTTTAAGTAAAATGACAAAACTTCTTCAGGATCGGCTACAACAAAAAAACGCCCGGCAATGTGTATTGCCGGGCGTTTAAACTTCCGTATTTTATACAGTTGATCAGTTAACCGCAACGGGCACTGCCAGGTTTTCCCACAATAGTGCAAATCCTTTACTGTCAATTGCAAAGGTCATCTGTTCATGAAACTTGGTTGATTTCATGGGCTTAGCTGTAACAGTCAATACATCTTTTGACGGATCATCATTTGCAGAACCATCGTCTTTAATTCCCCATTGCCCGGTTTGCGAGTTGAAAATAATTTTCCACTCATTTGCATTCGGAACAGTGAAGATGCTGTATTTGCCCGCGTGTAAAAGCTTCCCCTGTATGTGTACATCCTTGCTCAGGGTAATTTCGGTTACCGGATTAGCGCCGGTACGCCAAATCTTGCCATAAGGCACCAGGCCGTCCCATATCTTCCTGCCGCGCACAGAAGGCGCTCCATAGCCAATTGTAATTTTTGCGCCGCCGGCCATACCGGTTACTGTTTCGCGGGGACTTTCCTGCGCAAAGGCAGTTGTTACGCCCAAAAGCATAAAAAGAAAAAGGCCGAATGATTTGTTGATAATTGATCGTTTCATCTTTGTTTGAAATTAATAGTTAATTATATCGATTTGGTTTAGTGTTATTTTAAGTACAACATCCTGCTAAGGTTTGTTTTAATTTAAACATGGCGAATTTTTAAAAGCATAGCCCGTTATGCAGAATTACGGTAATGCATAGGTGTAACAGCAAACTGCTGCCTGAACAAACGGCCAAACGAGGCCGCCGACTCAAAGCCTATAATATTTACGATCTCATTCACCGGGTAATCGGTCGACCGCAAAAACATCTTGGCCCGGCGCAACCTGATCTGGAGCAGGAACTGGTATGGCGACATGTTATAAGCCTGTTTAAACATGCGCCTGAGGTGGGTAACCGATAAACAGGCATGCAGCGCTACCTCTTCAATAGTAATGGCCAGATTATAGTTCGAGTACAGGTAGTCCTTGGCCATGTTGAGGCGACGGTATATTTCATTGCGGGTGGCCCGGTTGCAAATATCGAGCTTCTCTTCCCGTGCAAATACTTCCTTATAATATAGCTCGTGGTAATTGAGCAGGATATGGTACAGGTATTCGTCTACCAGCATTTCATCTACCCCATGTTCGCATAAAATAGTATCAAGGTGAAGGACAGTGTATTTAATATCGCCCTTAAAAGGATAAAGGGTCTCCATAAATTTTTTATTGGATAACCCGGCATACTGCGTATGGTTATCAAGCAACTGGCGCGACGGCACCTGCCAGCCGGCAAGGAAATCGCGGATAAACTGCTGATCATAATTAAGCGAGATGACATTTGCCGGCGCGGGCGAATTAATTACCGATGTGTACGGCGTACCGGGGTTAAGGCAAAAAAATGAATCGGGGAATACCGATACCTTGTAATTATTAGTCACAATATCTTCATTACCATCCAAAACAAAATGGAATGAAAGGTTTTCATTTGGCTTTATGCCTTCTTCGCCGGTCGTTCTGATCCGTTTTATGCGGTTGTTGTTTTTTAATGTCAGGGAATACATATCAATCCTCTTCTTCGTAATTTCTTTCTTCAATCATCAGGAAATGGTTTCCGTTATTATCTTCGAAATCGGCGGCAAGCCCGGCAGGTAAATAATAGGGTTTTGCTGAAAACTGCACGCCTTTCGTTTTCAGTTCGTGATAGTCTTTTAAACAGTTATCGGAATCCAGCACAATGGTGGCTATTTGCTGGTGTTCGGCCGCTTTGATCAGCACAAAGCCGGTCATGGAAACGGGAGGTTGCATAATATGCCCCGTTATACCATTTTTAAGGTGGACTGTACCCTTATATGTGTAGTCCATTTTGTTCAGAAATGCGATCTGCTGATCAATGTCATCAACACTCAGCATCACGTATTTAATGTTCATCCTAATAACCTAACTTTATGAATCGTTCATTTACATCCCGTCGCCATAAGTCAGTTAATAGTTGTAACAAACATATTATAAAGGGCATGTTTTTATCTCCCCCATTTGGGTAGATTTTAAAAGAAAGGAAAATGAATCTGGCAGGAAAACGGCTTTATTTAAATGCTATAGCATAAAAAAAGGAATTAATACCTCGCGTATCAATTCCTTAATTAACTATTAACTAATCTTATCAGTTCGAAAAAACTAGTTGAATCAAAAGTAAGTCCGGGGATGCATGCAGGGTATGCGAAAATGACCATTTAATGCATTTTCTGGCACAAAAAGGCCGAAAATTGCACTTATTTGCCGGTAAAATTTATCAGATCAGTTTTTTGGAGCGGGCGGCTTTAAGTGCATCTTCTTTGGAGTTTACCTCAAGCTTCATGTAGATGTTTTTGATGTGGGTTTTTACCGTGCCCGACTCGATAAATAACTCCTTTGCAATGTGGCTCCGGCTTTTACCCAGTGCAATCATTTCCAGCACCTGTGCCTCTCTCCGGGACAACGGGGAATCTGTATTTTTTTGAAAAGAGCCTATCACCATTCGGGCTATATTGGTGCTCATGGGGCCGCCGCCTTCATAAACATCTTTTATTGCCGAGATAATTATGCTTGAAGAAGCGTCTTTGGTGAGATAGCCCGAAGCGCCGTTGCAAAGCGCTTCGAACACCTGTTTCTCGGCATCAAAAACCGTAAGCATTAATATACTGGTTCGCGGGAGCAGTTTTTTAAATTTCGGTATAGCATCAATACCATTCATGCCCGGCAGATCGATATCCAGCAGGATCACATCCGGCGCATCCCGCTGAATGTTTTTAAGCGCTTCGTCGGCCGATTCATATGAATTTGCAACCGAATAACCATCAATATCATTGATCAGGAAGTGATAACCACTCCTGATAACCTTATCATCCTCAACGATGACAACCCGGATCAGATCTCTCATGGCTGTATTTTTTAAACTTTAATGCCAAATTTTAATCTCACAGTAGTCCCTATCCCCCGGCTGCTGTTTATATGTACGTTGCCCTGCATCTTCGCCGCCCTTGTCCTGATGTTCGACATGCCCCTGCCCGTGTTTGCTGCCTCCACATCAAATCCTACGCCATCGTCAATAACAATCAGCTCAACTTCATCATGCGTAATGCGCGCTTTTAAAATAACCTTCGAAGCCCGGGCATGTTTCAGCACATTGTTAAGCAACTCTTTAAATATCATCAGCGTATTGCGGCTATATTCCAGCGGAAGCGACTTGTTATAGTCAACATCGAACTCGTCAAATATCACTTCAGTATCGGTATTGCCAAACATGTCGATGGCGATGTTTTTTATCTTGAGTAAGATCTGCTGCAGGTCATCGCTTTTAGGGTCCAGCGACCATAGTATATCCCGCGCACCGGAATACAGGTTAGCTGCATTTTCTTTCAGCTGGTTAACGATAGATTTTATTTCGGGGCTTTGATTAGTTGACTTACGCTCGAGGATATCTGTTAGTACAACTATCCTAGTCAGCTTATTACCAATATCGTCGTGAAAATCTTCGGACGTTTGCCTCCTTACCCTGATCTGTTCCTGGTGCTTTATAGAATCAAGTACCAGATTTTGCTTTACCTTCCGGTAACTGATGACCCATTGAATGAGTATCCCCAACATCAAAAACAGTAACAATAAAAGTATATAAAAGAACGCTGTTTGGTAGAAGGCCGGGTAAATGGTAACGGGCAGCTCGCATACCGGCGAATATAATCCGTTAGCGGCGATGGCCCTTATCTGTAAGGTGTAATCGCCCGGCGGCAGCGAAGTAAAATCCACCATATTGGCCTTGGTAGGCACTGAAAATTGCTTATCGAGGCCGCTTAACCTGTATTGATACAAAACGCTTTCCGGGTCGGGGTAATAGATGCCTTTGTAGGAGACCGTAATGTGCTTATTGCTATAGTTTAATTTTAACCGCCGGGGAATGTCGCTGCCCCGTAAGTTTATTGTATTTACACCTGCTGCGCCCGTTCCCTGCTCATAGATCCTTACCGATTCCAAGTTAACCTGCGGCCGCTGCATCCCGGCATCCGGTGCATGGCCCGTATTGAACATATAAAGGCCTTGTGTTCCTCCCGCCCATATTTTACCGTGTATTTTATATATCGCATCCTGGTTAAACTCGATAATGGGATTGGCGGTAAGGTCCCGTATAAAATGAATATGATCACCGGGCCCGATCCTGAATTTTTCAATACCAGTTCCTGTACCTGCCCATATCGTACCATCGCTATCGGCCAGCAGGCTGTAAACGGCATTCGTACGGAGGCCGTTATGCGTATTGTATTTTTTTATAGTTTTTTTGGCAAGGTCGATAAAGAATAAACCTTCGCTTAAAGTACCGCCAATAACTGTGTTTTTATAACGCAACAGGCATAAGATAGTACTGGTTGCAAGCTGATCAAACTTAAAATCAGGGTCGATCACGCCGTTTTTCAATAAAACGATGTCGTGCCTTTTTCCTACAAGAACGGAATCTTTACCTACCGGAATAACCGTTTCGGGATCACCTTCGATACCTTTAACAAAACCGGATTCGCCATTCTTTTTCAGGTAAAAGACACCTTTTAAGGATGCCGCCCATATCGTATTATCCTCGTCATACATTACCCTATTAATATAAGGAGGAAAGCCATGTGCGGGCCCGATATTGCGCATTTTTCCTTTATCGAGCATCCAAAGTCCCGACAGCGTTCCAAACAGGACCGGCTGGCCCTTTTTATAAGCAATTGATACTACAAATTTTGAAAGCGGTTCGGCCGAGGGCAATTGCAGGCCGGTATATTTATGCCCGTCAAACTTCACAAGGCCCTGGCCGTAGGTACCCATCCACACATTTCCGGCTTCATCCTGGCCTATATCCATTATCATAGACAGCGGGTTGCCGTCTACCCTGCTGATATTCACCAGGTCAAGCCCTTCAAATTTATAAAAGCCATCACCATTTGTTCCGAGCCAAACGTTATCCTGGCTGTCGATATAAATATCATACACCGTATTATTCGAAAACCCGTTACCGCCATTAAAATAAATAGGGGAATTTTTCCGGAGATAGTATGCACCTTTGTCTGTTCCCAGCCATAAGTTCCCCTGCCGATCCTGAGCAACGGAATAGAGCATTCGTTTCAACGTATCTAATGCCTGGTTCCTGTATTCGTTAATAGACTGTCCATCAGCCTCATATAACTTTGAAGGTGTGAGCATGTATATTTTAGCAGGATTGAAACGGTCAAAAAGCATCCTTAACACTCCCATTTCTTTTGCCGCACCATCAAAGCTTACGATCTTCGTCCAACTGCCTTTGTCATACCTATAAATCCCATTGCCGTAAATGGAGGCGCAAAGCTTGCCATTCCGGTTTAGTGCGATCGACATGACACATTCATCCCGTGAGGTTATCCAAACAGGTTGTAACTTGTTGCCGGTAATGATATTCAATTGACGGCGACGGATGATCCATAAACGTCCCGAGCCATCGGCAGTAAGCTGTTTTGAATTCCCCCAATCTACCTGGGGTAGTTTAAGGATATTTTTGAGATGGCCATTCCTTATACCGGTTACGCCGGATTCGTCCTCAACCAGGATTTGCCCATTGGCCTGCGTTATGGCATTTACCAGGTCGCCGGTAAGCCCGTCAACCCTTGTATAATTGGTAAAATCGGTACCGTCAAAGCGGGAAACGCCACCATAGGTACCCAGCCACATGTATTTTTCGCTATCCTGGAATATGCGCAACACCTGCGATTGCACCAAACCTTTATCGATACTGTAATGACGGAAATAATAGCTCTGCGCAAGAACGCGCGGCCCGGCCAGTAATATAAAAGTGGCGATGAGGAAGCACTGCCGGCCTATTTTATTAAAAAGCGTAATATGTTGCTGCATTACAAACATTTATATAGCATCCTCTTCCATCAACATCAAAAATAGCTACAATTCATCGCTTTTTCCGGCTGGTCAATCCGATAACAAAACTACAGGTAAAGGTATACCTGGTCATCTCCCATATAGGGAGATTTTATATTGAGGTGCATGAACATCAGCAGATTACAAGTTTCGGTGCAGTGAATCTAAAAAGGCCGCAGATATTCCCGGGGAAGACGAACATACAGATACAAAGCAAATATCCTTCCCCCGGTTCTCTGACGGCCATTTTCAGACAAATCGTGAACGAAACGGTTAACGTTTATGAGTCATTTCAAAAATAGAGTATGACGCATAATGATCATTCCCCCTGAATGGTAGATTTTTAGCTGAGAAGTTGATTAGTAGTCGTTTGGTCGTTAATACATCTAATCATTCTTCTGCAACACGAACTCATATTTCCCGGCATCTAACCTGAATAGGTTTCCTGTAACCGTTTTCTCGTTCATTTTTAACACTTTTATATTACTGTCTGAGAGATTAAGGTCGGCTGATGAGTTTGGCGGAACTATTAGCTTGTAGTGGATCTGATGCCCACTGGTTTTCCACGAGGATATGATACGGCCGTAAGGACTATCGTGCCAGCATTCAAAATCGGCTAACTCGAAATGCGGGGCTGTTATAAAATGCTTAAAACCGGGATGAAATTCATCAACCTTTATACCGCCCAAAGCCTTGAACATCCAGGCGCTGATCTCGCCGAACATGATGTGATTGAGCGAAAGGTCGCGTTTGCTGTCGATATTCCAGTTTTCGTATAGCGTGGTGGCGCCATTTACAATCCACCATCCCCATGATGGGAAGGTATCTTGCGAAGCCAGTTTGTAGGCCGTTTCAGCCTGACCGTTATCGCTCAGCGCACCCAGGATGGCCTTTGCGCCCAATATGCCCACATCCAGGTGGAAGTGGTTTGCGGCAACCGAATCGGCAAGTATGGCGGCAGCTTTAGTTTTCAGGTTATCCGGTATCACGCCCCAGTATAAAGGCACAGCTTCTTCTGTTTGATGGCCATCGGCGTATCGGCCTGTTTGTGTATTGAGATATTTGGTATTAATGGCGCTTCTTATTTTTATCGCCAGCGCCGAGTATGTGTCAGCATCCGCCTTTTTGCCTAATAATTTGGCTGTTTTGGCCAATATATTGGCATCCACATAGTAATAAACTGATGATGTCAGCTCAACCGGTGTTGTTGATTTCACAGGCGCCCAATCGCCCAGGCCCCAGGTGGTAAGGCCTGTTGGGTAAAGCTGGTTAATATGATCTACATAGCGTTTTATACCGGCGTAGTTATCGTTCAAGATCTTGCTGTCGCCGTAAAACAGGTATACATTCCTCGGGAGGAACATTGCCGGCGTAACGCAGATCAAACTGGATGGC
>Ga0206937_10008_pt1 | contig 79571 bp, 58 predicted proteins | sample Alteio_BWOrgHeat_11_FD_152923 | JGI IMG/M metagenome (GOLD analysis project Ga0206937, IMG submission 152923) | Enriched cells from forest soil in Barre Woods Harvard Forest LTER site, Petersham, Massachusetts, United States -... | ecosystem: Environmental > Terrestrial > Soil > Temperate forest >... | reverse complement strand
CGAAGAATATGATATTGTCGAGATTCCGTACACCGGTGCTGACTCGCCGGATGCCGATTTGGAATCCACCCTGGCGGCGGAAGACGCTTTCAAGGCACTTGTCGAAAAACACAAAATTGGAAAAACGGATTGCGTTTGCGTCAATTTGCCAGGCATGCGCGTGTTGGGACGGTTCTTTCTCACGCCGCCGGTCGAACCCAAACGATTGGACGCCTTGATTCAATACGAAGTCGGGCAACAGATTCCCTATTCCATTGATGAACTCGCGTGGGACTATGCTTGTGTCGACAAGGTGGACGAAAAGAGCAAGGAACCGCAATCGCGGCGCGTGATGATTGTGGCAAGCAAACTGAAAAATGCCCGGGCCCGCGTCGCATGGTTCGAGCGGGTAGGCCTAAAGGTCTCCGTCCTGCAAAGCGAATGTGTCGCGCTTCATAATTTGATCCACTACGACCATCACCGGCCCAATGCCGCAGTCCCTGAAGCGGAAAAAGATTTTGCAAATAAGGATGCGGCAAATTCCGCGATTGTCGTGCTAGATATTGGCGGCGATACCTCCAATATCCTCATGACGGGGCCAGAAGTGATTTGGTTTCGCACGATCGGCATGGCTTCGCAGGAATTCAGCAAGCCGTTGTTGCGGGCCTTCAACCTAACGCACGAACAGGTCGAGGAATTGAAGCGTCATCCAATAAAAGCGAAACGGATGCATAAGATGTATGCCGCTCTCGATCCCGTCTTTTCGCAGCTAACACTGGATATACAACGGTCGCTAGCGACGTTCAAAGTTGCCTTTCCCGATGTCCGCGTACAGGAACTCTGGGGGACTGGAGGGGGCTTTCAAATGCATGGACTGCTAGGACATCTTTGGGGAGCGCAGTCGATTACGATTCAATCCTAGCGTTTTATCAACTATGAATGCCTTGGTTTCTTCCGTCAAAGAGTTAAGAAGGATTGCTATCTCAGGATTCGCGCGCCATGGCTAATGCGATTCCCCCTGACTCTCGTTCACTATTGCCGGTGGAAAGCGCTGTTCAACCGAATGCCAACCCGCGCCTCATTTGGTGTGTGTGTGGCTTGCTTGTTCTCGCCGTTCTTGTCACGTTCGGTCGGAGCATTACCTATGGATTCGTAAATTTGGACGATAATGAGTACGTCTATGAAAACCCCCATGTTCTACATGGGCTGTCCGTCAACGAAATTGTGTGGGCTTTCACCCATAAGCATGCCGACTTTTGGTTGCCACCCGTTTGGATATCGTTCATGGTCGATAGCCAAATTTATGGTAAATGGGTGGGAGGATATCACCTGACGAATGTGCTGTTACATGCTTTCACCGCAGCGGGCTTGTTCCTTGTTCTAAGGCGAATGACAGGTAATATCTGGCCCAGTGCTTTGGCGGCCGCCCTTTTTGCCATTCATCCGTTGCGGACGGAGTCGGTCGTCTGGATCACCGAACGCAAGGATATGCTCAACGGAATGTTCTTTGTTCTTACGTTAGCCGCGTATTGTGCCTACGTGTCGCGACCGTTTTCGTTTGTGCGCTACTTGGCAATCATCGGCTGCTTTATCGTTTCGCTGATGGCAAAGCCAATAACGGTCACGTTACCGGCGGTGTTGCTGTTGCTAGACGTTTGGCCATTAAAAAGAATACAATCGTTTGAAAAAGGGATTTTCACGTCGTTTCGCCCACTGGTCCTTGAAAAAATTCCGTTGTTTGCGGTGTCGGCGATTTTTTGTGCAGTAACGCTTGTTTCCGCGAAAGAAACGTTGCCCACCGAGCAACCTCCACTGTTTGCACGTATGGGCGAAGTCCTTCTCTCGTATGCCGTCTTCCTAGGCCGTATGGTCTGGCCTGCCGGATTAGCGCCAGCGCATCACAACAGCGGCGAGTTGCCAATGGCAATGTCGGTCTTGGCAGCGAGTGTGACCGTCTTTGCCTTAACATGGTGGGCGTTCGCGGTCAGGCTTCGTCATCCCTATTTTCTGATTGGCTGGCTTTGGTATTTGGGAATGTTGTTGCCGGTGAGTGGTATCTTGACACAAGGCATGGAACGGCATCCCGATCGTTTCACGTATCTGCCTCAGATCGGATTGGCGATCGCAATTTCGTGGGGTACTGCGGCGGTCATTGGGAGGCATCCTTCGTATCGACGGTTGGGAGTATTCGTCGTTGGACTGATTCTTGCGTGCCTGATGATAAGCGCATGCTGGCAGACTGGCTTTTGGTCAGATAACGAAACATTTTGGACTCGGAGCTTGGCAATCACACCGCGGAACGCATGGGCACGGACCTGGCTTGGCTTTACTCGCTACGAACAAGGCCGTATACCCGAAGCGATCGAGCAATTTCAGTTAGCATTGCAGATCGATCCCAACTACGACGGCGCCCATTACAACATGGGAGTTGTCCGATCAAAATCGGGCCAAACGGCCCAAGCCATTGACCATTACCGGAAGGCGATTTCCGTCAAACCCAATCACGCGAAAGCCCACAATAATTTGGGTAATGCACTTGCCGCGGTGGGGCGATTCGCCGATGCGATTCAGGAATGTCGCGAAGCGTTGCGAATCAAACCGGATTACGCCGAAGCCCATTTCAATTTAGGAAATAGCTTGGCGATGACCGGGCGATCCGAGGAAGCTCTCAAGCACTTTCGACTTGCGATTCATAACAATCGCGACTACGCCACGGCATATTGTAGCTGCGGTAATGCCCTGATGGATTTGAATCGGGATCGGGAGGCGATCGAGCATTATCGCCAAGCTGTGCAAATCAAACCCGACTATGCCTTCGCTCACTGCAATCTTGGCGAAGCCTTGTTGAAAGCGAATCACATTTCCGAGGCAATCGAACATTGCGAGCAAGCGATTCGGATCAAGCCGGAATTCGCTGCCGCCTACTACAATCTCGCCTGTTGTCTGAGAGAGCAGGGGCGGCGCGCCGAGGCGTTTAGAAACCTCGACCAAGCGCTGCGGTTGGCGGAATCGACCGGCCAAACTCCACTTGCGCAAGCCGCCCGCTCCGAGATACTGCAAATGCGAGGAAGCAAACCGTAGTCGTAAATGGTGGCAGTGGTTCGTGCGAATCCAGGACCCATAATAATAAGTTCAAATGCCGTCGATCAAATCAGACGCACGCGTTTCCGTCTTAACGTCAAATTCATTATCGCCACGCGACTTCTTGCGCGAATTCTGACACAACCTTTAAACAGCCGTTATTCGATTTTTACGGCCTCGGCGGAAAAGTGTCACGTACGATCGCGCCGTTCTGTTTGCAAGGAGCATTAGCAATGTTGACCGTGTCGTCAGGTTCTTCCACGAGGTTGCGTACCCATCGCCGAGATCGCAAGCAGGGCTTCACATTGGTGGAATTGTTAGTCGTCATTTCCATCATTTCGATCTTGGCCGCGTTAATGTTGCCGGCGGTCAATTCGGCTCGCGAAGCCAGTCGTAGGGCCGAGTGTGCAAGTAACCTGAAACAATTTGGGATTTCGCTCACCGAACACTCGAACCGAAAGAGTGGCCTCTATTGCTCGGGTAATTTTGATTGGCTGAACGACGGTGCGGTGACGGAAGTCGGTTGGGTGGCGGATTTGGTGAACGCGGGTGTGCCCGTTGGCAAAATGATCTGCCGGACGAATCCGGCGACGTTGAGCCAGACGTTTAACGATTTGGTGGGTGCGGATATTACGACCTTTGATACCTGCCTTAATCGGTCCGGAAGTGCCACATCGCAAGCTCCAGATGGAACGAATATCACAAATGCTTGTCGGCAAATTGTGGATGGTTCGATGACACCGAATAGTTCCGCCCGTCAAACGGTCATACAAAACCTGATTTGGGGAAAGTATTACAACACAAATTATACGGCCAGTTGGTTCTTGGCGCGTGGAGGAGTGGTGCTGGATGGAAGCGGCAATCTATTGCCTGCAAAACCATCTCCCTGCAGCACCAACATCATGTCACTGAATACGACGACCGGCCCGTTGAACGCAGCTCGTTTGGACGCCTCGCGAGTGGCCGCTTCGTTCGTCCCTTTGTTAGGGGACGGTGCTCTCGCTGCAACACCCACGCACGATCTATCGTTTTTGAAATCGCAACAGATGGTGACAGCGGCGATGACTGGTGGTCCCATCATCACGGGTACGCCGCAATCGCCCGTCACCAGCAGTGCCATGCAAGCGCCAACCTTTGCCGCGGGGACAGCCATGACAGGAGCCACGGGATGGTGGGCCGTTTGGAATAAACAGGTCCTGCAAGATTACCGCAATTTTGGACCGGTTCATCGCCATCTCTGCAACATCCTTTTCGCCGATGGCTCGGTCCGTAATTATCGAGACGGCAACAACGACGGCCTCTTGAATAATGGTTTTACAAATACCGCGACGAACGGGTTCCGTTCCGCAGACGTCGAAATTTCACCCAACGAAGTATTTAGCTACTACCAGTTGGTGGTGCCTCTGCAGTAAGCGAAATCGTGACGGGTTGTGGAATCACCGCTGGGCGCTAGCCCATGGTTTATCCGGCATGAACCGTGGGCTAGCGCCCAGCGGCTGATTTTCGGTACCCCAATTCCTAGTCGTGCCGGAAATTATTTTGTTGGCGCGAGACTTAATCTCAGCATCACCGAAATTTAATCTTTGACGTCGAATGACCTTCATCTACGTCGTCAAAAATTCTCGTGCTACAAGACGGTTACGCAAAAGTGTTTTGGCAAAGTATTGTTTTTCACGCGAAACATTCGCTCGGTGGGAGAAACGAATTCTCTCGCGAGATTTACTTCAGTCTCATGCGGACTTCATGTAGTCCGTTCACAATCCTTCGAACGTAAAAGTGGTTTTTTCAGAACGCTGACCGGTTACGAAGAATTCTTAAAATCGAGTGCCACAAATAAGGAATGATTTTGTCGCACTGCGAAATACGAAACGTCCAGGCTCAATGTTCGCGGAAACCACCTAGAAAAATAAATTGTTTGATTTTTTGCCCATGTTTGAACCTAGCTTCCAAGGATGATCCTCTTTACGAATGATTGTTCCCATGGGGGATGCGCGGTTCGCGGGAAAGGAGGTGGGTCAACAGTCACAAGAGGAAGTTTGAATTTGTAATTCAAGGAAGAAGCCTTTGACGTTATTGATGACTTCAAAAGCTTTAAGAAATGCTCGGTGGCGTGCGTCCCAGACGCCGTTACTAATGAACTTTTAGACAACGTTTTTTCCGATTTAACCAGGAGAGAGTCTGATGAAGAAGAGTGGTTTTACCCTCATCGAATTGTTGGTCGTCATTGCCATCATTGGCGTTTTGACTGCCACCTTACTACCCGCCGTTCAGCGTGCTCGCGAAGCTGCTGCACGCAACACTTGCGTCAATAACATGAAGCAAATTGGCTTGGCCATCCATAACTTCGCCGATGCTCACGACAGCATCGCTCCCGCCGGGGGCGAAGGGACGGACTATACCAACGCTGGTTCGCCGCAAACCAAATTTACCCGTACTGGCTTGTTCGTGGCATTGCTTCCGTTCATTGAACGGGACGATATCTACGATAAGTTGGACTTGACGCACAGCTATCGTGACACCGCAAACGCTCCCGTGGGCGGTGTGGCTAACGGCGTGGCTCTTACGAGCACTGGCGGCGGTGGTGCCCCCGGCGCCCTCGATATCAAAACGTACCTTTGCCCCAGCAACCCGTTCCTCACCTCGAAGGATCCAGCTGGCTTCGGTAATTTGGATTATTTCGCCACCGTTTACACCGATATCAGTGATGGATCAAACACCGCTAGCGGCGCCGGTCCTGGAAGTCGTGACTCGCTGAACTATCGTACGGACGGTGCCTTGGTGTTTACGGACGGTGCGCGTTACTCGTCGGGCAAGGCTACCGGTCCTTCAGGAGACTTCCTCATTGGCCGTACGCTCGAAGGTGTTCCCATGACATCCATCATTGACGGTTTGAGCCAAACGATTGCCGTCATTGAAGATGCGGGACGTGTTTGCCCACGCAGCACGGTCCGCCCGAACCAAAATTATTATGGTACGGAAAGTACCTATCCCGAAATCATCCCAGCGGGTGATCGATCGGGATGGGGATCGACGGATGCACCAAGCCCCTCGGATATCCTCGCTACCACCGCATCTGCTCCGACGAGCGCTGGCTACAAAGCTTTCGCCGGGCTTGGTCGTGGCGTATGGCGCTGGGCTGATCCAGACGCGGGTGGAAGCGGCGTTTCGGGTCCAATGCCCGACGCTACTAACGGTGCTGCGTACACAGGCCGAGTTGTCAATCAGAACGCCAATCCGATTGGTGGTCCTGGTGGCATTGGTGCCTGCGGAACGACGGGTAACTGGGCCGGGAATAACTTCGGCTTGAACGACGAACCGTTTGCTTGGCACCGTGGTGGTGCAAACGCCGTGTTCATGGACGGCAGCGTTCGTTTGGTTAGCAACGACACGCACCCAGTTGTATTGCGTTACATGGTTACCGCTCGTGAAAAGAAGACGGCGGACGAACAAAAATACAAAGTTGGTGATGCGTTCCCGTAATCTAGTATAACAGCCTCAGGTTGTTATAGGTGTGTTCTGGCCACGGGCTTAACCCCGTTGCCAGCCCGCCTGATACTTAACAAACCGAGCAGGTGCCGGACATCGTTCGGCACTTGCTCTTTTTTCGTAACTCGTAGTTATTGTGTAGACGTAAGACGAACGTTCCGGGTTGTCGCCTCGACCCAGAAGGGTCGACCTACCTCTCATGTGGATGCGATGTGTTGAACCAGGAGCCATTGATGCGGGTGCGTGGTTTTACACTTATCGAAATGCTTGTCGTGATCGCTATCGTTGGAATCCTGATGGCAATCCTCCTCCCCGCTCTTCAGGCGGCGCGCCAGGCCTCCGCACGTATCTCGTGCATGAATAACATGAAACAAATCGGTTTAGCGATTCATAATTTTGTGGATGCACATGACGGAATAACTCCTACAGGAGGTGAAGGGACCGATTTTAGCAATGTGCCAAATATCTCGACGGTTGGCCCACAAACTAAGTTCAGCCGCCAAGGGTTATTCTTAATTCTCTTACCGTTTATCGAACGCGACGATGTTTACGACAAACTGGACCTCACGACCAGTTATCGTGACACCACGCCGAACACCGGGACAAGTATTTCCAATGCGTCGGCGTGCGCTATAGATATCAAGACCTATCTTTGCCCAGGCAATCCGTTTCTCTCGTCGAAAGACCCCGCTGGCTTCGGAAACTTGGACTATTTTGCGACCGTATATACCGATATCAGCGATGGATCGATTACGATCAATGCGGCAGCGGCGGGCAACCGTGACGGCGTGAACTATCGTCTGGAGGGCGCATTGTGCGTGGTCGATGGCAAGAAGACATCGGTGAGTCGTTTGACGGCAGCGGATTTTACCGATGGCAAATCGATCGAAGGGGTCAATTTGAATGCGATCGTCGACGGTCTTAGCCAAACGATCGCGGTGATCGAAGACGTAGGCCGAGTTTGTCCACGCAGCACGGTAACTCCCGCTTTAGGACTCTATCTTGGCACGGAAGGAAGCTACGTTGAAACGGCCGGCACCGGCCTTGGTGGTTGGCCTACGATTGCCACGTTAAGCCCTATCGATCAAGCCGCCACCACTCCGACAAGCGGATCGGCCGGAGGTAAGATCTTGCGCGGTGTTTGGCGTTGGGCAGATCCTGATGCCGGTGGGAGCGGTGTATCCGGTCCCACCATAAATAGTACGGCGGCTTCAACGCAATACACAGGGAAGGTGATTAATCAAAACTACGCTCCTTTAGGTGGTATCGGTGGTCCGACGAACAATACCACGAGCTGGGCGGTTAACAATATCGGTTTGAATGACGAACCGTTTTCATTCCACCGTGGTGGTTGCAACGCCCTGTTTGTCGACGGAAGTATCCGGTTTTTAAATGAAAGGACGCATCCGGTCATTTTACGATACGCTGTTACGCGGGCGGAACGAAAGAGTGCCGTCGACGAATCCTATGTTGTCGGCGACTTGTATCCCTAAACAAAATCGATCGGGTCACAAATTGCTGAAAACATGTGGCCTCCATTACTACAATTTCTAAGCCGTGGCATCATTTTATGAACAGAAAATTCGTCCCACTCGACTTCGTTCCTGCTGATTTCCTTTCTTTCCCCATGGCGTCGCGATGTTTTGTCATGCTTGTCGCGTTCATTTTTTTGACGATCACCGGGGGTTGTGGTGGATCGGACCGTAAGGCAACGAATACCAAAGCGTCAACGCCAAGTATTGATATGTTGGCCCAAATAGAATGGGGTGACGCCTTTGACGGTCCGATGGATCCTGAGTTCCTTGCGCAATACAAAGCCGCCAATGGGAAAGGCGTCACGTCTCGCGGCTGGAAGCCTTCGCCGAAAGTCGCCGTTGACGCCTCAAAAGCGGCTCCCGCAGCCGCCCCGCCCGCCAGTGTCGCGACCACTCCGCCAACACCAACTCCGACGCAACCCCCCCCACCTGTATTACGGGGAATGACCGGTACTGTAGTTACGCTAAACGGTAAGTCGCGAAACGTGGCCAGCTTAACCGAGGAAGAGTGGTACGAATTCTTGAGGATGGAAGCGCAACGCGAGTGGGGAGATAAGAACGATGGTCCCTGTCCTCCCGAGTTTGTCCAACGATTTATTGCCGAAAAATACGCAACCCGACAAAACGCAATGATTGGTTCGGCTTCGCCGGCAAAGCCGCAACCGATTTCGACATTCGTTCCTGAAAAACCAACAGTCAATGCAAACACAGTCCTTGTTCCACCCGCGACGAATGACCCAACGAAGACACCACCTTCCGCGACGGCGTCGGAACAAAAGCCGGTCGCCGCAAAGACCGCGCAATCGGATCTTGCCGAACCGTATGATAAACGCCTGGAAGTTCCCGACGACGACGCACTGGCAGAAGCGACGAAGTTAGTGAAAAAACTTTTTGGCGACGAGTACGAGGCCGCCAAGAAGCCGGATAGGAGACCACCAGGCGATAAGACGAAGGTTAATACTAAAGTGGTAGTCGCGCAAGTGTCGTTTAAGCTGCGTGACTTCGGTCGTAAGATGTATGCGGAATCGAAGAAGCCGGGATTGGATGGGGCAGGACAGTACGTCTTAATGCGTATCGCCCGCGATATTGCATTACAGACAGGCGACATCGAATCGGCGTTTCACATCACCGATAAAATGACCACCGATTATAAGATCGATCGACCGCAAGCGTTCCTCGACATCATGGATAAAGTGTCGCATACTCTGCGCACGCCCCAAGATGCCAACTTGTTCCTCGAACGGGCGATTGCCATCAACTATTCGTTCATCCAAGTGGATGATTTTGTCAGCTCGAATAAGATCCTTTTGCTCGCCCACAACGTTGCCAAACGACTCGGCCGCAAAGACCTCTTAATACAAATCGCCAACGCGCGCGAGGACATTATCGAGCAAAAGAAAATATCGGCGGAATATGCCGAACACGCGTTGCGATTGTTTCAAGCACCAGATGATCCGAACGCCAATCTAGCACTTGGCAAATACCTATGTTTTTTCAAATTCGAATGGAGAAAAGGGATTGTCATGCTGTCGCGCGGGAACGATGAGACCTTGAAGGGAATTGCCAGCGACGAAATCGACAGCGTGGATTCGCATGTGAAACAAGCCGATGTCGCCGATCGTTGGTGGGACTATTCGGACACGGTAACGGTTCCGCTCCATCAGATCCAAATCCGGCTGCATGCGGCGGACTTGTACACGGCCGCTTTGAAGAAGATGGAAAGTAGCCTCGCGCGCACCTTGGCCGAAAAACGGGTGGCCCTCATGAAAAAATTCCCCCGTACGACGCCGAACGGCCCAGCGAATCCCATCCTCAATAGCACACCGACCACGACCGCAACCGTCGATTCCAAAACGTAGGTTTAGGTGGGAAACGATAATCCGTGGGACAGATGGGAAAGCCTGCCCTACTCCGTCGCCACCGGCGGAACGGCGAGTTGGACGGTGCTCATCCGTCCGTTGCGTTCGATCAGCATCTCGATGGGCGTTGGCAACGTGGTGATGAGCGCCCGAAATTCATCGGCATTCTTAAAGATTCTGCCACCCACCTCATAGACGCGGTCTCGTTCTCGCAACCCTGCTTGCTGGGCAGCCGAGCCATTGACAACCTGAGTCAGAAAAATCGTTCCGGGCTCGGCATCGTCCTCACGCCACGTCACCCCCAGCCGAATAGGTTGCCCAACGATTGGCACGGAAACCGTTTGTGGCAGCGTTTCCCCAACCCGCACGATACCGAAGTGAGCGGGTGAGCGGGCCGCCAAGAGCGCAATGCGAAATTGATTTTCGTCCGTAATTGGTGCCTCGGCAAAATTGACGATTCGATCGCCAACGCGCAAACCAGCTTGATCCGCCGGCGACTGCCGATCGACGCGCGTTAGTTCCAGACCGTCGAACGGATCGCGAACCTTCCAGCTTACCCCTAAGCGAGGTGGTGCGGCGGGCTGCGATTTCTCGAACTGTTGACGCAAGACGGGCGTTTCACGCAAGGCATTGGCGCGGAACGTGAAACGATCCGGCACTTCGGCGATTTCCTGGGACACTAGGAACAGCAATCGCACGACGCGCTCCATTCCCGCGTTATTGATTTTTTCCGCGTCGTCGCTAGGTCGGTGATAGTCTTCATGGAGCCCGGTGAACGGCATCAGTACCGGAATATTGTTCGACGCAAACGTATAGTGATCGCTGTTCGCCGTCATCTCCCACGTAAAGTCGAGTTCCAACCCAATCTCTTGGTTGTGGCGCGAAACCATTTTTCGCAGTCCGTAGCTGGTGCGGTTTCCCAAGATTTCGATGCGATTGTTGCGCAAACGCCCCAGCATGTCGATGTTAAAGGCAAACGCGATGCGATCCTTCGGAATGGTGGGCCGACTGATCCAATGTTTCGAACCCAAGAGTCCCGCTTCCTCGCCATCCCAAAACGCAAATAAGATCGATCGTTTTGGGGGCACTGGCAAGCTGGCGAAAGCGTCGGCGAGTTCCAGCAAACTCGCGGTGCCGCTCGCATTGTCGTCGGCTCCGTTATGTATGTAACCGGTGGGGCCGTAACTATTGCGAGCGTTACCGTATCCCACATGATCGTAGTGGGCACCCAGAATAATGAATTCGTTTTTCAGTACTGGATCGCTTCCTTCCAAAACGGCCAGGACGTTGCGATGGGTGCCAAACTGTTGGAAGTACCCCTCTGCATCCCCCCCGCCGCGAAGTCCGGCTTTTTGTAGATGAGACGCCAAGTACCCCCCCGCGGCCCGACCGCCTCGGCTCCCCGCTTCACGCCCCTCAAATGTATCATCGGCCAACACATTCACGTGGGCCTTTAGATCGTTGGCGCGAATGGATAACAACGCTGCTTTCAAGGTTGATTGCTCCGCTCCCTGCGCCATGGGACGCAGGGGGGGGAAAGCAACCGTCAATAAAATCGCAAGAATACGAAATCGATAAGCAATGAACATGCGCGGTATCTCCTCTAATGGCAACCAAGAAACATCGGCTACCGTGGATCGAGAATATAGTCTTTTTCGCTTTTGCCGTGTGCTTGCAAACCGATGCTTTTGCGACGTTTACAAGACCTGAACTAGCTAGCAAGCCGTCAGTTCAATCGTAGAACGTGACGACGTTTACGTGCTGAAATGACGTATGCTCGATGACTGGGATCATCCTCCTTTATGTATTGGATTACGTTGCTTTTTTGCAACTTCAACCGCTCGCATGTCGTATCCGTACGACAAGAGGCCGATCTACCAAACTCACGCTAGCTGCGAACATCAAGCGACAAACCTTTCTTGGATAGGTGTTTACGCGAAAACAAATCCCACAGGCGATGAGCGGAACCGTTGGCACTCGCTTTGCCTTGTAGTAACTCGAAGCGTAAACGAGGCGGCCAATAATCGTGCTGTCATCGTGGACGCGTCGGGTGTTTTTTCTTGCCGATCGCCTAACGTCGCGCGAGCCCCTGTCCCTTCGGGCTTTCGCGTCGTGGTGGCGATCGTCCGTCGAATCTCATGAGATTTGCTATGCACGTTCGTGAATTGGTCGAATTTGGTGTCTTGGTAACGAGACACGGTCCGCTCTTAATGCATCAGAATGAGCCAATTCCGGAAAAAAGTTTGGAAGGGTATTGGGCTTCGTCGAAGTGCCGATTTGATCGCTGGCAACGTGCTCTCAAAACCTATGAAACACAATCACGTAACTCGGCCCGTTCGCCTCGACAAAACGCTCGCTGGCAAGTTGTGAAGCCAACGTTGGAAGAGATTCTAATTAGTGAATTATTGATGCGCGTTTGGACCGCGGTCGTTTGTGCCGTCGACCGCCTCGGCGGCAAAAAAGAAGCGGAGCCGATTGTCCGCAACGTGATGTTGGGCCACTTGGAGGCCCGTCATCGCGCCTTGAACTTGCTGGTTTTTGGTCCTGGCATCGAAATCGAAGAGGCGGTCGCCATGAACCGCATCCGTCGCCGTGTGGAACGCTGGACCGACATGCTAATCGGCCACTTGGTAGTTCACCACGACGTCCGCGAATTCGCCTTGAATCCAACCCAGGCGGTCGAGTTCGCTCGTGATTTGCGCGAAGAGGCATTATCCCCCAGCAGCATGGGTTGGCAATTAACGCAAACTTCCTTGCGAGCGGCATTCCATGGCCTGGCCGAAACGGCTCGTTCGAACAGCGATATGAACAGCGCGATTGTGTCGAGCATCATGCTCAGCTTTCGACCCGAACTATTTGATTCGATGGGCCTCTTCCGTTCGCTTTGGTTGGAGCGCCTTTCAACCGCGGCCAGTGATTCGCAAGGCATGATCGAAGATCTATTGGCCCTCGACGAAACAACGGCGATGCCGCAGAATGCTCAAAACTATCCCTCGGACCTTCCCCACTTACGGCGGTGGGATTAACAACTTGAACAACGTATTACTAAACAGCATCGGATAACCAGGCTGGCCAAGTGTTCAGAACGAACATCCGGCCGCGAAGAGTACGTGACAAACAATCGCGAACGTTCCATGCGAGCAGCCGTATGCTCTAATGCGAGCAAGTACGGAACTGCGGGAGCCTGGGGCGAATCACCGCCCTGGGCACCTAGCCCGACTTGGCGCACCGATTTGCGCGAACTCATCCTTCACTAGAGCAGTTTCATTTTAGGTTTGGCGGTATCCGCAATGCCGAAAATAGTTTCGGCATTCGCTTTCTGTGAACTGGTCGAGGATAGTGCCGCAGAGCGTCCAGAGTTTGTCAACTGTTCGGGCCGCTCCATCGCGGAGTAGTTTCTTCAGCTTTGAGAACGCCAGTTCAATCGGATTCAGATCGGGCGAGTACGGCGGCAAGTATCGCAGCTCAGCCCCCGCCGCCTCAATGGCTTCACGGATACCGACGACCTTATGGCTGGAGAGGTTGTCCATGATCACGATGTCTCCAGGTTTCAAGACGGGTGCTAAGTGCTGTTCGATCCAGGCACGGAACATCGGACCATTGATCGGGCCCTCGACGGTCAGGGGAGCAATGAACCCTTCGGCTCGCAAGGCACCCAAGAAGGTGGTTGTTTCCCAACGACCACAAGGCGTCTTTTCCACCAAACGCGTGCCAAGCTGGGAGCGACCATAACGCCGCGTCATGTTGGTTTTGGCCCATGTTTCATCGATGAAAACAACTTGGGCAGGATCGATTTGCTGTTGCGAAGCACGCCATTGAGTACGCTTCTCGGCAACATCAGGACGATCTTGCTCGCTGGCAATTAGCGTCTTTTTTTTCGCGATTGCTCCAACGCCCGACAAGCGTTGCAGATCGTCGCCAGACAAGCTTCTTCGCCACGTTCCTGCTTCAGTGCCACTTGCAATTCGCGAAGATAGATATCAGGTTGCGCGGCGATCTTCGCGACCAACCAATCCGCCCACGCCTGCCACTTCGGTAAACGCGGAGTGGCCGTCTTCGGTGCCACTTGGCCCGTCTCCCGACGTTGCTGTTTGATGAGCCGCACCCACGACTCCGAAACTTGAAAACGCACCGCGATCACGCGTGTGCCTTCGTTCGCATCGCATGCGGCGAGCACCTCGCCGCGAAGTTCTACACTATGGGGATCCATCCAGGTTACCTCCTTGAGATGGACCGTAGCCTACCGAACCTGCCTAGATAGCGCCAGACCCCCGATAGAACTGCTCTAGTGCGTGAGGCTTTAACGGGCGTGCGACCACAGGCTTCGGGGCTATGATGCGGCGGCCAGCGCTTTTTTGACGCCGGAGTGCGATCGTTGGGATTTGATCAAGCACTGGCGGAAGGCTTCAGGACGGGAGACGGCTTCGAGGCGGAAGGTTTCGGTTTTTCCTAACATGAAAACCAAGTCGCCTGCGGTGTACCAAGCTTGGCCAGGGCGGATATCGATGTTGACGGTATCGAATCGGTCTAGATCGACGGATCGTTCGACACGTCCCTGGAGACCTCGTTCCACGATTAGGCGACGATTAGTCAGGCGGTAGCGAATACCAAAACCTGGCAAGACCTTGGCAAAGTATAATGCGAGGGCCACGGGAATGGATGCCAAAGCGATCAGGTTTCCGACCGTAACAACCCATACTCCGGCTTCAATCGCATACAGCTGACCGAGGAAACGCCCCAGTCCAAAGACGGCATTCGAGGGCCACACCGTCATGACGGTGACCTCGGACTTCGCAGGGGGAGCAACACCAGCAATCGCCTGTTTCATGGCCGAAACCTCACTCCAACGTACGGAATTCTTCTCGATTTTCGCTCAAAAGTGGAAGTGAAAAGAGTAACAGAGTTGGTGGAGGCTTGCCAGCCCCTGGGAAGCGGGCTGGGGCGATGTAGGACAGGTTGAAAACCTGTCCTACTTGGCTGCGTAACGCTGGTTGGCCGCCGCCACGCTGTTGCCGGGAGTGAACGTAACGCCTTGTTCAGCAAGCAGTTGTTCAAGTGCGGCCAAGAACAGCAGGACGTTGGCGGGGCGCGAACCATAGCCCATCAGCCCGATTCGCCAGACCTTGCCTTTGAAGGCACCCAGGCCCGCGCCAATCTCGATGCCAAAGCGATTTAGGAGCCCGCTCCGGACTTTGGCGTCATCGACTCCCGCCGGGATACGAACGGCATTCAGCATTGGAAGCTGATGTCCCTCTTGAGCGGCGTAGGTAATGCCGAGGGCGCCGAGTCCTGCTTTCAACGCTTCGTGATTCAGCCGGTGGCGGGCGAAGCAGTTTTCCAAGCCCTCTTCCAGAACCAGACGGAGTGCTTCGTGGAGCCCGTACGTCATGTTGATCGGAGCGGTGTGATGGTAAACGCGATCTGTCCCCCAGTAGTTGGCCAGCATGGTGATATCCAGGTACCAGCTTTGCACCTTGGTCTTGCGGGCGAGAACCACATCGAGCGCCCGCTGACTGAACGAAACGGGGGAAAGGCCCGGCGGGCAACTGAGGCATTTTTGGGTCCCCGAGTAGATGGCGTCGATGTTCCATTGATCGACTTCCACGGGCACGCCCCCCAGCGACGTGACGGCATCCACCAAAAGGAGTGCACCAGCGTCGTGCACTAATTTCGAAATTGCTTCGATCGGCTGCCAAGCGCCGGTCGACGTTTCCGCCATCACGATTCCAACGACCTTGGGCTTGGCGGTGGCGAGGGCGGTCTTGAGATCATCGAGCGAAAAGACTTCGCCCCAGGGGCGTTCGACTTTGGTAACGTTCGCCCCGGCCCGCGCAGCGACGTCGGCCATACGTCCGCCGAAAACACCGTTCACGCAGACGACCATCGAATCGCCGGGTTCGATCAGATTTACGACGGTCGCTTCCATCCCCGCCGAACCGGTGGCACTGATCGCCATCGTCATTTTGTTTTGCGTGCGAAAAACGGAGCGCAGCATCTGCTGCAATTCGTCCATGATTTTGAGGTAGTACGGGTCCAGGTGCCCGACCGTGTTCTTGGCTATTGCCTGCAAGACGCGCGGGTGGATGTCGCTGGGGCCGGGCCCCATGAGCGTGCGGATGGGTGGGTTAAGTTCCGGGGCGATAAACGTCATGGGATTATCTTTCAAAAAAAAAGTGTTAGTTTTTTGGAGTGTTCTGGCCGCTCGCCGCAGTGGCGAGTGGCGAGGGTGGAGGCGGTGGTGGCGGCAAGAGTCGTACGAGGGCGCTGATTTGTTTGAATTCGGGAGTCCCGGCGACTTCGCACCATTCGAACAACGCCGATTCCGTGGTGGTGAGTGTGGCACCCGCCGAATCCATTCGCCGCAGGGCCGTTTGATAATCGAGATCGAAACGGGAGCCGACCGCGTCAACCGCAATATAAACTTGAAAACCGGCGTGCAGCAGGTCGAGCACCGTTTGCTGAACGCAGACGTGGGCTTCGATGCCGACGACCAAGATTTTGAAAATGCCGCGTTGTTGAAAATCGGCAAAAATTTCCGGACAGCCACCGCAACTGAACGTTACCTTCGCGGGAATGGTTGCGAGCCGCTTGGCCAATTCGTCGGTCGTTTTTCCCAGGCCTTGCGGGTACTGCTCGGTGGCGGCGGCGGGGACGCCCAGAACTTTTGCACCGTCGAGTAGCCGGCCAATGTTCCAAACAATCCGTTCATGCCCCGGCACCATGCCGATAAGCTTCCCTTGCACGTCGACGACGAGCAAGGCGCTATCGTGGCGCGACATCAATTCAGGACTGCGGGGAAGTGGCGAGGTATCGGTCATGCGGGCAGCATACCGAAGGAAAAGTGGAGAAACTAGAGGCCGGTCTTGCGCGAGGCTTGATTGGCAGAGTCGGCTGTGTGCCACTGCTTGCTCGCAAGCAGTGTGGAGCGACGACGGACGCGGACATGTAATGCCGTGTTGCTTGTGGCCAAAAAAATCACTGGGGTGTTCACTCGCAATTCGGCACTGCTTGCGAGCAAGCAGTGGCACACGATGGTCGACGCAAACCGGCTTACGTTTCGGTTTTCCATGCCGCAGCTTCTTCGCCGTCGAGTCGCAACGTAAGACACTTAGCACTGCCGCCGGCCTTTACGAATTCGTCGAGCGGCGTGGCGACGGCGTCGAAGCCGTGGGCTCGAAGCGTTTCGTGCAGTCGTGGGCAACCGATGTTCGTAACCACGGTGCGGCCAATCACCACCGCGTTACAAGCGAACGATGGAGCTTCCGACGCATCGACTTCGATCAATTGGCCAACGAGATCCTTCAGTACCTTTTGGCCGTATTCGTCGAAAGCGCCAGGAAAATAAATCGCCACGCCGGGGGCGAGGGGACAAAAGCAGGTATCAAGATGATAGTAGTAAGGATCAATCAGTTCCAAAGGAATGACGCGGACACCGATCAGTTTACCCACCTCCTGCTGAGACCGCGCATCGCTACGACGGCGATAGCCCGCAAATAAGGTGTCGCCGCAGAAGAGAGCGTCCCCTGCTCCTTCGAAGTAATGCGTGTCCGGCATCCGCAATACGTGAAAGCCGTTCTGTTCGAACCACGTGGCGTTATACGGTTCTTCCCCTTGACGCTGGGCGTGGCGGAAGCGGGCGAGAATTGCTTGATCACGGTAGATCATGGCGGCGTTCGCCGTGAAGACGAGGTCGGGCAAGCCATTCACGGGCGAAAGAAGATCGACCTGGGCACCGAGTCGTTCGAAGGTGGATTTGAGATCGGACCACTGTTTTATCGCACCATCACGATCGGCCTGCCGACTGCGACTCATCCAGGGGTTGATCTCGTATTCGATGCCGTAGTAATCGGGCGGGCACATCAGGATACGCGGGGCAGTGGGCACGATTGGGAACCTCAAGAGGTGGAGACCTACGGTCTGCGGAGTGCGGGGTCAGGAGACCCTCGCACAACAAGGTCCCATGATTATACGTTGTCGGGACACAAAAAAAGCTCGCGGTAGTCCAGTGACTGGCCGCGAGCTTTGGTTGATTTGGCAAAACGCATTAACGCTTCGAGAACTGCGTACCACGTCGAGCGCCACGGAGACCGTAGTGCTTGCGTTCCTTCATGCGGGAGTCGCGAGTGAGGAAGCCGTTATCTCGCAACGGTGGGAAGCAGGTTTCTTGATCCAGGCTCACCAAGGCCCGGGCGATCCCCATGCGGCAGGCACCCGCTTGGCCCGTTGGGCCGCCACCATTGGCACGAATGATGACATCCACGTTTTCGCGCCGTCCGACGAGGTCCAGAGTGTCCAACACTTGGCGTTGGTCCTTGACGGACTTAAAGTATTCTTCCACCGAACGACCGTTGATCAGAATCTTGCCGCTCCCCTCGCGCACGCGAACTCGCGCGACGGCCGATTTGCGGCGGCCCACGCCCAAGGCATCTCCGTTCAATTTGTCTTTTTTCACAAACATGTTACTTGACTCCCATTTCCTTAGGCTTTGGCTGCTGTGCTTGATGTGGATGTTCCGTACCCGGGAAGACTTTCAGCCGCTTCAGCATTTTGGAAGCGAGCTTATTCTTGGGCAACATGCGTCGCACGGCTTCGGTAATGATCATTTCCGGCTTTTTGACGAGCTGTTTTTCCGCTGTTACCGAGCGTTGCCGGGTGTAACCGGTAAACCACGTGTATTCTTTTTGCTGCCACTTCTTGCCCGTGAATTTGACTTTGGCCGCGTTCGTTACAATCACGAAGTCGCCGCAATCCACATGGGGGGTGTAGGTAGGGAGGTGCTTCCCCATCAATACCATGGCAATATCGCTTGCTAACCGGCCGACAATTTTGTCGGAGGCATCGACGACCCACCACTTTTGGTCGACTTTACCCGGTTGAGCCACAAATGTTTTAGTACCAGCCAACTTCGTACCCTCCAAAAGGCACCGCGAAAACGGCGCTACTCGCCGCGCAAGATTCATCCTGGCGGCTTTTTGCGAAAATCGGAAACTCGGAATTTAGCAATTCGTCCCATCCACTTCAAGGGTCGAAAACGCCGGAAAATATCAGCGAAACCAGAAGTTCTCTATTTTCCCTTACACGTTTAGTGCTATTTTGTCACTTCTTCGGTTTTTCCCGACGGTCGGATTCCCACAAAATTGGCTGTTCGACGAAATAACCGGTCGGAATCCAATGTCAAACACCGTCTGTCATCAAATACGAAGAACGGGCAAATTATGAAAGCTGCGGTTCTCAAAGAGACTTTTCCTGGCGAACGACGTGTTTCGCTCGTTCCCGCCACGGTTCCTCAATTTGTGAAAGCGGGTTTAGAGGTTCTGGTTCAGGCCGGTGCTGGCGATGCGGCCGGCTTTCGTGATGCCGAATACGCAGCCAAGGGCGGCACGATGGTTGGCAGTCGAGCCGATGCTTTTGCCGCAGATGGTGGCGTTCCAAACGGTTTGGGGTGCCGCCTCCACCCTGGTGGCTGGGGGAGATTTTTTGCACATGCAAAGCCTGCCAATCACCCAGAGGCGGTAGCAGCCGCCTCAGGTGATGAGAGGAAACTTTGGCAGTATCTCGTTGATCAAACCAGATTGTTGCGAACGGCCCAAACCGCGGCTTGGGTACGATCGCTGCACGTAATCTTTCGCAACAGGTTCTGCACGTGTTCCTTCACGGTCTCGACACTGATATCCAGCGCGCGACCGATTTCCCGATTGCTCAATCCCAAGGCTACGTGACGCAGCACCTGGATTTCGCGATTCGTGAGCGGAACCGTTTCGTCCCCCACTTCTTTCCTCTTCGCCATCGTCGACTTCACACGACGCATGATGCTTGAATCGCCCGGCACATCGCCTTTCGCAGCCCGAGTAATGGCTTGCAAGATTTCCTTGCGACTCGAACCCTTCAGCACATAGTCGGCCGCGCCCAGTGACGCGGATCGAGCGATATACGTCGGATTGTCATAAGTCGAAAGGACCACGATCTTCGTATTCGGAGACTTCTTCTTGATCATCTCCATGGCACTCAGCCCATCGGTTCCAGGCATCCGAATATCGATCAAAACGACATCCGGTTTGTGTTTCGCAGATTGCTCGACTGCCTGATCTCCGTTCGATGCTTCGCCGACAAATTTGATGTCGGCATCCTTTAGTAGGGTCTGTAGTCCCCTCCGAACGACCTCATGGTCATCCGCAACTACCAACTTTATGGTCATTCTGTACCTCAGCGCATCCCCAATTGGCCCCACGCGTGATATTACCGCTGTAATAAAACACGTCGCCATCGTAACCGCCGCATTGAGAAACACCAGTCCCCTGCCATTATAACCGTGCAAAAATGACATTTACCCCCCCAAAAGGCAATTCATAACCCGCACATTCGTGATTTAGGTTTACTTCTTCGCGCTGTTCAGTACAAAACCACCCAGTATAGGTGACTTAATCTCTTCTCCTGCCCGTCTTTGTTGACTCTCGTCATCCATGACGTAAATAAACTACGAAGCCCTACATGGGGGCCGCTTCCATTGGATCACGGTATATAGGCACAGCCCAATCATGGCGAAACAACACACGCTACTTTTAGTCGACGACGATCAACACCTCCTCGAGTCAATGGCCGGATGGCTCCGCGAACAGGGGTACGTCGTAACGACGGCCAGCGGTACGACCGAGGCCATCGCGCTCGTCGATCGCAAACCGTTTGATCTGGTTCTATCGGATATCCGGCTCAAAGACGGTGATGGTTTCGATATCCTCGCGCATTGCCGCAAAAACCATCCGACTCTTACCGTCGTGCTGCTGACCGGCTATGGTACTGTCGAAACGGGAATCGAAGCGTTGCGCGCCGGCGCGTTCGACTTGCTGACGAAGCCGTTGATCGACGAAGAGTTGGACATGGCGATCAAGCGCGCCCTTTCGCAACGGCAAGTGATCGAAGAAAACAAAAATCTAAAGGCCCAACTCGATCTGCGTTTTGGCATGGAAAGCATCGTGGGCAAAGACCACCGCATGCTTCGCATGTTCGACATGATCGATAGCGTGGCGGACACCCGCGCCACGGTGCTGATCACGGGCGAAAGCGGCACGGGCAAATCGCTGATCGCCCGCGCCATTCACCGCCGCAGCGGACGCCGCGATCAACCATTTGTGGAAATCGCGTGCGGTGCGTTGCCGGAAAACCTACTGGAAAGCGAACTCTTCGGCCACGCCGCCGGTTCGTTCACCGGCGCGGTCGGAGAGAAAATGGGTAAATTCCAACAGGCGGACAAAGGGACGATTTTCCTCGACGAGATTGGCACCGCATCCCCGAGCTTGCAAGTCAAGCTGTTGCGAGTCCTACAAGAACTGCAATTCGAACAAGTTGGCGGGACCAAGACGTTCACTGTTGACACGCGCGTGATTTTGGCCACCAACGAGGATCTTTCGAAGGCGGTGGCCGATGGTCGTTTCCGCCAAGATCTTTTCTATCGCGTGAATGTCATCAATATCGAACTCCCCTCGTTGCGCGACCGCATTTCCGACATCCCGCTGCTCGCCCACCACTTCTTGGAAAGCATCTGCAAAGAAACTGGCAAGAAGGTCGCCGGCTACAGCGAAGAAGCCATGGCCGCCATGCAACGCTATAGCTGGCCTGGCAACGTACGCGAGCTAACCAACATCGTGGAACGAGCCGTGTTACTCGGCAAAGGCCCGTTGGTGGGGATCGATGATCTGCCTAGCCAAATGACAGGCGGCACCTACATTCCCGTCGGTCAACAAACGGCCGCCGCGGGGGCCAGCAGCCGGTCGCTCAAAGACGCACTCGAAGGACCAGAACGCCAAATCATTCTCGATGTGTTGAAGTCCAACAATTGGAACCGCAACGAAACGGCCGACACCCTGGGCATCAATCGCACCACGCTCTACAAGAAAATGAAACGCCTCGGGCTCGATAAAGCCGAGTTCGCGTTCCGCGGCCAGGGATAGGCGGCACGGTCGCCTTTCGCTCCGCGAAGGGTGGTGTGGCTGGGGCTGAGTACTCGAAGCCCCGGCTTTGGTCGGCTGTCGGTGCAAAAATTCTCTCGTGGCGTCGTATCCTCCGCACCACTCACGACGCCTCTTTACCACTCACCGCTCCTCCTCAGAACTTCAGCTTCTCGTGGCGGTAGCTCAAATCAAGTAGGTCAATCGGGTGCACAATCTTCAGCACTTCGCCTTGCATCTTCGCTTCCCGAGCGATCTGCAAGAGACAGCCCGCGTTCGCCGTGACAACAACGCGCGCCCCCGTGCTCAAGATGTTCTTCAATTTGCGATGGCCAAGCCGGTCGGCCATTTCCGGTTCCGTGAGATTGTACGTTCCGGCCGCTCCGCAACAGAGTTCGGATTCAGGCAGGTCCACCAACTTTAGGCCGGGGATCTTTTCCAGCAAGTGCCGCGGCTGTTCACGAATTTTTTGGGCATGAACCAAGTGGCAGGCGTCGTGATAAGTAGCGACTGTATTGATTTCGCCCGTCGGCGGTACGAGCCCCAATTCGTCAAGGAACTCGGTAACGTCTTTAACCTTGGCGGCGAAAGCTTCGCGTTTCGGCTGCGAACCATCATGCCAATGGTGCCCGTAGTCTTTCAGCATCGAACCGCAGCCTGCGACGTTGATGATGATCGCGTCCACTTCCTCGGGCTTGAACGCCGCGACATTGGTATCGGCAAATTCCTTCGCTGGTTCGCTACTGCCGGCGTGAAAATGGATGGCACCGCAACACTTTTGGTTTTGCGGCACGATCACGTCGCAGCCGTTCTCTTGTAGCACGCGCGCCGTCGCCCAATTTGTGGGACGAAACATCACGTCAGCAACGCAGCCCGTGAACAACGCCACGCGCGCTCGACGTCGTCCCCCCTTTGCCGCGAAGAAATTCGGCAGTGGCGGCAGTTGTTTCGGCAACTTCGGCAGCAGCGTGACCAGCCGCCCCAATCGCGGTGGCAATAACTTCCACAGTCCAGTCACCCGCACGAAATCATCGAGCCTAAAGAACTGCGCCCACCGCGCGAGCCGCATCGGCAACGCCATTTTTTCTGGATTCGGAAATTGGTCGAACAAGATATTTCGGTGAAACCAATCGTTGGTTTTTTGCTCGCCGTCGCCGGTATGCTCCATCGCAATGCGAAACGGTTCGATCAATTTGCCGTACTGCACGCCCGAGGGGCACGCAGTTTCGCACGCGCGACAATCCAAACAGAGTTCCAAATGCCGCCGTACATCTTTTGTTAATTCCAAACGCCCGTCAGTCACCGCTCGCATCAGATAGATGCGGCCACGCGGGCTATCGTTTTCGTTTCCTAGTTCGACATACGTCGGGCACGATGCCGTACAAAGACCGCAGTGGACGCAGTCCAGAAAATAATCGTAATCAATTCCCGCTCCCGGATTTTTTTCCGGCTGCAAGATGGGAAGGGTGGTCGACGAGACTTCCGAAGTCTTCAAGACTTCGGAAGTCTGGTTTTGTTTTTCGTTGATCGTAGCGGTCATGGCAAATACACAAACCGGCCGGGATTCAGCAGGTCTTTTGGGTCAAATTGTTTCTTCACGGCGGTCATCAATTCGAACGGAGCGGACCCGCCCCACACGCTTTGGTGGGTCTGCTCCGCGCCGCCCGGGTTCGATAAGATTACCACATAACCGTTCAACGCTCGCGCAGTCGTCTGCAATTTTGCCACAACCGTCCGTGATAGGCCGCTCGCTGGGAACTGGGAAAAACGAGCGATTACCACTCCATTTCCCGCGTGCGATTGTAGCGTTGCCTGCGGGTCAATCTCTTGCACTGCCGCGACGAACCGCGTGACGCCGCTCGGAACGACGCTCGCCTTAATCACCAACGGTGCATTTCCCGCCGACGGAAATTCTGCCAGTTTCTTCCACCAAGTTTTGGCGGACTCGTCCTTGATCGCAATCGAATTCGCCACGCCCAGCGTTTTCCATTCGTCCGACAATTGCTTTTCCATCCACGCGACTTCGGCGTTTGTTCCTTCGATTCCAACCAGCAAAATGTGCGAGGGTCCTTGGTTCGCCGAAGTACCAACAACCTTTGCCAACGACGATTCCTTGCCCCAGTCCGCACCCGTCAAAAGTTCAATCGCCACGGGTGTCGTTTCCGAACGGCTCAGCGCCGCGAGCAATTTTTCTACCTCAACCAAATCTGCAACGGCACAAGCTAGGAAAAGCGAACGTTCGGCAATTGGTTTCAGCTTCAATGTAATTTGTGTGATGACGCCGAGCGTCCCTAACGATCCGGTCAGAAGTTTGCAGAAGTCATAACCGGCAACGTTCTTAACGACGCGACCACCCCCCTTGAATGGTATCCCTCGTCCATCGACCGCATGAATCCCGATCACGAAATCACGAACCGCCCCCAACCCATAGCGGCGCGGGCCATTGAAGTTGGTGGCCACGACTCCCCCGAGTGTTGCCCGTTCCATGTGCGGCACATCGACCGGAAACTGCTGCCCTTCAGTCGCTAACGTTTCAGCCAATGCCTTCAAAGTGATTCCCGCTTCCACGGTGATCGTCATATCGCGCGCCGGGAAATCGATCACCCGACTTAGCTTCCCCAGCGATACCCCCACCCCCTGCTTCTTTGCAGGCAGACCGTAGTCAAGGCTAGTACCACCACCAATCGGGTACACGGCCGTTTCATTGGCAAACGCCTCACGCAAACAATCCGCCAACCCCATCGTATCCGCGGGTTCAACAGTTTTGGTCAGAGGTAGTTGATCGTTCGCTGCCAAGGGGAAAACACTTTCTATTTGTTGATTTGGGATTTGCTGATTTGGGATTTGGCGGACACGTGGCGCGCCGCAAGCACATCATCACTAATAACTAATATCCAATGACAAATGACTCCCCCCCCTCACAACGCCGCGCGCCGCTTCGGATGCTTCGCTTCAATGCCACAGCTACCGGCCGTTGGCAGCATCTTATCCGGGCTCAAGTTGTTAAGCGGGTTAAAGGCATCACGCAGACGGGCCATCGCGTCCAAGTCGTCGGGGGTGAACATCTTCTTCATGAACTCAATCTTTTCGACACCAATCCCGTGCTCGCCAGTCACGCTGCCGCCGCACTTTAGGCATTCGTCCAGGATCTCGCCGCTCGCCGCGAGCACGCGGTGAATCTGATCCGCATCCCGTTCATCGAAGAGCAGAATCGGATGGATATTGCCGTCCCCGGCGTGAAATACGTTGACCACACGCAGCTTGTGGCGGGCGCTGATCTCCGTGATTTTTCGCAGGATATGGGGCAACTGAGTCCGCGGCACAACGCCGTCTTGCGTGCAGTAGCTTGGGCTCAGACGACCGATTGCCCCAAACGCTTGCTTGCGGCATTTCCACAATTTCAGCCGCTCTTTGGCATCCTTGGCGAGCCGCACTTCCCGCGCCCCACATCGTTTGCATATTTCCACAATTTGATCGCGCTGCACGTCCAACCCGGCTTCCAAACCATCAACCTCAATCAGTAATACGGCTTGAGCATCCAGCGGAAAACCGAAATGGAACGCCGCTTCCAGTGCTTCCAGAATTCCTTGGTCCATCATTTCGAGTGCCGCGGGAACGATGCCCGCCCCGATGATTTCGCTGATCGAATTGGTCGCGTCGTCCACCGAATCAAAAATCCCCAACAGCGTGCGATAGCCTTGCGGATTGCGTGTTAGCCGAACCCAAATTTTGGCAACGATCGCCAGCGTCCCTTCGCTGCCCACCAGCGCGCCGACCAAATCCAACCCCGGCAACTCTTCCGCCGGCCCCCCGATTTGAACAATCCGACCATCGGCCAACACCGCTTCGACTCCCAACACGTGGTTTACAGTCACGCCATATTTCAGAGTGTGCGGCCCACCCGAATTGGTCGCTACATTTCCGCCGATCGTGCAAGCCCCTTGGCTCGACGGGTCCGGAGCATAATGAAACCCCGTTCCCTTCAAGGCATTCGTCAACCAAATGTTGACAACGCCAGGCTGCACGATGGCGTAGCGGTCGCGGAGATTGATTTCCAAAATCTCCTTCATCCGCGTCAACACAATCATCACCCCGCCGCCAACTGGCAAGCAACCGCCCGCCAAACTGGTTCCCGCGCCGCGCGGAAGGAACGGTATGCCCACTTCGTTGCACGCCCGAACGATTTGGGAAATCTGCTGCGTGGTTCTTGGAAAGACAACGACATCCGGGCAATTCTTTTCGATGACAAAGCCATCACATTCGTAAACCACCAAGTCGGCATGGGCCGAAAGCACCCCATCGATGCCAACAATCTGCCTTAGCTTCTCGGTAATCTGAATCGCAGTGGTGGTGACCATCAAAGTGTGTTTCTTGTAGGATGGCCTTTTTAGCCCATCCATAATCATAGTGCTTTAACTTCGCCCACAACCCAATGACTCTCTCGGATTTTTTTGAAACACAGAGGCACAGAGAAAACAGAGAAGGTAAAGAAACGAATTCTCTGTGAAACTCTGTGCCTCTGTGTTTCAAATTCTTTGTCGCTGCGACAAATTCTGATGGTTAGAAGAACATAGAATTCGTTTTATTGTTATCTCTGAGCCTCTGTGTTTCAAACTCTCTATGGCTACGGATGAAACGGCCAAATCATTGGCACTAGGATAACTGCCACAATCAACATCAACAAATTGAGTGGCACGCCGACTTTCACAAAGTCCATGAAGCGATAACCACCCGGCCCGTACACCATCATATGCGTTTGGTAACCAATCGGCGATGCAAAGGCAAACGACGCCGCCAACGTAATCGCCATGATAAAAGGCCGTGGATCAACCTCCAGTAAACTCGCCGAGGCGATACAAAACGGATACGCCAGCACCGCCGCTCCGTTATTCGTAATCAATTCGTTCAACATCATGGTGCCAAAATAGAGCGCGGCGAGTGTTGCGATGGGACCATAAGGCCGAGTGATGTCCACAAGGCCCATCGCCAAATAGTTGGCCGCGCCTGATTTCTGCAGCGCGGTGCCGAGCCCAAACGAGGCCGCGATGCTGACAAGCACTGGCCAGTCGACCGACTTTCGTGCTTCCGCGGTCGACAGACAGCGAAACACCACCATTAAGCCGGCCGCCGCAAAACAAAGGAGCATCGTATCGACCTTCAGATAATCGCTGGCTGCCATCAAGCCAATCAGGGCGACGAACAACACAATCGCGATGCGCGCCCGATCGTGCCGTAGCGGTCGGGAATCCTCCACGTCGCTCACCAAGTAGAAATCGGGATTGTTGCGATGGGCGCGAAAAAAGTGGGGATCGGTTTGCAACAACAAAGTATCCCCCGGCCGCAAAACGATATCACCAATCTTGGTCGTCACTCGTTCGCCGTTGCGATGGACGGCCACTACCGCCGCGTTGTATTGGGCGCGAAAATCGGCACTCTTGATCGTCTTACCGATCAAGGGAGCTGTGGGACTGATCACCGCTTCGCACAAAACGCGTCCTCGCTGAGGCCGCGTCGATACTTCGTAAGTGGCGTCGGTCGCCGGAATTAAGCCCGGAATCTTTTTCAAATCCACAATCGTGCTGACGATTCCGGTAAAAATCAGGCGGTCGCCCGCTTGTAAGGTTTCACGCGGTGCCACGGGACCAATGATGGTGCCGTCCCGGTCAATTTCGATCAAAAACAAGCCCGGAAGTGCCCGCAAGCCGGCCGCTTCCACCGTTTGCCCCACCAGCCGACATTCGTTCGAGACCACCATCTCCACTAAGTATTCGCGCCTCGATTCGCCTAATTGTTCGAGCATTTCCTTTCGTTTCGGCAGCAACCAACGTCCGATCGTCAACATATAAATGGTGCCGACCACCGCGCACGGAACACCCACATAGCCAATTTCGAAGAACGACATCGGTTGCAGGGAAAGCTTTTCAGCGGCCGTGGTTGCTTGCAGTTGGCTCTTAATCAACAAGCTTTGAACTACAAGGTTCGTGCTGGTCCCAATTAACGTACAAGTCCCCCCAAGGATTGTTAGAAACGAAAGGGCCATCAACAAACGCGATGGTGAGACGTCTCGCTTGCGGCACCAATCCAACACCACGGGCAGAAGCATCGCGACGATGGTTGTGTTATTCAGCAACGCCGACGACGAAACCGCGACCGCCGCCATCAGCAGAAAAGCGACTTGCTCGGTTTTCACATTGCCCAGGAACCGATTGCCTAGGAAGTCAATGACCCCCGTTTCCCGCAAACCGGCCGCCACAATGAACAGCGCTCCCACCATCAACACGCCCGAATTCGCAAATCCGGCGAACGCCTCTTCCGGCTTCAAAATTCCCATCAGTGCCAGCAGAACGGTGCCGCCCAGAAACACCACGTCTGGCGGTGCCATTTCGCGCATCAGAACAAACAGCGACAGCAGCAGGATAATGATCGTTGCCCAAGCGGCTGGTCCCATTTAAGCCTCAAGCGTTAGAACTTCAAATATGATGGCGATTTCATAGCAGACTTGTCCAAAAGTGGCGATGGGAGAAGTTGGGTAAGTCGTAGGAGCAGTGCGAGGGACGGGGGAGCTTGCTCACCCCATCAGGGCTGCCGCCATAGCATCCATCCAGCATCATCGACCCTGAACACGGAACACTAAAAACTGAAAACTCGGTACTCCGTCTTTGGCCTTCTTCCGAAAAACGGGGCGTTTTTCAACGTTTTTGATTCCGTATTAACGTCGTCATCAAACCCTGACACACCCGTCGACAAGAAAATGTCTTATCTCCTTGCTGTTCGCCCAATTCGTAGATTTCGAGGTTCTCAAAGCCACCTCATTGAATCGCCATTTTTGCCGTAACTATTCGACAGTCATGGTCATTTCTGTTTATAAGGGGATGTACAGGTACTTTTAGCGTGGGACACGTCCCACGTCAAAAACGCCATAGATGAGCTGTTCCCATCCTATGTCGGTGCCCTTAAAGTATTGGCTGGTAAGCTCTTAGCAAATTCTCCTTTCGATCAATCAAATCTTTCTTTCCTCCCGCCCATGATGCGTCGTTCTGTTCCACTTTCGTTGATTCTGCTTTTCACGCTCCTATTGCGTCCCGTCTGGGCCGAAGGGGACTGGGAAATTACGGACGAAAGTGAAACCGCTCTCAAACGCGGCATCGAATGGCTCGCCCGCAATCAAGGCACGGATGGCAATTGGGATTCCAACGACCTCGGCTTAGTGAGCATGGGGGCGTTGGCATTCATGGCGGCAGGGCATTCGCCGGGACGAGGCAAATACGGGTCGAATGTGAAACGGGCTCTGGACTATGTCGTGAATAAGGCGAAACCATCGGGCCTCCTCAATTCCGCCGATGCCCAGCGGGACATGTACAACCACGGCTTGGCCACCTTCGTCCTTGGCCAAGCCCACGGTATGACCAGCGGCCAAGATCGCCGCCTAAACACGACGCTCGACAAAGCCCTGAAACTGATTACGAACACCCAATGCGAAGACGGCGGTTGGGACTATCGAGCTAAGCGCCAAGACCGTGGCCACGACTTGAGCCTCGCTGTCATGCAGGCCAAGGCCCTGCGAAGCGCCGTCGACAGCGGCCTGGAAGTTCCTCCCGAAGTGATCGACATGGCCATCCGCAGCGTGCGCGAACATTATTCGGCGCGCGGCGTCGGTCGCGAAGCTCCGGAAACCGAACAACAAAAAGTTTCCGGCATGTTCACCTACGCCAAAGGAGGCGGGGGTGGGACCATCGCCATGGCGGCCGCGGGTGTCGTGTGTCTGCAAGAGTTAGGGCAATACGACGATTGGCGAATTGAAAAGAACATGGACTACTTGTCCGAAATGATTAAGCAACAAAAAGCGAAAAAGCCAAACGGCCGTAATGGCACCATGCCCTTCGATGCCTACACGCTTTACTACTTGGGCCAAGCCATCTATCAGGTCGGCGGCCCTCAGTGGGAGGTAAACTACCCCGTATTGCGAGATTTTCTCGCCGCGTCCCAAAAGGTCGATGCCAACACTCCGTCCGAACATGGTTGCTGGAACGACCTCGGTGCCACCGGCGGCGGCCGAGTCGGCGGCAAACCCGGTCAATTGTATGGAACTTCCGTCGCCTGTTTCATCTTAGCCATCCCCAATCGTTATCTGCCGATCCTCCAAGAAGGAAAAATCGAAAGCCTCAAGAAAAAATTCGGCACGACGCAGTGAGGCAGAGTGAGTGGTGAGTAGGTGAGTGGTAGAGAGGTACATCCGGCGCGTCCTTTGCCTGTCAAATCGCAAATCAACAAATCAAAAACCCGCAATCCCCAATCCGAAATCAAATGAACTTCCTCCCCTCCCTCTCCGCTTGGCACTTTGCATTCGCGGGGCTGGTCTGCGCGGCGGGCCCGTTTTTGATTCACTTGTTGAATCGGCGGCGGTATCGAGTCGTGCATTGGGCGGCGATGGATTTCTTGCGGGAAGCGATTCAGCGTAATCGCAAGTTTTTGCAAGTTCGTGATATCCTGCTGTTGATCTTGCGAACGGTCGCCATCTTGCTATTTGGTGCCGCGTTGGCAAAGCCCTACTACTCGCGCGGCGAACAAAAATTCGACGGCACCCAACCGCTGCACGCGGTGGTGGTGATCGATAATAGCCTGAGCATGGGTTATCAAGCGGAATCCGCCTCCGGGAATCTTTTGGATCGAGCCAAAGAACGGACGCGCGAATTCCTCGACAAACTTCCGAAAGGAAGCCGCATTTCGATCATTCCGCTATGCGGTTCTCAATACGGTTACAGCCCCGATCCCTACGATACGAAAGATGCCGCCCTGGAATCGCTCGCCCGCATCGAAGTGGTCGACCGTTCCGCCAGCGTGCAGCGGGCGATCAACGAAGCCAAGAAAGCGTGCGAAGCGTCGCCGGAACTCGCCAAGCGCGTGATCGTGCTCGGCGATCAACAGCGAAGTAACTGGGCCGACCTCACCGGGGCCGTTGCGTTCAAAGACTTGCCTTCCGTTCAATTCGTCGATGTCGGACCCACCGAATGGGAAAACTCATGGATCTCCGACCTTCGTATTCAAGACGGCCTAGCCGATGTCGAAACTCCCGCCACCTTTATTGTGGACGTGCACCATCGCGGTAGTTCCCCTCGTCCGGCGGTACAGGTCACGCTGCATGTCGATGGGGTCGAAGTGGCATCCAAGACCGTGGCGCTCGACCCGGCGGACGGGGCTCGGCAAGTGACGTTCGAATACGTTTTCAGCGCCCACCAACCCGAACCGGGCCGCGCCGTCTTCGTTCCCGTAAAAGCAACCCTCACTCCCGATAGCCTTCCTTTGGACGACGAGCGGCACCTGATCGCCCCCGTTGTCGCGGCCCTCCCCGTTGTCTTCGTCGATCAATACGGCGCGGACGAAGAGGATTCTCACAAGAACCGGCTCGGCGAAACGCGCCACTTGCGAAAACTGCTCGCTCCTGTGACGAATCGCGGCGAGACATCCCTGCAACTCGTAAGAATTCGCCATCTGAAAATCGATGAGTTGAACAAAGAGACCTTGGCCGACGCCCGTTTGGTGGTCATTGCCGGAATCGAATCCCCGGGAGATCACGTAACCCTGCTGCGCGAATATGTGCAACAAGGGGGACAATTGGTCATCGCCGCCGGCGCAAAGTTCGATCAGGTCGCCTGGACCGCCGCCGCTTGGCGCGATGGACAAGGCATCCTTCCCGCCCCCCTGAAGAAGGAACCACTCGGCACTCTTCCGGAAGAGGCGGGTAACCAATTGAATCCGTTCTACATCTCTTACGAAAGCATGTCGGCCGACGAGTATTTTCATTTGCCGGACACATCGGAAAACGATCTACGCGATTTGTATTCCGAACCGTTTTTCTTTAAGGCCGTGGAGACGGATTTAAGCGACGAAGTGCTCCGCGAATTGCGCAACGCGGACGTCAAGCGGCTACAAGACGAACTCCAATCCGCGGCCGAAATTGACGCCCATCGCAGGGCGCTCGCCGAACAAGAGAAGTCCGGAAAACTCGGGGATACGGAACGTGCCGCCTTACGCGAAGTCGAAGCGCAGTGGCGGCAGTTGCATCCCGAATGGCTGTTGTGGCGACAGCCTCAACTCACTACGGCCGAAGACGATCTCCCGAGCGATGCGGACGAACGACGTCACCGTTTGGAGGCGATCTCGCAATCATTAGCCCCGCGCTCGCTCGCTCGTTTCACCAACGAAGTCGGCGTCCCCTACCTTGTCGAACGCCCGATCGGTGCTGGAAAGGTGTTGTTTGTTTCGAGCGGCCTGCAATCGAGCTGGAACACGCTCCCCAAAACGAACACGATGTTTCTGTTCGACCGGATCTTGCGCAGCATGATCCAAACCACGCTGCCCCGACGGAATTTCAATGCCCAAGAACGGATCACGCTGCCACTGCTGAGCGAAGACCGTCAGCTCGACATCCAATTATCGCGCCCCAATGGTAATCTGCGAACCGAAACGCTGGACATCGGTTTTATCGGTAAAGAACAACGGGGCGTCACCGTGACCAACGCTTTATCGCGCGGCCTGTACCGCGTCAGCGCGATGGGGGTCGATACCAGCGATTTGGCGGCTCGCCAAAACGCGGATCAACGACCGGTTGCGCTCTGGGAAATACCGCTCGGCATCAATGGAGATTCAAGCGAATCGGATTTGGAAAAGATGTCGCACGAAAAATTCGATGAACTGGCCGCCGGAGCAAACAACATCCGGTGGGTCGGCGGCAACGAAGAGATTAGCCTCGCCGGCGCACAAATCCACGGCCAAACCTCCTGGTGGTATTTCGTCCTGGCGGTCCTCATTTGCCTGCTCGCTGAACTCGCAATCCTGGCCTGGCCCTCCTTCAAACAAACGCAACCGATTACGTAACGGCCTTACCCCTCACCCCCGGCCCCTCTCCCGCAAGGGAGAGGGGAGAAAAAACCACTCACTTACTCACCACTCACTCCCATGCAAACCCTCGGCTGGCTACTCGGACTGGACAACGTGACGTCGATCGACGATATCGATCCGTCCCTTGCCGCGCCGTGGGCCAGCGACGACTTTGGTCCGTTCTGGGTCTTCTTCGGCGCGGTGGCATTGGCGGTTTTGGCGATCGTTTTTTATCTGAAGTTTCAACCCCGCGGCGCTTTGTGGGCTCGCACGGGAATGGCGATTTCGCGTGCGATCTTGTTGGCACTGCTGTTCATCACGCTCGCCGATCCCGTCCTGCGACTAACGGTCACGAACATCCAACGTCCATTTGTCTATTTCATCTTTGACGGCACCGATAGCATGGCGATCGAAGACGAATACCCCGACGATCAGCGTCAGGCCCTGGATCGCGCGGTCGATCGGAAAACGACCGTCCACAAAGCACCCACGTCCGATGGCGACGCCAACACGGGAGCGAAAACGGCAACTGAAACGCCGAGCACAAAAGCCACGCCTCGCTCACGCCTCGGCTATGTCCAATCTCTGATCGGCAAAGAAAACGACAACTTGCTCACGAAGTTACAGGACGAAAACAAGGTCCAGATTCGCTCATTCATTTTCGACGGCAACTCAACGAGCCAAATGCGGAAGCTGGCCGTGAATGCCAGTGGCGGCGAAAAACTCGACCCGTCCTATCTGGCCGAACAACTGACCAGCAAAGGGCAAGTCACGGCCATGGGTGCCGCGCTGAACGACATTTCGCAGCAGTTCGGCTCCGGCCAACTCGCGGCAGTGGTTTTGGTCAGCGACTTCGCGCACAACTCCGGCCCCGCGCCGCTCGGCACCAGCGATCAATCCCCTGCCACTAAGTTGGGTGTGCCGATTTACACGGTCGGCATTGGCGCCACGGAGGCAATTGATCTGGCCGTGGATTTGCAAACCGATCCTAAGATGAAAAAGGCGGAACGCACCAACGTCGTTGCCAAACTCCGCCAAAGCGGCTTACAAGGTCAAACCGTTTCGGTCAGCGTCGTCGCCAAGCCCATGAGTGGCGATATGGATGGAACTCGCGCCGGCGAAATTATGGTGGGTCAGAAAACGGTGACTCTCACGTCGGCCGTCGAAACGGTTGAATTCCCCTTCACTCCGCAAGAGTCCGGTCGCTTCGAATTCTTGGCAAAAGTCGATCCTCTGCCGGGGGAGGTCGTCGAACAAAATAATCGAGCGGTCCGAGAAGTGAACGTGATCGACGACTACCTGCGGCTGATGTACGTGGCCCACGAACCGACCTGGGAATGGCGGTTTATTAAGGAAGTTTTCCATCGCGACAAACTGGTCGGCATGCAAGGCTTCCGCACATTCCTCGGTTCGTCCGACCCGCGCGTCCGCGAAAGCAACGTCTTGTTCATCTCCACGCTCACGCCAAAACGGAGCGAATTTTTCGCCAACGACATGATCTTCCTCGACGACATGCCGCAAACGTCGCTGAACCCTCGCTTTTGCGACATGGTGAAAGAATACGTCGGAGAACTGGGTGGCGGTTTGGTCGTGATCGCCGGCCCGCGCTTCGGGCCGCGCGATCTGTATGGCACCGCCATCGCCGACATGCTCCCCGTGATCGTCGATCCCAACGCCCGCCTGCGGGACGAAAAAGAATTCACGCTTAAACTCACGTCGCACGCCTCGCGTTACCCGTTCATGCGGCTTGGCGAAAGCGAAACGGAAAACACCAAAGCGTGGCACAATCTCGGGCCGCTCCCGTGGTATCAGCCCGTCGCCAACCTGCACGAACAAGCGTACTCGCTGGCCGATCATCCTTTCGATACGTGCAGCGACGGCAAAACGCCGCAGCCGCTGATCGCCATTCGCCCCTACGGCAAAGGCGAAGTCGTTTATCTTGGTTTCAATGAAACGTGGCGTCTCCGCCGTAAGTATGGCGAGAAATACTATCGTCAATTCTGGTCCCAGTTGATTTATCGCTTGGGGATGAGTCACGCGTTGGGAGACGCCAAACGTTTCGTTCCGCGCTTGGATCGGCAGCAGTATCGAGCCGAAGAAAAAGTCACGTTCACGGTCGAAGCATTCGACGAAAACTACGAACCGCTGACCGAAGAGAAACTTGCCGATCGCACGTTGAAGGCGGAACTCACGGTCCCGGGCCAAGGAGATTCACCGCCGCAAACGCGCGAAATCCTGGTGCCGTTCCTGCGGCGCGGCATGTTCGAAGCCCGCTTCCCGGTCTACGCCCCCGGCGAATACACGCTACGAGTGAAAGACCCGATCACCAACCGATTTGAAGAACGCCGCTTCGAAGTCACGAGCCTTTCCGCCGAACGTCGCCGCGGTGTCCGCGATTTGCAGTTGCAAAACGACCTCGCATCCCGCACCCATGGCCGTTCCTACGACCTGACCACTGTTGCCAATTTGCCCCAAGATTTACACGTTCAGCCAATTGTCGAAAAACTGACCCGAAATCATGCGCTGTGGAGCACGCCCCTATGGTTTATCGTAATAGTGGGATTGATGCTCGGTGAATGGTTTTTCCGGAAGATGGTGAACCTGACTTAAACGTTTAGCAATTGACGTCTTTACGCCAAAGGCGTTACGGAATATAGCCCAGGGTTGACGCGCAGCGGCTACCCTGGGTCGTGATACACAAACCCATTTTACCCCGAAGGGGTTACGCAGCACAATCAAACCCGCGCCCGTCCGGGGCCTAACGGCCACGGCTCGCCAAAAGTTTCAAAGTCCCAATAACCCATGCCCAAACTTCAAACCCTCCATAACCAACTCTACGCCTTAAAACGCGCTCGCACGAGCGTCCGTTGGGGTGCCGGTATGGCCGCGTTGGCGGTGGCCGTGCTGTGGTTGTTGTTGGGGGTCTTCGCGCTCGACGTGATTTTCGAAATGAGCGTCGAACAGCGAATCGTCGTTATCGTGCTCGCCGGCGTCGGTGTCATTTGGGCGTTCAACAAATTCACGCGGCCATTTCTAGGCATTCATGAATCGGAACTCGAAATGGCCTTGCTTGTGGAAAAGCAGCAGCGGATCGATAGCGATCTAGTCGCCGCGCTCCAGTTTGAATCGGCGGATGCCAAACGCTGGGGTTCACCACAATTGGAAACAGCGGTGATTGATTACGTTGCCGAATTGGGCCCTGGGCTGAACGTATTCGAAGGTTTCTCGCGCCGACAATTATCGAATCGCGCAACCACGTTCGGCGCAACTTTGGTGGGATTACTGCTGCTGGTTGGCGTTTTCCCCTCGTATGCCGCCGTATTCTTGGATCGGTTGTTCTTAGGGAATCGACATTATCCGTCCGCTACGAAAATCGAAGACGTGATGGTGAACTATCAGCACGTTCTTTCGTACGACCGCAACGGGACCGCGCCCGATTCGATCAAGGGAGCCCAAAGCCGCCCCATCCAGTTCCTCGTGCGCTGTTCCGGGACGCTGCCGAATGCCGGCGTCGTACGAACGAAGAACATCGCCAGTGGCCAGGTTCGTAAGCTGGACCTAATCAAATTGTCCCTCGACGAACGGCTCGCCCGACTGCGACAAGCGGACCTTTCGTTGCAAGCGGCGGCTGAAAATATGGACCAATCGCTCGGCGGCAACTGGCGAAACGAAAACCTGGCACTCACCAAATTGGACGCTCCGTCCGTTGCGGAACTGCTGCTCAAAGCCGAGCAAGATCGCGACCAGTTGCCCGCGGTCCGCGCGGAACTCGCCAAGACCATTGCCGAATTCCGGGAAAACGCGGGCGAGTCGGCGCTGTATCTGTGCGAACTAGGACGCATGATCGATTCGGTCAATTACAAAATCCATTTGGGGGATGCGTGGACCGATCCGGCCAAGGTGGAGATGATCCCGTTGCCCACCGTTGAACCGCGTCTGCGAGTCGTCCCCCCCAAGTATGCGCGGCGCGAAGATGAAACACGCGACCCCAGTTCCCGACAACTCTCCGTTCTGGAAGGTTCTACGGTCGAAATCGTCATCGATTGCACGAACAACAAGCCGCTCGCCGCTGCCTGGCTCATCGCCCGCACGAAGAACACGACGACGAAATATGATTTGCGCAAAGACGCTGCCGCCAAAACAATCCGCTGGTCCCTGCCAGTGGAAAACACGCCCTTCCATCGAGTTACCAGCGAAATCCGTTTCGAAATTCAAGTCAACGACGAAGATAACCTGCAACTCGAAACGCCCATTCAGGGGATGATCCGCATCAAGGCCGATCGGCCGCCGACGGGCAGCGCCGATGTCGTGCATCGAGTGATCTTGCCAACCGCCAAACCGGTGATCGAATACCGCATGAACGACGACTACGGCATCGGCGAAGTCTCGCTCCACATGCAGGTGGAACGGCTGGAAAACACCGGCCTGAAGTCGCTCCCTCCCGCCACCGAAGCGGATAATAACACCACGCCCGTCGACCCCGATGCGGTCGCGAAACCACGTCCGGAAGAAAAGCACACGGTCCGATTGCGAGCGGCGGAACCGCCCATTTTGGCCGATGAACTCCCCTTCCTTGGCAAGCACGAAGTCAGCCTTTCGCCCCTCAAGCTCATCAAAGGGGATCGGCTGAAACTGACATTGGAAATTCACGACTATCGGGGTGAACTCCCCGGTGAGACATTTTTAAGTGAACCCCTCTTTCTGGAAATCTCGGACGAAGATGGTGTCTTCTCCGCGATCCTGGATGCCGACAAGAAGGCCGATCAACGGCTTTCCGAGATCATCAAACGCCAACTTGGCATAGGAGAAACGCCATGACGAAGCAGGTCTGTGGTTCGTGGTCCGCGATCCGTGGCTGGACTTTTTTACCTTTGGTCCTCTTGTTGGCCGTCGCCGGAAGAACGGCCTTCGGCGTCGAAGCCGATAACTTGCGGCAAAAGCAACAGGCCCAAGAAAAGGCCCGCGTCCTTGCCCGCGATCTCGTCTCCGGCATTCTCGATATTCAATTGCGCCAACTAAAAGAAAACGGATTGGAAAAACAGCCCGTTTATCGCGACATCCAAGACATGCGCGGCCATCTCGATACGCTGGTAAAAGACCAGATGGAAGATGTCGTGAAGCTGCTGGTGAAGGCCCAAGAAGGGACGAAGCAGGAGCGGACCGAATATTTTAATAAATCGCGCGACAAGATTCGGGAAGTGGTCGTACAACTGATGGCCGAACGGCAGAAGCTGCACAAGCGGCTGCAAATCGCCCGGATCGCCGCCCAAGTACAACAGTTGATCGCCATGGAAACGCGCGTGCTCAACAACACCTTGACGTTGACCGACGAACAACCGGAACGCCGCGAAGTGCGGCAACTCGCCACCATTCAAGATCAAGACGACGTTCGCGTCCTGTTCTTGCAACTCGTCGAAATCTTGAAGGACGTCAGTACGTGGGGGGGCGAAATCGCCACCGGAGCGTCCGACGGATTGCGGATCGTCAAAGCCGGCCAAGTGGAAGAAGAGCTCAAGAACTCGCGAGAATTCTTGACAAAAGCCGATTTCGAACCCGCCGTGAAAAGCGAAAAGGCGGTCATCCGCGGCCTCAAGGCCCTGCTCGACAAGATCGAAGAAACGCGCGGTCTCATTACGTCCGATCGCGAAGCGGCCATCAAGATGGTCCGCGAAATGATGAAGGAGCAAGAAAAACTCCGCGAACTCACCAAGAAAACCGAACTGAACGAAGCCAACGCTGAAAAGCTCGTGGAAAAGCAAGCGGAGATTCACAAGAACCTCGGCAAGCTGGCCGAAGCGCTCGAAAAATTCCCGTCGGCCCAACCGCTGCTGGAACAAGCGAAAGCCGCGGCCTTCGAAGCCCGCGACGAACTCTTCAATCAAAAGAAGCCCGAAGCGGTCACCGATCAAGGCAAAGTGCTCGGCAATTTGGCCCAAGTCGAAGAGCAGCTAAAACGAGGGATCGATCTGCAACAGTCCAATAAGAGCGCCGATGAACTGGCTCAAAATGTCAAGAGGCTGGAACAACTGAAAAAGGATTTGGAAAAGATCAGCGAAACGCAAAAAAAAGCGTCGGACAAGGCGGAAGCCAAACCGGCGGACGCGAAGAAAGATGAAATGAAAGTCGCCGAAGATTTGACCAAAGCGGCGGAAAAGGCCGAAGCCCCAGCGGTCATCGAATCGAAATTAGCCGACGCCAAAGATGCCGTCGCCGCCGCCGAAAAGGCTTTGGAAAACGCTACTCCCGAAGCGGCCGAAATGCGTAAAGATACCACCAAAAAGGCTCAGCAAGCAATCGAACAAGCCAAAGCCGAAGTCGCCGCCGAACTGGCCGATACTATGCGCAAACAGTTGGCCGTAAAAGTGGGTGAATTGGCTCGAGCCGCCGAAGCCCTCGAACGGGCCGCCGCTGCCGAACGCGAAGTCGCCCATGTCACGAAAGAAGCGGCCGAAAAGAAAGGGCTCGACAAACCAACTACAGAATTCCTGGCAGAGGAACAGAAGGAAGTCGTCGAAGTCACCGAAAAGATTGCGGAAGGGGTGAAGAACACAGCGCCGGAAGTCGCCAAGAAATTGGCCGAAACCGCCAAACCTGTGAACGAAGCGGCCAAGCAATTGGAAAAGGCCGCCGAAAAACCGGGTGAAGCGTCCAAGCCCGCCGCCGCCAAAACGGCTGAAGCGGCGCAAAAGGCTTCGGATCAACTGACCAAAGCCGCCGCCGATCTTCGTAAAGAAGCTGGCAAGTCCGCCATGGAACTCGCCAAGTTGGCCGGGGAACAATTGGAACAAACGGCGAAGGCGCGCGAAGCGGTGGAACAGGCACTCGCCAAAAACGAAATGAGCAACGACGAAAAGGTCGCCAAACTTCAAAAGGCAATCGAAAAGGTCGAACAAGCGAAGGTCGATCAAAAGAAGGCCGAAGGGAAAGACCAAGCGGCCAAAGCTCAAGAAACGGCGAACGAAATTGGCAAGGCCGTCGCGCAGCAAGCGAAGGCCGAACAAGAAGCGATGGACGTCGCCAAAGGCAAAGCCAACACGCCATTGAACGCCGCTACGGAACAACAAAAGGTCGCGGAAAAGGCGGGGGAGATCGCCAAGCAATTGAACAAGGCCGCCGCCGAAAACCCGCAAGATAAAGCGATGAATGCCGAAGTGGCCAAGGAACTGAACAACGCTGCCAAAGCCGCCGCCGAAGCCGCCAAGGAAACGCTGAACGGCAACCCCACGAAAGCGGAGGCCGCTCGTCAGGACGCGAAGGCGTCGCTCGCCAAAGCACAAAAAGCCGCCGAACAAGCTGCGACCGAAGCCGACAAAATGCCGGCGGGAAAACCGGACGCCGCCGCCCAAGAACAAGTCGCTAAGGAAGCGGGAGAAGCTGCTCAGTTAGCGAAGGAAGCAGGAACCCCTCAATCCGGTGAACCGCTCGAACAAGCCAAACAGCAAGCCAATGCCGCGCAAAAGGCGATTGAAGCCGGGAACAAAGAAGCCACGGGCGACGCCCAGCAAAAGACCGAAAAGTCGCTTGCCAAAGCGGGCGAACAGTTGAAGAACGATCTGGATAAGGCTGCAATGCAAGCAGGTGAAAAGTTGGCCGATCAAGCGAAGCAAGCCGGGGAACTCGCCAAGCAAGCCGCGATGGTCGATCCCGAAGCCGCCGCCGCCTTGCGTCAAGCCGAACAAACTGCCGCCGACGGGGCGAAGGCCGGCATGCCCCAGGACGCGGGCAAGCCGCAAGAAAAAGGGAAGCCGCAACAAGGTAATCAGAAGCCGGCCGCCGCACCGGAAAAATTGGCGGAAGCTCAGGCCGCTACTCAGCGAGCAGAAGAACGAGCCGCCGCCAGTCTTGCCGCCCGCGAAGCACAACTTCGCCGCGACAAGGACATTGCAGAAACGCTCGCCCAGTTGGCGAAGGAGCAGCAAATAGCTCGTGACGACATCGCAAAGGCCGCTGATTTGTTGGAACATCTGGCGAAGAGTAACCAGCCCAGCGACGGGGCACCTATGCCAAACGAAGGGCAATCACCCAAGGGGGATGCCGGCAAGCCGATGGGGGATCAGCCGATGAACCCGGCCGACAAACCTATGGGCGATGGTCAGCCGATGGGTAACGCTAAGCCAATGGGTGAAGGTCAGCCAATGAATCAAGGCAAGCCGATGCCCAACAATAACAAAACTCCTCCGTCTCCGTCGCAAATCGCTGCCGCGCAAATGTTGCAACAAGCGTCGCAACGCTTCGCGGAAACGCAGCGGGCAACTGGCCAAGGGGCCGTTGAGATTTCGCGGCAAGATGAAGTTGCCAACGTGCCTCTGCGGGAAGGTTTGGAAGCCGCTTCGCAATTGAATGGCCCGCCGCCGATGCCGCTCGTCGAAACTCCGATGGGGGATCCCGCCGGTGGCACGCCTCAACCGGCTCAAAATGGTGAAGGCCAACCAATGCAGGTGGCCCAAACCCAACCGACCGGACAAGGGACACCAATGCCGGCCGGGCAGAAGCCGATGGGTGCCAAGCCCAACGCGGGGGCTCAACCAAAAGGTCAGCCCATGGGTGAAGGCCAAGCCAGCGGGCAGGGACAGCCCGCTCCTGGCGGCCAAGACCAGCCGAAGGACCTCGGCACCGGCTTCGTACCGATGTCGCCGGAGTTCACGGCGCAGCAAATTGCTGGAGCACAAGCGACGGCCCAAGCCGCGGAAGCGTTGGGCGCTCCATCCCCTGCACAAGGGAATGGTCAAGGCCAAAGCGCGTCACAAGGTGAAGGACAAGGCCAAGGACTCGCGGCCAGTCAATCGCAATCGCAAAACGCGACGCCCGGACAGGCTCAACAGCCCACACCGGGCCAAAGTTCCGCGTCAGCGGCGGTGGGTGGTGCTTCGCAAGGCGGCAAGACAGAAAACAATCAAAAATTGGCCGACGCCAGCCCCGAACTCAAACCGGCCGCCCAAGCCGATAGCCGCACGGCCGATGGAAAAGAAGATGCGGACGCGAAGTCGCAGAAATACGACAAAGAACCGTGGTTCGCCAAGCTGCCTCCCTCGCTCCGCAACGCGATCGAGGCCAAAGCTCGCGGCAAAGCACCGCGCGGATACGAAGAACGGTTGAAACGATATTTTGAGAATGTGGATTGAGAAAAAAAGTACGGAGTACTGAGTACGGGGTACTCAGAATTGAAATTTGAAATTTGAGATTTGAAATTTGAGATTTTAACACTGAACACTGAACACTTTATCTTTTCGGAGCCCAATAATGACTGAAGCCCCTAAACCCGACGACGTCGCCGCCGTGCAGCGCTGCGAACGGGCCTATAACAAACTGCGTGACGAATTGGCAAAAGTGATCGTCGGACAAAACGACGTCATCGAACAAACGCTGATTGCCATGTTCGCCCGCGGCCACGCGCTCTTGGAAGGCGTACCAGGTTTGGCAAAGACCTTGCTGATCAGTTCGCTGGCGAAGTCGCTGCATCTGACGTTCAAGCGCATCCAGTTCACCCCCGACTTGATGCCCAGCGACGTTACCGGGACCGAAGTGATTCAGGAAGATCCACAAACGCGCGAACGCAAGTATAAATTCTTGCCCGGTCCGCTGTTTGCCAATCTGCTGTTGGCCGACGAAATCAACCGTACGCCACCGAAGACGCAAGCCGCGATGCTCGAAGCAATGCAAGAACGGCAAGTGAGCGCAGGAGGTTCGGTCCATGCTTTGCCCGCGCCGTTCTTTGTGCTCGCCACGCAAAACCCGTTGGAGCAGGAAGGAACGTATCCGCTGCCGGAAGCGCAGCTCGACCGGTTCTTGCTCTATATCAAAGTGGATTATCCAAGCGGTGCGGAGGAATGGGATATCGCCCGTCGAATTACGTCGGGGCAATCCGGCGAAATCGCTGCTTGCATGACGGGGGACGAAATTGTGGAGATGCAGAAACTTGTAACTCGCGTCCCGGTCAGCGATCAGGTTCTGGGCTATGCCTGGGCTTTGGTGCGGGCTTCGCGCCCTGGTCAAAAAGAAGCTCCTGATTTCGTCAACAAATGGGTCAACTGGGGAGCCGGCCCGCGCGGCGTTCTTACGTTGATTACCGCCGCCAAGGCCCGAGCAATTTTGTACGGACGCTACCACGCCACGGTGGCTGACGTCCAAGCCGTTGCCAAACCAGCCTTGCGCCACCGTATCGCCAGCAACTACGCCGCCCAGGCCAACGGCATCAACAGCGAAAAACTGATTGAAATGTTGATGCAAGCCATCCCCGCTGACAAGAAGTACGAAAAGCCAGCGGCATAACAGATTTCAAATTTGAGATTTCAGATTTGAAATTCAACTGACTAATGACAAATGACCAATGACTAGTAACAAATGACCAAAACCATCCTTTCCCGCTATCTGGACCCCGAAGTCCTCAGTCATGTCGCCGATCGGCACATTGAGCCACAGGGGCTTGTTGTCGGCAATTTGGCGGGGGCGCATAAATCGCCAATGTCGGGGTTCGCGGTGGAGTTCGCGGGGCATCGGGAATACGTGCCAGGGGACGATCCCAAACACGTCGATTGGCGAGTTTATTTCACCCGTGACAAGCTTTTCGTCAAACAGTACGAACTAGAAACGAATTTCGTCTGTCACTTGTTATTGGACATTAGTGCATCGATGCGCTACGGCGAAGGACGGCATCAAAAAATGTTGTACGCCGCGCAGATGGCGACGACATTAGGCTACTCGATCGTGCGACAGAGCGACAAAGTGTCACTCGTCTCGTTCAACGATCGAGTGGTTGGCGTGGTGCCCGCGAGCAATTCGATGGCGCAAGTGGTTCGCATGACGCACCACTTGGACGAAATTGAACCGGCCGATAAAACCAACATCGCCGATTGCCTGAACGAAGTGGCGGGACGCATCGGCCGCCGCGAAATCATTTTTGTCTTCAGCGACTTCTTCGGCGATTTAGACCAATTAGAACAGGCCGTCCAGCGGCTTCGCTACAACAAGCACGAAGTGGTATTGTTCCAAATCCTGCACCATGACGAACTGGCCTTCGACTTCGATGGCATGATCAAATTCATGGGCCTGGAAGTCCCCGATGAACTGCTTGCCCAACCCGAAGATCTCCGTCGCGGATATCTGACCGCCCTCAACCGGTTCAACGAACAATTCCAAGATATCGCCCAACGCAACGGCTGCGAACGAGTCCTGTGCGACACCAGCCGCGATCTGCGCGATGTATTGATTGATTATCTCAATCTGCGCAGCCAGTTGAATCGGGGGAGATAAATATTTGATGCCTGGAATGGTTCCAGGCCCAACCGAGTTGGGAAACGTCCGGACGTCCATGCCGCTTACTTGAAAGGTTTCGAGCATGCAAAATTATCGCTGGGCATCGTTGATCGGAATAATTGCAATTGGGTTTGTCGGAGCCGCCTTTGGTGCGGACGAAGATTTGGAGAAAGAACTCGAAAAACTAAACGTCAGGCCCATTCGGCATGCTTCATCTCCTGACAAGCATATCTACGGGGCCCTTTTTACGGACGGCCAGCATAAGGCGGGCGACTTTCAAAAATCCGTTCCGCTCTTGAAGAAGCTGAAAAAGCTGGCGTATCTCTACACGGCAGACGTCGATTTTACAGACCAAGATTTGGCCGCGGTCGCTCAGTTGTCAACCTTGGAGGACATTAAGATTCCTTCCCCGAACGTTACCGATAAAGGAATTTTGCAACTTAAATCGCTCAAGAAATTAACGTCCCTCAATGTTCCGCAATCCAAGGTTACGGAGGCTGGCGCACGCGCACTGATGAAAGAATTGCCAGCATTGAAGGAAGTCGAGATCGCAAACAACCAGACCGTAAAACGCAAATGATTACGAACTGAAAATTGAGAATACTCTTGCCGTGTGGAGTTCTTGCACGACAGGTGGACATTACCTTTGCACACATAACGTTTCACGGTGTTGCTGCACGGGAAGAGGGAGAGATAGGGAATTATTAATCGGTTAATCCTTACTTTCTTCCTCACTCCAACTTCCCCGCCAAACGTTCCATCACCAGTTTCCCTACGTTTAACGACGATGTCGCGGCCGGGGATGGTGCATTGCAGACATTCACAATACGGTCATTTTCTTGAATCAGAAAATCTTCGATGAGGTTCCCTTCCGGAGCCAGCGCTTGGGCGCGAACGCCAGCTCGGCCGGGGATGAGCATTTCGCTTTTGATTTCGGGCAACAGGCGTTGCAGGGCTTTCACGAAGGCTGCTTTGCTGAACGAACGCCACATCTCGCCCATCCCCGTGCGCCAGTATTTGGCGGCGAGCCGCAGGAAACCGGGATAGGTTAGCGATTCGGCCATGTCGCGCAGGTTGATGTCCGTTTTATGGTACCCTTCCCGCGCGAAAGCGAAGACGGCATTCGGGCCGCACTCCACCCCCCCTTCGATCATGCGCGTGAAATGCACGCCGAGGAACGGAAAATTCGGATCGGGGACGGGGTAGATCAAGTTGCGACAAAGATGTTCCGCTTCCGGTTTCATTTCGTAGTACTCGCCGCGAAACGGCACAATCTTGGCCGTGATCGGGTGCCCACCCAATTTGGCGACACGGTCCGAATACAAGCCGGCGCAGTTCACCACGTACTTTGCTTTGACTTCCCGATGGGGCGTGCGAACGACGACTCCGTCCGTCGTTTGGTCAACACCGATCACTCGTTCGCCGAGCAGCACGTCGCCGTTGCGTTGTTTGATAATTTCGGCCAGCTTTATGCTGACTTGCCGATAGTTAACGATTCCCGCTTCCGGAACGTGAATGGCTTGCACGCCGGCGGCGTGTGGCTCCAATTCGTGTAATCGCTCGCGGCCGATCAGTTCGCATTGCACGCCATTCTGCTTGCCCCGATCCAGGATGCGTTGGAGTTGCGGTAGTTCGCTTTCGTTAACGGCCACAATCACTTTACCGCAGATGTCGAAAGCGATTCCATGTTCGCGGCAGAAGTTTTCCATCGCCAGCTTGCCTTCGCGGCAGTTGGTGGCGCGGAGCGAACCGGGTTTGTAGTAAATTCCCGAATGAAGCACACCTGAATTGTGACCGGTTTGGTGCTGGCCCACGCCCGCCTCTTTTTCCAAAACCAGCACCGAAGTGGCGGGAAATCGCTGTGTGATTTGGTAGGCGGTGGCTAAGCCGACAATACCGCCCCCTATAATGACAACATCGGAACTCTGCATGAATCGGCCTCGTGGAATACGTGTGAGCAGGAACTCTTCTAAAGGTTAACATGGGCTTGCCGGTTACCGTAGGACAGGTTTTCCAACCTGTCCACGCTTTTGTGTTTGATGGAAAGGCGGACAGGTTGGAAAACCTGTCCTACGTTGATTTTGCCGCTTACAACGATGTTGATCCCTCGGCGCGGTCGCGCTATACTTTTGATAAGTGCCTTTATTGAAATGTCTTACGACCCGAGATCATTATGAAAAGCCAACCTTCCCTGCGGCGACTCCCTTTGCAACTCTTTCTGCTGGGATTGTTTCTCGTCCTCGCAACTTTTGGAGCACAACGGACGAACGCCCAGGATGCAGCGGCAAAAAATGAACCCAAAGTTGAAAAGAAATCGACGCTCAGCGCCGAAGACGAGTACGAACTCTTCAAACTTTTGGCCGATACCGTCGACCAGATCGAACGGAACTATGTAAAGGACATCAGTCGTCGCGAACTGATGGAGGCCGCGATTCGCGGCATGCTTTCGAAGCTCGATCAATACTCGAACTACATTCCACCTACGGAGATGGATGGCTTTAAGGGGAGTGTCGAAAGCGAATTCGGCGGCATTGGGATTCAAATTTCGATCGACAAAGACAAGGAGATCTTGGTAGTGAGCCCGTTACTGGGGACGCCGGCGTATCGCGCGGGCGTGCTGGCCGGGGACAAGATCACCGAAATCAACGGGCAAGCCACCAAGAACATTTCGATTGAAGAAGCCGTGAAGCGGATGAAGGGAAAGTCGGGCACCGAAGTCACGTTGAAAATTGTGCGCGGTGCCGACGGCAAAACGGAAACACTCCATCTCAAACGCGAGGTCGTGCGGGTTGAAACGGTCATGAGCGACCGGCGAAAGGACAACGATTCGTGGGACTACATGCTCGACCACGAAAAAAAGATCGGCTACGTCCGGATCATTTCGTTCGGTCGTCATACGACGGAAGAGTTAACTAAGGCGATCAAAGAACTTTCGGAACAAAAGCTGCGCGGCCTGATCCTCGATTTGCGTTTCAACCCGGGCGGGTTGTTAACGTGCGCAATTGAAGTCAGCGATTTATTTGTGACCGATGGGCGAATCGTCAGCACCTCGGGCCGCAATGTGCCCGAACGAACGGTGGATGCAAAAAAGGAAGGGACCTACAGCGGTTTCCCCATCGCCATTTTAGTGAATCGCTTTAGTGCCAGCGCCAGCGAAATTGTTTCCGCCTGCTTGCAAGATCACAAGCTTGCCGTGGTAATTGGCGAACGGACGTGGGGGAAAGGGAGCGTGCAGAACATTGTCGAACTGGAAGAAGGAAAGAGTGCGTTAAAGCTCACGACGGCCGCGTACCACCGCCCGAATGGTAAGAACATCCATCGTTTCGAAGGGGCGACCGAAACGGACGACTGGGGGGTTCGTCCAAATGACGGCTACGAGATAAAACTTTCCGACGCCGAATGGACCGCACTCATGAAGATCCGTCGCGATCGCGACATCTTGAAAAAAGACAACAAGCTCGTGGATGACGCTCCGCCCGAAAAGTTTGTCGACCGCCAATTGCAAAAAGCACGGGAGTATTTGGCCATAAAACTGGGTGATGCACCGGCCACTCCTCCCGCCGAAAAGAAAGAAACGGAAAAGAAAGACGCGGACAAGCAAACGGCCGAGAAGTCGACCACGGATAATAAAGACTCGGATAAGAAGGCAGACGACAAAAAAGACGAAGCCAAAGAGACAAAAAAGGAAGAAAAACCTTCCGAGGAAAAGAAATAGCGGCCCATGAAAATCCTGACGATTGAATCCACGTGCGACGAAACGGCCGCCGCCGTGGTGACGGATCGCTTGGAGGTCTTGGGGTCGGTTGTGGCCTCGCAAGATAAACTTCACGAGCGTTTTCACGGCGTCGTGCCCGAAATTGCAGCTCGCGCCCACGTCGAACAAATTCTTCCCGTGATCGACGAAGCATTGCGAAAAGCGGACACGCGTCTTGAGGAACTAGCGGCCATCGCGGTGGCCAATACGCCCGGTTTGGCGGGTTCCCTGTTGGTGGGGCTCGTGGCGGCAAAGTCGCTGTGTGTGGCGCTCGGCAAGCCTTTGATCGCCGTGAACCATCTTCACGCCCATATCTATGCGTGCCGGATCGCCTCGAGAAAAGAGATCTTTCCGTGCGTTGGCCTGATTGTGAGTGGCGGACACACCAGCTTGTACCGCTGCAAAAATGCGTTCACCTTCGAACTTCTCGGCGGCACCATCGACGACGCGGCGGGCGAAGCGTTCGATAAAGTGGCCAATATGCTGGGGCTCCCTTTTCCCGGTGGTCCAGCGTTGTCGAAGATCGCCGCCAAAGGGAACCCCAAAGCGTATCGCTTCCCGCGTTCGTTTCTGAACGAGCCCGATAGGTTGCAGTTCAGTTTCAGCGGATTGAAGACGGCAGTTCGCTATGAAATCGCTGGACCGGGCCGGCCGGATTTCAGCCAGATTCATCTGAGCGAACAGCAAGTCGCCGATCTGGCGGCCAGTTTTCAAGAAGCCGTCGTCGATTGCCTGGTGGGGAAAACGGCGGACGCTTTGAAGCGGACGGGGCTGAAAACGCTTTGTGTCGGCGGAGGGGTCGCGGCGAATCGCCGGCTACGCGCGGAACTCGAACGATTGGCGGCCGAACGTTGCATCGAACTCCACATCGCCCCCATGGAACTCTGCACCGACAACGCCGTGATGGGAGCGATTGCGCTCGAAAAGTTGAAGGCCGGTGAGTTCGATGACTTGATGCTCGATATCAAACCAGGGCTGGTGCGAATTTAGCCGTTGCCTAGTGGGCTTTTACCCACCCCCCTAAAAACAAAAACATCCCGTGTCGCGATCGACACGGGATGTTTTGTTAACGTCTCAGGGATTCCGGATATTCTTACCAGCGAGCTTCGAAGCGGGCGATTAAGCCGTCGAAAGTCATGTTGTTGTTCATGTTAATATAGCTGTTATGCTGGACGCTATTGATCCACTGGTTGGTTTGCATAACATTGCCCCAGCGGGCGAACATGTAACCGACAGTGAGGCGGATGTTGTCGCACTGATTGCGCCAACCCACTCCCAGTTCTAAATCGGCGATCGTAGCAATCCGACCCGCATTATAGCCCGTATTGACCTGTTGGGCGCCAAAGGCATCGGTTTGTGTGTAGTTTGCATGGACTACACCAGGGATAGCACTGAAGTGCGTTTTGCCATAGCACATGAATCCCCGACGAGCGTAGCGTTCGCCTTCGAGGCCGAGCCGTACGCCAGCACCGTAGAAATTCACGTTGGTGTTAACGCTTTGTGTGCCGTTAAACTGGAACTGAGAATCAAACGCTTGCTTCAACTGAGCAAAACGGACCCCCACGATGTAGTTGATTTTGTAATCGACATCGTAGGCGAACAAATTGCGATAGTCGATATCGCCTAAGTCAAACCGAATGTCCTGCGACGCATTGGCCGCCAATCCGTCCGATGCTGCGTTGAAGGTGCTCGGGTGAGCCACCAACGAACGAATTACAAATGGTGGAGTCGTGGCGATTGAGTTTGTGGCGTTGGATTCGAAATTCGTGTACTGCACGCCAATCGACGAGCATTCGTCCAACGTCTTGCCAATTCCCACAAAGAAACCTGGACGGTAGTTTTGATCCACTACGCCTACGTCGCTTCGTTGGACCACCGAAGATCCCGGTGTGATGGGACCGTTCGCGGTTACGGCGTACGCGACTTCCGAATCGCGAGCTCGCAAGTACATGAACCCACCATAGGCAAAGTAACAGTTGTTCCAGCCGCCTCCATCCAAGTATTCGTCAAGAGCCGGGTCACTGCAGCCTCCGGGCGAGGTGCAACCGGGCGCCGTGCATCCCGGTTTCGTGCAGCCATCCACACATCCCGGGCCTGCCGCGGCGTATGCAACGGGCGAAATCGCCCCAGTTGGATTAGCGGCAGGCATCATCATGTACGCTTGTGGTGGGTACCCGTAAGGGTTACTACCGCCCATCATCATTCCTTGTGCCAAACTTACTGTTGCCGTACCGAAAAGGACGGCCGTCGCGGTGAACACCGCCAACCATATACGTTTCATAGAATTGTCCCCCTGAACGTTAATGTCTGAAATATCCAATCGACCCCTAAGATTGTTAAATCGAGAATAATCGGTATAGCCGGAAAAGTTTTCCTAGACTGACTAGATCGTCAGATGGACGAGGAACTCGGAAAAATAGGAAAAATAGAAAACCCACTCCATGGTGGGTTTGGTGCGTGGCGGCACGATGGCTTTCTTAGATTAGCGCGAAATCCCTGAGAAAAAATCAACGATTCGATGCTGAAGGAGTCGATCGTTCAATACTTTGGTCAGAATTCGGCTAGCGTCGCTAGCCAGCTGCTGTGCTATGCGATCAGGCGAGGGTCCAGAAGTAGCGGAAAAAATTGCCCATCCATTCGTGCACCGGGCGGAACCACAGGCACACCGTCGAGCAGCGGTTGATCGGAATCCGAGCGTACGCCGTCGCGGAAAACATTGATCACCGTGGCACGGCGAGGTCGATTAACGCGGTTTTCAAACGAACCGTGTACGAGCAACGGGTGATGAAATGCACATTCCCCTTGTTTTAGCTCCACCGCGACAGGATGGTGCATCGCGTCCCACTGCTGATCGTTCAAAACTTCGCGGATCGCTTCCATATTGCCCGCCAGTCCCGTAATTGGCAGCAGTGTCCAACGGTGGCTGCCGGGGATGTACTGCAAACAGCCGTTGTCGCGCGTGGCGTCGTCCAGTCCGATCCAGCAAGTGAGGTGCGACACGGGTGTCGTACGGGTCCAGTAAGAATAGTCCTGATGCCAAGCCACAACGCCGCCATGATTGGCCGGCTTGCAAAATAATTGGTCATGCCAAAAACGGACAGCCCCTCCTAGGAGTTGGCTGGCGGGAATCGTGAAGGCTGGATTCCAAAGGATGTCGTGAAAGCCTGGCTTAATGCGCCACGCACCAAGCGCATGAAAGAGGACGGTATCGGGATTCACGGACTCGTTGCTGTGATATTCGTACCACAATTCACGACCGTCATGATTGGCACGGAACAGATCCGTTAATTCTGTGCGGAGCGTCTCCACCTGCTCGTCCGACAATAATTTCACACCCGCCAAATAACCGTTTTCCTCAAAAAACTGAACCTGTTCGTCCGAGAGACGAAAGCGTTCGAAGGCGTCTTTCGTGGGTGGGAGCGAAAACCACGAGTTTACCGGCGAATGTTGGGTGGAAAGATCGGTGGCCATGTTTATTTCCCAGCGAGCATTATGTGTTTAGTGTTTCGTGTTTGGTGTTTAGGTTATTATGCGGAAGCGGCTCGACAAATGGGAGCGGTGTTCAATGCCTCGCGGTTGTGGCCGGTCTCCCGACCGTGCCACGACCGGCGGACCGCAGGTCTCCCTTCTCCGTTCTTGCGGAACAAGACGGGAGACCTGCGGTCGTCAGAAGTGCGGGGTCAGGAGACCCTCGCACAACGGCGCGATACACAAAATGTTTCTTACTGAAATCTGAACACTAAAAACTGAAAACTTTCTTTAAGGATCCCTGCCCTTGATTCCAACCCTTTTTTCCGTCAGTTACGCCGGTTTGTGGGGACAGCACGCTTTGGATTTGCGAGGGTTCTTGCGTAAGGCCTCGGCGTTGGGTTACCAAGCGGTCGAGATCATGGCCAAGCGGCCGCATCTTTCGGTGCTGGACTACGGTGCGGCCGAATTGAAGGAATTGAAAAAATGGACCTCCGATGAAGGGGTCGCGATCGCGACGCTCGCCGGTTATACCGACTTCACGCTCGCTACGGGAATGGAAACGCCAGCGGTAGAAATGCAGATTCATTATGTTCGTCGCCTTGCGGAAGTTGCTCAGAATTTGGACGCCAAAATCATTCGCATTTTCACTGGCTATACCACACAACCCGATTCCTACACGCGCGATTGGGACACCTGCGTGAAAGCGGTGCGAGAATGCGCGCGAATCACGGCCGACCACGGCGTAATACTCGGCTTGCAAAACCATCACGATGTCGGCGTCGGACTCGAAGCGTATGTTGAATTCCTCAACGACGTTGGGCACGCAAATTGCCGAGCGATGTTCGATCCGTGGTCAATAGCTTTACACGGCGAGAACCTTTATGAAGCCGGGAAACGGCTTGCACCATCCATGGTGCAGACGACTCTGGCGGACTATGTGCGTCTCAAGCGATTCGCGTATCAACCGGGCTTGGTGACCTACAAAAATCTTGGCGAAATGGTGCGAGCGGTCCCGCTTGGCCAAGGCTTTATGGATTTACCGGGTTTCTTTCGCGGCTTGCGCGAGGGAGGCTTCAAAGGTTACGTGGCGTACGAACTCTGCTCGCCAGTACGCGGCGGGGGGGCAGAAGAGAATTTGGATCTGTACTCACGAATTGCCCTCGCAAAAATTCGCGAATGGGCGAGCGGAGCAACTTGAGTTTCTAACCGATCCTAGGCCAAGATTCTCACCGGCGATTTTTGCGATGGGACACCTGTGACCGTCGCGGTTCGTTCGGCCGAAACGTAGACGTTGATTTCGCTACGAATACCAAATCGGCCCGGAAGGTAGATGCCAGGTTCCACGGTAAAACAGGTGCGTGGAAGAAGGCTCCGTTCGTCGCTTGTTTCGAGGTTATCGATATTCGCGCCGTTGGCATGAACCGATTCGTGGAGTGAATGGCCCGTGCGATGGATGAAGTAATCGCCAAAGCCTGCGTTTTGAATCACCGCCCGGCAGGCGTCGTCGACATCGCAGCCGCGGACGTTTCGCTCGGCGGCGAATTCACGCTGCACGTGGGTTACGGCGGCGTCGCGGGCGTCGCGGACGATATTGAATACCCGCTCGTGTTCGGCGGGGACGGTTTCGCCGACATAACCAGTCCAGGTGATGTCCGCATAGATTGAACGAGGTTTTTTCTCTTTGCACCAAGCGTCAATCAGAAGCCACTTGCCGGGAGTGATAGGAGACGAATCGCGGGCCGATGGTTCGAAATGGGGGTCAGCACTATGGGCATCCACGCCCACGATGGGCGCATGGTCGGCTTCCAGGCCGGCTTTGTCGAACTGTTCGAGCAGCCATTGCTGCATTTCATATTCGTCCGCACTTCCCCCGGTTTTCAGCCGGTGGCCGATTTCCGCGAAGGCGGCAAGAACGATCATTCCCAATTGGTCGGCGGCCCGATGATGACTTGCAAGCTGACCTTCATCGAGCGTTGCCTCGAACTGCGAGACTAAATCAGCGGAAGTGGCGATTTCGACACCCCAGGAACGAATTAGTTCGATCGTCCCCGCGTCGACCTTCGCCACATAGGGAATGTTGTTGTTCGGCGAATACTGCATGGCAATACGACGATGTCCCGCCAAGGTTTCGCGTAGAATTTGGTGCTGTTGCTGCCAAGGCAAATAGATACGTTTGGAACCTGGGAGATCGTCGAGCGCGCCACTTTCGATGGCATGGACGATCCGGGTCGGTTCGCCGCGCGCCGGGATGTAGTAGTACCAGCGTCGCGAACGAAACACGCCACGCGGCAGGCCCAAAATGGAATAGGCCATCGGATCACTGCCGCGGAAATCGTAAAACAACCAACCGTCCAAGCCGGCCGCAACGACGGCTTGTTGAATTGCCTCGATGGACTTCATTATTAAAACTCGGCTTTGTATTTTTCCGTCATCTTTCGGCGGATGCTGCCGGTTTCCTGATCGATTTGCTCCAAGATCGACCGGACGGTTGTGGCTCCCTTGGCCAATTCTTGGGAACGGACCGCAGCGCGTTCCGAATAGAGGTCACGAATGTCGAATTGCGTCGAACTGTAGCTCGCCCCATAGCCCCAACCATAGCCAAATCCTCCGGCCCCATAATAAGGGTTGTAAGAATTGACGACTCCCGTCAATTGAGGAGTAATTTGCTTCGCCCGTGTCGAACCCTGGATTCCAACCCCCCTCACCGCCAACGCCGCATTGCGTAGCTGTTCGGTGATGTCACTGGAATACGTGAGTAGATCTGGATCGACGTTCAGCATCGGCAATTGGTCGATTTTGCGAGCGTATTTATCGTACCACAAGGCTTGTGAGGCATACGAATTGCCGTTGCCACGCTCGTTACGGAGGTCCAGGAGTAATTTATTGATTGATTTGAAAAAAGACTGGGATGCAATTCGTGCGACACTTTCTTCCGATTGCGGTTGCGGCGGCAGATTTGAAGTGGACTGCGATGGCTGCGGTTGCGGAGCACTCGGCGAACGCAAGTCGCCCCTCGGCAATTCGACAAGACTAAGAATTCGCCGTAGCCCACCTTCGGAAAGCGGCCCCTCTAAATAAATGGTCTTTTCTTTGGCCGAAACCTGCCAAGAATTAAAATCCTGAATCGACGCGCCATGGCGGCTCAGGACTTCAAGAAAGATAGGCTTGGCAAGCGGAGCAAGCGATTCAACATCGGCATTGAAATCGAAGCGGATCTTTCCCTTCGGCGACTCGCCCATGGCAATGCCCAGTGTTACGCCTTCAATGCCCGAAAGCACTGCGGCGAGATTTTCGAGCTTATCGGCCGGGATCTTCACTGTCTCAAAATTATCGAGGCGACTGCGGATTAACTGTGGGGAAACGGATTGATTAACATCAAGCGAAAGAACGATATCGGAATGCGCATCTTGCACGTATCCGCCCGCTTTTCGCAGGTAGGGTGAAAGCGAATTCCCGGCGCGATACCCCACCCATTGAGACACTCGCTGCCGGTTCGCGGGAGACATCATGCCAATAATCCGTTCGCCGAGTTCCACGAGATAGATATCGCTGGGAAGCCGTACCGCGGAAGCACCCATGATGGAATCCTCAAGGCCGTGTTCGCGTACCGCCAATTTTTGCCAATCGGGTGTGTTCTTAACTTCAGCGATGGCGGCATTCCACGACGGTTGCAGATATTCGATGTCCAACGCGCTGGCAATCACCAGGCGTTGAATTCCCGCTGGCAGCACGAAACCACCGACGGCTAGTCCTTTTTCATGACCCGATTGCCATTGCTCGCGAACGGCGATGGGTGACTTATAGATTTGGGCGGCATTGATTAGTACCAAGTAATTCGCGGCTTGTGGAGTGTGATCCAGGAGTTGGTTGAAGTCTCCCCAAGCAACCTGAGTGCCGATCGCGAACATCGCAATCGATAGTGAAAAGAGTCGCTTGACGAGACGAAACTGCGGTAAACGGATCATGGTAGGGTTCCCAGTGAATACGCTCGATACGGAATTGAAGCTCGCGCACTCTTAAAAACGTACCAGACGAGTTGTGCGGTGTCGATTACTAGGCGTGCGACTTCGGAAGTCTTTTTCGCATCGGCACATGTAGAAAACAAGTAGTTTTTTGGATGGCCCAACGGCGACGAAGCCATTTTGCCGCCGAATCCCCCTGTTTGAGCCGATGACTTGTTGCGTAGTGGTCCCAACCTAGGGTATTCTCCAAAGTGGAGTTCGTGGCGTTTGAGTTTCCCAGTTCTCGCTTTTTCACCATAACGCGTGCCAATGAGCGACTCGAAAGACAAGGCCAACGAGGCAAATTCTCCGAGTCCCGTTCCCAAGGCGGTGGTCAACCGTTTGAGTTTGTATTTGCGCGAACTTCAGCATCTTGTCCGCAATGGGTCTGAAACGACGAATTCGACGCAACTTGGTAATTTGCTTGGCTTTACGGATGCTCAAGTGCGTAAGGATTTGGCGTATTTCGGGCAGTTTGGCTATCCAGGGATTGGCTATCGCTGCGAGCAATTGATTGGCGAAATTCGCAAGATTCTAGGAACCAATCGCCCATGGCCCGTGGCGTTGATTGGGGTGGGTAACCTGGGGCGAGCGTTGTTGGGATACCGTGGCTTCGGTCAACAGGGTTTTCGGGTGGTGGCGGCATTCGATGTGCTCCCCGAAGTGGCCGGGCAAACGATTGAAGGTATTCCCGTCTATCACCTGAACGATTTGGAAAAATTGGTGAAGGAAAAGGGAATTCGGCTGGCGGTTTTGGCTGTTCCCGCAAGTGCGGCGCAAGAAGTCGCGGACCGCCTCGTCGCGGCGGGCATCGATGGGATCATGAACTTTGCGCCCGTAACCATCTCCCCTTCCAAGCAAGTTAGCGTTCAGGGCGTTGATTTAGCAATCGAACTGGAACAACTGGCGTACGAAGTCGCGAATAAAGCGGAGCGTGAATAATCATTGTCGCCTTTCGCTCCGCGAAAGGAACCGCGCGCATGTTCTTTCGCGGAGCGAAAGACGACAATTTATTTGGGTGGTGTCGCGAGGGACGCAGTCGCGGCTTCGCGGGTGAAGACCCAGTAATTCGTTTCCGCCAATCGAATCAATTTTAGCCACGGGCGCATCGCGGCTTTGCGTGAGTCGTGCAGCAACGCATTAAGGTCGTGAAGAATGGGTTCATTACCCGAGATGTATGTATGTCCCAAAAGCGTGGTATCGATTTGCGAAACATCCACCGTTTCAATACCCGGAATCACCATTAGTCTTGCGCCGGATTCTCCGGCGCGTGGATAGCCGTGTACCAATTGCGATGCCTCCAAGGCTTTATCACGGGACGAGGCGTACAGTGTGACGCGATTCGCCGACTTGGTAATGTAGGGGGCGATATCGTTCTTGAACGTGTCAGCGTCGATGTCCGGGGCGGCGAGAATCACCTCGTTGTAAAGGACCTTTTCACTCCGGGCTTCCAGCGACAGTTCTTTCAGCGCCGCGGTGAGGGCGCGGTTTCCCATGCTATGGGCAATTAAGTTCACCGCTTTCGCATCCGAGTTCTTCGCCAGATTTAGTAGGAACTGTTTCAAATGGGGTACGGTCCAGGCAACGTTATTTTCGTCGAAGGAATAACCCAGCAGATCTCCTTTGGAGGGCCAACTATAGAAAACCGGCGCCCCTTCAAAACCGAGATCGTGCGCCATTTGAGCCGTTCGTAGCGCGGCATCTTCAAACGTTTCGTTGTAGCCGTGAATAAAAACGAAGAGGTCCTTCCGGGGCGAGCGGTTTACTTTTTCTTGCACATGGTGATAAAAATCCGCCTCGCTTTTCTGCACGGTCCGTTCCAGGATGATATGACGTTCCTTGTCTTCTGAAAATTCCATTCGGAAAATCGATGGCGCTTCAAGCTTTCCGACCTGATGAATTTTGGGAATACTGACTTCACAGACTCCCAACTGCAATTCACCGCGCTCGCTGCCGTACTCAACTTTTTGGACTTTCGTCTTGGCGATCACCACCATTCTTTCCGAGATCCGGGTGAGGGCGGCATACACCAAAGCGAGAAAGCATACGACAACCGTGAGCCCCACTCCTATAGAATGAGGAGGCTGTCCGCGGGAAATCGCGATGCTGCTTGCGATCAACGCGAGCAACAGAATTCCTCCCAGGGAGTATCCCCAGAATTCGCGATTGTCCATGGCTTTTTCCGCCGCCGTGATAACCTTCCGATCGGTGGCGTAGAAAACTTTTACGAGTTCGCTCTCGGAACCGCGCGGGTCGCTCGCCAGTTTGTCATCATGTTGATGAGCCGTCTTCGCTTTGTGGGCCAGCGCTGGCGCTGTCTCTTGCGTCGGTGACGAAGGCACGTACGCACCGGTATTGCCCTCCACCGATTTATCGCGCGGGCCGGTCGCATCGAATTGTGCGTTCGCGCTAGTTTGGGGAACGGAGGGGACAAACAAGCGATCGTCGGGCGATGGTCCCGGCGATGACGGTGTGGGTGCCGAAAAAACCGAACGATTTGAAACGGCCGTGCTATCGCCTCGATCCGAATCGGATGGCGACGAAGTTCGGAAGGGGTTCGGTGATAGACCCGTGATCCGACCTCTCGGTAAACCTCCCGCTGTGCTACCGGACGGATTTGCGCCAGATGACGTGCGCAGTGGGTTTTGCGGCATCCCTGAATTAGAGGAAGTGTCGGTCGCGGGAGCCGAGGAGGCAGGCTGACCGGACGGTACCCATGGCGACGGTGCCGTCACGGGACCACCGCGCGGATCCTTCGGTGGCGGAGGCACATGGGGGGGCATCACTAACGACGTTGAGCCCGGATTGGCTTCCGACGACGTGTTCAGGGAATTTGCGGAACCATTGCTTTTGCCAAGCACAAAATTATTCGCGCTGGGGGGCGGCAAAGGAGCAATCGACGACGGACTCGCTGCCGGTTGGCTTGACGAGTGCGCAATGTTGGACTGAGCCTCCGAACGTTTTGGGCCTTGCGCGGTTGGCTTGTCGGCACGCGAGCACCCAATAACAACCAGTAGACAGAAACCGGCGAAGACGAAAGGGTTTTTCATCGGACGACTCGATCTGTTCGCAAAGTCATTCAGAATCGACGTGAAGTGGGCGCGCGTGGAAGTCCGCGCGCTTGATATCACTCATTACATCGGCGCGAAGAAGTTCACGACCTTGGTTCACTTCCCAGGATCTGACGAGTTTGCCTGTTCTACCGAGTTGAACATGCTAGCGATGGGTAAGGCTTGCGCAGACTCGCTAGTCTCTGTCAGCAATGCTGACGGATGAACAAGCGCAACCGTGTGTGACGCGTTGCGCTTAAGAAATAATCGCCGTCTTTACTGGGCGGAACGTCGACTGAACTTAATAACGGGCAAGACGCCGCCAAATGTGGGAAACCACAAATGGATTCGCTACTGCTGCAGCCGCCGACGATAGTTCCGTACGACGTCAAACAGAGCTGATGCAATCAATTCTGGCTGAAGCCCAGCTTCGACGCCGCTTCGAAACCAACTGGATTCTTGATGAACTTGCGATAGCATTCGGGACAAAGATCAAAGCGTCGCTTCTGATAAATATCATCACCAACTGTCATTTCTTCGTCGTCGTCCATGCGTTCCAGGATGTCCTCGATTTCCAGCAGGTAATCGCGATCCTCTTCGTCTTCGTTGGTGTCCTGCGGTTCCATCGCAGCTTGAATCTCGATCTTCACGACGTAGCGCAGATCTTGGTCTGGATCGATGATCCGTTTGCAGCGGTCGCAACTATAGTGAATCATTTCGCGGCCTTTCGGATGAGTCTATGAAACCATGAGCGTACTCCATTATCGCTCAATCACACCGTCCATACTAATGCCGAGTTTCCTTCGGGAGCAAGGCGGGCTTGCGTTTTTTTTTCCCCAACTTGAAAACAATTTTTGAGAAGACTTGACAAAGGGGTGGGGACGAGGTTCGTGGGAAGGGGTGTTTTGGATTGGGAGATATTGGGATTTCGTGATTTGAGATTCGAAATTTTAGATTTGAAATTTGAAACTTGGGGATTGTCGATTGAAAATGAGTGCGAGCGACTGCACACTGAACGTCTTAATCCGAAATTTGAAATCTCAAATCTCAAATTGAATCATGCCTCCCAAAATAACTCGCCGCTCATTTAGCGCATTGGTCGTCGGATCGGTATGCGATTGCGCATGGGCTCAGGCACCGGTGGTTGCGGGGCGAGAACTTGATTTTCGAATTCAAGGGGACTTCGGCGGCGCGAGCGAGGCGGATATCAAGGCCGTGCTGCACTCCGCGGCCGATTCGATTTGGACCCACTGCCCCAGCACTCGGTGGGAGGCTCCGGGCTTCTTCATTTTCAACAATAAGAACAGTCCGATTACGTTGTACGACCATCGCCCCGATGGCCGTATTGCGATTGGGCTCAATTCCCAGGGCCACCATTGGGCGCAGTTGGCGTTCCAATTCGCCCACGAATTTTGTCACGCGCTCGCCGGGCATAGTAACGATTGGCGAAAGCCGAAAATTCGTGGCCGATCGGCGAACCTTTGGTTGGAAGAATCGCTTTGCGAAACCGCTTCGCTTTTTGCTTTGCAGTCGATGGGAAAAACTTGGCAAACGAAGCCCCCCTATGAGAATTGGAAGAGTTATGCGAACTCGCTGACAAGCTACGCCGATGATCGGGTGAAGAATTCGGCCAAGTATTTACCGAAGGGGACGACTTTCGTGCAATGGTTTCGCGAAAGCGAGAATGCGATGCGGGACAATGCCGTGTTGCGGGAAAAAAACGATGTGGTCGCTCGCCATCTTCTGCCGCTCTTCGAGGCCCAGCCATCAGGGTGGGAGGCCCTTACTTTTCTGAACCTTGGCGAACGCGACCCGAAACGTTCACTGGAGGTTCACCTTCGCGTTTGGAAAAGTAACGTGCCGAGCGAGCTGGTGGCGTTCGTGGAGAAAATCGGTGAGAGGTTGGGAGTAAGGAGTGAAGAGTGAAGAGGTGGGTGGCTGTGTTACTAACCATCGAAATTTGCGCAGGTGGCAAAGATTTTTAACCACAGAGGCACAGAGAACACCGAGAATTAATTTTAATTCTCGGTGTTCTCTGTGCCTCTGTGGTTAAAATATTTCCGCAAGAGCCATTGGGTTGCGGGCAAAGCCAGCGCTGTGTTTTGTAATCAAAACACGGCGGCTTGCGCGTCGAGCCGTGTTTTGGGTACAAAACATAGCCACCCGGCCGCAAGGGGCGAAGGGAGGGCAGGCGAGCTCAATCCCATGCTTCGTCGCCTTTGCGCGTTCCGCAGATAGCAACCGTCAAGCCAAGCGCATCCGCCATACTAGCTTTGGCGAGGAGTGCGCGGTCGGCCGCTTCGGCACTATCGGCGTAGGCAACTTGGATATGGTTGCTTTTGTGGCGGGCCATCATCTGATCGCGCGAAACGCCGTACGTGACGGCGTGCATGATCGGCCACTGCGGTGTAGTGGCTTGCCAGCGGCGATTCGTTTCTTCGAGCGGAAGTTCAACGACGGCGGCTCGACCCAAATCCATTTTCAGTCGATCATCTTCAACGTAAATCCGCGACCAAACAATTTCGCCTGGCTTACTGATCCCTTTTAACGTGCCGCCGCCGTTGGGAAAGTACATCGCCGGTTGCCGTTCGCTCGATGCCCCCGCCCACCCGCCAATAAAATGCGCCGGCGGCGCGGAGCCGCTGATCAAGAGCACCCAAACGTATTGATCGGTGGTGCCGGACTTATCGAAATCCCCCCAACGGAGATCGTGGAGCGTGTTTTCCACCGGCTGTCCCATAGCGCGATGAACACGATAAGTCATCAGGCCATCGAGCCCCGCGCATTCGTCGACTTCATTGAAATGCGGCAGTGGCTGACCTTCGTACAACACGCGATGGCCATCGCGCGACATTACCGGGGGCCGGTCGGCATTGTTGAGTGTCCCTTCGGCTAGATCGCTGGCGGGCATTAGATCTTTAAGGCCCTGCTGATACTGAATGCCAATGGTCGCGCAACCAAAGTCGTCGGCGATCCGCAGAGCCGCGATGTACATTTTACACTGCGTCAAAATCTGAGCGTCGGTGAGATGTTCCGCGTGATCCGGCCCGGTCGTGAACTTCATCCCTCGTTCTTCCATCCAACCGCGAACATTGCGGGCTTCATCATCCGGCACTTGCGTCGCTTCGTAATACAAGGCCGATTGGCTCAGCCGTTCCTTAAATACGCCGGTGGGGTTAAGCAGTTCGTCGGGAATGATGGCGTTGAACATTCCCATGCAGCCTTCGTCAAAAACTCCCATAATGGCTTTTTCGTTTTGCAATTGCTCGGCCAGTGCTTCGCCAAGTTTTTTTTCCTTCGAACCGACATTCACTTTGCGGAATTTTATGACATGATCCGTATCATGTTGGAGCTTGCCTTTCTTGAGCCAATGGTCCAGTTGATTGATGAACTCAAGAGCGACGAAGTCTTCGCCCCACAGCGTCGAGTATTTGACGCCGGCCTTGGTCAACGAGCCGTTCAGATTCAACATCCCGACCAATCCCGGCCACGTGCCGGACCAATTCGCGAGCGTCAAGATCGGTCCGCGATGCGTCATCAGCCCCGGCAGCACATGGTGCGAATACTGCCAAACGGCCTCGGCCACGATCAGCGGCGCGTGGGGGTCGATCCCCGCGAAAACTCGCAATCCCTCTTTTTGAGAATCAATGAAGCCGTGCCCTTCGTACTCTTTGAAGGCATGAGCCCGAACAAGCTGGTGGCCGCAAGCTTCCACCGCGTGCCCCAATGCAGCCTCCATTTCGGCCTGAGCGGGCCAACACTTTTGATTGGCCGACAAGCGGAGATCGCCACTGGCGACCAACAAAACGTCCTTCTTACCTGCCTTGGGCATATCCAGCGAAGTTGGTAGTTCGTAGCGCGGCATGGGGAAAACCTCCAACAAGTTGCGAATCATAGATTAGGTCAGACCATCTTAGTTCTGAGTACACTCGGAGAGAAGGCGCGCCAACCCATCGGAAGTGTCCCAATTTGCCAAAAAGACTTCCGAAGTCTTTGGAGACTTCGGAAGTCTCATCCCAAATTAGGACATTATCAAGTCATCCCTTCCCTTTTTCCTGGCGATGCACTAGGCTCGAATACAGGGTTATTGCCGCTGTGCACGCTTTTTTCATTGGGACTTGCCGGAATTTTCTTGCCATGCCAACCGTTCGAATTTTCTCTACCGTTCGCCACGATATTGCGGGCATTCCGATTACTGAACTGGCCACGAAATTTGGGACGCCAACATACGTCTACGATGCTGCCACGATCGTTGAACGAGTTAACGATTTGAAACAGTTCGACGTCATTCGATATGCCCAAAAGGCCTGTTCGAACATCGCGATCTTGGATCTGGTTCGACGAAACGGGGTGGTGGTCGATGCCGTGAGTGCCGGCGAAATCCATCGCGCATTGGCCGCCGGATACAAGTTCGGAGGAGAACCTCCGCAGATCGTGTATACGGCCGACATCTTCGATCGCGACGCTTTGGACATGGTGGTGAAAAATCGCATCCATGTGAATGTTGGTTCCCCCGATATGATTGATCATCTCGGCGAACGATCGCCGGGCCACAACATCACGCTACGAATCAATCCCGGGTTCGGCCATGGGCACAGCAAGAAAACAAACACGGGGGGCGATCAATCGAAGCATGGCATCTGGCATGAACAGTTGGATGACTGCTTGATCCGCGCGGACCAGCATGGCATCGCGGTGACGGGAATTCACATGCACATCGGGTCGGGGACCGATTTGGAGCATTTGGCCCAAGTTTGCGGTTCATTGGAAAAGACGGTCCTGCAAGTGGGACGATCGGTTACGTCGATCAGTGCGGGCGGCGGCCTGCCGGTTCCGTACAACCAGCACCAATCGTACGTCGATATTGAGGCCTACTTCCAATTGTGGGATGCCACTCGGAAGCGGCTTGAAGCGGCGCTGGGTCACAAGCTTTCCTTGGAAATCGAACCGGGGCGATACTTGGTCGCGGAGAGCGGTTTTTTGGTTACCGAAATTCGCTCGATCAAGCGGCAGGGAGGGAATACGTTTTATCTGCTCGACGCCGGTTTCAATAATCTGGCTCGGCCCATCCTTTATGGATCGTACCATCCCATGGCGGTGGCGTCGGCCCACGGAACGGCGAGCCCAACGCATCATGATGTGGTGGTCGGCGGCCCGCTCTGCGAATCGGGTGACATCTTCACACAGGAAGAGGGGGGCTTTGTTTGCACGCGTTCCTTGCCGATCGCCAAAGTGGGGGATTACATGGTGATTGAATGCGCGGGGGCCTACGGTTTTGTGATGGCGTCGAATTACAATTCGAAACCGATGGCCGCCGAGGTACTAATCGACAACAGCAAAGCTCATCTCATCCGCGCCCGCCAGACATATGAGGATTTGATTCGGGGGGAAGTGATTCCGAAGAGGTAGTGAGAAGAGGCAGGCTGGGGGCGAGGGATGGCAACGAGATCGTAGGATGGGTCTCCAGGCCCGTCCTTGTCTTCCTAAAATGAAGAGCGGACGGGCCTGGAGACCCGTCCTACCAAAATACAATTCTTGTTGTGCGCTGGTCTCCCGACCCCGCACAGCTTTGGGACCGAAGGTCTCCATTGTTTTATCACGCCAAATTGTCGACTGGAGATCTACGGTCGGCAACGGTGGCTCGGTCAGGAGACCGGCCACAACGAGGAGAAACGTGCTTGTGAATGACGACCTGCCCGCCGATGTTCCGGACGAAGCGCTGGTCGCCACGTTACGGCTGGTGCTCGTGCCCGGCGTGGGGCCGATCACTCGCAAGGCGCTCGTTGATCATTTTGGTTCGGCGGCGGCAGTTCTGGCCGCTTCGCCCAAAGACTTGCAGCAAGTCCAGGGAGTGGGGCCGAAGCTTTCGCACAAGATCGTGGCGGCTCCCGACGATGTCGACATCGAGAAAGAGCTAAAACTTTGTCAGGAAAACAACATCACGATTCTAACCGAATCGCACCCCGACTATCCGCAGATGCTGCGTGAAATCCATGATCCGCCGGGGGTGCTTTTTGTTCTTGGAAAATTAGTCCCGCAGGATTCTTTGTCCGTCGCGATTGTTGGCACGCGGCACGCCACGCAGTACGGCATCCAGCAGGCCGAACGCTTGGCGGCGGGGCTGGCGCGGGCCGGGTATACGGTGGTGAGCGGGTTGGCGCGGGGCATCGATTCGGCGGCCCACCGCGGAGCACTTTCGGCCGGTGGGCGAACGATTGCCGTGTTGGGGAGTGGTGTGTTGGACGTCTATCCACCCGAGAACAAAGATTTGGCCGACGAGATCAAGAACCACGGGGCGGTGGTTAGCGAAGCCGCGCCGCTCGTGCCGCCAATCAGCAGTATGTTTCCGCAGCGGAACCGGATCATCACCGGGATCAGTTTGGGGGTGATCGTGGTCGAAGCGGCGGATCGTTCGGGGGCGATCCTTTCGGCCCAACATGCTACCGAACAAGGGCGCGAAGTATTCGCCGTTCCCGGTCGAGTTGATAGCCGGGCGTCACATGGCTGTCACCGACTGATCCGCGATGGCGCGAAGTTGGTTGAAAGCGTGGATGACGTACTGGAAGAACTCGGACCACTCGTTAAAGCGACCCCTACGGAAGATGGGCGAATCGTTCGCCACCCCGCGGAACTACAACTTACCACGCAAGAACAGACGGTACTCAATGCCGTTGGTGAGCAGGCGACTAGTATCGATGACATTGTTGCCGCTAGCCGTCTGCCGGTGAGTCGCGTGCTTTCGACGATCAGTGTTTTGGAAATGCGCCGGCTGATTCGGCGGTTGAGCGGGAATTCGGTGACGCGGGTGTAGGGGGAAGTGGTTAGCCGCTTCAATTTCTTGGTTTTTCGGGACGTTCGCCAAGATATTCGCGGACGGAAGCGGCGAGTTGGGAGCCGACGGCGCGGTAGCCTTCGGTCGTGCTGTTCTGGTAATTCCAGATTGTTTCCAGGCAGAGACTGACGGTGTGTGGGTTGCCGTTCATGCTGACCCAGTTGGCGCTGATTTGCCGCCAAAGCGGGTGGTAGTTGGCACCGGTTACTTTCGGCTTGTTGCTCATGGGGATAAGTGGCTTGATTTTGCTAATTCGCGCGTAAGCCAGTTCGATGAAGCGATCGCGTAAGCCGATCATCGGTTCTTTCAAAAGATCGGACGGCAGGATGTAAAAAAAGGTGGGGTCGCCGGGGGCGGGATTGTGAAGGTCAAGGAAGACGTCCATCCGCTCTTCGGAAATCAAATCGCTGACTTTTTTTTGTGCGGCGAAGACTTCGTTCCAATGTGGCTTGGGAGACCAGTCGCGATTGTGGTCCTGTGGTTGGGCGTCCTTGCCACCGTTGCCTGTGGCCGTATTGTCAATGTCCATGATGGGAATGATGAAAATCTCGGCGTGTTGGCGCAGCCACGCGGCATCGGCGTTGTCGCTGAGTAACCATTCGCCAAAACCTTGGGCCACCCAACTGGAACCGCTCTCCCAAGCGTGTTGCCGAGCCTGAACCCAAACCCCGAAACGTTGCTCCTTGGGTCGATCTCCTTCTTGAACGTGCAGCATGGGGATGGGACGATCTTCGCGGGACCGACATAACTCGGTGGCCTTCGCGTGCGGAGATTTTTCGCTCATTTCGCGCACAAACTGCGCGGCGGTCTTAGGTGTGTAGGGAGGGCCCCAGGCGACGTATACCGATGTGGCATCGGGCTCAAGGGTGTAGATCATCCATTCGTCCTGCTTCGTCCCTTTTTCGGTATGGAGCCAGGTTTTGCCATCCATGGAAAAGGTCGCTTGGGCCGGCATTGCCCAGACGGGGGAGAGCGGTTTTTGCAGTGACGCTCCAGGTATTGCGACCGTCGCCGTTGAGCCCCGCAACCGTAGCGTGATTGTTTCGCCGGGAGTGATTCCGTTCACGCGGAAGTACCACCAGCAGGGCCAGCCGCGCACGGGATCGCCGCCGGGCATGAAGTCGATGCGGCGGGCGGTGTTGTCAATTTCGACAGCACTGACGGATGCGCCTTCGAAGTCGGAGGTGATGGAGAGGGGATCGGCGGCGCTCGCCGCGCGGTAGATGAGACTAAGAACCGCGATGATCTGGACCGTGACTTTCAAAATACTTTGCATCGTAGGGGCTTCGGGGCGAGGAGTGGGAAAGGAAACTTCTCTATTAATACCACCATGGACAATAGGCCGCTATGATTCGCATCCGAAAATGAGCCCCCAATCAGCGAAGACCCTGCTGAAATTGTGGAAAGAGTTTGGACCACGAAAAGTGCGAATTGGGCTACGGTGAATTAGCCGCTGGGGGGGCGTTCATGGTTTTCCCCTCAAAAAACATGGACGAGCGGTCCAGGGTATTTATTTTGTAGCATTTATTTGTAGGCCGGAACAAGCTCCGCGCAGTTCCGGCAGTAGCGAAAACATCGATTCACGCCTTACCCGCTTCACATCGCCGGAACTTCGCTTCGCTTGTTCCGGCCTACGAGAAACCACGAGAAACAAATCAGGTGCCGTTGGGCTGGCGCCCAGCGACTTTTTCGGAAACTCGAATTCTTCAGGGCGACGGAGTAATTGGTCTCTTTTAAATCAAAATGACAAGCAACAAGACAAGCAAAAGAGATAAGGCAAACCAGTCTTTTCTTTTGAAGGTATCCCATTCCGTCAACATTTCGAGCCAATGAATTTCCGCTCGCCGACAGCTTCGGCAGCGGATAATGTTTTGGCAGACCACCCAGAGAAAAACAGCGGTAATCAAGATCACTTGGCCAAGTCCCGTCATGGTGAATCCTCCCATCAAAAATTAGGTTGCACAACTTTCTGGCATGCTGCAACATTTTCCTATTCCAATTCGCCCAACGGCCAATCGAGGCGCAGTGGACGAGCCGGTTCGCCTCCGAAAAGCCAATCGATGCGGTCCCACAAGTTGAAGCGGCTTTTCCAATCATGAATTGCCGCCCGAAGCTGCTGCACGGCCGGATGTGCATCGTTTTGGATCTCCGACAAGACGTCGAGACATCCACTCACTTTGTGGTCCGCGAGGAGTGCCGTCGCGAAGTTTATTTTAAAGACCGTGGGAACATCTTCTCGCAAAGCTAATGTCCCCGAGTTAAGCACCATTTGTCGAAATATATCGATGCACTCGTGATTGTTTCCGAGCCGTAGATGACAAACTCCCAGCGCATTCGTGGCCCAGGACGAACGATTGTGGGACCGAACGATGATGTCGAAAGCCTGTTTTGTTCTCCCCGCTTGCAGAGCGACTTCAACTTTCGTAAGGATCTCGATCAGTTCCGGGGACTTATTTTCTTTGGGGGAATCTGATCCTCGGGAACTCAGAGGAACTTGATCGTCGTATTTTGGATTTCTGAAGGACGTTTTGGTTTCGGTGGACATGGATGATTTTCTTTCGTTAGTAAGTTTGATTTTTCTGATCCCCGTAACCGCCCATGACGGCGGGCGATATCGCAAAGTGACCGCAATGATGCGCGCGAATCATGTGGCTCAACCCGAGGAGAGATGGATTTGATCTGGTGATTGTTCGCGACTCGTTGCAATACTTCCCGAGACCTCTTGGTTCCGATGAGAAATCAGTTCGTCTTCCGGAAATCGAAAATTTGGCGGAATCAAGGTACGGTGGGCATATCGCTGCAAGGCAAATAGCGAAATACCTAGCAGGAGCATTCCTCCGATGCTTGGCCAAAGCCAAGATGACGCGGAGATTATTCCCTTTGCCGTGTGTGGCGGATTCCATTCCAGGCGACCGATGAACAGGGGAGTCGCGCGGCGTTTATCATCCCCCGCCTCGGGTGGCAGAAGTTTTAGAAAAAAGCCGTGGAACGTGACGTTTTCCCGAATGTGGGGACCAATGGGCATCTCGTTCGGCCGCTCGGTAAAAACGACACAATATGAGTTGGTTCGGGATTCATCGGCGAAGCCTCGGCCTTCAAAAATCCGTGACACTCCGGCTGGGTTATTGTACTCCGGCGAGTGCCAAAGCGAACGTGTCAAGTGCAAGTGAATTCGAACGGGTGTGCCGCGGAACTTGGCGGGCGCTTCCAAAAACTGTGTAAACGGCACATCGCGCCGCGCCTGCCCCTTCAGCGTCTCCAAAGAATCTTCGCCGGCCCAACGCACTAATCGCCAATAGGCTGGCATTTCGATTCTTGTTATCGGTTCGCGATCGACGATGACCGAAAACTCGTTCTGGATCGCATTGCGCTCCGCGGGATCTTTAACCGCGAAAAGGAACGTCTCTGGCGGCTCGCTTTTGTTCGATGTCGTCAACGCGTTCGCGGATGCGTCCCCCCGATCCACGGGCAAAAGGGAGTCGTGACCAAAGACTTCCCTTTTGTCGTCGATGAGTAAACCCCCATATTGTGCAGCCTGGATCGTAAGAGAAATAGCAACGATCGAATATAACAGCGCCACTATTGAGACCAGTCCAAAAAGCAAATGGTCGCGAGACGTGCCATTCAACCGATGTTGTGTCAGCCAGTGCCGAGCTTCCGTTTCGCTCGCTTTCAAGATGAATGGCGGCGCCGTCCAATGATGACCATTTTCGATCTGATCGACCCTTCGTAAGAACGACCATTCCCCGTTTCGCCAGCGCAGCAAAACCGTGATGCTTCGCTGCGCCGGACTTCCCGAGGAGTCGCGGCCAATCGAGTTAACTGGTCCCCATGCTTCAAGAATTTCGTCCGCCGACATCGTCACTTGCGGCCCCAATTCTTCGATGAATTTGCGCGCGATCGCGCCGATACGACTCTTTGACATTCTCGAATCCCCTGATCACGCAAACAATGAAACGTGAAGGGCGCAAGCGGAAAAGTTCCATCGGATTGACGCGCAGCCAAAGTTGCCCGTGGTAGCGCATTGAAATCCAAAGCACGCTTACGCCTAACCATGGCGTTGGGCGCGAGAGAATATCAAACTAGTTGAACGCCAGAACGTGCGTGTCGTGCTTGGTCGCACAAACGAGAGGGCAGGCGAGAGGACAACTCGCGGAAGAGCACAAGGAATGCGGATTGCGTAACTAAGATCACGATTCCAAAGGCAGCCGTTTGCTGAAAGAGCTTCAGGATTTCCGTCAACCAGCTCAACCGCTCGGATGACGAACGATGAATCGAAAGGAATCGACTTTCGCTCGCGTCGCGCCAAGCTTGCTCCAAATTCAGATCGACGGTTGATGCCAAAGAGCAAAGATAAAGAGTGGGAGTCGACGACTTTTGACGTTCTAAGGTCAAGAAGGTAGACAAGAAGACGATGGCTATGGCCCATAGTCTGGCTGAACTACTCGTTAAAAAAAGCCGTGATAAAAGTAACATGACCGATGCATGGCATTATCAACAATGCCGGATGCCCCCAACAAATTACCAAGGTGAGCGTGTATTCTCGTATAAAATACGGGTCTTTAGCAAACTATCGTCGAAGAAGTCGATTCGTAATGATTCTATTTATAATCATTTGCTAGAGCACCGCAAGCTTTTTCAGAAAAAACCTTTTGAGTGCAAGCATCGAGTTTGTAGGCCGGAACAAGCGAAGCGAAGTTCCGGCGACGTGTCGAGGGCAAGGCGTGAATCGATGTTTTCGCTACTGCCGGAACTGCGCGGAGCTTGTTCCGGCCTACAAGGAGCTTGTTCCGGCGTACAAAGTAACGAAGGGGGGTTATTCTTCCCGCCGGCCAATCCAAGTCCAATGTCGGTCGCTCGTCGCGCTTATCGCCGTGGGGTCGAAACCGATTTCAGCGACGAGGGATTTGATTTCGTCCAACGTGAGAGCCGCGTGGAGGGAATCGCGGAAGAGTTTTTGGGAGTGGGTGTTTTCGTTGCCGGCGTAGGTTTGCACGAGGTGGTCGACTTCGGCGGCGGTATTGGGACGAAGGAGGTCGCGGAAGAAGATCAGGCCGGTGGGGGCGAGAACGCGGACCGCTTCGCGGAGGACGGTGAGCGGTTCGGGAATGTGGTGGACGATACTGTTCGACATGACGACGCCGAAAACACCGTCGTTGTAATGCAATTGCTTGGAATCGACGTGGTCGAGTTGGATGCGGTGGATCAGGCCGGCGGCTTCCAGGTGGTAGCGGGCTAGTTCGAGCATGTTGATCGAAAGGTCGGACGCCATGACGCGGCAGTCTTCGTGGCGGCGGCAGAGTTCAATTGGAATCAAGGCAGTGCCGGTGCCTAAGTCCAGGATCATGTTCGTCGAAAGGTCAGCGCCGGTGGCGAACAGGTCGTCGACGAACACGCGGTTGACGTGGCTGTGATCCATTTCGTCGTAGTCGCGGGCGTCTTCCGGAGACTCCATCACTTCGGGTTCCAGCGTGCGAGGAAGTGTCATGGGGTTTCTCCGGGGTTCGTGTCCCCTTCTGGTTCGGGAGGCTTGACGTAGAACTTGGTGATATCGAATTGGTCCCGTGCCTCTTCTTCCATGATCTTGAGGCGCGTTTCGAATTGTTCGAGCCGGGACAAGATTTGGGGGATCAAATAGGGGGTGTCGTCGAATTTTTTGCGACGCGGCACAGCGGGATAGCCTAAGTGTCGTTGCATCGCGGCGAAGAGATAGAGCGGGTCTTTGCGGCGATTGGCGAGCGCGATTCGTCCCTCTTTTTCGCCGAACAAGACGATGCGCTGGGGTTGGAGATCGGGTTCGTCGTCGCCGTGCGAATCGGCCGTGGACTGGCGGCGGGTTTCATAGTGCTGGCTACGGACGTAGATCATGTCGGCTAGATCGATGATGCCGATCTGCCGTCGCACGGAGAGAATCCATTCGCGCCAGGCGGCATCGTAACAGGGATCTTGAGCCATCGCGGCCAAGCCATGATCGTACCGCAAGCGATTGCGACACAACGCTTCGAATTGATACAAAAACATCCCTTGAACTTCCGCTCCAGCCGCTCGGTATGTGGCCTCGTAGCGCAGGATTTCGAGTGCCGTGGTGAATTCAAAGCGACGGTTGTCCGTTTCGGCCTCGCGCATGACGAAAGCTTGAAAGGGAGTAAAATAGTGCGACAGCCGGGCCATCGCCGGAGCCAGTACGCCGGCGTGTTTTAGTTCGGAGAGCAAGAAATCGATCGCCAGCGGAAGCTTGGTGCTGGCCAGGATTTCTTCCCGCGCTTGGGCCATCAAGTCCTGCAAAGGGACGTTATCCGCTAGCCGATCCACGATGACGCGGAAAAAATGCGATTGTTCAACATATTCTTCTTTGTCGAGCATGACGAAAGCACGTCCCTAGTGAGAGGATGCGGGTCAAGCCTATAATAGTCCAGTGGACCGGGGCGAGACAGTCGCCGAGGGGTTTGCCTCCCCTGACTGGCTTCACTGGGGAAAAAGTAAGAAGAATTTAAACCACAGAGGCACAGAGGACGCCGAGAAACAAAGGAAACTATTTTTTTCTCTCTGTGGTCTCTGTGCCTCTGTGGTTCAAAATATTGTTCATGCCTGCGGAGGTTTGACGGAGGGATCTTTTGACCCTTCCTAAAAACCAAGGACGGTCGACAAAGGATCGTCCTATAATTTATGTCAAAAGAGGAGCATTTCGTGTCGCATCAGTTTTCGTCGGTTCAGGACGCCGTGGACGCCATTGCGCGGGGGGAGGTGGCGATTGTCGTCGACGCCGAGGATCGAGAAAACGAAGGGGATTTTATCTGCGCCGCCGAAAAAGCGACCACCGAGACCGTGAATTTTATCCTCAACGGCCGCGGCGAATTCTGCATGCCGGTGCTGCCGGAGGTGTGCGAGCGGCTCGAATTGACCCCGATCGTGGAATCGAATACCGCGCCGCTCGGCACCGGCTTCATGACGCCGATCGATCATCGTTCGGTGAAAACGGGCATCACGGCCGACGAACGGGCGCGGACTGTTCGAGCGGTGATAGATCCCGAAAGCAAGCCGAGCGATTTTCTCCGCCCTGGCCACGTGCATCCGCTGCTGGCGAAAGAGGGGGGAGTGCTGCGGCGCGCGGGGCACACGGAGGCGGCGGTCGATTTGGCACGGATGGCGGGTTGCGCGCCGGCCGGCGTTCTGTGCGAAATCCTGAACGCCACCGGCGAACGGGCAACGCCGGAAGAACTGTTTAAGATGGCGACCACTTTCAAGCTGCCGATCATTTCGATCGAACATTTGATTGCCCATCGCCGCGTGAGCGAGAAGCTAGTGTCGCGTGCGGCTCAAGCTCATCTTCCCACGAAGTATGGGCAGTTCACCATCATCGTCTATAACGTGAAATACGAAACCAACCAGCCGATTGTGTTGGTAATGGGGGATCCAGCCGCCGTCAGCGCGCCGCTGGTTCGTTTGCACTCCAGTTGTTTTACGGGGGATCTGGTCGATTCGCTCCGCTGTGACTGTGGGGATCAGTTTCATCAAGCGCTGCAGCGGATCAGCGACGAAAAGAACGGAGCTTTGATCTACCTGCCGCAAGAAGGGCGCGGCATCGGACTCGTCGAAAAAATCAAAGCGTACGCGCTGCAAGAAAAAGGGATGGACACCGTCGAAGCGAATATCGCATTGGGTCATAAAGCCGACATGCGCGATTACGGCATCGGCATTCAGATTCTCAAGGATCTGGGACTCAGCAAGATTCGGCTGCTAACAAACAATCCGAAAAAGACTGACGCCTTTATCTACGGCGGTTTTAACTTGCAGGTGGTCGAACAGGTGGCGATCACGCCGTCGGTGAATGAGCACAATGCGCACTACTTGGCGACGAAGCGCGATAAGCTTGGTCACAATTTGCCGTAGGAAGTGACGGCGAATCTGAATTCGATGAAGAAGTAGGTTTTCAGATAAATAGTGGTTTTAATTCTGTCTGTTATCGTCCAAAAACCAGCGAATTTCCTTTCTTACATCTTTTAGAGCATCAGCTACGTCGACGACTTTGTCGTAAACTTTGTAGCGGTAATAGAAGAACACATTTCCGCGAACAACGGTTATCGCACCGGCAACTGCCGTGATGACGTTTGGTCTTTGGTCCCCTCCTAATGTTCCAACGAAGTATGCCGCGCAATTATCCGCATCCACACATTCGAGGTGCCCACCGAAATGTGATTCTTCCCCGAATACATCCGTATAACTTTTGTTATTGTCGTCCATCAGGTCGTTAAGCACTTTGACAAGGTTGTGTCGTTTAATGCCCTTCTTTACATCTGCTATCAAATCTTGCCTTAAAGGATTTTTTTTGCCTATTGTGTTCATGGGCGTTTTTATTAACACCGCTCGGTTATTAACGTCTGACATATTCGCCAATTCGTCGCGCTGTACAAGCCATAGATGTGTCATGTTTCGTGAGTCGTTGGACGGTATCGAATCTAAGCGCTCCTTCACTTTACCGGATGGGATACGTAGCCCATCTGGCACTCTGACGCGGTATTTGACGTCGCCGAGCGCAAAGGTGGCAAATTCGTGATTGGCTGACTTGGATGCTTCGTCGTCATCGTTCCTTGTGCTGACGGCTTCGCCTACCTCAGTCACAGGATCCCTGTTTGAATTGCTGCAGCCGATTAACCCAAAGAACGAAATCAGCAACAACAAAACTGGCGTAAGTCTGGTCATGGTGATCCTGTCAATGAAGTTCTCGTGTCCCCTGGAATGCCCCGTTACGAATTGTACCAGCAAATTCGATCCGGGCGGTCTCTTAGTTGGCTTGTCTATCGTTCGCCGCTTCGCAAAGGAAACTTTCCCGTAACGGAGAAGTTTTCAGGCGTTCCCAAGTGGCGTCGTCGACCGTAACGCGTTGGCCGCGATAAAAGACGTGGCCGGCATCGTCTTCCAGTTGGCGAAAGGGACCCTTGTAGAGAACGGTTTTGGTTTGCGGGGACGTTGCAACGAGCGGCTTGTAGGCAACGAGTTTTGTTTCCCGCATTTCGATGCCGTTCACCGTGAAACAGGGCGAATCCCCCAACTTGGTAAATAGAAGATTTGTAAAACCGGCAGATTCGATGGCGTGGGCCAGTTGGCTATCGACGGGAACTTGGCGCACGACGGCGGCGGGGCCGGGGAGCTGAAGCGGCGTGTCACCGACCGGTTTGCTCGCGGTGAGCACATGGAGATTAATTTCGCCACCCGGTTTGGTGATGCGATGGACTTCGGCGAGGACGCCGAACTGTTGTTCTTCCGTCATTTCTGCGTTGAAGGTGCCTTGCAGGTTGACTTGATCGACGGTGGCGTCGTCGATAGGGAGACGCTTGGGCAAGCGTTCGCCGATTCGATGGGCCCAGATGGATGGCGCGGAAGCGGTCGCGTCGGCTTCGTCTGGCGTTGGTTTGGGTGGGAGCACTTTGTCGGGTACTTGTCCCACACCGCGGTGTTCAATGTCGCCATCGAACGTGTAAATCTCCCATAGGTTTCCGTCGGGATCGTGGGCCCAGAATTTGGTCTGCTTCGCATAGCAGCATTCGACCCCTTCTTCGCGCTGTGTCGTTACCCCCCCCATTTCCAGGCGACGTTGGAACTCGATCAGTTTTTCCGTTGTGGGCATGCGAAAGCCAAGGTGATTTAAGTTGCCGCCGGGCTGAACCTTGGCCGGTTCGAGCGACAGCACCACTGGCGGTTCGTCCAGTTCGAACTTCGCGTAGTCGTCGCGGCGTTTGGACGGTTCTTGCCCGAAGAAGAGGCGGAAGAAATCGACCGAACGAGTCAAGTTCGCGACGTTCAGCGAAAGGTGAAAACGAACCGGGGCGTTGGCGGGGTTTTCGAGCTCAAGCGTGACGACGGATTCGGTTTCGGGCATCGGAAGTTCCTTAGGAGTTATTTGTCATTTGTTAATGGCGATGTTTAGGATTGTAAGGCGGCATCGGGCTCCGCAATTTCTGTTTCCATTGCTTTCCAAATGCCGGTCGCGGCGTCAGGGACCGTGGTAAAAATGGCAACCAACCCAAAAGTGGCGGCAATGGCGGCAAAGGTGAGCAGGACCTGGTGGTACGAACCGCGCGCGATGCGTGATTCAGCGAGCACCAGCGGTCCGATCGCCGACGCGAGGACCGTCATCATTTGCGCCGCCCCTTGAATGCGGCCGAGCTGCGCGGGGCCGAAGGCTCGTCCCCACACTGCGAAAAACATCACCGTGAGCGTGCCCCCGGCAAAGCCTTGGACCATGGCGTAGGCATAGACTTGGCCAATTGTTTGGACGTATGCCAACGATCCGTATGAAGCGGCCAACAAAAACATGGCGGCTGAGAGCAAGTACTGTAACGGAACTCGTCGCGAAAGTCCGCCGGAAACCAGATTCGCGACCATGCCGGTCAGGAAACCAATCATGAGCACGGTGTGAAATGTTCCTTCGGCAAAACCCCGTTCATTCAAGATGTTTTGGTTGAACAGCGAAATTCCAGAACTGACCATTCCAAAAAAGGAGATGCTGCCGCCAAATACCCAAAAGCAAGGGCTGGTGAGTGCTTGGAGAAGGGTCGCCCCGTCGTTTGTGTCCATGGTCTTGCGTTGATTGGCGTCGGAAAATTCGAGACTTCGATGGCGCGGTTCGTTGCGAGCGAGTAGCCACACTAGCGGCGTCACGGCCGCCAGCACGACGCTCAGCTCCCACCATGCGTCGCGCCAGCCGAGGAGCTTGACGCGGCCGCCGAGAGCGGGAGTTCCCAGCGCGAACATCAGGCCCATCAGCACGGTGTATACGCCCATCGCCATACCCAAGCGGCGCTGAAACCATTTCGCCACCATCGTGATGCTGACGACGGACAACATGCTCTGACCAATCCCCCGTGTGAGCGTGACGGCGATGAAAAGCGAAGTGGTATCTTGCAAGCGGCTCATCCACCACACGACCAAGGCGAGGCTGCCCAGCACTGCGGCGGCGACGTGCCGGACGCCCACGCGGTCGATCAACCAGCCGCACGGGAGACAAAAGGCGGCACCGATCAATGTCGCCCAAAGATTGAAGTGGGCGAATTCACGGCGGTCGATGGTGTTGAAATCGACGAGCAGCCGTTCGGTAATCAGCCCCAGCCCGTGGGTGCGCCCCGGCAAAGTGGCAGCCATGGCGATCGCCCCAACCAAAACCATGCACCATCCGTAGTAGGGGGTTTCGGATTTTGGTTCGGCGAGGAGTGCGTTGGAGTCGGCGAGGAGTGAGTCGGTGGCGTAGGGGTTGGGTTGCATGTTGGGACTTTTTGGGACACAAAGTGGGTCAATTGGCAGGGTCTTACCCCTCACCCCCGGCCCCTCTCCCGCAAGGGGCGAGGGGAGATAAGCGCGGCTTCGCCGTGTTGGATATCATTGGAAGTAAACGCCTGACTTGCCGTATTTGGCATACTTTTCGACGAGCCATTCGTGGAATTCGCGATAGTGAGCGGCCCGTTGTTCGCCACCGTCGCGGCCCGCATTGTAACTGAGATACAGTTGCCGTCGCCAACGATCGCTGCGATTCGTGGCGGAACGGTGCGGCACAAAGCCGCCGAAATAGGCGATGTCGCCGGGGTTCAATTCCAACACCACGCCGCGCGATTCGTCAACGGTTGAAAGAGGAAGTTGATGGTAATCGCCATCGCGGGGGGAGAGGTAACCCTGTCGGTGATAACCGGGAAAAACCTCGGTCCCGCCATTTTGCGAGTCGGTGCTATCGATCGCGACGATCACGGTGACAAAACTTTCGGGAAACTCTTTCCAAGAGATAAAATCCTGATGCAACGCATACCCTTCCGCGCCGGGCCGCTTGAAGATCAGTTTATCTTTGAACAAATGGGCTTCCTCGTTATAGAGCGCGCACAAGGGATCCATGATGCGGCGGCTGTAGGCGAAGTGGCGGCAGACGGGGCCGATATCGATCACGGGATCAAAACAGTCGAAGGTGCATTCGCCCGTTTCGGAATGATTCTGCCAGCGACAGCGGATGTTTTTGGTATCGATCAGTTCGCGGCGTTCGAGCAGCGTTTGTGCTTCGGCGGCCAGCGACCCGATTTCGTCTTCGTCGAAGACATTTCGCAAAATCAGAAAACCATCCGAGTGGTATTGGGCGATTTGTTCGGGTCGCAAAGAAGTGCTTGGGGATGCCGTAACGGACATGATGCGAACTCCACCGCGGACGTTTAATCTGACGTTCCAATAACTGTGAGATTCTAGTCGGACGCAAGCGGGGCCGAAAGAAGGTGCGGGAAAATTCTCCAGAGCGCCGTGAGACTTCCGAAGTCTTTAAAGACTTCGGAAGTCTGGATTTACGCCTTCGAACTAAAATATGTATCCCATTGTGGCGCGGGCGGTAATCGGGGCACCTGGTATCAGGTGGAGGCTGTCGATCGAGGACTGGATGTACTTCTGGCTAAAAATATTGATGAGATCGAAGTTGGCGTAAAACTTACCCTGTTTATAAAACGCTCCTAACGTCCAAAGCGAATAGGCGGGCAACGTCAGATCGTCGCCAATGTCTGCCGAGCGTTTCCCGAGGTGGGTCCACCCCAAAGCCGCGCCAATTGTTCTCTCGTCCGTCTGGACAAAGTTATACCGCGCCCAGAAATTGGCGGTATTCAAAGGCGTGTTCAGAGCGCGCTGGCCGAAGAACGCCACGGGGTCGGCACCGGTGAGATGTGTATCGGCATAGACATAATTGGCGGTAAGGCTGAAATAGTCCGTGACTTTGCCGATCAAGTTCACGTCCGCCCCTTGGCTTCGATTGTTATAGGTGGTGAAAGTAAAGGTAAACGGGTCGGTAAAGTTCTGATTGGACTGAACGCTATGAAAACCCGCGACCGTTAACTGTAGCGAGTCGTTCAATTGGGTCTTAACTCCAATTTCATGCATCTCGCCGAGCACGGGCGTGAGGGGTGCGGCAGGATTCGTCGGGAAGGCACCCGCTGGATTGGGTGGTGCAAACGATCGGCTATACGTGTAATACAAAGACATGACGTCAGGGATGGGTTGGTAAATCAAGCCCGCACGCGGCGACAGGTGATAGAAATCTTGGTCGGTCGATTCGAGGCCAAATCCGAAATCACGGTTATAAAGTACATTCAAACGATCCGCACGACAGCCAATCATGCCATACCAATTATCGCTGAACTTCATGAGGTCGTTGGCATAGACACCCGTTCTCACGAAATTAAACGCAGGGAAACTGGCGTTGAAAGTGGGAAAGCTGGCATAAGGCGGATTGGAATAAACAGGGTTGGCAGCGTCAAACGGTGACGTCAGACTAGTTCCGGAAAAGACCGATTTACTTTCGTAATAAACTTGCTCGAAACCAAAGAGCATCTTGTGGTTTACATTCCCCGTATCGACGTTGCCCGCCATATTGGCGATAAACGAGGTCGATGACTCCCGATCGGAAAACACTTGTTGCGACTGAAAGAACTCTGTTCCGACGTCAGGTTGGCCCGCGGAAGTTTGCGTTCCCGGGAACCCGTACCATTGCCCTTGAATGCCTGCGTACCCCGACCATTGGTCGCTGAACCTTTTATTGAACATGAGATTCGTGCGGTAGTCCGTATAATGGATGTTATCGACCGCTGGCTGACCCATGTAGTTCCTGTAGGGGACGGCAAAGACATTACCACCAATGGCGGGGATACCAGTATCGCCTCGACGGTTGTCGGTATGATACTCGGAATTCCAAGAAACCGTGGTGTCTTCGTCTACGATCCAAGTAAACGAGGGGGCGATCATCGTGCGGTTGATGTAATTAAAATCGCGAAACGAATTGGTTTCTTCATGCACCGCGTTGATGCGATAGATGAGGGTACCACTTTGATTCACATTGCCGTTCATATCGACGCCGTAGCGTTCCTGTTGAAAGCTGCCAAATGTATAGTAGAAGTTTTGAAATGATTGACCAGCCAGTGCCCGTTTTGTGACGACGTTGAGCATACCTGCCGGGTCGCCACCACCGTATAGGATGGACGCCGGACCTTTGAGGACATCAATCCGTTCGATATTGGCAAAATCGCGTGGTATATACGATGGGTCAAAGAAGCCATCTTTGCGCATCGAGTAGGTCGTCAGCTCCTGGCCACGAACAAAGATCTTGTCGCCGACAATGCCATCACCCGCACCTATCGTGACGCCGCTGAGATTCCGAGTTGCTTCCGCCAAACTGAGGATCTGTTGATCTTTGATGAGGTCTTGCGTAACCGTCGCGATGGAGCCGGGGAATAGCAAGTTTGGCGTGTTCGTAAGCGTTCCGGCTGTGGACGATGGTGCTAGATAGCCTTGTACCGGCGCGGCCAAGAAGGTATTTCCATTCACGAAGGATTGGATTGGATCCTGATCAAAAGGAGTATTATTACCTTGTTGTTGTGCTTGGACCTGCGTGTCGGGCAAAGCGAGGGCATTGGGGTTCGGTTGCGCTTCGACCTGGGTTT
>Ga0206937_10007_pt1 | contig 83115 bp, 80 predicted proteins | sample Alteio_BWOrgHeat_11_FD_152923 | JGI IMG/M metagenome (GOLD analysis project Ga0206937, IMG submission 152923) | Enriched cells from forest soil in Barre Woods Harvard Forest LTER site, Petersham, Massachusetts, United States -... | ecosystem: Environmental > Terrestrial > Soil > Temperate forest >... | reverse complement strand
TATTAACCACTGCCGATGTTGTTAATACAAAATACAATAACCAGTTTTTTTATGGTTACAATGCAGCAATAGTTAACCAGTTTTATGCTACAGATGGCGTTAGCAAGGGCGTGCTCTCGGCTGTACAACAACCAGGCGATATCCTGTCGACCACCCCGCAGCAAAACAACCCGCTGTTTGGCTCGTTTGATGTTAACGCTTATAATTATACCATGTTTCCGGCGCCAACACCGGCAAGTAACCAAACACCTTTAATTACAATGGTTGGTACTTCAAGCTTCCATATCACATCAACTTCGCCGGCTTACGGAAAAGGTAAAACAGATTTCGCGCCATACAATAATGTAACAACAACCGGTGCTTATGCGCCTGTGGTGACTGCTCCGGGTGTGGATATTGGCGCTTACCAGGCCAACGGTAGCGGCAATCTGCACTAATTCATAACCCTAAACATTATATTCCGGAGGCGCAATACTTTTGCGCCTCTTTTTTGTTTATCATAAAGCTAATTGAATATGAAAAAATATCTGCTCAGTCTTCTGCTATACATCACCTGTCATTTTGCAGCTTCGGCACAAAACTGCGGAGATGGTTTCTTAGGCACCAAAACGCTGTATAAGGACAATCATCATAAAAATACCCCTGCACCTGCAGGCTACCGCCCGGTTTTTATCGACCATGTAGGAAGGCATGGCGCCAGGCACCTCACCAAAGATGTGAAAACAACATCGGCTTACGCCTTATTGATGCAGGCTGATAGCGCAAATGCATTAACCGAAAAAGGCAAAAAGCTAAAGCAAATGGTTATAGCCTTGCAGAAGGTAGAAAAGGGAAGCATAAAATTCATTTCTGCAGAAGGTCGCGATGAGCTGAGAGGTCTGGGCGAACGTATGGTACTTAACTATAGCAATGTTTTCAAGACCAGGACTAGCCTGAAGGTAGCCGTTACAAAAGAAGTAAGGACAAAACAAAGTGCGGATGCTTTTTTAAAAGGATTGAACAGCAAATTGAAAGACACCGCATCGGCCAGCTTTTATAATGATGACACCAGTCTGCGGTTTTACGATCTTTCAGCATCATACAAAGCGTTTGAGGATAAGGTAGATGAAGGAGTGATGATGACCGAATTGGATAAAATGGATCATCGCGAAGCGATCAATAGTGCTATTGCCTCGCGTTTTTTTGCTAAGTCGTTTTTGAAAAAGTTGGGCGATGGGCAAAAGGAAAAATTTGTGGATGATGTTTTCGGCTTCGCTACTATCGTTTACTCGTTAAAGGCGGAGATCCAGCAAGCCGGTTACCAGGCGGCTGATGTAGATTTTGCATCGCTCTTTACCTGCAACGAGCTGCAAAACCTTGGCGAAATGGATTCGGCAGATGAGAACCTGAAAAAAGGCCCGGGTGCAGATAACAACGGTATACAGGTACGGATCGCCGCGCCGCTGTTAAATGATTTTATTAGTGCAGCGGATGATTACATGAAAACCGGCACGTATAATGCCCGCCTGCGCTTTGCACATGCAGAAACTATTGCGCCGTTTGCTGCATTGCTGCAGATCTCCAATGCGGATAAAGCAAGCAAAGCTGCTGTGGAATTGAACAAGAACTGGCAATCATCGGCTGTGATTCCGTTAAGCGCCAATATTATGTGGGTGTTTTACAAAAAGCAGGATACCAAAGGCTATTTGGTTAAGATATTGCTGAACGAAAAGGAAGCGCGGATCAGCGGGTTGGAAACAAACTCATATCCATATTATAAATGGAGCACCCTGCGTGCGTTTTATATGAATAAACTAAACCGCCTGCACGAAAAATAGCCGGCGGATATGGGCAATATCAGGCCGGCTAATAACAACATTAAATAAAAACAAAACGTGCAAATCTGGTGGTTCCCCTGTTGTTCAGGCTAGTTATATAGCCTGAGAGTTTAAAATGATAAGGTTCAGGGGGAACGATGTAAAAATACACAGGGAAGTTGTAGAAACACCACGTAGAAATACCCGATTTAGTAAAGGGGTATAACTACCCTGTTGTGCGTAAGCGTGGACGCTTACAGCTGTGCTTCGGTCAAGTGTGGACACTTGACCGGGCGCAATTTTTACCACAAAAGCCGCAATAGCCGCTTTTGTGGTTTATTCCGATTCCAATTGTAAAGCCGCTATAGCGGCTTTACCTCATCCGCCCATTCAAGTGTCCTGGGCGATCGGCTAAGCAAACACAGCACTTGACAGCTACTGTGTCCGCGGCACTTCAAGTAAAAGGGAAAAGCCGCATAGCGGCTTTTCCCTTTTATAATAATTCGCCCGGTCAAGTGTCCACACTTGACCGAAGCACAGCTGTAAGTGTCCACACTTACGAAACAATCTTCAATGGGCTTTCCGGGTTAGCGCTGCTATACCAAAACTCATGCGCTGAACCCACAAATCCTGCGCGAACCGGATTTTCATGGATATAATCTATCTTTTGATCTATTACCGCAGGCGAATAAAGTAAAACGGGATAATTGCCATTTTGCCAGAATTGATGATTAACGTTTAACGGATTATATTTTCCCGCTTGCTCAAATGCTTTCAACATCCATTTTTTCCGGCTTTCCAGTTCATTCTCAGCTATCATTTTGAATAATTGCTTGGAGGTGTAAGTTTTAAAATGACCTAATACATCACCCAATGAGCCATCGGTAACATTCGCCACCATATGGATATGATTCGTCATGATTACATAGGCGTAAACGTTCAGCCCTTTATTCTGCTGGCTCCATGCCAGGTTTTCTATGAGAAAATCGTTATAAATGCGTCGCGTGAATACGTCTATCCAGTTGACTACGGTAAGGGTTACGAAGAATAATTCGTCGGTTGAGGCATTGCGTGACATGGTAATAAATATGATTATTTATTATTTCTGCGGCAAATTTATTGTAAGCGTGGACGCTTACAGCTGTGTTTCGGTCAAGTGTGGACACTTGACCGGGCGGTTCGTGGTTTGGGGGTTAAGCAAAAAAGCCGCTATTGCGGCTTTTTGCATTTGTATGATTATGTTGCTTTATACAACATAATTCCAACCATGCGTATCCGCCTTAGCACCATATTTAATGGCATCCAGCTCTTTCAGCACACGTTGCGAAAATTCGCGGGTTTTCGGGTCACTCAGGAAATATTCTTCACCATCGTAGGTAATAGAGCCTACAGGTGCAATGGTTGCAGCTGTTCCGGCTCCGAAAGCATCTTGTAATTTGCCGTTTTTGGCGCCGTCAATAATTTCGGCAACCGATACGCGGCGTTCTTCAACAGGGTACCCCCATTCGCGGGCCAGCGCCAAAACGGTATCGCGGGTAACGCCATCCAAAATGGTATCGCGGGTTGACGGGGTGATCACCTTGCCATCCAGCACAAACATTGCGTTGGCAGCGCCCATTTCTTCAATGTAAGCATGCTCTTTGCCATCGGTCCATATCAGTTGGTCAAAGCCCTCTTCAACAGCTTTTTTTGCAGGCAGCATACCTGCACCGTAGTTACCTGCGGCTTTGGCATAGCCCATGCCGCCTTCGGCAGCGCGGGTGTAATAATCCTCTATTTTCACCCTAAGGGTTTTAGAGAAATAAGGGCCGACAGGGCATATCAGCACCATAAACTTGTAGGTTGCCGATGGGGTAACGCCGAGATACGGATCGGTAGCGAACATAAACGGCCTGATGTACAGGGCGTGGTTGGCTTGCGAAGGCACCCAGTCGCGGTCAAGGTCGACCAGCGCGGCAATGCTTTGCACGAAAATATCTTCCGGCAATTCGGGCATACACAGGCGCTCGGCTGATTTATTAAAACGTTTGGCGTTCTTATCCGGACGGAAAATCGTTACAGTACCGTCGGCATGTTTGTAGGCTTTCATGCCCTCAAAAAAAGCCTGGCCATAGTGCAATGCCGAAATCGCAGGGCTCATATCAATAGGCCCGTAAGGGACTATCTCAAAATTCTTCCATTCACCATCGGCATAGTCGGCCACAAACATGTGGTCGGCGAAATGTTTCCCGAACGGTAAATTGTCAAAATCAGTCTCAGCTAAACGCGAATGCTGCGTTTTAGTGGTCTTAATGTCCAGCGTCTCAATCATGGCAGTAGGTATTAGTTATCGAAAATGGCAAGGTACGGAATTTTTTGTGCCAACTATAATTTTGTGCGTAAACTTGTATAAAGCAGCAATTAATTATCCTATGACAGGTAGATAAGTTCATGGATCATGGTTCATAGATCATGGTTGATAGGCCCGAAAGGCGGCGAAGATAACATTCGCATACCTGCCGGCACTATTTAGCCAGCCTTGCCGGCAGGTGTAGCAGGTGAAACGTTTACGCTACAATATACACATAAAAATACGGCAAAACGCTACGAAATGCTACACTTTGCTACAGTATATTAAAACTTAAGTTATTGATATGCAGGCATTTATAATTTCAAATAATGCTGAACGCGTGCAAATAAAATGCTACACTTTTTGCTGAAAAATGACTAAAAAAGGGTGGATTTTAGTCAATTTATGACTACATCGTTACAACCATGAACCTGAAAGCGCACTTTCCACCCAGCCTTTTCCCCAATCGTCGATCTGTTGCTCCGTCCAAAGCGATGGATAAAAAATGCGTTTCTGGAAACGCGGAGGCAGGTATTTCTGCCAGTTGGTGCCGCCTGTGGCTTTGATCTCTTCAGGCTCGCGTTGCAGGTAGCGAACAGCTGATTTATAGTGCGATAAAGGCCAGTTGACGTTTACATTCACATCTAATTGGCGCAATTCGCTTTCTAACGCTGTTGTCGATTGCCCTTCGTATTTTAATTGATGCAGCAGCGCGTTGAAATTGTAGCTACTGGTAGCTTTGCCAAGCTCGATAAAGGTTTTGCTGTATTTCTTTTCGAACTGCTTAAGCGTAAGCGTTTTTTTGCCGGTTGCCAATTCGGTAGCTCCTGATTTCCAATAAAGATGTTCGAATTGTTCCTCGATAGAAGCGCTGCGTAAGGCTTCGCGCTGCTCTCGTGCCACGAGGTTGATAAAATCTGTAGCATAGATCTCTATCATTCTGTACTGGCCCGACTGAAAGCCACTTGCCGGCAATAACGACATGCGGAATTTAAGAAATTGCTCCTTCTCCATTCCGTCAACCATTATTTCGAACGAATTGATGAGCGCCTGGAAATAGCTGTTGATGCGTTTTAATCTTGTCGTAAAAAAGTCGGCGCTTAGCGGATGTTTTTCTACCAATTGCTTACACTCATGCAGAGCGAGCTTAAAATACAGCTCGGTGATCTGGTGATACATGATGAAGATCTCCTCATCCGGGAAAGGCGTTTTCGGGCTTTGCAGGCTAAGCAGTGTATCCAGGTGGATGTAATCCCAATAGGTAAGGAAATCAGCATACAGCAAGCCATCCAGGTATGATTGCATGTCTTGTCCCATGGCTTCATACTTTTCCTGCAGCCGGGCAAGGCGTTCTTCAATTTCGGGTGTGAAATTCATGTTCAAATGTAGTAAACAAAATAAATCTTAGGTATTTTAGCACGGATATTACATAACCGCCAAAAACATATCCCTACCCGATTGTTATACACTTACATCCAAACCTACAAACATGATAAAGAAAATTTTAATAGGCATTGACGACAGCACTTATGCCGAAAATGCCACAAAATATGGTTTCAACCTCGCCGGAGAGCTTGGCGCCCACGTCGGGCTGGTGCATATGGTAGAGCCGGTAGCAATACCAACGGCCTCAACCGGGGCGGATGAAATATTGGGTTCGCCAATACAATCCGTTAATGTGATGAATACTGAAATATTGGACGCGCAGCAACAGATGTCTGAAGATATTTTAGACCGTACCACCAAAAAATACAGCGATAAATTTGAAATAACCCAGTTTAATGAGTTTGGCTCGACCGGCGAAGGAATAATTGAATGCAGCAAAACATTTAAGGCCGATCTGATCATTATCGGCACCCACAACCGTACCGGCCTCGATCGCCTGTTCAATGGCAGCATTGCGGAATACGTGGTGCGTCATTCGCACATACCGGTTTTGGTAGTGCCGTTGGGGGAATAGTCGATAGACCATAGCAAAAAATGGTGGTTAAATACACAATGGCTATGATCCATCGACCATGGGCTACGGTCTAATAGAGCAACCTAAACTTTATCGTCTGCTCAATCGCTTTCAGCTCATTCAATACATTCGTGTCGTAACCTGATTCCACATCGGTGATTACATAGCCGATCTGCGGGTTGGTCACCAGGAACTCGCCCACGATATTGATGTTATGACGGGCGAAAACGTCGTTTATTTTAGCCAGGATACCCGGAACGTTTTTGTGGATGTGAATGAGCCGGTGTGCATTGTTTACACGCGGCGGCTGCAGATCGGGGAAGTTGCAGCTGGTGTGCGTTTTGCCCTCATTCATAAACGCCATTACACGGCGCGGGATAAAATCATCGTTACGCGGGTTATGTTTTGGATCGTCAAAAATGATGATGCCATTTTCGCACGCAGCTTCGGCCAGTTTACGGCTGCTGATCCTGCCAAAAATTCCAATCGCTTTTAACCTGCCTGCATTCTGTAATTGTTCGGGCGTAGGCTGATGTTCCTCGTCACAAAACAATATGCCTGCTTCATCCAAATATTTTACATCAATGCTTTCTTTAACACGGATATTGTATCCTTCCTTACGCATCAGCGCCAGCGCATCCTCTTCAATATCACCTATTACCAGGCACTTGATGCGGTTTTTAGGGTAGGAGATAGCACGCGGCAGTTTGTTGATGTACAAAAACTCATCAAAACTGGGCGTAATGTGATCGGCCTTTTCGGCTACCGATTTGCGCTCGATATTCTCCGTAAAAGCAAAGAATTTTTTGATGATGCCCGATTCCTTCAACTGGAAATCTGAATAACCATCGCCAATGCCATAAATATCGCCCGGCAGGTCCATCTGGCGCAGCAGCTTTACCTTGCCGCCTTCCTGCGAGAGCGGGTTGGTGCGGTCATATCCGATAATGTTGCCTTCCTCATCAAACACAAAGGTATTGGCGTAGATATTTTCTTTTTTAATATAGTATTCGGTAACTACCGGTGTAATAAATTCTTTAAAGCCGCCGGATACGATCAGCACCTCGTCGGTATGGTTTTTAAAGAAGATGGTATTGCGGGAGAACGAGGTAGAAACCTTCTTTTTTAGGTGAGAGATCAGCTGTTTCAAATGCTCGCGATTAGCTTGCAGCAGCTTAACACGGTTCTCCAAACTTTCAGAAAACGACAGGCGGCCTTCCATTGAGGCGTTGGTGAGGTCTTCTATCTGCTTATAGATCTGTTCCCTGTCGGGATGATTTTTGAGGGAAATGCGGGCAAGTTCGTCCAATGCTTCAACCTGCGTAAAAGTGCTGTCGAAGTCGATTATAAAATACTGATCCATTTATATGATTTGCAGAAGTGCAGATCCGCCGTTTGGCGGACACGTGATGCAAATGTGCAGATTTTTGGTGAATCAGGGATGAAGAAAATGGGATTAAATGAGAGATTATAAATAGTCGCACAACCGCTTTCTTCATAACTTAAAACTAACAGGCAAAGTATACATACAGCGAAAAGGTTTTCCATTTTGTATCCCTGGAATAAAATTAGGACATCGGTGCATTACTCGAAGCGTCTCCATACTTAGATCGTCATCAGGCGACCACACAATTTTTAAATTACCGACCGAGCCATCAGTATCTACTACAAAACTTATATAAACAATCCCTTGTATGTGATTTGCCCAAGCCTGGCGTGGATATTTGATATTACTACTTAAAAATTTTCCGAGCGCTTCATTGCCTCCTGGAAAAGTTGGTACCTTTTCTACAGCATTAAAAACATTGCTATAATCTTTTGTGGGATCATAATCTGGAGAGTAGTCGCTACAAATAGTTGTTATCGTACTGTCCGTGCTCTTTCTTTTCCCAAACCATATTGATATAGCCAAATCAATAGCAATATTATGTCCCTCATTGTATGCGGGTTTTAATTTTGGTAACTCATTAAACACATTTGTTATTTGGTTATTTAACTGCGGCGAGTAACTTTTAAATAGGCGTATATTGCTTATTATGCCATTACTGTCAATGTGCAACGCCGCAACAGCATATTTATGTGGGTTTGCGATTGCATCATTCGGAACAGATATTTTATCACCAAGATATTGATCCAGAAATTCATTATTTATACGCGGACCAATTTCGTAATTGATATTAGGCAAGCTGCGGAATTTTTCTTCCACAGTGTCTTTTTTTTGTGCATTTGTAAAAAGTACGGCTAATAGCAAGACTGTTAAAAGAGATATTTTTTTCATTGTAATAATTCCCTGGTTTAGCAGACGAAAATTAATAAATTATTTCTTCATCGCCGCACAAACCTCGTCTATCGTCTCATCAATAGCCCTGAATTTAATTTCTATCGCTTTCCTTATTTTCGAGTTATCAAACCGTAATATCTTACCCGCACCCTCTGCCGAAGTTTTATCAATCGCCGGCGCTGTACCGGTAAACAATGCTGCAAATTCCGCCCCGCGCCAGGCCAGTCCCATCATCCATGGTTTGGCTAACATTGATGGTGGTTTGATGCCAAAACCCTCGGCAATTTTTGTGGTGACGTCTTTATAATAACGGTTCTCGGCACTAATAATATAGCGCTCCGCTTCGATATCGCTGTTCATCAGCAGGATCATGCATTTGGCCACATCGCCCACATCTACAAATCCTCCTGAACCTTCGGTATAAAATTTCAACCCTTTGCGCACGGTTTCAAACAACATACCAGTACCTTCGGTGCCGGCATTTACACCAAGGATCAGTGATGGGTTTACGATAACGGCGTTAAGCCCTTCGGCTACACCACGCCAAACTTCCATTTCGCTTTCCAGTTTGGATATGGCATAGCCATCATTCTCGGCAGTTTCTTCCAAATGATGGTTTTCAGTGGTCAGCTCGCCCGGCAATGCCATGCCAACGGCCGCAACCGAGCTAACGTGCAGCAGGCGGATACTACGCTCCAAACACAAATTCACCAGGTTGGCGGTGCCGGTAACATTGGTGCGGATCATCGGGTTTTTATCCTTCCGGCTTAGTGATACCCAGGCGGCGCAATGATAAGCCTGCGTTACGTCTTCCAGCGCATCTTCCAGCGCAAACGCATCCATTATATCGGCATCAACCCACTCAACTTGCGTAGTATAGAAAGAAAGCAACGGGGGGATAACGGAACTGGCCCGTTTGGTGCAGCGGATAAATTCGCCCTGCTCAACAAGCTGTTTTGCCAGTTCTGAACCTAAAAAGCCTGTTGCGCCGGTAACTAAGATCATTTATTGATGTGCAAATGTGCGGATCCGCCTTTATGGCGGACACGTGTGCAAATGTGCAGATTGATGTGCGGATGTGCAAGTGAATGTGCAGATTAGTAGATGTGCAGATATGCAAATGTGAAACTGCATATTTGCTGCTGATGGATTTATTACTAATAAAGACATCTGCACATTCGCACACTTGCACATCCGCAAATCAAATGTGCAGATGTGTAAAAGATCAATTATGCTTTTTTAAAAAAATCCGCATATTCGCACATCCGCACATCCGCATATTTGCACATTAACAAAATGTCTTTAACTGATTTCCTGACGCCGATAGATCTTACTAAAATTGCCCCGCAAAAGGGTTACTATACCAGCCACTTAGGCGACAGGGTACAGCATTCGCCTGCCGATCTTTCAAATATCGGCGAGGATACTGACATTGCCATCATAGGCGTAAAAGACGACAGGAATTCTGTAAACAACAGCGGCTGCGCGCTTGCGCCCGATTATGTTCGCGAAAAGCTTTACCTGCTGAACGAAGGCAATTACGCCACCAAAATAACCGACCTGGGCAATATACAGGCCGGCGCCACAGTTACCGATACTTATTTCGCGCTGAAAACGGTTGTTGCGGAGCTGATCAAAAAAGACATCGTTCCCATCATCATCGGCGGCGGGCAGGATTTGACCTATGCCCAATATATGGCCTATGAGCAATTGGAGCAAAAGGTTGATTTGGTGGTGATCGATTCACATTTCGACCTGGATGACGACATCTATACGGAAACCATCGAAACCACGTCCGAATCATATCTCAACAAAATATTCCTTCACGAACCTAATTACTTGTTCAACTACAGTAACCTGGGTTACCAAACCTATTTTACCAGCCAGGCAGGTTTGCGTGTAATGGAGAAATTATTTTTTGATGTGCACCGCCTTGGCGAGCTAAGCGGCAACATTACTGCGGCCGAACCTGTTATCCGCAACGCCAGCATGATCAGTTTTGATATTAATGCCGTACGCGCTGCCGATGCCATGGGTAATGCCAATGCCACGCCAAACGGTTTTTATGCCGAGGAGGCTTGTCAGCTTGCGCGTTATGCCGGGTATAATGATAAGTTGAGTTCGATAGGTTTTTACGAATTCAATCCTGCTTACGATAATAATGGCCAGACCGCTATGCTGATGGCGCAGATGATATGGTATTTTATAGATGGCTATTATAACCGGAAGAAAGACTTTCCGCTCAGCCCTAAATCACAATACCTTATTTATAAGACGAGTTTGAAGCACGATGAGCACCAGTTGGTATTCGTAAAAAGCAAAAAGACCGACCGCTGGTGGATGCAGGTGCCTTACCCGAACACCGGCTCGGCAAACGAGCGCTTCCACCTGGTGCCCTGCAATTATAACGATTACACGCAGGCCGTATCCGGCGAAATGCCCGACCTGTGGTGGCGCACTTATCAAAAACTTTCCTGAGCAGAATTAAAAGTTCAGGCCCACATTAATACTGCCCCGGTCTATCCAGCTTTGTGTATCGGATGAATCATATTTAGCGATATCCACCACACCTTGCTGAATTTCTAATTCAATAAATAAGCTTTTTCTGTTTGACATGGGAAATTTAACGCCAGTAATTTCCGAAAGGCCACCATCTATGGTATTAAAATCGCCCTTTACGTTATATCCGCCAATTTTAACGCTGTTTAAAAAGCCAACGTACGGGCCAAAGTTCTGGTACCAGTTTTGGTTCATACCAAAATGCCAGCTTGCCATTACCGGGACAGTAATATAATTGAATCTCGCTTTTAACCCGTCAATTTCGTTTCCCATATTATCGTATAAAGATCCGTCAGACGAACCTTTTTGATCATAGATCACTTTTATTTTAAGGCCCCAGGTGTCAGAAAAATAATAGTCTGCCGAAATAGCCGCGTTAAAGGTGCCCAAAATAGAGGAGTAGCTATCCCCATAATCGATATATGAAAAGCCGTAACCGGCATTAATGCCAAACTCCACGTCGCCTTTTTGAAAGATGGTATTAGCAGATGAGGAGGGGCCATAAAAATGATGTTGCGCAGAAGCAAGTTTGCAAAACGCCAATAGTATAAATAGCGTGATAAGGTTCTTTTTCATGAAAATTGTGATGTTAAGATCGCTTCAAAATTACTAATTATTCAGTTACGCGATATAATAGAAGTTCTGCTAAAAAGTAATATCGGTTTGATTTGAGAAGAGTTAAATACTATTCTGTCTTTTTTCCCGTTAAAGTTTACGATTTTTGCTCTTGATGAAAAAAATATTTGTTTTTTTAATGGCGATGCTGCCTGCTATGGCCTTCGCGCAACAACTCCCATCCGACTCTACAGGGAATTTCACTATCCAGGCTAAAGTAGGCAACTTAAATTCGCCCGCCCGCGCATATTTATTATATCAGCTTGGCGCTAATAAGGTTGTCGATTCGGCGTTGATCGTTAACGGCGTATTTACCTTTAAAGGCGATGTGATCGACCCAAACCGCGCAACATTGGTGATAGACCACACAGGAAGAGGCATTGCAAGCCTCGATCCAAAAACGGCCGACGCTTTACCTTTTATTTTAGATAAAGCCGCTATTTCAGTGTCCTCCATTACAGATTCTGTTGCTAAAGCAAAGGTGACGGGTTCTGCGGCCAACGACGATTACCAGAAATTTATTATGGCCTTAGCTCCGGTTAATGCCATGGCCGAGCGTTATAAAGCAACTTCAAGCTCCATGACGCCGGAGCAACAGGAAGCTAAAGCCAAGGAAATACAAAAAGTACAGATCGGCGTTTTGGAAAACTTTGTGAAGGAAAATCCAAAAAGCTACTTCAGTATGGTATCCATAGCGCAATTAGGGCCGGTGGTGGATGTTTCTGAACTCTCGCCATTATTCGATAAACTCGATCCGGCTTTAAAAAATACTGAATCAGCCAGGCAATTAAAGAAATCGATAGATGCGCTGCTGCCAACAGCATTGGGCGCCATAGCACCTGATTTTACGCAGAATGATTCGGATGGAAGGCCTGTAAAGCTCTCCTCATTCAGGGGTAAATATGTGCTGATCGATTTCTGGGCGTCATGGTGCGGCCCGTGCCGCCAGGAAAACCCGAATGTGGTTAAAGCATACAATAAATTCAAAACCAAGAACTTCACCATCCTTGGCGTGTCGCTTGATAAACCTGAAGGCAAAGCCGACTGGCTTGGTGCGATCAAAACCGACGGCCTTGCCTGGACGCAAGTATCTGACCTGAAATTCTGGAGCAACGAGGCGGCGCTGCTATATGCCGTACAATCTATTCCGCACAACTTTTTGTTAGACCCAACCGGCAAGATCATCGCCAAAGACCTGCGTGGCAGCGACCTTGACAATAAGCTGACGCAGATATTTGGAAATATGTAATTAGGGTTAAATTTTAATTATTACTTTTAGGCCGGTACCCCCGCCATACATTTTAACTGACATGAAAAAATTGATCTCATTATTACTAGCCGTTGCGCCGGTAATGGCATTTGCACAGGAAAACTTCACCATTAAGGCACAGATTGCGCCTGCATCCGGCGCTACGAAAGCTTTGATAAGCTATCGCAGCGGCGATAAAGTAATAAGCGATTCGACTGCAATTACAAACGGCGCATTTACATTTAGCGGACAGGTGCCTGATATCACCATGGCCAGATTGCTTGTCAAGTATAACAAGCCTGCCCAAAAGAAACAAGATATCAATTCTGTATACCTGGTAAGTGGCACAACGTTGATTAACAGTACCGATTCGCTTTCAAAAGCTACAATATCCGGTACAAAGGTTAACGAAGACGCTGAGAATTACGAAAAATTCATGAAGCCGGTAAACGATGCCCGCAGCGCGCTTTACGCAGAATATTATGCAGCGCCCGAAGACAAAAGGAAATCAAAAGAATTCGGCGCTTATATCGATAAAAAAGACGACTCGATCTCAACTGTAGAAGGCAAACAGGATTCATTATATATCCTTGGTCATAACGACTCATACATGAGCTTACAGGCGCTACGCGGCATGGGCGGGGCATATCCTGACTATGCTAAGCTGCAGCCTAAATTTGATATGTTATCAGCCGGTCTCCGTGCTTCTAAAGCCGGCGTTAAATACCAGGATTACCTGAACATATTGAAGAACGTTTCTGTTGGTAAAATAGCCCCTGACTTTGCACAGGCCGATACCAACGGCAATGTTGTTAAGCTGTCATCGTTCCGCGGTAAATATGTATTGCTCGATTTCTGGGCATCATGGTGCGGCCCTTGTCGCGCTGAAAACCCGAACGTGGTAAAAGCCTTCAACAGCTTTAAAGGTAAAAACTTCACCATCCTGAGCGTATCATTAGATCGCCCGGGTAAAAAAGATGCATGGCTGCAGGCGATCCACAAAGATCACCTGGAATGGAACCACGTATCCGACCTGAAATTCTGGGATAACGATGCCGCCAAACTATACGGCATACAAGCAATCCCGCAAAACCTGCTGTTAGACCCTGACGGCAAGATCATTGCAAAAGACCTCTTCGGCGATGATTTGGAAAAGAAATTAGGCGAGATATTCGGGAAGATATAAATTTTTGAGTCCGGAAGTCGGGGAAGCCTGGAAGTCGGAAAAGACAAAAAAATTAGATAATATATTAGTCCGGGAGTACTTTGCTTCCGGACTTTTTTAATTTGTGCGCGGTAATAATTTGTACAATAAATGTACTTTTAGCCATGAAAAAACCGTTCCTCATCATTTTATTTTTACTGCCTATTGTTGCTTTTGCGCAAAACAGTAAATATACCTTAAAAGGTAAAATAGCCAATCTGAACAACCCGGCGGCGCATGTGTTCCTGGTTTATGACCGTACATTAGTGAGCAAGGTTGCGCTGCATAACGGCGAATTTGAAATAGATGGCGATATTAGCGAACCTACTACAGCCTATTTGTCGCTAAACAAAGAAGGTGATAAATATACCTATGATAATTACGTTGAACTGTACATTGAACCGGGAATGATCACCTTGACAGATGCAACCGATTCGCTATCAAAAGCTAAAATAACCGGCACCAAAAACAACGATGCAAACGAAGAGTATAAACAGTTGATGCTGCCGCTTGACAAACGCGACGAGGAATTGGAAGTGCGTGATACCAGTGCAACTGAGGCACAAAAAAGCTCAATTGCTTTTTTGAAAGAGCTGCAGCTACAGAATAAAAAGCTGGAAGATGAAGAAAAAGCTGCACAAAGACAATTTGTTTTAACGCATTCATGGGCGCTGGTGAGCCTGGATGTGATATATTATTACGCTTACTATTCACCCTACGAAGAAGTAAAGGCCTTATATGATGGCCTTTCGCCCGAAGTAAAAAATAGTGCACATGGCCTTGAATATGCCGGGGAATTGGAAAAGATGGAAACAGTTTCGACAGGTAAGCTTGCACCGGATTTCACTTTACCCGATACCAACGGGCATAATATTAGCCTAAGTTCGTTCAAAGGTAAGTATGTATTGGTTGATTTCTGGGCATCATGGTGCCCGCTTTGCCGACAGGCAAATCCGGATATGGTAAAAGTGTATAATCAATTCAAGGGCAAGAATTTTACTATTCTTGGTGTTTCCCTGGACAAATCAGGCGATAGGGCAACATGGATGAAAGCCATTAGTCACGATAACCTTACCTGGACGCAGGTATCCGAATTGCAATTCTGGCAAAGCAAGGTGGTGAAGCTATATCACCTGACGGCGTTACCGCAGAACTTTTTGATAGATCCGGACGGCAGGATCATAGCCCGTGAATTAACCGGAGAAGAACTGACCACCCGTTTAAGCGGACTGCTCGGCAATTGATACAGGTAAGTTTTAAGACAGGAACAATAATTCCGGACTTCTTCTACAACAGATCAAACCCGATATCTTTCCTAAAGTACATACCATCGTAATAGATCCGGCTGGCGTCAGCGGTAGCCTGCTGTAAGGCTGCAAACATGCCGTCCTGCAACGAAGTGATCGCGATCACGCGCCCGCCCGATGTCCTGATGTCCCCGTCTTCATCCTGGTAAGTACCTGCATGAAATACCAGCGAGTCGCGGATATTCTCCATGCCTGTCATTACCTTATCCCTTAAGTATTTGCCGGGATAACCACCTGCAACCATCATTACGGTAGCAGCAGTTTTATCAGATATCTTTAATTCTTTCTCGTGCAGGGTGCCTTCAGCCACGCCTATTAATAAATCTACCAGGTCCGATTCAATACGCGGCAATACGCTTTCCGTTTCCGGGTCGCCCATGCGGCAGTTATATTCAATCATGTACGGGTCGCCGTAGCAATTCATCAGCCCGATAAAAATAAAGCCTTTGTAAGGGATATTGTCTTTTTTCAAACCCTCAATGGTTGGGATGATCACGCGCTCTTCAACCTTCTTCAAAAACTTCTCATCCGCAAACGGCACCGGCGAAACCGATCCCATACCGCCCGTATTAAGGCCCGTATCACCTTCGCCCACACGTTTATAGTCCTTTGCCGATGGCAGTACCTTGTAGCTGTTACCGTCTGTCAACACAAAAACCGATAGCTCTATCCCTTGTAAAAATCGCTCAACTACTACCTTCGAGCTTGCTGCGCCAAACTTGGCGTGGCTCAGCATTTGAACCAACTCGTCTTGTGCTTCTTCCAATGTGGTGCATATGAGCACCCCTTTACCAGCCGCCAGGCCATCAGCTTTTAGCACAACAGGCAATCCCGCTTTAGGCAGGTACTCTAGTCCTTCCTGCAAAGTCCCAGGTGTGAATGTTCTCGATGTTGCCGCCGGGATATTGTGGCGATTCATAAACTGTTTGGAGAAATCCTTGCTGCCTTCCAACTGCGCCCCTTCAGCCTGCGGACCGATCACCGGGATATGTTTTGTCCGCTCATCCGCCAAAAAATCATCGTGTATGCCTTTCACCAGCGGCTCTTCCGGCCCAACCAGTACCATATTGATGCCATTTTCAACCGCGAACTGCTTAATGCCATCAGAATCGGTGACTTTTAAATCCACATTGGTGCCGTACTGGCCGGTGCCCGCATTACCGGGCGCGATGTACAGCTGTTCACATTTGGGGCTTTGTGATAATTTCCAGGCGAAGGCGCTTTCCCTCCCTCCTGAACCAAGGAGCAGGATCTTCATATTCGCAAAGATAAGTTTTTTTCACCCGCAGATAAGAGTAGGACATAGTTTTATGAATATGTAAATCTGCGCGGTTGCTGCGGGTAGCAGAATGCGAATAATGTAATGGGGGTAATAGGTTAAACGATCTGGGCGTTGCCTCAGTGCAGGCCGTAGGCAACGCCCAAAAACAATAATCACCCTCCCGCTTACATTTTAGCCCCCTTTTTATAGCTTTGTAGTCAACACGCAAACCCAGCGCAAATGAGCCGTTTAGATAAATACAGGAAACTCGCCGTCTTCCGCAAGTCGGAAGAACTGGTTGAACTGGCCGAAGCTATTGCCGGTTCGCTAAAGGATAGTGTAAAAACGGAATTTCTTGCTGCCGAGATCATGACCAACGCCTATATCATCCAGGCCAAGATTGCCGGGGCTGAAGGCGGCAGTCTGTACTCGCTGCGCATGCAAAACGCGGTGCTCATTAAGTTCGCGGCGCAGGATATGTTCAACGCCGTATCATCCGCTTCCATGTTTAAATTAGGCGAGGAGGATTACGTAGACCTGATGCGCGAAAAAGTGGAAGAATTCCGCATAGTATTCGTCGACTGGATCCGTGGCTTCGACAAATCATACGACATCCCCGACAATTGGGCCATCCGCTTCGACACCAGCACCCCCGAACAGGAAAAACTTGAAGACATGCGCTTCAACGAAGACGAACGCTTCGACGGCATGCCCGACAGCTTCGATGATATCGACTTTGACGCCTTGGATAATCTCGATACAGAAGACGATGAGGACGACGAGTTTTTTGACGAGGAAGGGGATTGAGAAAGTTTACAGTTTTCAGCGCGCAGTTTGCAGTTGTTTACTCAAATTAACCATACACAGTAACTTCCAAATGCTAATTACTCTCTGGCGGCGTGCAGTTTGCATTTTGTTAACTCAAGCTTACTGCAAACAGCAAACTGCCAACTACTTCTCTGGCGGTGGGTAGTTTGCAATTGTTAACCCCAATTAACAGCAAACAGCAAACTGAAAACTGCCAACCAATCCTCGGAAATCCCGCCAAAAACCTATATTTGCCTGCCATTATGACTTTTGGGTTACAGATGGCGCAATTGTTGAAGCCGGAAGGAATATATCAGATTAAACATGTTAGAATTTATCAGTAAGCTTTTTGGAAGCAAATCGGAACGCGACGTAAAGAGCATCTTGCCTTTGGTTGAGAAGATCAAGGAAGAGTTCGCCAAGTTGGAGAATATCAGTAACGATGAGCTCAGGGCTAAAACCATAGAATTTAAAGCAACGATAGCAACCGGCCTGGAAGGTATCGACGCTGAAATAGCAGCAATAAAAGAAAGGACAGAGAACGAGGTTGATATTGCTGATGTAAGCGAGAAAGTTGAGCTATTCCGCCAGCTGGATAAGCTGCAAAAAGACCGCGACACAGAACTGGAAGAGATCTTGATGAATATTCTGCCGGAAGCCTTCGCCGTGGTTAAGGAAACTGCCCGCCGTTTTGCAGGCAGCACCGGTATTGAAGTTACAGCAAACGATTTCGACCGTGACCTTGCCGCACGCAAATCAAACGTAACCATAAAAGGCGATAAAGCTACCCACAGCAGCACCTGGCTTGCTGCAGGCAACCCAACCACCTGGAATATGGTACATTACGATGTGCAGCTGATAGGCGGTGTGGTATTGCACCAGGGTAAAATTGCCGAGATGGCTACAGGTGAAGGTAAAACGCTGGTGGCTACGCTGCCTGCTTACCTGAATGCGATTGCTGGTCAGGGTGTTCACATTGTAACGGTGAATGATTACCTGGCGCGTCGTGACTCGGAGTGGATGGGGCCGCTGTATGAGTTCCACGGTTTATCGGTTGATTGTATCGATAAACATGAGCCAAACTCTGAAGAGCGCCGCAAGGCTTATTTATCAGATATCACTTTTGGTACCAATAACGAATTTGGTTTTGATTACCTGCGTGACAATATGACACGTACACCTGAAGAACTGGTGCAGCGCAAACTGCATTTCGCGATGGTGGATGAGGTTGACTCGGTATTGATTGACGATGCGCGTACGCCATTGATCATTTCAGGCCCGATACCACGTGGCGACGAGCATGAGTTTTATGAGCTGAAACCGCGCATTGAGCGTTTAGTGAATGCCCAGAAAGCTTATATAAATGCCGTATTAAACGAAGCCAAGAAAGAGATTGCCGAAGGTAAGACCGGCCCCGATGAAGGCGGTTTAGCCTTATTGCGCGCGCACCGTGGCTTGCCAAAGAGCAAGGCGCTGATAAAGTATCTGAGCGAAGGCGCTAACAGGCAGGTATTGCTGAAAAGCGAAAACTTTTACATGCAGGACCAAAGCAAGGAAATGCATAAGGTTGATGCCGAGCTGTTCTTCGTAATCGACGAAAAAAACAACCAGGTTGAGCTTTCAGAAAAAGGTATTGAGCTGATCACCGCTACCGGCGAAGATCCGAATTTCTTTGTGATGCCTGATGTAGGCACCGAGATCGCTGATATTGAAAAATCAAGTATGCCTGCCGACGAGAAGGTGGCTAAAAAGGATGAGCTGATGCGCGATTTCTCTATCAAATCAGAACGTATCCACTCGGTAAACCAATTGTTGAAGGCTTATACACTGTTTGAAAAAGACACCGAATATATTCTTGACGAAGGCAAAGTAAAAATAGTTGACGAGCAGACCGGCCGTATTTTGGATGGCCGCCGTTACTCGGACGGTTTGCACCAGGCTATAGAAGCTAAGGAAAATGTAAAGGTTGAGGATGCTACCCAAACCTTCGCTACCATTACGCTGCAAAATTATTTCCGTATGTACCACAAGCTTGCGGGCATGACCGGTACTGCGATAACTGAAGCAGGCGAGTTTTGGCAGATCTATAAACTGGATGTGGTAGAGATACCAACCAACACCCCAACCAGCCGTGCCGACCGCGAAGATTTGGTTTATCGTACCATTCGCGAAAAATACAATGCCGTTGCCGACGAGATCGTAAAACTGACACAGGCAGGGCGCCCGGTACTGGTAGGTACTACCTCTGTTGAAATTTCGGAATTACTGAGCCGTATGCTAAAATTGCGCGGCATTAAACATAACGTACTGAACGCTAAACAGCACCAGCGTGAGGCCGATATTGTGGCCGAAGCGGGTAAGGCTAGCACTGTTACCATTGCTACCAACATGGCTGGTCGTGGTACGGATATTAAGCTGGGCGAGGGTGTGCAGGCATCTGGTGGTTTGGCCATTGTAGGTACCGAAAGGCATGAATCGCGCCGTGTTGACCGCCAGTTGCGCGGCCGTGCAGGACGCCAGGGCGACCCGGGTTCGTCACAGTTCTTTGTATCGCTTGAAGATAACCTGATGCGTTTGTTCGGCTCGGAGCGGATCTCCAGCCTGATGGTGCGCATGGGCGTTGAAGAAGGCGAAGTGATCCAGCACTCGATGATCTCAAAATCTATCGAGCGTGCACAGAAAAAGGTAGAAGAAAATAACTTCGGTATCCGTAAGCGTTTGCTGGAATATGACGACGTGATGAACTCACAACGTTCTGTTATCTACTCAAAAAGAAAGAATGCGCTGTTCGGCGATCGTTTGGAAGTGGATCTGAACAATACCATTTATGATGTTGTCGCCGACATTGTTACCCAATATAAGGAAGAGAACAACTTCGAAGGCTTCCAACTGGAGATTATCCGCACTTTCTCGGTAGATACAGAAATCGACGAACAAAAATTTGCCGATACCAATGCCAATCAACTTACCGAGCTGGTTTTTGATGCGGCAATGGACTTTTACAAACGTAAGAGCGAGGCAATCGCGGCGCAGGCATATCCTGTATTAAAGGATGTGTATGATACCCGCGGCGAGATGGTTGAAAACATTGTGGTGCCGTTTACGGATGGTGTTAATGGCTTGCAGGTAGCTGTTCCGTTAAAGAAAGCTGTACAGAACAAAGGTTTTGAAGTGTTCAAATCTTTTGAGAAGACGGTTACGCTTGCTGAGATCGATGATGCCTGGAAAGAACACCTGCGCGAGATGGACGAACTGAAGCAATCGGTACAAAATGCTGTTTACGAACAAAAAGATCCTTTGCTGGTTTATAAGTTTGAGGCCTTTGAATTATTCAGGAACATGCTTGCAGCCGTGAACAAGGAAATGGTAAGCTTCCTGTTCAGGGGCGGCATACCTGTACAGCAGGAGCCGGAGCAAGTGCGTGAAGCACGCCCGCAGCCGCGTACAGATATGAAGCAAATGCGTACCTCGAAACCGGAATTGGTGCAGCCAAGCGGTATCCCGATGCTGGATGATACCCGCGAGCCACAGAAGCCGACACCGGTACGCGTAGAGCAAAAGGTTGGAAGAAACGATCCTTGCCCTTGTGGAAGCGGCAAAAAATATAAAAATTGCCACGGCCAGGGCCAGGTATAAAGTACATAAACTAAAAAGGCAAGAAGATGAGAGATGGGCTGTCATTTTCAAGGTCTTTAATTGCGAGATCGCTGAAATTTGCTGCATGCTGCAGCTTGTTAGTATTGCCCTCCTTACTGTTTGCGCAGGAGCGGGGCAAGGTTGAAGTAATTAAAGACCCTAAAGTAGATTCGCTGGTGCAGGATTACCTGGTTGAGAAGAAGACAGGTACGCCGGCAAACGTAGCGCCAGGTTCAACCGGTGTTATTTCAGTTTCGACTGAAGGTTACCGGGTGCAGATCTACAGCGGGGCGCAAAGGCAGGCTGCTTATGATGCACAGGCGAAATTCCAGGAGCGTTTCCCTGATCAGCGTACGTACATCAGCTATAGTGAGCCCTATTTTAAAGTGCACGTAGGTGATTACAGGACAAGGTTGGAGGCAGAGAAGATGGCGCATGACCTGAAACCCTGGTTCAGCGGATTGTTCATCGTGTCAGAAAAAGTAACCCCAAAACTCAATACAGAATGATAAAGGAACAGATACAGGATTTAGCGTCGAATATTTTTGACGGAGTAGTAGCTAACCGCCGCCACCTGCATTCGCATCCTGAGCTGTCTTTTCATGAAACAGAAACTTCGGCTTTCGTAGCCCGTAAGCTGGAAGAAATGGGCCTCGAATACCACAAAATGGCCGACACCGGTTTGGTTGCCCTGATAAAAGGCGACAGGCCATCCAGCCAGGTAGTTGCCCTGCGCGCCGATATGGACGCGTTGCCTATTCTTGAAGCCAATGACGTTCCCTACAAATCGCAGAATAACGGCGTAATGCATGCCTGCGGTCATGACGTGCATACTTCATCCCTATTGGGCACTGCCAGTATATTAACAAAATTAAAAAGCCAGTTTGGCGGTACGGTAAAACTGATCTTTCAGCCTGCCGAGGAAAAACTGCCCGGTGGCGCCAGCCTGATGATAAAAGAAGGCGTACTGGAAAACCCGAAACCTGCGGCAGTGATCGGTCAGCATGTGATGCCTTTGATCGATGCCGGTAAAGTCGGTTTCCGTGCCGGTAAATACATGGCTTCGGCTGATGAATTATATGTTACGGTTCGCGGTAAAGGCGGCCACGGGGCACAACCGCAGCAAAATGTCGACCCTGTGATTATCACCGCGCACATCCTTACTGCGCTACAGCAAGTGGTAAGCCGCTTTGCTGACCCGAAAAATCCATCAGTATTATCGTTTGGCAAAGTGATCGCTAACGGTGCCACCAATGTGATCCCTAACGAAGTCTACCTTGAAGGTACCTTCCGTACCATGGACGAAAAATGGCGTGCCGATGCCCACATCAAAATGAAAAAGATGGCCGAAGGCATTGCCGAAAGCATGGGCGGCAGCTGCGAGTTCAATATTATGCATGGTTATCCTTTTCTTATCAACGAAGAAAAGCTGACCGCAATAACACGCAGCCACGCCGAGGATTACTTAGGGAAAGAAAACGTGCTCGACCTGGATATCTGGATGGCAGCTGAGGATTTTGCTTATTATACGCAGGTAGCAGATTCATGCTTTTACCGTTTAGGCACGCGTAATGAAAGCCGTGGGATAACATCATCCGTACATACCCCAACTTTTGATGTGGAAGAATCTGCACTGAATTTGAGTACGGGATTGATGGCGTATCTGGCGGTGAAGCAATTGGGGAATTAATTAATAGTTCATAGTTGATGGTTCATAGTTCATAGCCACTTTTCTTATGAAAAAAACCATCGTTCTTTCCTTCAGCCTACTGTTTTTCGCACTCAGCCTCAAAGCACAAAACAAACCTTTCAATCCTGATACCATCCGTACGATAGTGATCGATACACCTATCGTAAACATCCACGCCCATCATCTCAATGCACAGGATTTTATCAATGCTGTATTAGCAGATACCGGCTTTTACCAGGCCTTTCGAAACATGAAGAAATATTCCTTTATTGCTGAGAATTACATCTACACCTACGATAAAAAGAATAAAATTAACGGTAAGATCTACCGGAAAATAAAGCGCACCTACAGTCCCGGAGGCAGGCCTGTTATTGAATACCTGGCGAAGCGCGACAGCGGCACACTCTATAAAAAAGACGGCAAATACCAGCTATACACGCTGAATATGTTCGATTATATATTTACCGCAGCTTATAACGCCACCTACAATACCGGAGGCAGTATAAAACCTGCCGGCGATAGCAAAGATCAATCCTATAAGGACAAGATGAAAACGCTCATCTTCGCTCCGGGCCACCGGGTGAACGGCATTCCTTTCATCAGCGATAAAACAGAGATCTTCTCGCCCGACATGCGGCAGTTTTACGATTACCAGTTCGCGCGCGGAACATATCTGGATACGATACCCGTGTACCGTTTCCGCGTAGTGCAAAAGCAAAGTACGGAGGGCAATGACGTGGTGATCAAAGAGCTGACCACCATTTTCGATATCAACACCTTCCAGATATTAGGGCGTTACGTCAATCTCCAATATCACAACCTGTTTATCGACCTGGATGTGAAAATGAACATGGAGCTTAACAATGTGAACGGGGAATTAGTGCCGACGAAGATCACTTACCAGGGTTATTGGGACATACCATTGCATAAAACGGAGCATGCGAGTTTCTTGATCGTGCAAAAGGCGTATACGAGGTGATTACACCGATTTGGGAAGGATTACACCGATGTCAAGTTCATAATCCGTCGTGGCCATTAATACACCTCCTATAATCAACGCAATCAAAAAAAACATTAAAATTCAGCGGTCTCCTTTATCACCCTATTCCGCTCCAACAAAAACCTCGTCATATACCTTTTCAAAATCAGCCAATTAAATAACCGGCCAACTATCCCAAACGGCGATTCAAAAACAAACACGTCCCGCATCAAAGTGCCTTTACCTTCAACTGAAAAATAATGTTCATGCCGGAAGCTTTTGAAAGCGCCTTTTACCATTTCATCCGCAAAAAAAGTTGGGTAGTTATAAACAGTGATCTTTGAGGTCAGTCCCTGCCAAATGCCGAAATGCTTCGCCCGCCAGGTAACGGTTTCGCCTAAACCGATCAGTCCACTCGTGCGACCTGCAATAGCCTGCTCGCCGGTTTGTTTGGTGGATTGTATGTGCAGATCAATACTCCGGGCAAGATCAAAAACTTTTTCGATGGGGGCGTTGATATGGGTATGGAGCTCGATTGCGGGCATCGTTAGTATGCAATTGATTTAAGAAAATCAATCGTTTCAGGGCTATCACAAATTACCAAAGCCTTTTCATTCAGTGCTTCAATAAATGAAGTTGAAGCATGACCATTTTTTGCAATAATATAATCCTGAATCAAATCATCGATCAATCCCCATTCGTTTCCACCAAATATCAAAGGCTGTGAATGCTTAGACTGAAAATATAAGTCACCATCACCATTAAAGCTGGCATATATTTTAACTTTTTCAAGTGTGATCATTAAAATCTTCAATCAGTGTAATCCCAAACCCAAATCGGTGAAATCCCAACTAAAATTCCGCATTTTTCGGGAACCTTGGGAATGGGATCACATCCCGGATGTTACCCATGCCGGTAACAAACAATACTAAACGCTCAAAGCCCAAACCAAAACCGGCATGCGGGCATGAGCCGAAACGGCGGGTATCCAAATACCACCACAGCTCTTCTTTTGGTATGCCCATTTCATCCATGCGTTGCTCCAGCTTGTCCAAGCGCTCCTCGCGCTGCGAGCCGCCCACGATCTCGCCGATACCCGGGAACAGGATATCCATGGCGCGTACAGTTTCGCGGCCTTGTGCATCAGGTTCGTTTTGGCGCATGTAGAATGCTTTGATCTCTTTGGGATAATCAGTCAGGATCACCGGCTTTTTGAAATGTTTTTCTACCAAATAGCGTTCATGCTCAGATTGCAGGTCGGTACCCCAGCCTTCAACCAGGTATTGGAATTTTTTCTTCTTGTTCGGGGTCGAATCCTTCAGGATATCGATAGCTTCGGTATAAGTAAGGCGCTCAAAGCTGTTGTCCAAACAAAACTGCAGCTTATCCAGCAAACTCATTTCCGAGCGCTCGTTTTGTGGCTTCTGTTTTTCCTCTTCGGACAAACGCTGACTTAAAAATTCAAGATCGTCAAGGTTTTTGTCTAAAGCGTAACGGATCACATATTTCAGCAATGCTTCAGCCAGGTCCATGTTGTCGTTCAGGTCATAGAAAGCCATTTCAGGCTCTATCATCCAGAACTCCGCCAGGTGGCGTGTAGTATTCGAATTTTCCGCCCTGAAAGTTGGGCCGAAAGTGTAAATATCACTCAAAGCCATTGCGCCCAACTCGCCTTCCAGCTGACCGGAAACGGTAAGGTTGGTGGCACGGCCAAAGAAATCTTCCTTGTAGTTGATTTCACCGTTCTCTGTCTTTGGCGGGTTCAGCAAATCGAAGTTGGTTACGTGGAAAGTTTCGCCGGCACCCTCCGCATCCGATGCGGTAATGATTGGCGTATGCAGGTAAACAAAACCACGTTCCTGGAAAAACTGGTGCACCGCAAATGACAGGCTGTTACGCACGCGAAACACCGCGCCGAACGTATTGGTACGGAAACGCAGGTGTGCAATCTCGCGCAGGTATTCCAAACTTGGGCGGTTTTTTAATTGCAGCGGGTATTTCTCCGGATCGCAATCGCCCAATATCTCAATACTGGTGGCTTTTACCTCGACCTTTTGTCCTTTGCCTAAAGAAGCTACCAACTGCCCGGTAACGCTGATGGCAGCGCCGGTGGTAAGCCGTTTCAGCAGGGCGGCGTCGGTGTTTTCAAAATCGACAACCACCTGCAGGTTATTATTGGTTGAGCCATCATTTAAAGCAATAAACTGGTTGTTACGGAAAGATCGGATCCAGCCCTTGATGGTAATATTGTTACCAATTTTTATTTCGTCAATATTAGATTTTGGATATAGGTCATCTATAAGAGTTGTATCAACAGTAAGAGGAGTAATGAAAATACCAAAAGGTGCTACTTTATCTAAAATTTCTTTAATTTTTACCCGCTGGCTCATATATGAATTTTAATTTTTGAACGGCAAAAATACAATTTATAATGTAAAGCAGATTCTATTCTTTACTACGCGTAACTTTTAAATAGATTTGTTTATATGATCAATACTTTGAAAATATTAAAAACCGAAAAAGAATATAAAGAAGCTCTCAGGCGCACAATTGAGATATTTCACGCAGAAGAAGGAACTCCTGAAAGCGATGAACTGGATATATTATTACTGCTTGTGAAGGATTATGAGGATAGAAATTATACATTGCCTGACCCCGATCCCATTGATGTTGTTAAACTAAAATTGAAAGAAAAAGGCCTGAAGCACAAAGACCTGGAGCCTATCATAGGTTCCAAAAGCTACGTTTCGCTGGTTTTGGCGGGAAAAAAAGAACTGACTTTGAAAATGGCTAAAGGCCTGCATCGCTTTTTGGACATACCCGCCGAAATATTTCTGGCAGAGCTTTGATCTCTGATTATAACAACCTTATTTCTTTAGCGATGCGTAAAAAACCCCGTTTGAAAAGCTTACGTCCGGTTGTCCGTTGGCTAAAAAATGCAGATTGAAGTAGCCCACCACCCAGTTATTACCCTTGTCGTATTGGGCCACCTTTAAAGTATTTGTCGCCGAATTATCTAATTTGTACCACGTGATCACGCTATTCGGCTCTATATTGGCATCGGGCCCCAAAATAGTTGCATAAGCGATCTTTGCATTGCTCAGGTCATATGTGCCGGTATCGGTAAATTTAAACCGGATGTAGATCGAATCGAGTAAAACATTGTTTCCTACTGAACCCGGTTGCCCACTGCCACTAAGGGTTATAGAGTCGTTTTTTAAAACCGCCGTGATGTGCCTGGTCATATATGCCGAACTGTCGCGTTGAGCCAATAGCTGGGTTGTGCGTGCTCCTACGTTGGCTACACAGCATGGGCGAATATAACCATGCCCGCAGGCTGAGCATAACAGGGCTATTGTTGTGATAAGGTAAATAGATTTTTTCATCGTAATTTAAATATACAAGGAATTACGAAAATCAAGCGCCGGTTGCTACAATTATCGATCTTTTTATTGTCCTAAGCTAACAGTAATTAGCCCGGTGGTTATGTAAGTTTGCATTTATCATGAACCCCAGATTAAGCCTCGGCATAGGCATTTTGTGCATCTCCTTTTCGCCCATATTTGTAAAACTGGCTGGCGTTGCGCCCATTAGCGGGGCATTTTACAGGGTTTTTATTGCTTGGATCTGTTTGCTGCCATACTGCATTATCAAAAAACATATCAGGATAGACAGGCGGCACATGTGGGTAGCCTTGTTGGCGGGCTTTACTTTTGCAATGGACATTGCAGTTTGGAATATTTCTTTATTGAAGATCAGCGCAACGGTCTCAACGCTTATTGCTAACCTGGCGCCGCTTTGGGTAGGATTATTCACTTTTTTCTTCCTGAAAAAGAAAGTTGGCAGGTCGTTCTGGATCGGTACGCTGATCGCCATTGCAGGTATGATATTGCTGGTTGGCGCAGGGCACATCCTGCACCTCGAATTGAATGCTGGCATTTTATTGGCCGTGCTTGCCAGTATATTTTACGCCGCGTATATCCTCATCACTAAAAAATCCCGCTCCAAACTGGACGTGTTTCCGTTTATGTTTTACAGCATGCTTGGCGCGAGCGTGTTTCTGTTGATCACCTGCCTTTGTACAGGCAACCCGGTCGTGGGATTTTCCTCAAAAGTGTGGCTCTGCTTTATCGGAATGGGCGTAGTTTGCCAGTTATTGGGCTGGCTAACCATAAACTATTCCATCCATCACATGGAGCCTACCCGCGTTTCTATCTCACTACTTAGTCAAACCGTATTTGCCGGGCTGCTGGCCGCGTTGCTTTTGAGCGAACGTTTGGTGCTGAACGAGATCATCGGCAGCGTGATCATGCTCGCCGGCATAGCCATAACATTTTTAAATCCCCGGCAATCAATAAAATAAAATTGTATCTTAACCTTTGTTAAAATACAACGGGCTTTTGCCCTACATTTGCAACCCGGCAATGATCACGAAACCCACTATCGACCGCATTATGGAAGCCACAGATATTGTGGAGGTGATAGGGGAATTTGTGCAATTAAAGAAGCGCGGCGCTAATTACGTGGGCCTTTCGCCGTTCAGTAATGAGCGGACGCCATCATTTACGGTTTCTCCTGTTAAAGGTATTTTTCATGATTTCTCTTCAGGAAAAGGTGGCACGGTCGTAACCTTTTTAATGGAATTGGAAAAGTTCACCTATCCCGAAGCGTTGAAATGGCTGGCGAAAAAGTACGGGATTGAGGTCGAAGAAACAATTACATCACCAGAGAATCGCGAAGCCGAGAACCGTCGCGAGGCCCTGATGATTGTTACCACTTACGCCACCAAATTTTTCCACGATACCTTATTGGAAACTGAAGAAGGCCGGAACATCGGCCTGAGCTATTTTAAAGAGCGGGGTTTTAATAACGATACCATCAAGAAATTTGAGTTGGGTTACTCGCCCGATCAATGGGAGGCATTCAGCGGGCAAGCGATAAAGGATGGTTACTTGCCGCAATATTTAGAAGAAACAGGGTTATCCATTAAACGCGACAACGGCTCATTATATGACCGCTGGCGCGGGAGGGTGATGTTCCCCATCCACAGCTTTACGGGTAGGGTGATCGCCTTTGGCGGACGTACGCTAAAGAATGACAAGAACTCGCCTAAATATGTCAACTCGCCGGAGTCGGAGATCTACCATAAGTCAAGCGTTTTGTATGGCCTTTACTTTGCCAAAAAGGCTATCCGCGAAGAGGATAATTGCCTTTTGGTGGAGGGTTATGCCGATGTGATCTCTGTTCACCAGGCCGGGATAGAGAACGTAGTGGCCTCGTCAGGCACATCGCTTACGGTGGAGCAGATCAGGCTGATCGGTCGCCTCACTAAAAATATCACTATTCTTTATGATGGCGATGCTGCAGGTATCAAAGCTTCGCTGCGTGGGTTGGATATGATTTTGGAGGAGGGTCTGAATGTGAAGGTAGTGCTGTTTCCTGACGGACACGATCCGGATAGCTATGTACGCAGTGTAGGTACCGCCGCCTTTAAAAAATATATAACCGATACCCGTAAGGATTTCATACTTTATAAAACTGATATCCTGCTAAAAGATGCGGGTAATGACCCGATAAAGAGGGCGGAAGTTATCCGCGAGATCGTGGAAAGTATTGCTAAGATACCTGATTCCATCAAAGCCTCCGTATTTATTAAAGAGTGCAGTTACCAACTGAAAATAGATGAGCGCGCGCTGTTAACCGAGCTGAATAAGATGCGAATGGCTAAAGCGAAAAAAAACTCGCAGCAGCAAGCACAACGCTATCAACCGGAAGAACTGCCGCCGCCGGATGAACTTTACGCGCAGGAAATTGAGGAATCGAAACCTAAAGACGACTCGACCCAGGAAAAGGAGATCATCCGCCTGCTTTTGTTATACGGCAGCCGCATGATCGATTGGGATGGTATTGCCAATACGTATATCGGGCCATTTATGGTAGCTGAATTGAGCGATGTAGAGTTCGACTATCCGCCTGTAAAGCGCTTTATGGAAATTTACCGGCAGGAGGTGGAAAATGGAGTTTTGCCCGAAGAACAGTTCTTTATCCATTATCCTGAAAAGGAAATTGTGGACATTACCGTAACGCTCATCGCATCAAAATATACGCTTAGCGAGAACTGGTACGAGATGCATAAGATCACGGTGCCCGATGAGCAGGTGAACATGAAGGCGACCATTCTCGGCGCTATCTTCCATCTAAAAAAGCAAAAAGTTGGCAAAATACTCGACAGGCTGCGCAGCGAATTGCAGACCACCGAAAGTGAGAATGACCAGGAAATATTGCTCAACCAGTATGTGCATATGAAAAAGGTGGAGAAAAACATATCCGATTATTTAGGTTCCGTAATCCTCAAATAATGGCCCAACACCTGGAACTGGGCCGTAAAGGCGAACAGCTTGCAAAAACTTTACTGGAAAATACCGGTTATGAAATACTGGACGAAAATTGGACGCATGGCAAAGCCGAGGTAGATTTAATAGCTTATAAAGACAAGGTTATTATATTTGCCGAGGTGAAAGCACGCACAGGCAACGGTTTTGGCGAACCGGAAGATTTTGTGGATGCCCGCAAGCAACGCCTGCTGGTGGAAGCCGCCGACGAATACATTTACCTGATGAACCATGAAGGCGAGGTACGTTTTGATATTATTTCGCTGTTGTTTGATAAAAACGGGAACTATAAAATAAAGCATATTGAAGACGCGTTTTGGCCTCATACTTAAATTGAATCATGAATAAAAGAATAAAGCTGTTTGTCGCTGCTGCTGTATTAATAACTTTCGGTTATTACGGTTGCAAACATAATACGCCACCCACCAATATCACCATGTCGCCTGATGCCGGAACTTCCTACAAGGCCGGCGACCCGGTAAAGGTGAGTTTGAACCTATCCGGTGCAAAAATTGATTCTGTGGTTTACCTGCTTGATTCGGCAAGGTTTACTTCCCGTAAGGATTCATCAGCGCTTACCCTGAAAACTGATACTATGCGGTTAGGCAATAAGCTCATCACCGCCAAAGTTTATGTCGGCGGGCAAGCGCAGGAAGTGTCAACCAACATTGTATTAATGGCTGCCAAAGCGCCAGAGGAACTTACTTATAAAGTAGTAAAAGTATTTCCGCACGACACCAGTTGCTACACTGAGGGCTTGCTGTACCAGGATGGATTTTTGTACGAAAGCGGCGGCGGTCAGTCACAGTCCCCTCCGGGTGAAAAGGCTGATCTTTCTATCGGCCAGTCGAGCTTGCGAAAGACGGATCTGAACACCGGCAAGGTGCTGCAAAAGGTAATGGTAGACCCAACGATATTTGGCGAAGGCATATCCATTGTCGGCGATAAGATCATCCAGCTGAGCTGGAAATCGCGGATCGGATACGTGTACGATAAAAACACTTTTAAACTGTTAAATACCTTTGCTAATAACATAGGTGCCGAAGGCTGGGGCATGTGTTTTGACGGCAGCAAGCTTTACATGGACGACAGCACCAACCGCATCTGGTTCATTAGTAAAGATGCCTGGAGAACCACGGGCTATATTGATGTTTACAACGATAAACAAGCGGTCGACTCGATCAACGAGCTGGAATACATTGATGGTAAAATATACGCTAACCATTACCAAACCAACGAGATTTTAGTTATCGACCCCAAAACCGGTGCAATACAGCAAAGGATAGATCTTACCAAACTTTACCCTGAAGACCAGCGTGCGCCAAATGCTGATGTGCTGAATGGTATTGCTTATGATGCTGTTGGTAAGAGGATATTTATCACCGGTAAAAAATGGCCGCATTTGTACCAGGTAGAGTTTGTGAAGAAGTAAGAGGAGTTTGCAGTTAAGAGTTTGCAGTTGGCTGAACTAAGCGAACAGCCAACTGTAAACTGCAAACTTTTTATCTCCACTCCTTATACTGATTGATCAACCCATTGGTTGATGAATCATGACTGCTGATCTCATCATTATTCCTTAATTCCGGCTGAATCCTTTGGGCTAATTGCTTGCCCAACTCAACACCCCATTGATCGAAGCTATAAATGTTCCACACAATACCTTGTGTAAATATCTTATGCTCGTACATAGCTATCAAGGCACCCAGACTATGCGGTGTGATCTTTTTAAGCAGGATGGAGTTGGTAGGGCGGTTGCCATCGAACTCTTTAAATGGCGCCAGCTTTTTGATCTCTTCTTTCGATTTGCCTGATGCTTTCAGCTCAGCAATTACCTCATCGATGGTTTTGCCGTTCATCAGCGCTTCAGTTTGTGCGAAGTAGTTTGAGATCAACAGCATATGATGATCGCCCAATGGATTATGGCTTTGTGCCGGAGCTATAAAATCGCAGGGGATAAGCTTAGTACCCTGGTGGATTAATTGATAAAAAGCATGCTGACCGTTAGTACCCGGCTCGCCCCAAATGATCGGGCCGGTAGAGTAATCTACAGGGTTGCCGTTGCGGTCGATATGTTTACCGTTACTTTCCATGTCGCCCTGCTGGAAGTATGCTGCAAAGCGGTGCAGGTACTGGTCGTAAGGCAGGATAGCCTCTGTTTCCGATTCGAAGAAATTGTTATACCAAATGCCGATCATCCCCAAAATAACGGATGGATTTTGCTCGAACTCGGTAGTGCGGAAATGCTCATCATACGCATGTGCGCCGGTTAATAGCTCAACAAAGTTTTCGTAACCCAGGCTCAATACGATAGATAGGCCTATCGCGCTCCACAAAGAGTAACGCCCGCCAACCCAATCCCAAAACTCGAACATATTGGCAGTATCGATACCAAATTCCTTTACGCCTTTTGTGTTGGTTGAAAGCGCTACGAAGTGCTTAGCTACATCTTCCTGCTTACCGCCATTTGCCAGCAGCCAATCCTTAGCGCTATGCGCGTTGGTCATGGTCTCCTGTGTAGTGAATGTTTTAGATGCAATAAGGAACAAGGTCGTTTCGGGATTTACAACCTTAAGCGCTTCAGCAATGTGCGTACCATCAACATTGCTCACAAAGTGCATGTTCAGGTGGTTCTTATATGGGCGCAATGCTTCGGTTACCATTACCGGGCCGAGGTCTGAGCCGCCGATGCCGATGTTTACCACATCGGTGATGGCTTTGCCCGTAAAACCTTTCCATTCGCCTGAAATGATCCTTTCGCTGAATGTTTTCATTTGCTCCAGCACGCGGTTCACATCCGGCATTACGTCCTTGCCGTCAACCAATATAGGTTTATTGCTGCGGTTACGTAAAGCGATATGCAGAACCGGGCGCTGCTCGGTAGCATTGATCACTTCTCCGGAGAACATGGCTTCAATAGCATCTTTTAGCTTACACTCCTTAGCCAGCTGTATCAACAGCGCGAATGTTTCATCGTTGATGCGGTTCTTGGAATAGTCGATCAAAATGTCTTCGAAGGAAGTTGAAAATTTTGCAAAGCGTTGGCTGTCAGCTTTGAAAAGGTCCTTCATGTTTTCAGCGGCTACATCTACATAATGGTCAGCTAGATATTTGTAGGCTTCTGTGGTAGTGAAATCAATGTTTGGCAACATAATTGAGTGGTTTTTTGACAAAATTATAATTTATAAACCGAGGAGAAGTATTAATCTGAAAGTTTACAATTTGTATATAATCGTGTATAATTAACACACCCCTCTTAGTGTTTGTTTTACACTTAGTAAATTGCGATTTTTTGAAAAATTATTGCATTTTCTTTACAAATTAAAAACTTTTATTTACTATATTTGTCCATATGATAAAGAAAATATGATTTTATCACCATTTTCTTAATTCAATTGAAAAATTTATCTGCTATGTTTGAAAAACTCTATCTGCTTGTAAAAAATAACGCCGGGACGGCTGTTATTGACAATCCGGCGATACCGGAAAAAAACCGTGAAGCTGTGATAAATGACGCTTCAAGCTCAATTATCGAGGTGCTGAAAGGCCAGGTTGAAGGTGGTAAATTGAAAGACCTCGTAAATTATTTTCAGTTTACCGGTGTATTCAATAACCCGCTTATATCAAACGCGGAGCGAAAATTTGCCAACAAACTGAATAACTATTACCAGATAGCACCGGCAGAAGCGGCGAAAATAGCAAAAGCATTGATCCCGCCGGTAATGCAGGAGATCATCAAAGAATCAAAAAGCGAGCAGAATAAAGAGTTTGCCTTAAGCTCACTCATCCAAAAACTAAGCGGAAACCGCGCAGATGCTTTGTTAAAGCAACTTGCCGTAGCATAACAATATTTTAACTACTTTATAAAGGCTTGCCGTATGGCAGGCCTTTTTTATTTCGGATTTCGGATGTTCGATTTCGGAATTAGTTGGAAAAAATCCGAAATCCCCCATTCGAAATCCAAAATCCAATATATCTTTGCCGAATGACTAAAGAACAGATCCAGGATTTAAGGGATAGAGTAACTTCCCTGAGGAGGCATCTTTGACATCGATACTAAACTCGATGCACTACAAAAAGAACAGGAAATAACCATCGGCCCGCATTTTTGGGACCACCCCAAAGAGGCCGAAAAGGTACTCGCTTCCATCAAAACCAAAAAAGTATGGACAGACGCCTTCCAGAAGGTTGAAGCTGTTGTGGAAGACGCCGGCGTAATGTATGAATTTTACCAGGGCGGCGATGCAACTGAAGCCGAAATGAAGGAGCAGTTTGACGCAGCCACTAAAGCGGTGGAAGAGCTGGAATTTAAAAACATGCTGTCAGCCGAAGAAGACCAGCTGAACGCCGTATTGCAGATCACTGCCGGTGCAGGTGGTACCGAAAGCTGCGACTGGGCAGGCATGCTGATGCGCATGTATATTATGTGGGGCGAAAAAAGCGGCTATAAAGTTACCGAGCAGGATTTCCAGGAAGGTGACGTGGCCGGGGTTAAAACCGTTACCTTGCAAATTGAAGGCGAGTTTGCTTATGGCTATTTAAAAGGAGAGAATGGCGTTCACCGTTTGGTGCGGATCTCGCCGTTCGATTCGAACGCAAAAAGGCACACTTCATTTGCATCTGTATACGTGTACCCGCTGGTTGATGATACCATTGAGATAGACATTAACCCGGCAGATATAGAGTTTGAAACTTTCCGTTCGGGAGGTGCAGGCGGTCAGAACGTAAATAAGGTGGAAACTGCCGTTCGGTTGTACCACAAGCCATCGGGCATTATCATCAAAAACCAGGAATCGCGGTCGCAGTTGCAGAATAAAGATAACGCTATCCGTTTGCTGAAATCGCAGTTATACGAGATAGAGATGCGCAAACGGCAGGAAACCAGCAATGCCATAGAGGGCAACAAAAAGAAGATAGAATGGGGGTCGCAGATCAGGAATTATGTACTCCACCCGTATAAACTGGTGAAAGATCTGCGTACCGATTACGAAACCTCAAACGCGGCCGCTGTTTTAGACGGAGATCTGGATGATTTCCTGAAAGCTTATCTGATGGAGTTTGGCGGTGATAAGTAAAGACCGTAATATGAAAATATTTGAAGGTGTTGCCTTAGCGGGTAACACCTTTTTTCTTGAATTTTAATACTTTGCAGGCAGAAACCGCCAACTGGCAGAATATTTTTTACATCACCACGAGCAAAAATGATTTTTGAAACATGTTTAATCTTAACTAACAAAACATGAAAAAGAAATCATCATTATTGGCTATTTTATTGCAGGCGTTTTATTTATTACTTATAACTACGCCTGCCCTGGTATCTATCGTATACATAATTTTTCATCCATATTTATTCTCCCATCCTCCATCGGTGTTTATGGGGGAGCTAAAGTTTAACTGTACCTATGAACTGTTGCTCATAGCAAACTTTTATACATTTTACCTGCTGTTATTCCCACGGTTTGTAAAGACGCAACGCTTAGGATTGTTTGTGTTTTTGAGCCTGTTGGCTACGTTAGTAACTATTGGTTTTGCAGCATTACTCATAAAAATACACCCTTTTATGGGGTATGTAAATAAATCTTTTAGCGTACAGCTTGCAAATGTCTCGATATTAATAATCATGAACCCCTTGTACGCATGTGGCATAGCTGCCATAACTTCATGGGTGACTGAACGCCATCAGCGGCAGCAAATGGAAAAGATCAATCTTGAAACTAATCTCGCATTGCTGAAAGCACAAATAAACCCACACTTTTTATTTAATACGCTGAATAACATCGATGTGCTGATAGAAAAGGACGCGGCAGCCGCTTCAACCTATCTGAAAAAGCTTTCGGATATATTAAGATTTACCTTGTATGAAAGTCCTGCTGAAACAGTGGCGCTTAGCGAAGAGATCAAATATATAGGCCAGTATATCGAACTTCAAAAGATCCGCACCTCCAATGCCGATTTTGTTAGTTTTACTGTTGAAGGCGACACCGGTAATTTACGCATAGCGCCGATGCTGTTTATCCCTTTTATAGAAAACGCATTTAAGCATGCCATCAATAAAAAGATCAGCAATGCTATTGAAGTCCGCATTGTTATTAAAGATGATAAACAAGTAAATTTCTACTGCAGCAATGCGTTTGATGCTGGGGATAAACTACTGCAGCCGAACAGTGGACTTGGGTTGGAGTTGATAAAAAGCCGGTTAAGCTTGTTATATCCTAATAAATATGAAATGGATATTAATAAAAGTAACGACAGGTTTACCGTAACTTTAGCCGTTAACCTGCATGATAATTAACTGTGTAATAATTGAGGATGAGCCCCTGGCAATGGAACGCATAAAAGAATTTGTGCTGAAGGCGCCGTTCCTGAAATTGCTGCATTGTTTTGATAATGCTATCGAGGCCATCGGGTTTTTGAAGTCGGAAAAGGTCGACTTATTGTTCCTGGACATCCAGATGGATGGTTTCACCGGCATCCAATTGCTCGAATCCATCAATAACCGCCCGGATGTGATCATCACAACCGCTTTTGATCAATATGCACTAAAAGGTTTCGACCTAAACGTGGCCGACTATCTGCTGAAGCCCTACACGTTCGAGCGTTTTATGCAGGCAGTAACCAAGGTTTACGACAAGCATATTTCGACCCCAAAGAACAGCCGCAAGACCTTCATATTTGTGAAAACCGAGTACAGGCTGGAGAAAGTAAACCTGGACGACATCCTGTTTATAGAAGGTATGCGCGATTACCGCTGCCTGCACCTGCCCGGCAAAAGGATCATGACCCCTGAAACCTTCGGCGACCTGGAAAATGAGCTGCCAAAGGAAAATTTTTGCAGGGTACATAAATCATTTATTATAGCTTTGGGTAAAATAAACAGTATCGAAAAGGACAGGATAAGGATCAACGACCAGCTTATCCCGGTATCGGATACTTACAAGGACAATTTTTACCGATCGATAAAGTCTTAATAACCATGAAGTTTGCAGCCCTGTTACTAATGTTATCAATAATTGCAGGCGGACTATCCGCCCAAACCCCAACTCCGCTATACCCAAACGGTATCCCGAATTCAAAGCCCGCACCTTCAACCTACAAAGAAAACCTTAACGAGTGGGGCGGCGTTACAAAGGTATCCATCCCAACATTAACGCCTTATTTATTGAAGGGTGGTTCGGCGCATACTGCTGTGCTGGTTATTCCCGGCGGCGGGTATTCCGGCGTGGCAATGGGGCACGAGGGTGATTCCATAGCCCGCGCATTTAATAAAATTGGCGTTGCAGCTTTTGTATTGAAATACCGCCTGCCCAGCGACAGTATTATGGTTGATAAAACTATCGGTCCGCTGCAGGATGCGCAATCGGCATTGGTGATGATCCGCAAAAATGCGAAGGAGTGGAACGTTGACCCAATGAAGGTTGGCGTGATCGGCTTCTCTGCCGGCGGCCATTTGGCTTCTACATTAGGGACACATTTTGATAAACCCGCTATAGAAGATAAGGAAAATATCAGCCTGCGCCCTGATTTTATGGCGCTGATTTATCCCGTGATCACTTTTGGGGGCTTTGCGCATATAGGCTCGCGCGAGAATTTGATCGGAACAAGTCCTTCGCAGCAATCGATCGACCTGTATAGTAATGAAAAGCAAATTACCGCCGAAACGCCGCCCACCTTTTTAGTGCACGCCGAAGATGATAACACCGTACCGGTACAAAATTCGCTGATGTTTTATGATGCGCTGCTGCAAAATAAAGTGAAAGCCGAAATGCATATTTATACAGCAGGTGGGCACGGGTTTGGTTTGCATAATGCCACAACTAAAGATTACTGGTTCGACAGGCTGCAGGAGTGGATGGATGCTAATGGCTGGCTGAACAAATAGATCAGCCAATGCAATTTGATCATGAAAACCCCGTGGTAAAACTTTGTGCCGAAGGCATGATGGCCGAGGCGGAGGAAAATGATGCTGCGAAAGATTTATTTGAAAAGGCCTGGGTGACTGCTTCCAGTGATTTTGAGAAATTTGTTGCGGCGCATTACATGGCGCGCCATCAGCAGGATAAGTCCGAAAACCTGAAGTGGAACGAAATTTCATTAATGCATGCAATGGCTATGGGGGATGATACTGTAAAACCTTATTACCCTTCTTTGTACCTCAATGTGGGTAAATCGTACGAAGATCTGGGTGATCATGCCGCAGCCAAGAAAAATTATCTCTTAGCAAAAAACTATGTAGCTTATTTAGCCGATGACGGCTATGGCCGGATGATAGCCGCAGGCATTGAAGCCGGGATAAGTCGGTGCCCGTAAGCAATAACCACAATTGTTAAAAACTCCTTTTTGATATTTAGCCGAAGTATGCCAACTTCGCAGTCCGTTTTTAAAATATGACCACGCATTACAAAAAAATAGCCGCCGAGCTTTCGATCAGTGAGAAACAGGTAAGCGCCACCGCCGGATTGCTCGACGAAGGGGCAACCGTTCCCTTTATTTCCCGTTACCGTAAAGAGGTGACCGGTACGTTGGACGAAGTACAGGTGACCGCCATCCGCGACCGCCTGCAACAACTCCGCGACCTGGATAAACGCCGAGAAGCTATCTTCAAGTCGCTTACCGAGCTGGGCAAGCTAACCCCTGAACTGGAGAAGCAACTCAATGAAGCCGAAACCATGGTCGCGCTGGAAGATATCTATCTGCCGTATCGCCCCAAAAGGAAAACCCGCGCCACCGCTGCCCGCGAAAAAGGCCTGCAGCCATTGGCTGATAAACTATGGGAGCAAAGCCGCTTTGATGTGGAAGCCGAGGCGGCCGGATTTATAGATGAGGAAAAAGGCGTGGCATCTGTTGAAGAAGCGTTGGCAGGTGCGCGGGATATCATCGCCGAACAGATAAGCGAGAATGCAGAAGCCCGTACAAAGATCAGGGAATTGTTTATTGAGAAGGGTACTTTTGAATCGAAAGTAATTGCCGGTAAGGAAGAAGCCGGGATAAAATATAAAGACTATTTTGAGTGGACCGAGTCGGTGAAAACTGCGCCGTCGCATCGCGTGCTGGCTATGCGCCGCGGTGAGAAGGAGGAGATCCTTTGGCTGGATATCAAACCGCAGGAAGATGATGCTATCGCGATATTGGAAGGCCAGTTTGTAAAAGGAAATAATCCCGCATCGCAGCAGGTGCAGTTGGCCATACAGGATGGCTATAAGCGCTTACTGAAACCATCTATGGAAACAGAGGTGCGCCTGTTCACCAAAAAACGTGCTGATGAAGAAGCCATTAAAGTATTCGCCGAAAATGCACGCCAGTTATTGTTAGGCGCACCGCTCGGCCAAAAACGCGTAATGGCTGTCGACCCGGGTTTCCGTACGGGCTGCAAAGTGGCTTGTTTGGATGAGCAGGGTAAATTGCTGGAAGATACGGCCGTGTATCCGCACACAGGTGCGGGTCAGGCGCAACAGGCAGAGAAAACTGTGCGCCATTTATTTGAAAAGCATAAGATAGAAGCCATTGCTATCGGCAACGGTACTGCCGGCAGAGAAACGGAAGTATTTATCCGCGACCTGAATTTGCCTGATGCGATCATCGTGATGGTAAATGAAAGCGGCGCGTCCATCTATTCCGCCTCCGAAGTGGCAAGGGACGAATTCCCGGATAAGGATATTACCGTTAGGGGAGCGGTGTCGATTGGTCGCCGTTTGATGGATCCACTGGCCGAGCTGGTAAAGATCGATCCAAAATCGATAGGGGTAGGGCAATATCAGCATGACGTTGATCAAAATAAACTGCAAACCTCCCTGGATGATACCGTTATCAATTGCGTGAACGCTGTAGGCGTAGAGCTTAACACGGCATCCAAGCAAATACTGGCATATGTTTCGGGACTTGGCCCGCAGCTGGCACAGAACATTGTGGATTACCGTAACCAAAACGGCGCTTTCAAGAAACGTGAGCAACTGAAAAAAGTACCGCGACTTGGCGATAAGGCATTTGAGCAGGCCGCAGGATTTTTGCGCATCCATAATGCCGGTAACCCGCTGGATACAAGCGCCGTTCACCCCGAGCGTTATGAGCTGGTGGAGAAAATGGCATTGGACATGAAATGCACCGTGAACGACCTGATACGCGATGAAAAGCTGCGCAAAAGCGTCCCGCTGCAAAAATATACTTCGGAAACGGTGGGTCTACCAACGCTGAACGACATTATGGCCGAGCTGGCCAAACCCGGTCGCGACCCACGCGAGCAGTTCGAGAAATTCAGCTTTACCGATGGCGTAAATTCCATTAACGACCTGAAAATCGGTATGAAACTACCGGGCATCGTGACTAATATCACGGCGTTCGGGGCGTTTGTGGACATCGGCGTTCACCAGGATGGACTGGTGCATTTGAGCCAGATCACTAACCGTTTTATTAAAGACCCGAACGAAGTGTTAAAGGTTGCGCAGAAAGTGGAAGTAACGGTTACCGGTGTGGATGAGGGCCGGAAGCGGATCTCTTTATCCATGAAGGAAAATGAGCCGAAGCCGGCTGCGAACAATAATTATAAACCTGCACAAAAGCCGGTTCAGCAACAGAGTGGGAATAATAATTTCCAGAATAAGAAGCGCGAACCGGAACCGGAGACAGATATGCAGATAAAATTGGCGGCTTTAAAGGGGAAGTTTAAGCTGTAAATTAAGCAATCGGCTCTTGCCTGTTATCCCAAAAAAATAGAATAGTGATATGGGCGCTGTGCACTTCGTAAAACATGGAAGTTTGCTTGCTTATAAAAGCCTGCCTTACGTTTTCTTGTAATGAAGATTTAAATAGGTATGGCTGCAAGCTAATTGCGTCTATAACTCTATTGGTTTCTTTAACGAATCGCCCGGCTATGGTTGCGCCCCACTTAGCTTCAATTTGTAAAATAGTCAAAGGTTTCTTTTGCCTCATCGGTCCAGGCAATGGCTAATCTCATAAATACTTTTCGTATTTTTTCATTACCTCATCATGCGGGGTAAGCAAATCTTGGGCAGCCTGTTCGCGCGAGCGCTCAATGCCTTGCTTTACAAATTCAGGTAACTCGTTCCAAAAATCCTTTTCATGATTTTCAAAAATGTCTTTTACCTGCTTAATGATCAACTCGTCATCCGTATCAAGTAAACGTTTAACAAGCTGGAGTTTTTCGGTCTGGATGTCCATATAACCAATTACTATAAATATAATTACTTATTTCCAGCCGTAAGATAAGGAACAGAGAAATCAAATCGATTAAAAATATTTCGTAGAATATTCGGCTAAAGCCAATGCATCCTTTAATAGTTATCCGTCCCATAAATGGGACGGCAATTATAATTTAATTGCCGTTTGGCTTTAGCCAACGGTTAGGTTTATCAGCCGATTCGGGCTTTAGCCTAAATATTAAGCATCAATCATTTAAAATCTTAAAAGCGATTTCCCTGATTAGGTTTAATCCATACTTCAGTTCCATAACTATCATCTCCTCGCCTCCTGTTTGTGTTATAGCCATCCAGGAAATCATCAAACAATGCACTATATATGGTCATCTCTTTTTCAGAATCATAGGGATCGCATAGCTTATCAAGTAGCATTGAATGCAGTTTAAAAGGGATGAACTTATAACCAGTGAATCGCTTTTCAATTGACTCTCTCAAAGCAATGAAACTGGATTCATATTCTTTATAAGGTGAAACTGTTACAGTATTTAAAGCCGTGTAAAAAAGATCGCGCCCGTCTCTTTGATCTACAACTGCAGTTTCGTCCATGCCGTATATAGTATAATAAGGCCCTAAAAGGCTAACTGAGAAATGCAATTTTTTAATGTGTATCAGGTCAAAACGTTTTGATTTCCTTATAACTACACTGGAGCTAAAGCTTGGTTTGCTAGCATAAGTCTCGCCCCATATCTTTTTATGCAGATCAGTACGGAGCTGCTTTTCAAAATCCCTCCATCTAGATTTAAAATTTTTTGCTTTATGGATATTGTCAATAACAAGTTCACCTAATTCAATCTGGCCCGGATATTTAAAATATGCATCCTCGCTACTTTTAATCCCAATCGGGTAATATTTTTTTATCGTTTCGATAATCGAACCATAAAAATCATTTTGCATTGGCGATAGCGGTAAATGGAATTTCATTTCTATAGTTAAATATAAGTATAAAACATAAAAACCGCCTCATGTCATGAAGCGGTTTTTGTAAACGGAACGGGTCGGTAAAATGTAAAAGTTTATTCCAGCGTGATTTGCCTGCGGATGCTTTCTTCAAGCGAAATAAATGTTTCTGTGCGTTGTACGCCGGGAATTCCCTGGATCTGTTCGTTCAAAATCTCGCGCAGATGACTCGTGTCATGGCACACAATTTTGGCGAAAATGCTCCAGCTGCCGGTGGTGTAATGCAACTCAACAATTTCTTTTACATTTTTTAATTGTTTCACGGCCTCAATATACTGCGAACCTTTTTCGAGATAGATCCCAAGGAAAGCAGTAATATCATAACCTAACTTCTGAGGATCAACTTCCAGTGTGGCACCTTTAATTACACCCATCTCCTCCAGCTTTTTCATCCTCACGTGTATGGTTCCGCCCGAAACGATCAGTTCTTTTGCAATTTCCGTATACGGCGTAGTTGCATTTTTCATTAAAATCGATAAAATCTGTATATCAAGATTATCAATTTCTAAATTTTGGGCTTTTCTGTGGGACATAAATTTTAAATTCTATACTAATATACAAGTTTAATTAAAATAAAACTAAAAATAAAATTATTTCGTTGAAATATTTGCAAGAAAATGAATAGTGCTTTAGATTTGTATTAAGCAAATGACAATTGCTGAGCGTTCTTTAAAGAAAAAAACAATGTTGGGTGGTGAAATTTTTTGGCAGACACACCTCCTTGTCCCGGTGGCGGAGAGCATAGGAAACCCGAAGCGGGCTAACTACTCTGTGGAGGTTCGAATCCTTCCCCAACAGCAATTTCTAAGCCGACCGCATTTGAAAGACAGTGCGGGAAAACCGGGTTTAGAATTATTAAAATGTAGGATGGTGAAATTTTTGGCAGACACACCTCCTTGTCGCGGTGGCGGAGACTATGGGAAACTCTCAGCAATGAGAATAACCACTCTGTGGAGGTTCGATTCCTTCTCCTACAGCTCTTCTCATAATTTAGGTTTATAATTGGTTAGTAAAGGCCCCTGCCCATCAGGGGCTTTACTGTTTTTATAGGTTTTTAGATTAAAACTTTCAAACTTCATTATTCGATATTCAGCATTCGGTGTCCGATATTATTTTTTGAATAATGAACATCGAATGTCCAGTGATGAATAACGAAAATTCAATATTTCATCAATAACTTTCATTCCTAATCTCTGATCACCAATCACTAATCTCTAATTCAGGGCGTTGCCTGCGGCCGGGCTTTACGCTCATACTGCACAGGCCTTAGGCGCTTGGCCGGTATCCGCTGCAATCCCTAACGCGGATCTGAACCATGATTCGCTTGATTTTAGGATTAGAGGATTTTTTGCTCTTTTAGCATGCAAAATCTTGTCTCTAAAATTGAATTTACATAAAGGCAATCCTTTAATCCGTTTAATCATGGTTCAGACAAAGAAAGTCACGAAACTCAAACTCCGCGTCCTCTGCAGTTAAATACCGAATCCTACAATATCTTAAACCCGATACTCACCGACCATATATTGGCCCGCTGCCCGTAATTGGGGTTCAGTTTGGAGAGGCCGCCTTCGTAACGCAGGTCGGCGGTTAGGCCGGCGAAGTCGACACCAGCTCCTACCTGGTAGCCGAGTGTGCTGTTGTTATAGTTGCCAAAATCATGGTATGCATTGTTGAAATTCTGCGAGAAGCTTTCGTTCTTGCTGAGGTTATAAGAATACACCGGGCCTACCATCACCCTGAAGTTAGTGCTTGATGTGCCAAACTCGTGGCCTAATAATAAGGGTACATTCAGTGTGGTAAAACGTACACTGGCGCTGTAATCGGCGCCGTTATTGCTCGAATTGAAATCGCCGCCTGTACTGGCTACATATGCTTCGGGCTGTATATAGAACGCGCTGCCCACACGCAGGAACACGCCTGCCTGGTAGCCGGTTTTGGTGGATTTGTTGAGCTGATCGGCATTGATGTTGGAAAAATTGACGCCGCCCTTTACGCCAACGTCGAATTGCGCCTTTGCACTGATGCTTACGGCAACCAGCAGCACTACGCTTAATAGATACTTTTTCATCGGTTTTTAATTTTAGTTAATAATGGGGTTGGTTATAAACTATTAATATTTGAATTAACTATTCCCGTGCCAAAAAAATTGCATGCAGCAACCTGTTAATTTTATATTTTTGGAGAAAATTTTTAAATAATGGCAGAGATCAGCATATCAAATAAAGACTGGCAGCGCGTAAAGATCAAGATCCAAAGAAAGTATAACAACCTTAGCGACGAGCAATTGCAATACACCGAGGGCCAGGAAGAAAGCCTGATCACCAACCTGATGCAACTGGTTAACCGCAACAGGGAATATGTGGTGTTCACGCTGAAAAAGGCTTTGGTGAACATTGACAATAACAGGCTGTAGTTAGAGATTAGAGATTAGAGATTAAAGATTAGAGATTAGAAAAACATTTAGAATCTCTATTTCATTTCAGTTTTTTCTCATAATATTGATAGATCAGGCTATTGTGCTGGTCTTTTCTTTTTATATAACTACCTTGTGCCATATAAATATTATATTTATAAATTAACCGTTAATGTGTTGTAGGTTGGGATTGGCATTTTTTTCTAATCTCTAATCTTTAATCTCTAATCTCATGTTCAGGGTGAAGAAGTACAGGAAGATATGGCTGCCTGCAAGTGTAATACTGGTGGCATGCCTTTTATTTGGGTTTAGTGACGACATGTTCCAGATCGCTAAGAACCTGGAGGTATTTACCGCCTTATACAAGGAGGTGAACATCAACTATGTGGATGATATCAACTCCGCCAAATTTCTCAAAACCGGCGCAGATGCCATGCTTGACGGCCTTGATCCCTACACTGAGTTTGTTCCGGAATCGGAAATTGAAGATTATAAGCTTCATTATGTAAGCACGCAATACGGTGGTATCGGCACAACCATTTTCTCCAGGAATGGTAATGTGTATGTATCTGAAGTATTTGAAGGCTTCCCGGCGCAAAAAGCGGATATCCGCCCCGGCGACCAGATCATGAAGATAAACGGCATCGACCTGAACAGTAAGAACAGCGACGATGTGAGCCAGCTGCTTAAAGGATCAAAAGGCGCAGAGATAAAATTGCTGGTGAAAAGGGGAGATGCGCAGCCAAAGGAAATAGCGCTTACGCGTGATGAGATCCGGCAGCCAAACGTATCCTACTATGGCATGGTTGGCGGCAACATGGGCTATATCAAGCTCGACAGGTTTTTAGAGAACTCGGGCGATGAGGTGACCAATGCGCTTACCGAACTGAAAAAGCAAAACCCCAACGGGATTATCCTCGACCTTCGCTCAAATGGCGGCGGTATATTGCAGGAAGCCGTAAAGATAGTGAACCTGTTTGTGCCGAAAGGCGTAGAAATCGTATCGCAGCGTGGTAAAATAAAGGAGAAGAACTTTACTTATAATACAATCAATAACCCTTTAGCAGCCGATCTGCCATTGGTAGTTTTGGTGAACAGCCGCTCGGCCTCAGCTTCGGAGATCGTTGCCGGTTCGTTGCAGGACCTGGATCGTGCGGTGATCGTCGGCCAGCGCAGTTATGGCAAAGGTTTGGTACAGCAGACTTTCCCGTTACCGTACAACAGTTTGGTGAAAATTACCATCGCTAAATATTATGTGCCATCGGGAAGGTGTATACAGGCGCTGGATTATACTCACCGTAAGGATGATGGCAGCGTGGTAAAAGTAGCTGATTCGCTGATGCATGAATTTAAAACCAAAGATGGCCGCTCGGTGTATGATGGCAGCGGCATTTACCCTGATGTTTTTGTAAAGCAGGACCGCTTTGCCAGTATTACCGCCAGCCTGGTAAGCAAGCTGCTGATATTTGATTATGCTAACCTGTACCGTGACAAGCATCCAAAGATTGCTGATCCGGCAACTTTCAGCCTGTCTGACGGTGAGTATAACGACTTTGTTAAATACCTTTCCGATAAAAATTACAGCTATAGCAGTCCGGCTGAAAAACTGCTCGACCAGGTGAAAACTGAATCCACAAAAGAAAAGCAGTTCGACCAGGTGCAGTCTGAATATGATGCTTTGAAAGCCAAACTGGCAGAGACCAAGAAGAATGACCTGCAACTGCACAAGGATGAGATAAAGCAATTGCTGGAAAACGAGATCGTATCGCGTTATTACTTTGAAAAAGGGCGTTACCAGTCCAACTTTAAGCATGATAAGGAACTTGCAGCAGCAATCAAAACCATACAGGACAAAACCGAACTGGATGCCATACTGAAAGGCGAAGGCAATTACAAAGTGATCGGTAAACCGATGCTGGCTTCGGCCGTTACCACTAAAAAAGCCGCTGATACCACTATTACCAATGGCGATCAATAATTAAACATTCAAAATATAATTCTATTAATCCGTAAGCAGAGGCAACCCGCAGCTACAGCAGGCGCGTAATCCTGTTAATGGAAAAGCACAGGATAGGCTTATTGGATAGCTTTAGGTTTATCGCCGTTACCATTGTTGTGCTTTATCATCTTACCAATCCGCTAACTATTGGAAGCCATGATGCAGGATTAACTTTCCCGGTATTCCGGTACGGATATTTGGGTGTAGAGTTCTTCTTTATCATATCGGGCTTTGTGATCAGTTACAGCCTGGAAAATACGGCTACTATAGGAGTCTTCTTTCTCCACCGCTTTAAGCGGCTTTTCCCGGCAATGCTGCTTTACTCGCTTATCACGTTTGCGGTTGTTTGCTGGCTCGATATAGCTCATTTTTTCAGGAATGCCCACTATTCCCGTAACCTGTTGCCCGGCTTTACTTTTATCAACCCTGCCATATGGTCGAACCTTACAGGTATTGATTTCCATTGGATCAACGGCAGCTACTGGTCGTTATGGACCGAGGTACAGTTTTATTTTATCAGCGCCTGCGTGTATTTTTTAAACAAGAAGCGTTTTTTTACCAATATGCTGCTGGCTGGCATTATCATAAGCATTGTTAAAGACGTGCCTGGCATCCTTATCAATGATCATAATGAGCTGGTATCAAAGTACGGCCTTATACAGTTTTTCAAAAGCTGGCAATATTGCAGCGAACTATTCAATCTTACTTTTTACATAACATGGTTTATGTGCGGGGTCATCTTTTATCAGTTGTATAAGGGAATCGTTTTTAAAGGAAATATTTTCCGGATAGCGGGTAGCATCGCCATCCTGTATCTGCTGTATTATGACATTCATACCTATTTCAATAGCCTGCTTTGGGGGATGCTGGCAGGCACTGTCGTTATGCTGGTTTTATTTTTATTGCTCATATATAAAAAGCAATATTTGCAATTTCTGAATAATAAGTTATTGAGGCGGATCGGCGTAATATCATATGGGATCTATTTAATACACGAAGAGATCGGGATCTTGCTCATGAGGCTATATGGCCCTTACATGGGTAAATGGATAACGTTAGCGCCTTATATTGTGCTGATACTGATGATCATCGTTGCCGAATTAGGCTATAGATATGTGGAGCGAAAAGTAAATTACTTTACCCGTAAACGACCATCCCCCTTAGCACCGGAAGCAAAAATTGCCTGATTCAATATATCCCCGGTACTAGTCTTTTTACCCTGCTTTTATAATCCGTGTATTGCTTGCCGAATTCTTCGGTCAGCGCTTTTTCCTCAATAGCAATGCGGTAATTTAAAGCAATAAAGCATGGTACCAGCATCACCAATAAACTCACCAAACTATCCAGGCTTATGCCTAAACCAGCTATAATTAACAGTAATCCCAAATAACTCGGATGGCGAACTATCTGATACAATCCGCTGGTTTTTAAGGTGTGCGAATCTGATATCACCACGTTAACTGTAAACATGCGGCCCAATTGGTAAATGGCTGTCCAACGGATGATGAAGCCAAGAGCGAAAATGGCTATGCCGGCTATTTCCACCGCCTGGTAATTATCTAATCCCCATATGTGGTATGCGGCTGTCCATGGCCCTGCGCACGAGCTTAACGCTATCACTACCCATAAGATGAGTAGCGACCGCCTGTCGCGTTCGTTCTTTACTTTGCCGGATTTCGCCCGCTTAAAAATAAGCAGACCCAGTTCGCTGGCGAAAAAAATAAGCTGGAGATAGGTGTAAATTGACATATGAATTAACTTATTTTCCCTGTAGTTATTTATTTATTAAATATAAACCTTTTTAATATTTAGTTGTCATACTTATACAAATTCACACAAATCATGAAAAAACTAGTTTTCGCAGCTTTATTATTAGTTGGCTGCTTATCGGTAAAATTTGCCGGTGCACAGATCCGTTTGAACGTAAACATCGGTTCGCAACCTGAATGGGGACCCGTAGGGTATGAACACGCAGAGTACTATTATCTGCCGGATGTAGACGCCTATTACTCTATACACAGCCACAAGTTTATTGTTAACTATCGCGGCAGCTGGGTAAGCGTAAACAATTTACCACACGAATATGCAAATTACGATTTATACCACGGTTATAAAGTAGTAATTAACCAACCAGATCCATGGTTACATGCCGACCAGGTTAGGGCTAAATATTCACAGTTCCGTGGCCACCGTGATCAACAGGTTATCCGTGATAGCCATGACGAGCATTATCGTCACCACTGGCGCGGTTAATATCCCGTCAATATTATTCAACAAAATGGGCTGTAATTTTACGGCCCATTTTTGTTTGGTTCAATTTACCATTGCAAACCCATATTTGCAAACATAAAGACCCATTTATCCGCCTGCTCGTCAATCACCTGCTGGGTCGATTTCCCGGCACCGTGGCCAGCCTTCGTCTCTATCCTGATCAATACCGGCGCCGTCCCTTGCTGGTACTCCTGCAATCTCGCGGCGAATTTAAACGAATGCGCCGGAACCACCCTGTCGTCATGATCGCCGGTAGTGATCAGCGTGGCCGGGTAAGCCTCCGGCTTCAGCGCATGGTAGGGCGAATACTTGTACAGGTAATCAAACATCTTTTTCGAATCTTCGGCAGTACCATAATCATAGCTCCAGCCCGCGCCTGCGGTAAACTGGTTGTAGCGCAGCATATCCAGCACGCCAACCGCCGGGAAGGCAACTTTAAACAGGTCTGGCCGCTGGGTGATCATCGCCCCCACAAGCAAACCGCCATTCGAGCCGCCTGAAACCGCCAGGTAATCCTTCGACGTGTATTTATGCTTGATGAGGTATTCCGCCGCAGCGATAAAGTCGTCAAATACATTCTGCTTTTTTAGCTTGATGCCTTCTTTGTGCCATTTCTCGCCATACTCGCCGCCGCCGCGCAGGTTAGGTACCGCGAAAATACCGCCATGCTCCAGCAGGATGATATTCGACGTACTGAAAGCAGGCGTAAGGCGCACCCCGAAACCGCCATAGCCGTAAAGCAGCAGCGGGTTCCGGCCATTCATCACCGTGCCTTTTTTGTAAGTGATGAGCATCGGTACTTTGGTGCCGTCTTTGGATGTATAAAATACCTGGTCGGATTGGTACTGCTCGGGATCAAATTTTACACCCGATTTCTTCCACACAACCGACTCCCCGCTGGCGATATCATACTTAAAGATCGTGGTAGGGTAAACGTAATTGGTGAAGGTGTAATAAACCTGCTTCTCTTCCTTCTTCGCGCCAAAGCCTGCCGCCGAACCCACCGAAGGCAGCGTAATGGTACGCTCCAGTTTGCCGTCCATATCATATTGCTGCACCAGCGAAGTAGCGTCTTTCAAATATTCGGCGAAGATTTTACCGCCGCCGGTGGATACCGAAAGTACGTCCTTGGTTTGCGGGATCACGTCCTTCCAATGCGTAAGATCGGGGTTGGCGGCATCAACCGTAACCAGTTTAAAATTGGGCGAATACAAGTTGGTGAGGATGTACAGCTTGCTGCCCGCGTTGTCAATCAAACTATGCTCATTATCGAAATTATCCACCACCTTAACAATACCGCTGCCGGGAATGCTGAAGTCCTGTATATAAAGTTCATTGCCTGTAGTAGTATTGGCTGCCGAGATCACCAAAAAGCGTTCATCCTCCGTAAGGTAAGCGCCTATGTATCGCCTGGGTGTTTCCTCACCGCCGAATATCAGCTTGTCGCTGCTTTGCGGGGTGCCCAGTTTATGATAGTAAAGCTTGTGGTGCTGTGTCATGCCGCTCAGCTGGCTGCCTTCCTTCGGCTTGTCGTAGCTGCTGTAGTAAAAGCCGTCGTTGCCGTGCCAGGCAATCCCGCTGAATTTAATATCCGTCAGCGTATCGCCAACCTGCTTTTTATCGGCAGTACTGATCACGATCACCTTGCGCCAGTCCGACCCGCCTTCCGACAGCTGGTAGGCGGCCATGCTACCGTCTTTGGTAAAATCGATGCCCTGCATAGAGGTAGTGCCATCTGCAGAAAACTTGTTCGGGTCTAAAAAAACCTCCGGCTTGCCATCGCCCTGCTGACGGTATAACACGGCCTGGCTTTGCAGCCCATCGTTCTTGTAGAAATACAGGTATTGCCCTTCCTTAAACGGCGCACTGTACTTCTCGTAGTTCCACAACGTTTCCAGCTCCTTGCGGATCGCCTCGCGGTAAGGGATCTGGCTAAGATAATTTTCGGTCACCGCATTCTCGGCCTTCACCCAATCGCGGGTATCATCGGCGCGGTCGTCCTCCAGCCAGCGGTACGGGTCGGGCACCTGCGTGTCGAAATAAGTGTTAACGGTATCAACCTTTTTGGTTTTCGGGTATGGGAGGGTTTTCAAATTCATTTGCTGTGCATACGTAACGCCGCAAAGTAAAAAAGCAAAAGCGCAAAGGCAACAGGTATTCTTCATCTAAGGGTCAATTAGGGCACCTAAATATAAATAATCCGTATTAAATTAAAATAACGGGCGAGAAGATGGTAAAGTATTGGGGCGTTGCCTGCTTAGTTGTCAATTAGAAATGTATTGTACGCCATGCAACTAATCTCTAATCACTCATTTCCAATCTCTAACACAGGGCGTTGCCTGCGGCCCGGGTTATCCGCTCATACGCCTTCAGGCATTAAGCGCGAGGCCGGTACCCGCTACTACCCCTAACGCAAATCACCCCCACGTCATTGCGCGGAGTGAGCAGGGCAGCGCGGGCGCAACGACGCAATCTCTGCGTTTACAGGTATACGCCCATTGTCTGAACCATGATTCGCAGGATTTTAGGATTACCCTGATAGCCACTCAGCCCGTCATGCCGAACTTGTTTCGGCACCCACAGACAGGTAGCCAACATGCATAGTCCACATGCATGATGAGGTGCTGAAACAAGTTCAGCATGACGGTATGGTTTGATACTTTGTGGGGTGTTCGTTCGGTATCTGACCGAACACTTCCGAACGGTTACCGAACACTTTACTAAGTACAAACGGCGCGAGTGTACCAGCGTAGAAAAATAATTATCAATAAAAAAGCCACCAAAATCTGGTGGCTTAGTATTTTAAAGTAAGTTTCCCCTCGGGATGCTTACATTTTAATCACAATGATGTCCATGGCTTTCATACTTTTTATTTTAACGTGAGGTTTTCATTATTGTTTTATTGGTTCTGATATTTGGACTATTTTACATGAGTTTCCACTCAAAAATGCACCTTTTTCGATTTTAGAGTGGTGCTGATACTTCATTATTTTTACTCTTGAAAAACCAGTTAAAGAGTGCTTTGCTAATATTTGTAAGCTAATGTACGAGTTATTTTGTAATAAAGTTGCAACATTATCAAATGTTACAAATTGAGCAGCATAATCACACCTTGACTGTAAGGTTTTGTCCTTCCTTAAAAAATTTTGTAAAATATGCCTAAAGTTTAATGAGTTTAACACCCACTGATCTACGCCTTTAAGAGTAATATCAGTGTATTTCGTGTCTACTCCGTTTACATTTTGAATGTTTTCACAAACAAACGCATTTGCCTTTAAGTCATATACCTTAAAGAAAAGAGATTTGTTTATTATTTTGAATAGATAAACATGATGTTTGGTTCCGTTAATTATTCTGTAATGCGAAGCTATTTTATCACTAATGACAATTTTAGGCTTTAACATGAATAATATAAAAAGAAAAATTGCAGATGCTACAACGCCAGGGACAACCCCGTTGAGGAATGCATTCCAAACAGCAGACCAAGTCATATTTTATGTTTCAGGTTCAATAGTTTAATACCGCTAATATACACACAAAAATTAAATATCAAGTGACACCACTTTGTCAGTATTCTTTACACTTGTCCATCTCCTATAGATACCCACAGCTCTCGCAATCATCCCGCTTGGGATTAATCACCCTGTTCGCTCCACAACTGAACATCCCTAAAGAACGAATACCACAAATCCCACCAAACTTTTCCTGCCTCATCCTCAATCAATTACAAACTATTTTAAAGAATATTATGTAATATAAAAGATATTTCTTTATATTTGTAATGAACATCACCCTCTAATTGTTCATTCAAGTCTTTACAAAGTGTTCGTTCGTTCGGAAGTGTAACAGAAGTGTTCGGTAAGGTACCGAACGAACACCCCAGCAAAAACATAGTCTAAACAGGTCTGCCTTTAACAGCACGACAAAAGCCATCTACTACTATAAGTGGCTATAAGAGGGGTATTTTTTCTTTTTGCTGCGCAAAAATGGTGAGTGGTTCATTAGGTGAGTAGTTAAGTAGTTGAACTACGCCTAACCCAACAATCAACACTCACTCAATCAACCATTCGCCTAATCAACTCAATCAACCACTCACCAAACCAAACCACCATGCAAACCAACAACCTTGCCAATGCCTTCGACGGCATCCATCCAACGCCCGACCAAAGCGTTTTCCTCGTTAACGAGGATGAACTGTTTACCGTTCGCACTGCCAATACCTGGCTCAAACAGGCTAACCAGCGTGCCATACCCAAAATGCTTTTCGGCAAATTTTGGTACGAAGGCGAACTGTGTATTTTGTTTGCCGATAGCAATTTGGGCAAATCCATACTGGCAGTGCAAATTGCCAATGCCATCAGTATGGGCGATTCTGTTAATCCGTTCGATTGCGAAGCGAATATCCAGCCGGTACTTTATTGCGATTTCGAGCTCACCGAAAAGCAATTCGAGGCAAGGTATTCCATCGATTACCAAGACCATTACCGGTTTAACGACAATTTTTACCGTGCCGAACTGAACCCCAATAGCGAAATGCCGCCCGGCTTTAAGGATTTCGACGAATACCTGAGTGCCTGCCTTGAACGCAGCATAGTGCAAACCGGCAGTAAAATAGTGGTGATAGATAACCTCACTTACCTGCGTAGCGAAAATGAAAAAGCCAAAGATGCCTTACCGCTGATGAAGCACCTGAAGGCATTGAAAAACCGCTATGGCCTGAGCATACTGGCACTGGCGCATACCCCAAAGCGGGACATGAGCCTGCCCATTACCCGCAACGATTTGCAGGGCAGCAAGATGTTGATGAACTTTTGCGACAGCGCCTTTGCCATTGGCGAAAGCACTATAGACAAAAACCTGCGTTACCTGAAGCAGATAAAGCAACGCAATACCGGGCAGGAATATGGCAGTAACAATGTATGCATTTGCAGAGTTGAAAAACCGGCCAACTTCCTGCTGTACGATTTTGAAGGTTACGGTACCGAAGCAGATCACCTGCGTAAACAGCAAGGCCGTGGCATAGACCCTGACCAGGCCGAAGAAGCCCTGCGCCTGCGTGAAGAAGGCATGAGCCTGCGCGAGATAGCTGCCAAAATGGGCAAAAACCATTCGCAGGTTGACCGCATGATAAAAGCCGCTAAAGCCAACTTATAAGGTTAAAGGTTTTTTACTTTCGCCCTTTTCCTTTCGCCTATAAGCCTCAGGTGTTCGTTCGTTCGGAATGATACAGATACCGAACGAACGAACACTTATCGCCAGTATGAAAATGCGATAAAAGCAAAGCCCCGTGCGATTCCCTCCCGTGGGAGGGGAAGGGAGGGGTTTATGCGCCATGCATTGCTTGTTAGGCATTGTTCGCCAAACCCCTCCCTGCCACTTCACTACCCCGCGCGCCCCTCCCCGTGGGAGGGAATTGAAAATCATTCGCCTTTACCCTTTTGCCTTTCACCTCAAAATGCACCGCTACATCCTACAACCTTACCAGGGCAGGGGCAGCCGCTTTGTGTGCCCCGAATGCTGCGATAACCGCCGCACTTTTAAACGGTATATCGACACCCAAACCAACGCTTACTTAGCCGACCACGTAGGTAAATGCGACCGCATAGACCATTGCGGCTACCATTACCCGCCACGCGATTATTTCGCCAGCGGCGGCTCGGTTCAGGGCTATCCAAACACCATTAACCATGAACCACAACCCATCAACTATTTCGATACCCTGCCCTTTGAATACCTGCGCGAAACCGAAAGGGCATTTAAGCGCAATAACTTCGTGGCTTTTTTGGTGCGTTGCTTTGGCGAGGATACGGCTTATCGCCTGGCTTATCAATACCATATCGGCACATCAAAACACTGGCCGGGCGCAACTATATTTTGGCAGGTGGATGTGAACGACAAACTGCGCACCGGAAAAATAATGCTGTACAATCCAGCGGACGGACACCGGGTAAAGCAGCCGTATAATCATATTGCGTGGGCGCATAGTTTAGTTAGCAGTAAGCAGTTATCAGTTGGCAGTAATAAAGCAAACTGCAAACAGGCAACTGCAAACTTCACTCTTCAGCAATGCTTTTTCGGCGAGCACCTGCTCAAAGCACATCCCAACAAAATAGTAGCGATAGCCGAAAGTGAAAAGACTGCTGTAATATGCAGCTTTTTTCAGCCCGACCATATCTGGCTGGCCGCCGGGAGTTTGGAAGGGCTAAGCCTGGAGAAGTGCAAAGTATTAAAAGGCAGGCGGGTGATCTTATTCCCTGATACCAATGGCTATGAAAAATGGATACAAAAAGCCCGTGAACTGAACCTGCGTATCCCGACCGCAACCTTTGCTGTCGACCAGATATTGCAACGAAACGCCACACCCGAAGAACATGCGCAAGGCATTGACCTTGCCGACCTATGGATTGAACAAATTAAACAAATGAAAAAATGGACGGAGAATTAACCAACCTGTGCCACAAATATTACAACCAAACACACTGGCACCGTAAACTGGAAAAGCGATTTCATCGCCTGCTTGCTGATGCTTTGCCCTACACCGGACAAACCAATGTGAACGAGCTGGATGCCATTATCCGCTGTAACCGCGAGATACAAAAAGCCCGCGATGAAGCCGAAGACGGTAAAGCAGCGATGCAGAAAACCGCAGGCACTATACTAAGAGTACTGGAATATTTTGAGATACAACCCAACACCAAACTCACCTGTGAAGTCCCCGGCGAGTTTGAACTTCAGGTATGGGCGGACGAAGCTAATGCAGTATATTGCACTAAAACCAAAGACTTAAACCCGCTTAAGGATGACCCAAGCGTTATCGTAATAAAGCTGGTTACCGACCCATGGGAAATGGACGAGGAGGATTAGTGTTCGGCACTGTTCGGAAGTGTTCGGTCAGGTACCGAACGAACACTTCTTCAGCCCGCGTTAGCGATAGTAGTGGATACCGGCCTCGCGGCTAAGGCCTCGTGCAGTATGAACGGATAGCGCGGGCCGCTTCGAGGGCCTCAGCGCAGGCTGTGGCAACGCCCATGATTAGAGATTAGTTGTAAAGTTTGATAAACTGCCCCCTCACCCTTTCGCCGTCTTCAATATGTCCCTCAACTTCACAAACGATTTATACGGGCCGCTGGCGATGGTCATGTTGACGAGCCAGTTGGGGATGCTGCCGCCCGGGTCGATGGCGAAGGTGTAGTCGACGTTTATTTTGTTGGCGCCATCGGGCATTACGTGCCAGGTGGCCATGGAGTAGGGCACGCGGATGAAATGGGGTTTGGGCGGCAATATGCCTTGTACGCTTTTGGCTTGTATGGTGAGCGGCGCGGTTTGCGTGGCCTGGTTAATGATGAGCTCGGTTACCAGGTCGCGGTCGGCAATGGGCCATGGCAGGTGCGCTTCGGTAAAGTAAATGATGTCGTGGTCGCTTACTTTTTTTATGACGCCGGCTTTCCTGTTGCCGTAGATCCAGTTGGAATAGTTGCTGATATCAAGCAGCGTATTGATGAGCTGCTGCGAGGTGGCGTTGTATTGGGTAAGCAGGCGCAGCTCGATGGTTTTGCTGCCGCTAACGCGGCGCGAATATATTTTTATGCCATCCTCGTCGCGGCGCAGCTCCCAGGCTTGCTGGGCGTTTGCAGTGGTGCTAAGTATAAACAGGGCGGCAAATGCGAATAACAGGCTCTTCATATAATAAGAACGCCTCGGGCTACGGAACGGTTGTGCGCGCATTGAATTTTTATAGGGGTGAGTAATAAAAACGTATTTTTTGTGAAAATGTGTTATTAATATGACATTAAAGTTACCAACGAAAATAAAATTGAATTTGGTTGAAATGTGAGAGGAATGTTGTGCAGAAGCTTTCAATTTCACAAACATTACTGGTTTAAGAGCGCTGCGCTAACTCTTAAACCAGAAGGGCAGAGGGAAGGAATCGCACATCCCGGGCTCTTTTTATTTCTTGCTAATACACAGATATTTTACTTACCGCAACCCACTAAAACCGGGTTGAAACGTATATTTGCCGCATGGAATTTGATGATAACGATAACCTTGACCAACATAACGGCGATTTTGTAGAGATCTACTCGCGCAATGCTGTGTTATGGTTCTCCATACTGGCCGATCCGCTTATCGGCGGTATATTGCTCATCATTAACCTGTGGGTGGCCGGTTATAAAAAAGCCATTGCGCCGGTGGTTATCTTCCTGCTGGCTTTTGAAGGCGTTGAAACCTATGGCGAATACTGGTTCACCAATAATTACAAACTCACCGCCAATGTGCTTTCGCTAAACGACTTGTTGTACCTTGGCATATTCAAGGCGCTGCAAATCCTCGGCGGACTGGCGCTGGCATTCTATTTCTATAAAAAGAGCTTCCCGAAAAGGACTATTACCCGCGCAGTATCCTTTGGCCATTGGCCGTCACCGTGTTTATACTATTTGCGATGCAGAGTTACGGTATGAGCTTCTGACTTGCGGCAGATTTTAACCTTTCAGCCTTAAAGCGTATTTTTACCCGATGCCAATCCGCAACAAACTCTATTTTGCTTCAGACGTACACCTTGGCGCAGGCGGCTATGCCATTACCCGCAACCGCGAAGCAAAACTGGTGCGCTGGCTGGACATGATCAAGACCGATGCCGCCGAAGTTTTCCTGATGGGCGACCTGTTCGATTTCTGGTTCGAGTATGCTACCGTAGTGCCGCGCGGCTACATCCGCCTGCTGGGCAAACTGGCCGAGTTGAGTGATGCCGGGGTAAAGATCTATTTCTTTAAAGGCAACCACGATATGTGGATGTTCAACTACTTTGAAAAGGAGTTGAACGCCTCGGTGATCTCCAACGAACTGGTGATAGAACGCAGCGGCAAGAAATTCTTCCTCCACCACGGCGACGGCTTAGGCCCGGGCGACAATATGTACAAGGTGCTGAAAAACATCTTCCGCAGTAAGCTTTGCCAATGGCTATTTGCAAGGATCCACCCAAACTTAGGTATCGGCATAGCCAATTATTGGTCGGGCAGAAGCCGCTCCATTAACAGCAAGCGCGAAGAAGGCAAGCCGGGCGAGCAGGAATGGCTGGTTACCTATTGCAACGAAGTGCTCAAAACCACGCATTACGATTACATGATCTTCGGTCACCGACATTTACCGCTGGATTTACCTGTTGGGACAAACAGCCGCTACATTAACCTGGGTGAGTGGATAAACCATTGCTCATACGCCGAGTTCGACGGGCAGGATGTGCACCTGAAATATTTTGAGCAAAAAGATTAGCCCACCTGTTATGAAGGGCTATAGTATATTTCGATCCTGATATTATCAGGGTCATCCATCCAGATATATTCTGTACCACCCTGCTTGCCCGTTTTTATCCCGCTGTGGCGGATGGATGCCTGTGTAAGCAAGCCTTCAAAATGTTTAAGCTCATCAAGTGAGTGAACGCCAAAGGCAATATGGTTAAGTCCGCCTTTGTCTTTATCTTTTACCTCATATTCGCCTTTAGGCAACACAAAGAAAACCTTGGTTTCCCCAATAGTATAGATCAGCATACCTTCATTCTGTATGGCAGGCTGACCTAAAAAGCCGGTATAATACTTTTCGGTTTCGGCTATATTTTTTACGATCAGGACAATGTGGTGGATGAATGTTATTTTCATGCTGCAATTTAATGATAAACACTTACCTTTTAACTCCGGTATTGATGTTAACATGCGGAATATCAATTTACAATGCAATGAATTAAAAACTACCCGGAATTTCGTACTTTTGTACACTTTTTGGATGGCCTGTGAAGGGCTTTCCGGATACTTCCGATAAGATTATGTTAGATAAATTAGAAGCGATATATCAACGCTGGAAAGACGTTGAAAACGAGTTGAGCAGCCCTGACGCCATGGCTGATATGAAACGCTTTGCCCAATTGAACAAAGAATATAAGGATTTGGCCAAGATTGTTGAGGAGTATAAGATCTACCGCAACATCCTGAGCAATATCGACAGCAACAAGGAAATTTTAGCTACCGAAAAGGACGAAGAATTCCGTGAAATGGCTAAAATGGAACTGGATGAATTGCTGGAGCAGCGCGATGTAAAGGAAGAAGAGATCCGCGTAATGCTGATCCCGAAAGACCCTGAAGATACCAAGAATGCCATAATAGAGATCCGTGGCGGCACAGGCGGCGACGAAGCTGCATTATTTGCCGGCGACCTTTACCGGATGTACATGCGCTTCTGTGAAAAACGCGGCTGGCGTACCGAATTGGTCGATTATACCGAAGGTACATCAGGCGGTTACAAGGAAATTGTGTTTAACGTATTGGCCGAAGATGCTTACGGCACCCTGAAATATGAATCGGGCGTGCACCGTGTACAGCGTGTGCCGGATACTGAAACCCAGGGTCGTGTACATACATCGGCAGCTACCGTGGTAGTATTGCCTGAGGTAGATGAGTTTGATATAGATCTGCAGGTAAGCGATATCCGCAAGGACTTATTCTGTGCTTCAGGACCAGGCGGGCAATCGGTAAATACCACCTACTCGGCCGTTAGGCTTACCCACATCCCAACAGGCATAGTAGCACAATGCCAGGATCAGAAATCGCAGCTAAAGAACTACGATAAGGCCCTTCAGGTACTACGCTCAAGGGTTTACGAAATGGAGCTGCAAAAGCATTTGGAAGAAACCTCCAAAAAGCGCAAAACCATGGTATCAACCGGCGACCGCTCAGCAAAAGTACGTACCTACAACTATCCGCAGGGACGTTTAACCGAGCACCGCATCGGCCTCACCATCTACAACCTCCCGGGCGTAATGAACGGCGATATCCTCGAGATAATGGAAGCCCTGCAATTCGCCGAGAATGCTGAGAAGCTAAAAGAAGGCACTGTAGCTTAAGTAGGGTTAAAGGTTAAAGATAAAAGGTTTTGAAATATACCTTCACATACATTTATAAGACATGCTATTAACTTACGAAGTCTTTGAGACTTCGTAAGTTTGCTATAAAAGCACTCATAATACCCGTTGTCTGTGTCCCCACAGACAACACAGTAAGCTGTCTGTGAGGACACAGACAGCGGGGCGTAATATATTTCTGTCCGGTACATGTTCGCAAGTGTCCGCACTGATAGCGGACGGACGGAATACTAAATCCTGCCACTTTCACCTTTCACCTTTTACCTCCCATCCTCCTCCAATTGTAAATTTTCCTAATTATTTCATCAACTTGTTGGTTTTCATCTCAATTTCATAAAGCCCGGCTACTTTCGAATATCACATTGGCAACAAATGTGCCCGTATGATAAGCAGTTTATAGAAAATTTAATTCGGAATACTATGCTGGCTGTTAAAAATTTAAAAAGCGATTCGAACATCTTCGGACATGATGCGTGGCTGATGGGTACCCAGTTTGAGATAAGTGTTGTTGCCGATGATGCCGTGCGTGCCGGGGAACAGATCAACGCCGCCATAGCCGAAATAAACAGGGTAGAGCGCCTGTTAAGCGGCCTTACCGACAACAGCCAGGTAAACGAAATAAACCGCAATGCAGGCATTAAACCGGTAAAGGTTGATGCCGAGATCTTCAGACTCATCGACCGTGCTTTGCAGATATCTGAACTGATGCATGGCACTTTCGACATCACTTACGTTGCCGATAAAAGCACCGAAAGCCGCTCGACCCATAACAACTATAAAAACGTTATCCTCGATGAGGTAAACGTTACGGTTTTCCTGAAGGACAAAAATATGCGTATCAGTCTTGCTTCGTTAAGCAAAGGCTACGCTACCGACAGGGCGAAATATGCATTGCAGCTGGCAGGCGTTAGCAGCGGCGTTATCAATGCGGATGGCAGCTTGCTTACCTGGGGTTTGCAGCCCAACCATGAGCCGTGGACCATCGCCACTGCCGATCCGCTACAGCAAAATCATCCATATGCAAATGCCGATATCAGCAACATGAGTATTTCAACCGCTGTTGATGCTGATAAACAACTGGCCGTAAATAAAAAGCAATCTATTAACACTAAAAACGGTTTCCCGGTTAGTGGTATCATGAGCGCCAGCGTTATCAGCCCTACTGCCGAGCTCTCGGGCGCTTTAACGGCGCCGGTTATAGCAATGGGGGTTAACGCCAGCCTGTACCTGGTAAACAAACTGAACCAGATTGCATGCGTTATTATTGACGACCATAACCGTGTTTATGCTTCAAAAGGCATAAAATAACCCGGGTTTTGCAGCCTGTCCCTTATTCACCAAAAGTTTTCCTGCGGAGTACCATGCGTACGTTATTTTTAACGTGCTTTTGCATGCCTGCTAATATTTGTTATAAATACTTAGTAATCGGCATGCTTATATTATTTTTGAGCAATGTTATATTTAACATATTTTAAGTCTTCTCCTCTTCTCAATGATTAAGCGGATTGCGTATATTGTCATTTTATTGGCTTTTATGCCCGTTTTGTCATTTGCACTGGCGAAAGAAAAACGAAGCATCTTCAGCAGGTACAAGCTCAATCCAACCGAATTATATACCATCCTGCCCGATACTTCCAAAAAACACCAGGGCGATGACAAGAAGAAAATAAAAGAGATTTCCAAAGCAAAGCGGCAGCCAAAACCCGAAAAGGTGGAGGAAACGCCTGTTGATGCTTCGGGGCAAAAACCGAAACCTAAGCGGCAGCGCAGGCCTGAAGGGCTTGAGCGACCGCCGGAAATACCAAGAAGGAACGGAGGAGGCTAATTGTTAACGCACAATTGTAAATTGATGAAATATTTTTGCCTGCTGATAGCTTTATTTACCTGCAACGCACTTTATGCTGCGCCGGCGAAGCTATGCCCCCCTTCGAGTGAATTCACATTGACGGCCAAACCCGATACAACCGATACCATTGTGAAAAAGGCATCGATATCAGCGGGCGTTTCCTATGGCAGCGATGTGCAGTTCTTTGGCCGTACCGGGCCAATAAAGTATCCTTATGTTTCTTCGGATGTGATCTACAATACCAAAAACGGATTTTTACTGTATACCTATGGTTTGAAGATCTTGGGCTATAATCCTTTGTTTGATGAGATAGACTTTGGCGGCGGTTACCTGTTTCATTACTCTAAGCGCTTTACCGGTACCATCAGCTATACGCACTTTTTCTTTAACCGTGATGCCGCGCAGGTGATCAAGTCGGCATCGTCAAACGATATCAATTGGAAAAATACGTTCGACCTTAAATTTCTAAAGTTCAATGCCATTGGCGATTATCTTTTTGGCGATGAGAACGACATTTTTGTAACCGTAAACGCCACCAAGCATTTCGAAAGCAAATTCAGCGTTTTTAATGATAAAGATTACCTCACGCTCGACCCTACCGTAAGCGCTATTATGGGCACGCAAAACTTTGTACAGCGTTACGCGACAGATCATGCTTATCGATTGGATATTGACGACATTTACGTCGATAACCCTACCGAGCCGAAGTTTTCGCAGGACAATAGCCAGTTCAATATGCTCAATTACAGCATCAAGATACCGATAGCCTATAACCGGCCGCATTATACGCTTGAGTTTGCGTACAAATATTCAATACCGGTAAATGTGGAGGGATTGCTGAAAAACCACCACGAATCTTTTTATTCCCTGACGTTTTTTTACGTGTTTTATTAGCTAGCCCATGAATGTTTTAATTATAGAGGATGAAAAGGCGCTTGCCCGTGAGCTGGAAATTTTCCTTACCAACTATAACTACATCTGTGATATATGTTTCGACGGTACCTCGGCATCCGAAAAGGTGGCGGTAAACCTGTACGATTTCATCCTGATTGACCTCGGTCTGCCGGATTATGACGGCCTCGACCTGCTTAAAGAAGCCAAAAAGAATAACCCCGATTCCGCTTATATCATCCTCACCGCGCGCGCCGAAATAAACGACCGTATCACAGGTCTCGACATGGGCGCCGACGATTACCTCGCCAAACCGTTTTCATTGCTCGAGCTGCAAAGTCGTATGCAGGCCATCACCAGGCGCAAGTACGGGCTAAAGAACAACGTGATACAATTAGGCGATTTTTTGGTGAACCTGACCGAACGCACCATATCATTCGGCAGCGAACCCATACCGGGCATTACCAAAAAAGAGTTCGACCTGGTGGCCTACCTCATCCTGCACAAAAACCGTACGGTAACCCGTAACCAGCTAAGCGAACATATTTGGGGAAGCGTGGTGAACGACGATTATGACTCGAACTACATCGACGCCCACATCAAAAATATCCGCAAAAAACTAAACGCTTACGCCACAACCGATTGGCTGGAAACCGTGCGCGGCTTAGGTTATAAAGTTAAAATTAACGCTTAGCGCATTGAAGCTCAAAACAAAACTCACGCTGTTCAATACCATATCAAAACTGGTAATTGTAACCCTGTTTGTTTTGTTGCTGCCGGTACTCATCCGCAACATTAACCAGAATTTTACCGATAATAAACTGCAAAAGCAGAAGACTAAATTGCTGAAAATCATCCGGACATACGGGGTAAAGGATTATGCGTATGCAGCTTACTCGCCCTTGAAAGAGGAGTATTATAACCTTGAGGAAGATACGATCACCGATCATCTAAATACGATCAAAACCGAGCCGCGCAGGATAGAGGGCGATACCATCCAGTACCGTATATTGAGCTATAATTTTTTGGTGGCGAAGAAGAATTATTTGCTCGAGATCGGTATCAGCCAGGATACGGTAAATGAACGATCTGCCCCGTTGCAAAGTGTGGCGTTTGTGATTTTGGTGGGAATGATCATCCTGACCATAGCTGCAGACCAGTTATATTCCGACTATGTGCTCCGGCCGTTGGGGCGTATCATTAAAACCAAGCTTATCGGGCAAAAGTTCCCTAATTTTGGCAGCTATAAACAGGTGGAAACCTCTACGGAAGATTTTCAATATCTTGATATCAGCATCCATAAAATGATCCGCACCATCGAAAGTACGTTTCAAAAGGAGCGTGAGTTTATCTCCAATGCCTCGCACGAGCTGATGACCCCGATCTCCATCCTGCAATCGAAGATCGAGAATATGTTTGAGTCTGAAGAAATCTCAGACGAGGTAAAACTTCGCTTGCTCGAATTGCAAAAAATACTGTACCGCCTTAAAAGCATTACCAAAACATTGTTGTTGATCTCGCAGATCGAGAACGACCAGTTCCTGCGGGAAGACAGTATCACCCTTTGTGCACTGTTACACGAGATAAATGAAGAAATATCCATCCGCCTGCAGGACAAGAACATCACCCTCAATATTTCAATTGCAGAAGACTGGACGCTGGTAAAGATCAACAAATTCCTGTTATACAACCTGTTCTTCAACCTCATCAACAACGCCATAAAATACAACAAAGAAGGCGGCGAAATAAACATCGAAGCACTTCGCGAAAACAATACTTACTCCGTAAAAATAACTGATACCGGCATAGGCATTAGTCCCGAAGACCTGCCCTACATCTTCAACCGCTTCAAAAAACTGCGCCAGTCATTACAGCAAGAAAGCTTCGGCCTGGGTTTGCCCATCGTACATTCCATTGCTGATTTCCATCACATCAAGATCGATGTAAAATCGGAAAAAGGAGTGGGGAGTGTGTTTAAACTGGTGTTTCCGAAGGAGTTGATCGGGTAGGTATTTCGATTAGCATATACTACTACGTCATTGCTGTAAAGGTCAGATAATTCGGTAACAGAATTATCTGACCTTTACAGCAATGACGGTGCTGGTTCTCACGCCCCCTTCTTCACATTCAAACTCGCCATTAACTGATCATACAGGTCTGTATTATCCGTTTTATGCGGCTTGAGTTTCTTGATAGTAGGATGTTTCCCCTTCGCTTTATCATGAATGATCTTGAGCAGTTCATCATTATAATCATCCTTAAACTTAGAGATATCGAATTTGGCGGCGTATTGATTGATGAGCGCCATCCCCATATCCAGTTCTTTTTTGTTAAGCTCCACATTGCCCGGCACATTCAGGTCATCAGTACTGCGGATCTGCTGTGCATACCGTATACGCGTTACCGTAAGCACATTGCCCACCGGGTGAACGATACACAAATTCTGCGTGCTGCGCAGCACAAAGCGAGCTAACCCAGCCTTTTTAGACTTGATAAGCGCCTGCGTCAAAAGCGCATAAGCTTTGTTATTTTTCGTATCCGGCTCGGTGTAATAGGAGGTTTCATAATACATCGGGTCAACATCGTCCATATCCACAAAGCTTTCAATTTCTATCACCTTGCTCTTTTCTGGCGCGGCAAGCTCATAGTCTTTCTCTTCAAGGATCACATAATCATCATCCAGCTTGTAGCCCTTTACAATTTTATCAAACGGAACTTCCTTGTGCGTATGCTCGTTCACCCGCTGGTAACGGATACGCGCATGATCGCGGCTATCCAGCATATCCAGGTCAAGCGAGCTGCTTTGCACCGCCGAGAACAATTTGATGGGAATGCTAACCAACCCAAACCCGATAGAACCTTTCCAGATCGATCTCATAGTCAATGTGTTTATGGATAAGTATTAACGCTGTAAATGGGAAAGGGTTTGAGTTGGTGATCAGGTATTGGAGATTAGGTGAAGAGTACATTTCACCAGACATTGACTTACGAAGTTTTTAAAACTTCGTAAGTCTGATTATCGAAAAAATCACTTCATCCCCGTTGCCTGTGTCCCCACAGGCAACAAACAAAGGTAAAATATTTAGGGCGTTCCCCTGTGGGTCGGGCTATCCGTTGCAAGTCCTCGCTGCGCTCCGGGCTTTCCACTACTATCCCTCCTATGTTTGTAAAAGCATAATATTGCATAGATTTTATGAGTGAAAAGGATGAGAGCGCAGCAATCCCAAACAGCTACAGGCATGTTGAGCGTTAGATAAAGCCTCATCCTTTTACTTTTTTGAGTTGGAACAGAATGTAAGGAATACGGCTAAGCAGTATATCCAGGATAACCAGACAGGAGGAACGACGAAGAAAGGTTTTCACTTATAAAAGCTCAAACACTTTTATCAATGACAAACAGGTTATTAAAACAGGTAGTGGGTATCGATGTAGCCCAAAAAGAGTTAGTGGTATCCTTAGGCAAAATGGATGATATGGCAGCAATGACTGTATATGCAAATAAGACTTTTGCCAATACTAAAGGTGGTTTTATGGCGCTTATAAGCTGGATAAGCAAGCATACTGACCAAGCTTATCCGTTGCGGTTTGTCATGGAGGCCACTGGTGTTTATCATGAATCACTGGCTTATTATCTTTTCGATAAAAGCTATTCGGTCAGTATCGTTATGCCCAATAAGATATCTAACTTTTTCAGGACACTGGAAATCAAAACGGTAACGGACAAATCCATGTCGGCGGCCATAGCCATGTTCGGGATGGAAAAGCAACTGGATAACTGGGTGCCGCCAAAACGGGTATATAGAAGCCTGCGGCAACTGACCCGTGAGCGCTCACAGCTCGTTACGGAGAGAACCATCATCAAGAATCAGTTACATGCTGAACTATCGGAAGCTTTTCCGGGAGATGATACCATCCGCAGAATGCAGGACAGGATAAAGATGGTCGATGGCCAGCTCAAAGAGGTATTGACAGAGATCAGGGGAGCCATAAATAATGATAAGGGGGTCAAAGCAGCGCTTGATATGATCACCACTATCCCCGGTATCGGATTGCTGACAGCAGCAGTGATCCTGGCAGAGACCAACGGGTTTGAACTGATCCGGAGCAAAAAGCAACTGACCAGCTATGCCGGGTTGGATGTCAGGGAAAAAGAATCAGGCACTTCGGTCAAAGGCAAACCCAAAATATCAAAACGGGGGAATAAACATCTGCGGAAGGCTATGCACCTGCCTGCATTGTCCGCCATAAGACATTCTGAAAGGTATAAGGCCGTATTCGTTAGGGTGGTATCCCGGAACGGCATAAAAATGAAAGGTGCAGTAGCTGTGCAAAGAAAACTATTGGAAATGGCCTACACGATTTACAAAACCAATAAGCCTTATCAAAAAGGCTATTTACAGGAAATGGTCGAAAATAGTTAGAGCAGTCACCTCATAGAAGGACTGCCCTAAACAGGCTGACATAAAGCCGCCTTAAGTCTCAAAAATAAAAAAATCAATTCAATACTTGCATATTAACACAGAATCTAACGCGGGTAGTCGCAAAGTAATTCTACTACCCACCAATCACTCCCCACCTACTTCACATATTCCTTCGCCAATCCGTCGTACACATTCATAAACTGGTTAGCTTTCCCGTCCCTGTCGAAAATACCTTCCCAGCTGTTTATCGGTTCCCAAATGAATGAGCCAACACCCTTTTTGCCCGGCGCGGTAAACGCAATATCGTTCACCTCCTTTTTCAGTTGCGAGTATTCCGCTACCATCACTTGTTGTTTATAGCGGGTTGAGAGATCAGCCATATTATTTTTAAGATCCTCAGGCGTGCCGTGCCATTTTGGATAATAGGAGAGGCCTATCACATCAAAAGGAACCTTACGCGCAAGCATATTATCCACAAAGAAGCGTGCCTCGGCATTCTGACCGCCAAGCGCTATGTGCAGCATAATAATGGTCGACGGACTTACCTCACGTACTCCTTTTACCCCCGAATAGATCAGCTGCGCCAGGCTGTCGAGGTTACCGATCTCGCCATCGGGCCAGTCCATGCCGTGGTTTATTTCGTTGCCCACTTGTACCATATCGGGCGTGGTGCCCTGGTCTTTCAGCGAGGTCATTACCTTGACCGTCCAGTCGTAAAGCGATTTGTTAAGCGAAGGAAAATCTTCGCCAACCCATGCCAGCGGTTTATTCTGCTGCTGCGGATCGGCCCAGTAATCGCTGTAATGGAAATCAAGCAGGAATTTCATGCCTGCTGCCTTTATGCGTTTGGCCATAGCCATGGTATGCGCCAGGTCGCAAAAGCCTAATTTGGGTGAATAGCCTTTCGGGTTCGCCGGCTCATTAAATATCCGCAGGCGGATATAATTAAACCCATGCGCCTTCATGATCGCGATGGCATCGCCCTGAACACCATTATCCGAAAATTTCATCCCGTGCGCTTCCAATTCAGGCAGGTGGGAAATATCGGCGCCTAAAACTTTGTCTTTTACCTTATGTGGCGTGTAATTGGCAGTGGTAACCGGGTGAGGCGTGCCGGGCTGTACGGTATGGATCTCGGTCGACCCTTTCCATAAAGTATCTGCTGTTACATCCAGTTTGATGATGCCTCGAGTAGGGCCTGCCTGCAATACTACCCAGCAGCCTCCGGTAACAGGCACCTGCAAAGCCGTATCCGGGCCGCTTTTTCCCGTTACGCCATGGATGTTGATGATCTTCGCATCGCCATTTATATGAAAAGTGATCACCTTTTTGGCATCGGCCACTTCTTTACCATCCCTGTCGATGATCTTTACGCTGATGAGCGCGGTATCTTTGCCATCACCCAGCATGGTAGTTTTGTAAGGGGTTAGCTGTATCTCGGCAGGTTGCCCGGCCGGCGGCGGTTTGCGGAACCTGCGGCCCTGACCATTAACAGTTAATGTTACCAGGCAAGCCATTATTGCACACGCTAATAAACGCGCAGCATTAGGCAAATAAGCATTGATGTTTATTGATTTCTTCATAGCGTTACAATTGGATAAGTAAAGCTATAAATAAAAGTGTATAATTGACAATTAATTTAATGATTGTAAGACGGATTTTACAATTGGGGCGATAATAATTAACCCACCATATTATAAGTATTAGAATATCATTAAAATATTCAGTATCACAACTTTTAGTGATAAAAAAATCGTAGTATTGTTTATATATCACACGGTACATGCCCCCTCATGATCCAACTCCTCCAATCCAGTTAGCCATTGCCAACCCGGTAGTTGATAAGCCAAAAACATTCGACAAAGTAAGCTATGCTTTTGTGGATATGATCAGGTTCCTGGCAACCATCGGCATTGTATACATTCACAGCTATGTACCGATGAAGGGAATGGAGACAAACGAATTCCTCCATCATGTCAACCACGCCGAATACTACCTTTATGTAAAGCAGCTGTTCAAATTCTCAACCATCTGCTACTTCCTGATAGCCGGATTTTTACTGGCCGATAAAAGTATCGAAAGCTCGCCTTTTGCCTATTACCTTCGCCGGCTCAAGGTCATTGCCATTCCTTATGTGCTGGCGCTGGCAATATTTATAGCTGGCCTGGCACTGCAAAAGTATTTTACATCCGGGCAGCACATTACTTTAGCATATATAATCGAGATATTTAAATACGTAATGCTGTATTCGCCATTTTGGTATATCCCTAATTATTTGCTGTGCCTGCTGGTCATCGTTTGCTTTTCCAAATATTCATCGTCCGTTTACTTTGGCGGGATCTTGTTCCTCCTCACGCTATGGAACACCTGGTACAATGTTTACGCAGGCAATACCCATACGCACACCACCGCCCTCACCGGGTTTATATTTTACATGTGGCTGGGCATGTATTTTAAAAAGAAGAACCTTATTGCCGGTATGCAAAGCGCAGGTCCGCTGGTCACCGGTGGGGTATTGCTTTTTTGCTATATCCTCAGCTGTTTCGAAAGCCGGTATATGTTCTATCACACCCATATCACCGAAACGCTTAACACCCTGCGCGTAACCAACCAGTTGTATTCGGTGGCATTTTTCGCGCTCATTGTAAGCTGCTGCCAAAAACCGCCAAATTTTGGCATCTTGAACCCGCGTAAAGAAACTTACGGCATTTATCTTTATCACAGTCTTTTTACTTTTATCATTGTAGGTGTCCTGGAGCAATGGTTAACCAACAGCTTTGGCATCAGCTTTTTCTCCTACAATGTGTACAATATCCTGCTGCTCAATTTCGCCAGCTTTGTTATCAGTTATATCGCCACAACGGTGCTTGTGAAGCTTTTGATGCGATATAACCTCGCCTGGCTGCCGCAGATGTGATATTTTTTGCGGATAATAATTATGTTTAGGCCGTAATTATCCGCGCTTGAAAAAGATCCGTATCATTCAGCTCGTTGCTGTTGTTTTCTTTACCGTTTCCGGTGGGCCTTACGGGCTCGAGCCGTTGCTGGGTTTTGCCGGGCAGCATGGTGCATTACTATTGCTGCTACTTACGCCGCTGTGCTGGGATATCCCCGCCATATTCACCGTATTGGAGCTAAATAGCATGATGCCCGTTACCGGCGGTTATTACAAGTGGGTAAAATATGCACTCGGCACCCGCTGGGGATTTTACGAGGGCTGGTGGACGTGGCTCTATACCTTTGTCGACCTTGCCATTTATCCCGTTCTTTTCGTTACCTACCTCGGTTATTTTGTGCCCGATATCAATGCTTACCAGAGATATTTCATATGTCTCGCGTTCATCTGGTCGTCGGCCGGGCTGAATATTTTGGGGATAGTACCCGTGGGCAAGGTGTCGCTTATCCTTGGCGCCATCGTGCTCACGCCGTTCGTTATTTTAGTGGGACTTGCTTTTTACCATCACACCGGCGGCTTGACATTGCCTTCACCATCATTAAAAGGCATCACACTGCCATCGCTGGGCATGGCGCTTTATACCGTAATGTGGAACTGCCTCGGGTGGGACAACACCACTACCTACGCTGAGGAGGTAGAAAATCCTATCCGCTCGTACCTCGTATCCACACTGAGCGCATTCGCGCTGGTTATCGTTGTTTATTTCCTGGTGATATGGGTATCACAATTATCAGGCATCAACGCAGCGAAGCTATCAAATGAGGGTTTCCCGGTGCTGGGTGAAGTGATCAGCGGGCGATGGCTGGGCGCTTTGATAGCCATAGGCGGCATGGCCAGCGCGATAGGTATCTACGCTTCGGTACTGCTTTCGGTATCGCGCGTGCCGATGGTTATGGCCGAAGATGAATTACTGCCAGCTAAACTCAACAAAAGGCATAAGCGTTTTAAAACGCCATATATATCCATCATCGTTTGCTCGGTAGTGGTAAGCGGCATGGTGCTATGGGGATTTACTGACCTGCTCATCATCGATGTAACCATTTACGGTGCTGGCCTCGCGTTGGAATACATTGCGCTCATCCGGTTACGCATAAAAGAACCGGAAACGCACCGTCCGTTTAAGATCCCTTTAGGTATCCCAGGATTGTGTATTGGCTTGATATTTCCTGTAACGGTTTATGTAATAGCGCTTGCAGGCGCATTTTCATCTGCCAAAGGTGCTGTAGCAGCAGCACTGTTTGCTATAGGGCTATTATTGAGCGCCGGTAGGTTGTGGCGCATTATCGGCTGGTATAAGCGGATACGCACTAAACCATCATAATATTAAGATACTACCGGGCTAAACAGCTTCCAACTTGTTTTTCGAAGACCTTGATGACAGTACATAGGTTTTCTCGCCGCAGTACGAGCATTTGTACCGCTTATATGGTAGCCAGAATAAAATGTATTTCACAAAAAAGCTTCGCTTAACACGGGAACTCAAAGTGCCGTTCTGGCATCTCGGGCATACTTTTGTTGATTTTGTTGACATACGTTAATAGGGGAAACGGGACAATACAACGGATATCTGCTAGCAGATTTTTCAGCCCTAAATATACGTTTTATATCGCTTGTTCTTAATATTACCAATAATATCTATCTTTTTAAATTTCCAGGTGTAGCATTTTGCCCGTCATCGTATCTAACAGCCATCTTATGATCAATAAATCGCCCTTTACGGTAAGCCAATGAGTTTCGACGATATTTATAAGACTTACTGGAACAAGGTTTTCCGTATCTGTATGGGTTATGTGAACGACCACGACTGGGCGAAGGACATAGCACAGGAGACCTTTGTTACCATATGGCAGCAGCTGCCCAAATTCAGGCATGAAGCAGCCATCGGTACCTGGATCTTCCGCATTGCGTCGAACCATTGCCTGCGGCAGATAGAGCGCCAGAACCGCATGCCTCGTTCGGAGATGCCGGAGCAAATGGCCGAGCATAACGAGCCCAGCAAGGAACCGCAGGTGCAGTTCCTGTACAAATGTATAGCTGAGCTGCCTGAAACCGACCGTATCATTATCTCGCTGGAGTTGGAGGATGTAAAACAGGCAGAGATAGCAAAGATCGTAGGCTTGTCCGAAACCAACATCCGCGTAAAAGTATTCCGCATAAAAGAAAAACTGGCCAAAAAATTTGAAGGATATGAAGACTGAAATGGACCTGAAAACACTATGGCATAAGCAGGAGGCAACGGAAATGCCTGATATGAAACAGCTATTTAAAAAAGCCGATGATATTAAGCGCAAAACGCTTATTAAACTAATACTGCAGAATTTTTTGTTGTTAGCCGTATCCGCATTTATTATTTACATCGGTTCTACGATCCCGCATGAACTGCCTACCACCAAAATTGGCATAGCTATTATGGTGATGGGCATGCTGATGTATTTAGTTGTTCATAACCGTATGATGCCGGTGCTTTTTAAAACAAACTTCGCTATCAGCACACATGAGTACCTGGAGCAGCTCATTACCATAAAGCGCAAGCAGGATTTCCTGAACCGGGTAATGATCAATATCTACTTCGCGCTGCTTTGCATAGGGATGGGGCTTTACCTAATGCAATTTATACACGGCCTGTGGAATGGCGTATTGACCTACTCCGTAGTTTTTGGGTGGATATTGTTTGCCGGCTTTTACCTGAGACCGCGCGGCGTTAAACGCAAACAAAAACCGCTTATCGATACGATAGCTAAACTGGAGGAATTGAACAGACAGTTGGAGGAAGAAGGGGAAAGGTAAAAGGCCAATAGATATTGACCAGATATTGACTTACGAAGTTTTAAAAACTTCGTAAGTCTGGATATGCGAGCGAGTTATATTCAGATAAGCTTTGGGTCAAACCAAACTTACGAAGTTTTTAAAACTTCGTAAGTTAATGCGTGGTTGCAAATAGTCTGCCAACTGCTAACTCAAAACTGCAAACTAACTAAGTTAATGCGTGGTGGCAATTACGGCTGTCACTGCTATCGCTACTGCCACTTTTTTAAAGCGTCTCCTGTAGCCATTTAAAAAACTCATGCTGCCAGATCAGCGCATTTTGCGCATGCAGCACCCAATGGTTCTCATCTTGCATTACTATCATGCGGCTCTTTATACCACGCAATTGTGCTGCCTGGAAAGCTTGCATGCCTTGCTCCAATGGAACACGGTAATCCTTCTCACCATGGAAGATCAGCATTGGCGTATCCCAGTTTGCTACGAAATTGCTTGGCGAAAATTCTTTGTATGATTTCTGCGCTGCGGCATTGTCTTTATCCCAGTAAGGGCCGCCATAATCCCAGTTCGGGAACCACATTTCTTCGGTAGTGCCATACATGCTGCGGAAATCGAAGATCCCATCATGCGCAATAAAGGTTTTGAAACGTTTTTTATGTATCCCCGCCAGCATGTAAACCGAATAACCGCCATAGCTTGCGCCAACACAACCCAAACGGGTTTTATCCACAAAAGGCTCTTTTGCAATATTATCGGTCGCGTTCAAATAATCCTGCATCGCAAGGCCGCCGTGGTCTTTACTGATCGCCTCATTCCACGCAGTACCATAGCCCGGCATACCACGGCGGTTTGGCGCTACGATAATATACCCGTTCGATGCCATCAGCTGCATGTTCCACCTGAAGGAATAGAACTGTGTTAAAGCGCTTTGCGGGCCGCCCTGGCAATACAACAATGCAGGATATTTCTTTGCAGGATCAAAATTCGGCGGGTAGATCACCCAAACCAGCATTTGCTTATCATCAACCGTTTTTACAAAGCGGCGCTCCGTTTTGCACATAGCTATGTTGCTGTACAGGGCATCATTCACATGCGTAAGCTGTGCCATTTGTCCGTTGCTGATGTTCACGGTATAAAGCTCATTAGCATGGTTAAAATCAGAGCGGGATACCACAACCATGTTACCTTTCTGGCCCACAATGCCATCCACATCAAAATCGCCGCTGGTAACTTGTTTTATTACCGGCTGCACACTGCTGCCCAGCGGATTATTGACGCTGAATAATTGCAGCGTACCGTTTATAGGCGCAGTAAAGAAGATACTTTTACCATCCTCAGCCCATTTGTAGCCTTCTACATGGATCTGGTCATTCTGAGCGGTTAAGTTTATTTTGGTAGTACCATTGGTTACGATCAGGTCCTGTTTATCACTTTCATAGCCGTCGCGTTTCATTTGCAGCCAGGCCATCTGGTTCTTTTTGTTGAAGGAAGGCTGCAGGTCGTAGCCCGGGTTGTCGGCAGTTAGGTTGGTGGTTTCGCCTGTGGCTACATCATAAGCATAAATATCAGTATTGGTGCTGATGGCATACTCGGTACCGAATTTCTTTTTGCAGGCATAAACCACCTTTTTGCTGTCGGCGCTCCAAACAAAGTCCTCATCGCCGCCATCTGGTTTCAGCGGACAGTCATAGGGTTCATTCGGCATAATATCCTTTGCCTTGCCGGGTTTGCCGTCCACTAACGGCGCTACCATCACATGGCCAAATTTGCCATCTTCCCAGGTATCCCAATGGCGGTAATTAAGACTGTTATAGATAAGCACATTGCTCTTTTTCAGGTCAGGATAATAATCAGAACCTGCAACCTTCACCACCTTTACATCCACACTGCTGATCTTATATTTGCCATCTGGTGAGATGCGGTCGCTGGTGAGCCAGGCGTTTTCATCCATCACAATATCAGGTACGCCACCAACAAGCGGTATAGCGTAAGTTTTGCTATTTACCTTGTTGGCCGCCACATCAGGCGTACCCACGGTGTAAATAACGTATTTGCCGTCTTTAGAAATGCCCTTGCCGCTTACACGACCAAGCTTCCATAATAATTCAGGGGTTAACACATTTTGCGCATTCGCTGCCATAGCCGAAAGTAACACAAATAGTAAAAGAATTGATCGGTTCTTCATTTTGTAATGATGATGGATGTTAAAACAGTTAAAGATAAAAAATAAATAGAGTTTGGAAAGGTAGTCGAAGACTACAGTTTCAAAACGCAAAAGGCCCCCAAACCGGGAGCCTTTGCTATATAAGAATAAATTAGAGGCGTGCTATCAGACTATTCCTCATGCGCATGCTCCTCACGGAACAACTTGGCACTGAAATAATCATTGTTCATGCGGCTGATGTTGGTGAGCTGGATCTCTTTTGGGCATTCGGCTTCGCAAGCGCCGGTATTGGTGCAATTACCGAAACCTTCTTCGTCCATCTGCGCTACCATTTTTTGTACGCGGCTCCAGCGTTCGGTCTGACCTTGCGGCAGCATCGCGAACTGTGATACCTTTGCCGAAACGAACAGCATAGCCGAAGCATTTTTACAAGCAGCCACACAAGCGCCGCAACCAATGCAGGTAGCAGAGTTGAAGGCTTCGTCGGCAATTACTTTTGGTATCAGTATTTCGTTGGCATCAGGTACGCCGCCGGTGTTTACAGAAACATAACCGCCGGCCTGTTGAATACGGTCGAAGGCAGAGCGGTCAACCGCCAAATCCTTTATTACCGGGAATGGTGCTGCGCGCCATGGTTCAATGGTTATGGTTTCACCATCCTTAAAGCTGCGCATGTGTAGCTGGCAGGTAGTGATAGCCCTTTTTGGCCCATGCGGGTGACCGTTGATATACAGCGAGCACATCCCGCAAATACCTTCGCGACAATCGTGGTCGAAATGGATCGGTTCCTCGCTTTTCAGGATCAGGCTTTCGTTCACCACATCCAGCATTTCCAGGAACGACATATCCGGTGAAATACCTTCAGCCTTATAGGTTACAAATTTACCCGGCGTTTGCGCGTTTTTCTGGCGCCATACTTTTAGGGTGAGGTTCATATTTCCCATATCTCTATTTTTTAGGTTTGAAGGTTAATTCAAACCAGGTGTCAATCTTATTAATTCGTTATATCGCTGTGATCCTGGAGTTTTTTAAGTGGCTGTTTCTCGCCCTTCTCTCCAAAGCCTTCGCAATATGTATTCGTATCCTCAATATAAAAACCCTTTTCAAGGTCGATATCATTTTTTCTTTTGTTCTTCCCCCATGAAAATAGCCTTTCAAAGAATGGAAGCATTTTACTGTCTGCTATCTGCTCATAAAAATATACTTCATGTTCCTTTTCCTTTAGGCTCATTTCGTATAAAATGGCATCATGCTCGGTTATTCCCTGCGCATTAAAAAGCCGCTTCATGCGTACGTATTCGCATACATTTCCGCTTTCCAGGTTCCCGGCAAAATAAAATGGCATAAACCAGCCAATAAGGTAACAGCTTACGCTGATGGTTTTCCCGATAAAATAATTCTTCACCTCGTACCATTTTGAAACAGGTACCTGGTGTATATTCATCAGTTTTAGCACCTCTTCCCGATGGTTCCACTCATCAATCTCAATTTGCCTGATAGATTCTTTTTCCGTTTTATCCCTTACTGATCCTGCGTGTCCCTGGTAAGCAAATGCAGCGGCCTTTTCGGCCGAATACGCCTGCTTCAACAGCTTTATCAACGCAGCATCATTAAGCATTTCCTTAAGCGTAATTTCTTTGTGTTAGGTGAACATATTCGAATTCCAAGGCCTCTTTATGTAGCTCCTCCGGCTGGTTATCACCCTTATACTCCCAGGCAGCAACGAAAGCAAAGTGCTCATCGTCACGCAGCGCTTCGCCATCAGGTGTCTGCGATTCCAGCCTGAAGTGGCCACCGCATGATTCCTTACGCATCAGCGCGTCTCTTACCATTAGCTCGCCTAATTCGAGGAAGTCAGCTACGCGACCTGCTTTTTCAAGCGCCGGGTTAACTTCTTCGTTCTCGCCAACCACTTTGGCATTCACCCAGAAATCGGCACGCAATGCCTGGATCAGGCCAAGTGCTTTGGTCAGGCCTTCTTCGGTACGCGCCATGCCGCAATATTCCCACATAATGTGGCCAAGTTCACGGTGGTATTCGTTAACGGTTTTATTGCCTTTTAGCGCTAATAGTTTATTTACATATGCAAGCACACTCTGCTTGGTTTCTTCAAAAGCGGGGTGATTGGTATCAACCGCTTTAGGGCCGATCTTCGCCAGGTAATCACCAATAGTATAGGGGATCACGAAATAACCATCCGCCAAACCCTGCATCAGCGCCGAAGCTCCAAGGCGGTTCGCGCCGTGATCGGAGAAGTTACATTCGCCTAAAGCGTAAAGGCCCGGTACGTTGGTCATCAGGTTATAATCAACCCAAAGGCCGCCCATTGTATAATGCACCGCAGGATAGATACGCATTGGCTGCGTATACGGGTCCTCATCGGTGATCTGGTAATACATATCAAACAGGTTACCATATTTGGCAGCCACTGTATCTTTACCCAAACGTTTTATGGCATCCGAAAAGTCAAGGAACACGGCAAACCCCGATGCGCCTACGCCGCGGTTCTCGTCAACCATTTCCTTCGCGTTACGTGATGCCACGTCGCGCGGAACAAGGTTACCAAATGCCGGGTATTTTCTTTCCAGGAAGTAGTCCCTGTCTTCGTCTTTTATGTCGCTGGCTTTCAATTGGCCTTTGCGCAGCTTCTCAGCGGTCTCAACCGTTTTAGGTGCCCAAACACGACCATCATTACGCAGCGATTCCGACATCAATGTCAGTTTCGATTGGTGATCGCCCGTTACCGGGATACAGGTAGGATGGATCTGCGTGTAGCAAGGATTGCCAAAGTAAGCTCCGCGTTTGTGCGCGCGCCATGCAGCAGTTACGTTCGATCCTGCTGCGTTGGTTGACAGGTAGAATACGTTACCGTAACCGCCGGTACACAACAATACGGCATGACCGCTGTGTGTTTCGATGGCGCCGGTCGTTAAGCTGCGGGTTACTATGCCGCGTGCTTCGCCGTCTACTAATACCACGTCAAGCATTTCGGTACGGGTGTACATTTTCACTTTACCGTGGTGGATCTGGCGGTTCAATGCCGAGTATGCACCCAGTAATAACTGCTGTCCCGTTTGGCCGCGGGCGTAGAATGTACGCGATACTTGCGCACCACCGAATGAACGGTTATCCAGCAAGCCGCCGTATTCGCGTGCGAATGGTACGCCTTGTGCAACACACTGGTCGATGATGTTCACCGATACTTCAGCCAAACGGTAAACGTTGGCCTCACGTGCGCGGAAGTCACCACCCTTTATGGTATCATAAAATAAGCGGTAAACACTGTCACCGTCGTTCTGGTAATTTTTAGCAGCGTTTATACCACCCTGCGCAGCAATTGAGTGCGCACGGCGCGGGCTATCCTGGAAACAGAATGCTTTCACATTGTAGCCCAGCTCGGCCAGCGTTGCCGCAGCTGATGCACCGGCCAAACCGGTACCTACAACTATTATGTCGTACTTACGCTTGTTGGCAGGGTTAACCAGCTTTAAATTAAATTTATGCTTGCTCCATTTTTCGGCTAATGGGCCTTCAGGAATTTTAGCATCTAAACTCATGTTCTTTATGTTTTGTGAGTTATAATTATCTACAGAAATAATAAACGATCGGCATCAAAGCGAAACCTACAGGTATGATCACGGCAAAAAGCCATGTGCCGATAAACTCAACAATAGGCGTGTACTTACGGTGCACCCAGCCAAGTGTGCGAAATGCGCTTTGGAAACCATGCAATAAGTGAAACGATACCGCACCCATTGCGATCACATAGATCAGCACATACCAAATGTTATGGAAAACAAATGCTACCGTAGCATGCAGGTCCTTTACACGGACAATTTCGGTATTGTTTGCAGTTTGTACCGAGTTTTCAAAATCCGGAGATAATGGTGTAAAGTTGCTTGATGTAGTAATACCTGATGACAGGTCTGTACGGTATTCCTTATAGCCTACGTTATGCGTATACTTATAAGTATACCAAAAATTGCCCATGTGTATAACAAGGAACAACAGCAGCACTGAACCCAAAAGTCCCATGTTTTTTGACGACCAGCTTGCAGGCGATTTGTTTACCACTGCATAGCCCACAGGCCTTGCGCGTCGGTTTTTAACGGTAAGCACCAGCGCATAAATGGCGTGCACAACAATGCACAGGTAAAGGAGATACGCCACAACTTCTATCGGCGGAAAATGCGTAAGAAAATTGGCGTAAACATTAAAGCCAAAACCATCGTCGTTTTTGAACAGTAACAGGTTGCCGCCCAGGTGCACAATTAAAAACGTGCACAGGAACAAGCCCGTTAAAGCCATGATGAGCTTTTTGCCCAGCGATGAGTTAAAGGTTTGTTTAAATTCGCTCATTACAGAATCAGATTTATTGGCGCAAAAGTATTTATTAAATAATAAAAGATTGTAAATGTGGGGGCTAATTAGCAGACAAATAATTATTTAGAAACAATCTAAGCTGTGATGATAATTTGGAGTTAATTACCTTTCCTTTATATTTAGAGCGCCTATTTATAAAATATGAAATACCTATACCTTGCTCTCTTACTTGCGGTTTTAAGCAGCTGCCGCCGCAACAAATTTGCCGAAATAAGCGGCACTGCCACCGGATTTACAAGCGGTACGCTCATTATTAAAGACCAGGACGGTCACATAAAATTTTCAGGGAACATTGAAGACGGGAAATTTGATTTCCATCTTACGGTTGATACCATAGGATATTACACCATGCGCATCATTAAGATCAGCGCTATGCAAAACCGTATTCCAGGTTATGACATTTACCTTGAGCCGGGTACTTACACCATAGCGGCCGAGCCCGAAACTGCACGCCGGTATCCGGCCATTACTTCATCATCAGAAACACAAACCGAGCTATCGCAATATTATGCCATTGCCAATACACAAAATGCAGCGGTTGCAAAGGGCCTGCAACAATATTCCGATGCGATTAATGATAAAAGTTCATCTACCGATGATATAGCCAAAGCGCGCAATCTACGCGATAGCCTGTTAAACCAGCAGGAAAAAAACAAGATCAGAGCGCTCGCAACGTATGTGGGCCAATATCCGCAGAGTAAAGTGGCGGCACACATTTTATCGCAACTGGATTATGAAAGCAATGCAGATGATTGTTATCCTATCTATCAAAAATTTACAGACGAGCAAAAAAAGACTGCCGATGGTATTGAAGAAGGCGATAAGCTTAACGGGTTGAAAAAGCTTGCACCGGGAAATGTTGCACCTCAACTGGCAGGTGTTACAATTGATGGCAAGCCATTCGATCCGCAAATGGTAAAGGGAAAGATAACCCTTGTGGAGTTTTGGACAGCCGATAACGAATTGAGCAGGGACGTTCATTCAAAGCTGCTGCATGATTCCTTCAGCCCATTAAAAACATACCAGAATTTTACCGTGGTGAGTGTGTCGCTTGATACTGATCCTAAAGTATGGAAAAATGCAGTATCGAGCGGCGGCCTTACGTGGATAAATATTTCGGATTTGAAAGGCGATGACTCTCCGAACGAAAAAAACTGGCAGGCAACTAAAATTCCAAGCTATATTTTGGTGGATGGTGACTGGAAGATCATCAAGCGTAATATAGGGTTCAATGTACTTTCTGAAGAATTACAGGATTACATGGATAAGAATAAAATTAAATAACCCTCAGGCTATTGCCATTATCTTATCCTTCAGCACAGCAAAAATACGATCGGTTTTTTGGTCGCGTATCGCCACACGCCCTGTAAACCTGCCGAATGAAGGCAGTATAGCTTGTTTTTGGCCAAATGCAAAACAAGGTAATGTTAAATGCTGGCGCGCCCGTCCTGCAAGGCTCACCCCCGGGTGAATGTGCCCGCAAAGCACGTAACCATCAACCATTAATTGCTGAATGCTGTCGATAGGATGATGCAGCATTAAAAACGGACCAACTTTAAGTGATTTATGCAGCTTCACATTCAGCTCCAGGTAATGCCCGTCGTGGATAATATCATGATTACCTTTTATCAGGATGATCTCTAATTTGGGGAAATGCCTGCGCCAAAGCACAAACCATTCCCAGTCGGCATTCATGTCGCTGTGAAACAGGTCGCCCAGGAAAAAGATCTTTTGCGGGTTATATTCTTCGATAAGATCTGATAGTACAGCCAGGTCATCCTGCTCCATATCGCGCGGTACGGCAATACCTGCTTTACGAAAATGCCCCACCTTGCCCAAATGCACATCAGCAACGATCAGCGCTTTTTCTTCCTGCCAATAAATTGCTTTTTGAGGGAGTAATAGGAGGTTTTGCTCTAATAGGTTAAATTCAAGTCCGGCGCACTTATCCATGAGGACAAAGGTAGCAAAACGATAAATTTTGAATGGCAGAATTTTTACTTTCGTGTTATGTTGAAATCAATAGATAATGGGGATCAATATGACTTAGCGCTTGCCCGTGTTTATGAGCTGATGCAGAAGGATATAAAAGAAAATACCGCTGATTTTAAAGAATTAAACTCGCTGACTATTCTTATAATGAAGTACGAAAATGAGTATTACCCAATCCCTAAGGGTGAACTATAACCATGACCTATGAACCATAAACCATGAACTAACCTCATATCGCCGTAGGCTTTCTTACAATACCCAATACAATTGCGATAATTGCCATAACAAGCAGAATATGTATAATGCCGTTTACACCGTAAATAAATACGCCCAGGGCCCAGCCGATAAGTAAAATTGCGGCAATGATATAAAGTAATGAATTCATATAGTAACGCTTAATATAATACTATACTAACAAATAAAAATATAAATGTTTTTACATTTTTGGGTTAAAAATTAACCATTGGTTATAGTTTCAGCCATTTGTTCCTTACCACGGTTTGCTCCGCAGTAGGGTTCTCCACCGAATCAACCTTGTATTTTACCTGCGGGTTACGCAATAATGTTACCGGCAGGTCAATTGAAATACCGTCGCGTAACACCGTAACAGTTATTTTATCGCCAACCTTTTTACCGGTCAATGCATCCTGCATCGTGCTGATGGTCTTTCCGTCTATGGCGGTTACCTGGTCATCTGCGTTAATACCGTCTACCCAGGCCGGGCTGTTTCGCTGTACTGAAGTAACAATAATTTTACCGCCATTATTTGAGGAAGCAAAGCCCAGGTACGGGTCGTTGTTTGCAGCCTGCTGATCGGTTATTTTATAGCCGGCATAGCCGAGATATTTGTTGTAATCGAGGTCGTCCACGCCGGTTACATACTTTTTGTAAAAAGCATCCAGATTTTTTCCGGCGAATTTTTCGAGGCCAGCTTTAAACTCTGCATCAGTATAACCGCGCTTTTTGTTCTTATAATATTCAATATATAGGTAACGCATCACATCATCCAGCGAATGTTTAGCGCCGCTATCGTTAATGATCTCCAGGTCAAGCAGCATAGCCAGTACCGAACCTTTGCTGTAATAAGAAATATTGGTATTGGCAGTGTTCTCATTCGGGCGATAGTATTTTATCCAGGCATCGTAGCTGGCTTCGGCTACCGATTGGGATTTGCGGCCAAGAGAATTCTCAACCAAATTAATATCGTTACCCAAAACATTCAGATAGGTATCCGCATCAAAAATACCTGCATGGCGCAGTATAATGTCTTCGTAATAAGCAGTAAAACCCTCAGCTATCCAAAGGTCGGTAGTGTAATTCTCGTTGTCATAATCAAACGGGCCCAATGCAATCGGGCGCAGGCGTTTTACATTCCACAAATGAAAATGCTCATGCGAAACCAGTGTTAAAAAGTTTTGGTAACCGGCTGGTGTATTATACCTGTCGCGCACGGCGCCCAATACACACGAGTTCAAATGCTCCAGACCACCGCCGCTTACCGAATAATTATGCACGATAAACACGTAATGCTTATTTGGGTTCTCGCCATACACAGCCGTCTCCTGCAACACAATTTTAGCCATGTCCTCCTTTAACTTCTCACGGTCGTAATTGCCGCCGCCATACATACATACTTCGTAATTTACCCCGGCTGCTTTAAACCCAAACACATCCTGGTCGCCCACTTCTATGGGCGAATCATACAGGATATCATAGTTTGGGGCATGCACCATAAACGGATCATTGTTAACCATCTCCAGCCCGGTAGAAACTTTTGTCCATCCTTTATAGGGTACGATATGTATGGTTGAAGGACTGTGTAACATCCCTTCCGGGTACATAAATATCCCGGTAGACGACAAAAAAGCATGCGAAACA
>Ga0206937_10006_pt1 | contig 85518 bp, 80 predicted proteins | sample Alteio_BWOrgHeat_11_FD_152923 | JGI IMG/M metagenome (GOLD analysis project Ga0206937, IMG submission 152923) | Enriched cells from forest soil in Barre Woods Harvard Forest LTER site, Petersham, Massachusetts, United States -... | ecosystem: Environmental > Terrestrial > Soil > Temperate forest >... | reverse complement strand
GCGGCTCTGGCTGCGGAAGCAGATCCATACTGACGAGACGAATGACGAACATCAACTGCGGTTGGAAAGCGACGAGGACGGGGTGTTGATCGCGACGATCCACAAGTGCAAGGGACTGGAGTATCCGGTGGTGTTTTGCCCGTTCTTTTTCAAGGCGGCGGACAGTCCGATGCGCAGGGAGGTATTGTTTCACGATCCGGATGCGGACGATAAACTCACGCTCGATCTGCGTGAGACGGAAGAGGCTGCTGTGAATGATGAACGCGCGGGCGAGGAGCGGGTGGGTGAGGCGCTGCGGATGCTTTATGTCGCGCTCACGCGGGCGCAGAATCTTTGCCATGTCTATGCGGGGGATATCTCGAAATTTGAGGATTCGACGCTGGCGCGCATCCTCGATAGTGGGCTACCGATGCCGGTGTTGCAGGGACTTGCGGAGAAATCCCAAGGGGCGATTGATGTCACGGAGATCGATCCGGAGGCGGATGCTGCGGTGAAGGCGGCTTCGCCGGGGCCGGGTGGCGAAGAGGAATTGCGGGCGCGGCATTTTGACAGGACGCTTCCGCAGACGCGGATGATCGCGAGTTTTTCGTCGTTGATTTCCGATAGCACGGCGATGGAGGCGGACCGGGATGCGGGCGAGGTTGTGGTTGCGGCCGTGGAGACGGAGATTGCGACGGATGCGCTGCCGGACTTTGAGCGCGGGGTGCGGGCGGGGCTTTTCTGGTACGATGTGCTGGAGCATCTTGATTTCCAGAAACCGGAGGCGATCAACGGGCTGGTGGCTGATACGCTGGTGTCGCATGGGATGAGCGCGGCGCATGGGGATGCGATTTGCGCGCGGGTGCGGCAGCTTTTGAAAGCGGAGCTTCAGCCGGGGCTTTCGCTGGAGCGGATTCCGGCGTCGGATAAGCTCGCGGAAGTGGAGTTTTCGTATCCGGTGCCGTCATTGACGCCGGAACGGATTCGCGCGGTTTTTGCGAAACATGGGGGCGATCCGGCTGCGGCGGATTATCTGCACAGCCTCGGGCGGTTGAAGTTCCAGCCGGTGGAGGGGTTCATGCGCGGATTTATTGACCTGCTGTTTCAGTTTGAGGGGCGGTATTATCTCGTGGATTGGAAATCGAACTGGCTGGGTTCGAAACCGGAGGATTATGGCGCCAAGGCGCTGCGTCCCACGATGTTGAACAGCTTTTACTTTTTGCAATATCACCTCTACACGGTTGCGGCGGATTTGTTTTTGAGCCAGCGGGTGAAGGGGTATGATTATGAGAGCCACTTTGGCGGGGTGTTTTACATATTTTTACGCGGGGTGGATGCTGGGAAGGCGGGGCAAGGGGTCTATTGCGATAGGCCAGATGATGGGTTGATTAGGGATTTAAGGGGATAATCGTCCACAGATTTCACGGATTGCCGCCCTCGCCCCTCGGCCTCTCCAAGAGTCGAGTTACGCAGATTAAAGAGGAGAGGGGATTTTTAAGACAGGATGAACAGGATTTACAGGATGGAAGAAGATTTTGAACCAATTTACTGCATTGGCTCGTCGTTGCTTAAATCAAGTTGGAGCAGATGTTTGGCGACTGGTTTCAAATGATGGCGATTGATACGAGTCAATCCCATGTTTTCTGTCTCCAATCTGTAAAGATGACCAACTACGGCGTCTTCTGATGGCCTCTGGCGCAGGAAACTGTAGAGAGGCATTGCGTAGGAATCATATTCATCTTGAGCTTCCGGCACGTCACGAACTCCAATAGGATCCCACTCCCGCAGCAAAATAGTGCGAATAGCACGAAGGTTTACTGCCATGTTAGGCTTTAATGTGCCCATTTTATGAAAAAGACCAACTAACGGACAGTCTGTATTCCTGACTTCTTAAATAGGTCGTATGCTTCAGTCAAAGCATCGTGTGTTGTCTGCATGTCAATCTCGTCGAGAGTCGCTAATAGCGAAAAAGCTCTTTCCCTGATTTTTGCCACCTCATCTCGCAAATCCGAATGTTGCTGCCAAAACTGGTCGCCAGCCCGGAGGGTAACAACAAGCAAATCACCGGGGTAAAATGCACCCTCTGATAAGGGGTCTTTCTGTAAATGTTCCAATACGAGCGGAAGCAAATACTCCAAGCTGATTTGCTGTCCTATCATAATGCGTAAATCCTCTGTCGTGAAATCACATAGCGGTATGCGGCGCAGACGATGGCATTCTGTGACAAGATGCGAATCAAAGGTAGGCTCACCCCAATCTCTTTCCTCAAGCTGCTGCAAAGATTTATTCTGATCAAAGTTAATCATGACGCGCCGAGTTCGTTAGCCCTTATGTGGTTGTGAATGCGCCGGGTGAGAGAGCGAGATTGGGTGCGGTTTTGAGTATTCCTTTATCCTCTGTGATCAGTTTTACTTTCAAGGCAACAGCCAAGGCGAGAAATTCGGCGTCGTATGCAGACAGCTTGTTTGTGTGAGCAAGGCTAAGGATTGATGCTGGATCCACTTCAATGCGGGGTTCGATCATCACTTCCTCCGCTTTTTCGAAGAAGGCGATAGCGTCCTCCAATGACAGGCCCAATACGCGGACCTGGGTCGCCAGGACATTTTTGAGTTCGTAGCGCCAAAGCGCGGGAGCTGTCCATTCAGCATCTTTTTTCAGAACCGCCTCGGCCACCGCAGTGGCCGGGCCCGCAAGAAGGAGCGAAGCAATGAGGTTGGTATCGGCGACGATCATGGCCGGCCCTGGCGTTTTGCCTTGTCGATCCATTCGAGGTCAACCTGCTTCAAGGAAACACGGGAACGAAGATTGCGAATGCCTTCGAGGAGGCTTTCGGGATCACGAGCACTGCGGCCAAGTGCCTGATCGAGGCAGAAAATTGCTTCCTGATTGAGCGAGCGTTTATGACGTTTGGCCCGCTGTTTAAGCGCTACGTGGACGTCCTTCGGGACATTTTTGAGAGTGATGGTAGGCATCGATAAAACCATAACGGATGCGAAATGGATGTCAACAAAAACGACTTAGTGAACTTGAGTGCGCTTGTTTTCAAAGCTGCAATTCGTTCATACTACCTGGCGTGCATCACTGGTGTCGCGTCCCATGAGCCTGCGTTTCAAATTTTGTTATGCTGCCGGTATTTGCCTGCTGGTTGCGCTGGCTGTGTGGAGTGACCGGCAGGATGATTGCGGACCGTTTCCGGACTGGCGGACGTCGCCTTATGTCCTCCCGTATCCGGTGGGGACTACTTATTATTTGAACCAGGGGAATTGCTCCACGGGTGGTCACCATGGGCCTTACAAATATGCCTACGACTTCGCGATGCCGATCGGTACGACGGTGACTGCGGTGCGGGCGGGAGTCGTTGCCGAGATCCGCATGAAATTTCGCAACGGACAGGCGGGGGAGGGGGAGTCGAATTGGATCAAGATCCGCCATGCGGATGGGACGATTGCGGCGTATTCGCATCTCACGGAGAATGGCGCTCTTGTGAAGATCGGCGATCGGGTGGTTGCGGGGCAGCCGATCGGGTTGAGTGGAAACAGCGGCAATACGGGTGGGCTGCCGCATTTGCATTTTCATCTTTGTCCCTGCTCGGAGCCGGTGGATTGCGGTACGCTGCCGGTGACTTTTTGTAATACTGAGGCGAATCCGCATGGGTTGCAGGCTGGGCGGAGTTACACGGCTCTGCCTTATGGTGCTGGCGGATCAGCTGGGAAGTGACGTGCTGGTGTTGCAAACGTAGCGCATTGGAAAGTTCGATGCGGCAGGACGCCGCACCCAACACTCGTCGTGTGCTCCCCGGAAGAAGAAAGCAACGCTACCGCGTTGGCGGGCGCTTTGTGTGCTAAGTGAGCTCTATTGCAGGGCGGGTTGGGTCAGGCAACGATGTATGGATGATCAATGTCATTGTTGTTGATTGTGACGGTGGCGATGCTTTTTGGCTGGCATTCTGCGAAGTAGAGTTTCTGGCCCTCGATGTAACGGCGGTTTGATTCGGCTTGGGGGTCGGGGGAGCCTTGGCCGCGGGATGCGCCTCTTGGGATTGAGATGGTGAAGTCCACGTCGAGAAAGATGGAGAAGTGCCAATAGGGGCGGAGGATTTGGCGATGGAGGAAGATGCCGTCGAAAAGGAGGATGGAATCGGGGGTGGCTTGTTCTTCCGGGGAGGTAACCGGGGAGTCTGTGGTGTGGTCGAAGGCTGCGCGCTTGTAACGGAGGTTTCCGCCGGGGCTGAGCGGGTTTAGGAGCAGGGTTTTGAGTTGGTCGTAGTTGTAGGAGTCGTTGAAGAATCCGTTGGGTGATGATTTTCCGGCGCGGTATCGTATGGCTCGCGGGTTGTGGAATGAATCGACGGAGGCGCGGATGATGGGGCGGCCGGATGGGGTGAGGAGGGCGGCGAGTTCGTCTGCAAATGTTGTCTTGCCTGCGCCGTCCACGCCGTCGATTGCGACGCGGAGGATGCCGGTATGGGGCAGGGCAAGAATCCGGTCGGCGATTGTTTTTAGCAGGGCTTGGCGAGGCATGACAGGTGAATTTATCTGCGTATGGAATCGTGATGCAACCCACTTCGGGGTTGGGGAAATTTTGTCTATTTTCCCAAGGTAGTCCCGACTGTGTCGGGCCAACCTTGGGCTGTATGATGAAACGGCTTTGCCGTAATTCTAGAGTCCATCCAAGTGTGTAATGTCCCGTGCGCCACAGAATTCGATGAGGGTTGAGACGTCGGCTGCTTCTTTATCGGCCAGGGGAGGTTTGTTCGTTTTGTAGAGCAATGTGATGGCGGGGTTTAGTATGCGGATGTCTCCCAACTGGATGGAGTGGGAGGATTTTTTCCAGGTGATTCTTTTGTCCCGGCGATAGGAAACTGTGTCACCTTGGTCGTCGTAGACCATGATTTGGAATATCCAATGTTCGTGGGAGGGATCGGATATCCAGATGTCGTGAATGGCGGGGTCAATGTTGTCGCCGGGCCATTGAATATGCGCGCCTGCCGAGCATAGGAAGACGCGGTCTTTTCCTATGGCTTCAAGGCATTCGGTGAGGCGGGACCTGAATACGCCGATGTCGATGTCCCCGTGGCCGCGGGTGTGACTGCCGACGAGGAGATCGATGGAATGGCCGCCGCAGAGTATCCAGTCTGTGAAATTGCCGAGGTGGGCTTGCAACTCGTGGATTGCGCAGGGTTTCCAGGATGTGGGAGGTGAGGCCATGAAGAGGGGAATAGGGCTAATAGGACTTATGGGACATATAGGGCTTATAAACGCTCGAATAGTGAGAAGTTAAAAAATTGATCGAGGCTGTATTCTTCCACTTTCAATCAAAACTCATTGAGTTTGCGGAACATGATGTGGGCATCGACGAAGCCGAGTGTGGCATGGCGGAAGGCTCCGGGCAATGTGCCGATGATGGTGAAGCCGAGTTTTTTCCAGAGGCGGATGGCTGTTTCGTTGGTGGAGACGACGAAGTTGAATTGCATGGCGAGGAAGCCGTGTTGCCGGGCTTCCGCGAGGCAGTGTCCGCCCATGGTCTGGCCGGCGCCAAGGCCGCGCGCGGTGGGGGAGACCATGAAGGCGGCGTTTGCGACGTGGGAGCCGAGGGCTGGTTGGTTGGGCTTGAGGATATAGGTGCCGACGATTCTCCCGGAGCTTTCCGCAACATAGGTGCGGGTATTTGGGCCGAACCAGTAGGCGAGAGCGTCTTCGCGCGAGATGTGGGGATCGAAGACGTAGGTATCTCCCGGGGTGACCACGGCGTGGAAGATCTCCCAGATGGCATCGTGGTCGGATTTTGTTGCGGGACGTATCTGCATGATGGTTAAAGCGATGCAATGGAGATTAGGTCGCCCCTACAGGGCTAGAGGAGTTTTTTTGGCGTTTCCTGAGGCGATGCCCCAGGCTGAATTGATTCGCCCCCTTGGGGCTGGAGAATTGCAAGCCATCGAAGTGCATGGACTTGATCTAACCTCCAATTTCCGTCGCGACAGGCTGGGCGGCTATTGTGCTTGATTCGATCGCGGGTTGGGCAGACCAGAAGACTTTTGCGACCAAGAGACCGATGAGAACCAGCCAGGGCAGGTTGGTCCAGGGTGTCCATATGGGAAACATCCAGAGCTTGGAATCTCCGTAATGCCATGGCATGCCGTGCGAAATGGTGTTGTAGAATACGAATAGAAAAGCGGTGCTCGTGACGGTGAGGGCGAGATACCACCATGGCGAATAGAGCAAGATGAAAGGGGCGAGCCAGATCAAGTACTGCGCTGCGATGCCCGGGGCAAAGACGAAGAAAACGGTCCACGCGAGGGCAAGCGTGGAGAAATATTCAATGCCGCGACATTTGCGCCTGGTCCATGCGAGGACCAGCACGCCGAGAATGATAAGAAGCTTGAGGAACATGACCACATGCACCTGGGCCGGCGGAAGATCGAAGGAGCCGACGGTATGGAATTGCTTCCACGGCATCTCGCCAAGCCAGTAGGAGATGCCCCATATGCCCCAGAAGCCGTTGTAGCTGGCTACATTTTTCAGAAACAGTTCCGGCGAGCCGAGAAGTGCCGCGGACCAGCCGACCAGGCAGGTGAGGCCACTTGCGAGCAGGAAATACAGGCCCTGCCTTCCACCGCGGTGCAGCAAGAAGAAGAAAAAAACAGGCGCGAATAGAATTGGGATAATCTTTACGTTGCAACTTAATCCAAACAACAACCCGCATGCCGCGGGATGCTCTTCCATGGCGCAAAAGTACGCCGCCGCCATGAGAAAGAACACGAGCATGGGATCGACATTGCCATGATACCCGGTGACCATGAATGAGACCGGGCTGAGGGCGAAGAATACCAATGCCCAGACGGGGGGCTGCCCGGTTTTCTCCCTGATCCTGAGCAGGATGAGAAGCACCAGGAAGTCGGCAATGATCATCGGAAATCGCAGAATAAACGGGAAGTAGCCATGATTGTGGGTTCCCGGTGGGGAGAGTTCCTTTGCGAGGGTGTAAGACAGGCAGAAGAAACTTCCCGTAGCCGGCGTATGATTGAACCAGTCGGACTCATGGTACATGCCATCGAGCCCGAGGTTGTAAATGTCGCGGCCGAAATTGAATGCGATGAGCACATCGTTGGAGCCAATGGTTGTCCAGGCACAATAGAATTTAAGACACATCGCAACCAGCGCTGCGCCGATGACGAGGCGCACCTGCCAGCGGTCGCCCGTGGCTTGGGATGATGAGTTGGCCGGGGGCATGGTATCGAGGGGCGTTTCCATGTGTTTTTGCCCTTTTGTGTGGGCGTTTTGGGGATCGACTCTATGGTTTTCCAAGGTCGATTCCAGCTTTTTATCCCCGTGTTGAAGAGGTTGATTTACTCGAATGGAAAGTTTTCAATCCGGGCCATCAGGCGGATATGCGGGAGGGGAATAGACGGTGAAAGTGGGCGCCACTTCATCGCCGATTCCCGCCAAGTGGATCAGGCGAGGGCTGGTGCCGGGGCTTTTGTCTCCAACGTGTTGTCGGGCGACTTTCCATACGCAGGCGTTTGCACGGCTGCTTCAAGCGTGACCTCGACGACTGCGCCATCGGCGAGATGGGTTACGGGAAGGAGATTGCCCGCGATCACGATGCCATTTACGCGGATCTCGCGGATACCACGATTGAGACCGTGCGGATTTTTTACGTGGATGGTGATGCGTTTGCCGCGGAATGTGCGGTCCACGCGGAATCCCTTCCATGCGGAGGGGATGCAGGGATCGATGCGCAGGCCGTGGATCTCCGGACGAATGCCGAGGATGTATTGCGTAGCGGAGTAGTAGCTCCATGCGGCGGTGCCGGTAAGCCACGGAAGGCGGCTGGCGCCGTAGCGGGGGCTCTCGGGGCTATTTGTGCTCTGGCAGTGGACGAAGGGCTCGATCTCGCGGACCTCTGCCATGTCGTTGAAACGCGAGGGCATGTAGGCGCGGTAATTCCGGTAGGCGCGGTCGCCATTCCCGAGCATGCAGTCGGCCATGACAGCCCAGCCCTGGGGGTGGCTGAAGATGCCGCCATTTTCCTTCTGGCCGGGATTGAACAATACGGCGCGCATGACGTGGTGATCCACCTTGCGGTAGGCGGGAGAGCAGAGCATCAAACCAAAATCGGTGGAGAGCTTTTCCTCGACGGAATCCATGGCGGTCTCCCACTGGGCGGCGCTGCCGGAGCCGCTGATGACGGCCCATGATTGCGGGTTGAGGAAAATCTTTCCTTCCTCCTGCGTGGTGGAGCCGAAGATGACGCCATCCTCGCGGATTGCGCGGACGAACCATTTGCCGTCCCAAGTATGTTCATGGATATTGGCGTCGAGTTTTTTCAGCTCGGCAGCGGCCCATGTAGCTTCGGAGGGCTCGCTGAGGAGGGTGGCGATTTCGGCGTAGGTTTTCAGCGCGAAGCGCAACTGGAATGTGACAAAGACGCTCTCGCCGCCGCGACCGAGCTTGATGCAGTCATTCCAATCCGCGAGGAGGCCGCAGGGGAGGCCGTGGGCGCCCATGTGATCGAGATTGAACTGCAATGCGTGGCGCAGATGGGCGAAGACGGTGGCCTCGCCTTTGTCGGAGTAGGGGAGGACTTTGAGATAGAAGCCGGTGTCGCCGGTCTCCGCGACATATGCGGGGATACTGTTGAAAAGCCAGAGGGCATCGTCGGAACGATACCAGTCGGGATTCGTAAGCGGCATGTGGCCGGGGCGGTGGACGAGGGGCTTGACCTCGATGCGCGCGCCACCGGTGGATTCCTGGGCGGTGATGAAGAGTTCCAGGCGTTCGCGCGATTCCTGCGGCAGGGCGTGGGTGACGCCGATGACATCCTGCACGCCGTCGCGGTAGCCAAAGCCGTCGCGATCCTCGCCGGTATAGACGAGGCTGGCAGCGCGGCTCCAGTGGAAGGTAATGAGGGCGTTGTAGGCGTTCCACACGTTGATCATGTGGTTGAAATCCTCATCGGGAGAATCGACGACGAAGTTGCCGAGCTGCTCGTGCCAGTGTTTTTTCAGTTTCTCGAACTCGAGGGTGGCGCGCTCAAGATTGCCGAATTCGGCGCGCGTCTCCACGCCCTCTTTTTCGGCCTTGCCGACGCCGAGCAGGATGAGGATTTCTTTTTCCTCGCCGGGCTCGAGCGAGATATTGGTCTGGATGCCGCCGCATGCGCTATCGCCATAGGCGAGGGATTTTTCACAATAGCCGCGCTCGACGGCGAGGGGATTGTGAAAGCTGCGGTATGTGCCGATGAAGCGCTCGCGATCGGTATCGTAACCGGCCACTTCGGAGCCGACCATGGACATCCAACTCCAGCGGCCCTGGTCGCCGTGGTAGAAGTTCGCGGGATTTGGCGGCAGGTTATTCAGGCTGGAGCAGCGGATCATGTCTTCGCGCCATTCCGTCTGGACGCAGTAGGAGCTGTACTGGAGGTTCAGCGAGTCTTGAAAGATGTTCCACTCGCTCGAGAATTCGCAATAGGTGAAAATGCTGAGGTCGCGGCGTTTCGGGCCGTCGTTGCGGACTTTCAGCCGCCAGTATTCGAAATCCTGGCCGAGCGGGACGAAGTAGGTGGATTCCGAATGGATGCCGCGATAGTCGCTGGAGACGATGGCGTAGGAGGTGCCGAAACGGCAGGTGGATTTGAATTGATCGAGAGGTTTCCCGACGGGCTGCCAGGAGTTGCTCCAGTAATCGCCATCCTCGCGATCCCGGAGGTAGAAGTAGCGGCCGGGTTGATCCATGGGGATGGAATTAAACCGCCAGCGAAGAAACCGGCCGCGCGCGGCAGAGCGATAGAAGGAATAGCCGCCGGCATTGTTGGTGATGATCCCGCCAAAAGAGCGTGAACCGATGTAATTCTGCCACGAGCGCGGGGTATCCGGGCGGTCAATGATGTATTCCTTAGCTGCGTCGTCAAAACGTCCGTATCTCATTAGTCTAGTAGTCTCCTGTGAGACGAGCGTATAGAATACGCTGGGACATTCGTGTCATATTGCTGCGGTTTTGTATCGAATCGTAATGACGATCCGAGCGATGTTTGCAGGAAATATCGACTGAACCGCAGGCGATCCGGGGAAAATGCGGAAGCAGCGACGGGACGGATGATTTACTGTGGTGGCGGGATATCCGGGGTGGATTGGCCTGATTTTACGGGGATGGAATTGGTCTTGATGAGGGACTGGAACTCGGGGTCGGACCGGATGACGCCGAAAACCGGCTCATGGGCGTAGCGCTCGCGCATGGAAATGCCGCCCATTTCCACGGCCTTTGTGGCGCCGGAGTAAAATTCCGAGCGGGCGCCGGTGATGAAGAAAAATTTCGTGAGCATGAATTTTACTTCCGGGTTATCCGGCTCGAGACGATCCCATTTGCGCGCCAGTTCGAGCGCTTTATCAAAGCGCGTCCCGACTACGTAATGGTTGATGAAATCCTGGAGCAGCACGGTGTCATCCGGCACTTCTTTCTGCGCGCTGGCGATGAGTTGATCGGCAGCGTCCTTGTCGTCGATTTCCTCGTAATCGTGCAAAAGGCGCTGGGTGAAATCGCGATTTTTAGGGTCGGCATGCAATTCATTTTCCGTGGCCTCGATGTCGCCCTGCAGTTGCTTGCGGAGAAAGGCGAGGCCGATCATTTGTTGCATGGCGGGATTGTAGGGGTCGAGGGGGTAGCTGGCCGTCATGAGCGCGATTGCGTCGTCGAAGCGTTTTTGGTCGGCAAGCATTTTCAGGAGCGCGGCGATGGCCTCGGTGTTTGCCGGCCAGAGTTTGATCGCCTCGCGATAAGCAGCCTCGGCTTCCGTTTTCAGATCGCGGTAACGATAGATGTTTCCGGTGGTGGTGCGCAGTTTTGAAAAACTGCGCTTGGCGTCGAGGTCTTCGCCGTAGCGCGGATCCGCCAGTAGGTCAGCGATGTATTTTTTCCAGAAATCCATGTCCTTCGCGATGTCTTCCTCTGGAATTTTGTCCAATGGGTCGTGGTTCAGGCGGTAAATCAATCCTGAAGGAACTGCGTAGGGGTAAGACCATTCCAACGCAAAACTTTCCTCGATAAAAAAGTCATGCTTGTCTTTGTTATGATCGAAAATCCATTGGGATACGGCGCTGTTCATCTGCGTGCCAATGTCGGCTGGAGGCATGGGGCCGCCCTGTCCCTTTTGTTGCTGGGCATCGACCAGTTTTTTGACGATGTTGCGCATGTCCTCATCGCTTGGCATCGTAATCGTGTCTTTTGGATAGGCGGAGTCCCGTCCCAGCCATTTTTCGAATGCGTTGTATTTTGTTGGACGCGAGGTTGTGTATTGGTCGCGGAGGTATTTTAGATAAAACGGATCCGCCAGCGTGTTCTGGGTGATGATGTAAAGGTCCCGCCTGTCGAAATCCGGATCGCGTTTCACACTGCGTGGCTGCGGGCTTTCTCCAAAAATCATGTAGGTGGGTATGAATCTTCCGGGATCGGTGCCCCCGAACAAGATGCTGCTTTTCGGAAGGTCCTTCAGCATATCGTGCCCGTATTGCCAGCCGAACCAGTGATTGCGCTGGCTGGAATCGGCGCGATTATGAACCAGTCCGTACAACGGAAGAGCGAGAAGTGGATAAATCCAAAGATGGGATAATTTGAATTTGCGCCGGATATTCAGGAAGAGAAAAGCGAACCCCATGGCGCTAAGTATCGAAAAGATCAAATACGTATAGCCGTGGTAACGCATTTGGAGGTTCCATGAGGCCAGGTCAATGCCGGGCTGGTCAAAGAAGGGTTGCAGGAATGCGGCCAGAAAGAACGCGATGAACAACAGGAAAATCCATGCCCGCTTGTTTCTTTCCCGCCCAAACAAGATCATGACAGCCATCACAAATCCGATGATGGGAATTGCTGAAAAATTGATGAAAAGTTCGACCCAGTATTCGCCTGCGAAAGTCATGATGCCCTTGAGGGGCGATTTGGCAGGTTGTGCCGGATTGGTGTTTTGCTGCTGCTGTTCCCAGGCCTGATCGGGCATTGCACTGCCCAGCGCTTTGCCCAGGGTGCGAAGTAACTGACTGGAGAGCGGGCCCTGGTATTGCGAGCGATTGATGGAGTAAAAAAAGCCCGCAGGTTCCCGCGTATAGCCCCAGTTCATGGGAGGGTTTGTTGAGGATGCGAGCGGCATGTAAGCATAAGGCAGCAGCCCCAGTGGCGCCACCACCAGCAGGCAAAGTCCCACCCGCCAGCGCAACAGCCCGCGCTTGATCCAGAACAATACGATCAACCCGGCAAGGCTGCACCATAGGAAACGCACTGCGGTATTCCATGTCGCCAACTCACCGGAAAGTTTTGCGAACCCGAGATAAATAACACCGGCCGCCAGCGCCATAAAGACCAGGAATTCAGCCAGAAAATCCCAGCGCAGCAACATTACCGCCATGAGAGGCAGGACCGCCAGCGAGAGCATCAAATGGTGTCCACTCATGCCGAGCGAGAACATAAAAACAACCAGGACCAGGCCACTCAACCGGGATGGATCCCTGATCCAACGGTAAAGTGCAATAAGGTACAAGGAGGCGCACAGGCTGAGCAGCGGATAAACCACCACAATCACCGCCTGGCTCCACATCGAAACGCTGAATGCAGCCGCCAACGAAAATGAAACGGCAATAACGAAAGCGATATTTGCGAGCTTTGGATCGTCGTCCTCTTGTCCCGACGGAGTGAAGAACCAGCGTATCGAATTACAGAGAAGCCATGCCGCACCGCCCACTGCCACCGCTCCGCAAACGCCACAAAACAAATTGAGTCTCCATGTTGCATTGCCGAACGGCAGCAGCAAATGGAAGAGCCACCCTGAAAAAGTCCAAAGAGGGTAGCCCGGCGGATGGCACACCCCGAATTGTTCAGCAGCAACAGCCTCCTCACCCGCGTCCTGCATGGTGATATTCGGGGCGGCAGTATAAAAATAGACGGCAAAACTCACGCCAAATGCAATGAGGGCTGCAATCGTATCGAGACGTTTCTGACGGGTTGAAAAGAGATTCATCATCCTTGCGGTTTTGATTTTGAAACGCTTTTCCTTCCGGACGGCATCAAGCGTGCCGGCACGAAACGAAGCACACGCAAGGCTGCTTCCGCGCTGATACGCCACGACATTTTTGATCGTCCCTGGTGGCGCTCCGTAAAAATAATCGGTATTTCCCGCAGGCTGAATCCATTGCGCCATGCGTAAAAATGAATCTCAATCTGGAATCCATAACCAGAGGCAATGAAGCGCGACCAGTCGAAGGCTTCCAGCACTTCCCTGCGGATCGCCTTGAATCCGCTTGTAGGATCGCTGAGAGGAAGGCCCGCGAGGGTGCGGGTATAGGCACCGGCAAACAAGCTGAGTTGCAGCCGGTTCTGGGGCCAGTTCAATACGCGTATGCCATTAAGATAGCGCGAGCCGATCGCAACGTCCGCGCCATTGTTCAGTGCCTCAAGTAATTTTGGAATATCCGCGGGATCGTGTGAAAGATCGGCATCCATTTCCAGGCATGCGTCATAGTCCCGTTGAAGAGCCCACTCGAAGCCCTGCTTGTAGGCGGTCGCGAGACCAAGCTTGCCGGAGCGTTCCATCAAAAAGAGCCTGCGGCCAAATTCATCATGTTGTTTAACAATCTGCGCTGTGCCATCGGGCGAGGCATCATCCACGATCAATACGTCGATATTTCGTGGTAATTGAAAAACCCTGCCAAATAGTTCCGGTAAATTATTTGCTTCATTGTAGGTGGGGATGATGACCACGCTCCTCTCCACGGATTTTCGGGGTGCGGAGGCTGCGATGCTTTCAGGCAAAGTCCCGCTTCCCTGCGGACCTGCTTCCAACCATGCCTGCCGCCATTTGTCAGGAGCAAGCGAACCGGCTGAAACCAATAGACAGCAGCCTATCCAGCTCAACAGCGAGATATCAGCCGAAACGGAATACCAGGCGGGCGGTTCGAATTTGAGACGCAGTGGAGCAGGTGTTTCCGGCAAGGGCACCGCAATCAATGAACCCATGGCACGGCGCACGGGGATTTCGCGTTCTCCCGCGTAAGCCTTCCAGTCGGGATGATATGATTCGCAGATTACAAGCCAGCCTCCCGACTGCTCCATGGGAGGCATTTCGATATCATGGAAGTTCTTCCGGAATTCATGTTCCTCAGCAGGGCCCATGCTGACACGTTGAAAAGGAGAGCCGCCTTTTTTCTTGTATTCGGGTTTGATTTGAATTTCACCTTTCTCATCCGGGATTCCCGCAAAATCATTCGAGGCACTCAGCGGCATTTCGACGGAAAGAAAATTAAATTGCTCATAACCTAGCATCTGGCCGCTGAGGCTGTAACTGTCCGGTGGCATTGCTATGAACTCCCGTGCAGTAAAAGCGGGTGCGAGGGAATCGGCATTTTCCAAAATCAAAAAATGCTCATTTTCGTACGCCACGGGAAAGGTATCGCGAAAATTTTTCTGCAATACGGCAGGCACATTTTCATCCTTTTTATCGATGAGAACGTAAGTAATTCCATTTACGTTCATGTAAGCCTTCAGCAATTCCGGGCTGCTTTGGCCATAATCCATGGCGATGCGTGACCATCGCTCCATATAGTAGCTGTTGAACGATTCCGAATTCAACGCCCGCCAGGAAAGGAAGGGCGTCATAAGATAAAAATAGCGCCCGGAAATCGCATACACCCGGCCGGGTCGATGTGCCCGCATTAGAAATGCTTCCGCAGAGTCGAAATCTGTGAACGTTCCTTTCGGCAGGTTGCCCTGGAAAAAGCGCGCATGATAAACCGAGAGGTCAGCAAGACCGAGGGCGAGTAACAGGAGGGTAACGCTGACTTGTAAAAACCGTGATCGAAAATACCGGCTTAAATGAGAGCGGCTCGCATGCCCCAGACAATTCTCAATAGCGAGTCCAGCTGCCATCGAAAGACAAAACGATCCAGCGACCTGCCAGTAGGACCATGGTGCGCGAATCTGATCGAATCCCGGGATTTTCGCGATAATTTTAAAGCCCGGCACGAACAAGTAAACGGCAACGCCAATCGTGATCCAGAAACTGCGCACACGGCATTCCGGCCACAACCGGATGATGATCCAGACCTGTGCGACCAGTGCAAACCAGAATAAAGGCAGCACCCAGTTTTGCGCTCCTTGCGCGACGTGCAGAAATTCCATGTGGCCGCCAAAAATCGAGCGCGGGCCAAACGAAAGCCAATGAATGAACAGTGAAAGCCCGATGAAGACGCGACATTTGCGGCCAGCTTCGGTCTTGAGCGAGTCGTTGCGTTTCCAAAGAAAAAACACAGCAAAGGCACAAATGGCAATCACGCCGGGATAAAACCCACCTTGCTCCACCAGGAAGTAGCCCGGAGTTCCCGCCATGAGCGCACCACCACGATCAAACCATGAAAGTGCAGTTTTGATGGAGAAACTGCGCTGCCACCCTTCAAACGGGTCGTCTGAGAACATAGTCATCCATCGCAATTCACGCAAGGAAGGCAGCAATGGAAGAATCCCAAGCAAAATGAACGGCGATAGGGATCGCCCGATGCCTGTCCGCAGGTTTTTGCGGTATTCCACGCGAGTGATGTAAAGCCATGCACAAAACGCTATGACGACCGGAAGGAAAAGCAGTGCAAGTTTGGCAAATGTAAGGGTCATTCCCGCCATGGCCATCGCAAACAGCACGCTGTTACGCCATGAGGGGGATTCCGCAATCATCATCAATGCCCATAAAATCAAGGGTGGATATGGAAAACAGGCTGCTGCAGTGAATTGCTCACTGCCCGCGAGCAGCAGGGAAAATTGCGGGCAGGTGACGTAGAATATCGCGCAGATGAGAGCGATCCATTCCGAGCGTGTGAATGTTTTCGCAAAGCCGTACATGGTGAATCCGCTTGCCGCCATGAAGACCAGGCCAACGATCTTTGGGCCATGAAAAGGGCCAAGGATTCCGACGCCCAATAGAATGGAAAAATAACTGAAAATGCTCCCCATCGATGGCGCAAGCGAATGACCGCCGAGGAAATTCGGGGTCCACCAAGGCCACCCTTTCACGGAAATCACTCCGCTGAAGTAATCGATAGCCTTGGAAAAGCACGCGAGATCCTGGTCCGATGTCCCCTGCCGAAGCCAGCCGAAGCCGAGGACTCCGCAGAAAGCACACAGGAAAAAAATTAATAACGCGATGGGGCGGAACAATTTCATGAGGAACAATGAACCTGTTTTTCTTAACGGCGATTCAACTCTTTGATCACCGCGACTTCACAAGGTTCCAAAACACGTTCACCGGAAGTTTCGCGTCCAGAGATCAAATCGATCCCCTGCGGCACGCCCGAAATTTTTCCAGGTTTCCCGCTATGGTTCAGCAAGAACCAGAGTTTGTGCGTATTCGTCTTGCGAACGGTCACCTCCACTCCTTTTGGCAATCCCGTGATCAATGGATTTACACCGGCGGCATGCGCGATGTGAGGGAGCAATTGCGCAGCACTGATTTCATCCAGGAATGTGCCGATGTAGATGCACGTGCCGCGACCAAACTGGTTTTTCACGACAGCCGGTTTGCCGGATTGATGGCCGTTTGTCCACTTAGCGACGACTTCTCCGGTCGTTGGTTGCAGCATTTCGGAGAACTTGCCCTGCTTCACCTCGACTCCACCTATTGTGAATGCGTTTGGAAAGGCGTCCGGTTCATTCACGCGTGTCGCCTCTTCCACGATGCAACCGCCCAGACGCGCGAGCAACCCGGGAGGGGTCTGCGATATCACGTGGCTATCGGAATTCTTGATGCCTGAACGCGCTGTGATGACAAGAGTGCCTCCCTTTTCAACAAATGTTTCCAGGGCGGTGGCAACCTCTTTTGTAACGATTGCCCATGAGGGCATCACGATCAGTTTTATCCCGCCCAGGTCGTCTTCGGGATGAACAAAACCGACGTTGTAGTGGGCCTCCCACCATGCGCGATGGATTATTTTGGCGATGTGGTTTGGTGAAGGGAGACCACACGTTATGGGGGGATGTCCCAGGTCCGCGAGACCGCTGTCGTAAAGCACAGCAACCTCAGGCTCGAGATACGAGCCGAGAATCTCCGGCCCAAGCCGCGCAAACTCCGCGCCTTCGCGACATGCTTCCTCGTAGCGCCGGCGGGGAATGTTATCGTGATCGAGGATGCCGCACCAATATTGTTCCGCGCCGAACCTGCAGGTGCGCCAGCGAAAATGCAAAATGCCGTCCGCGCCATGCGCGATGCTTTGCCATGCGAAGAGCCGCATCTCACCCGGAACCGGTGTGTCATGAAAATAGTCGCCCTGTCCACCGGGACCGGATTGCAATTCCGGAATGATGAAGTTGCCGGAAAAACTGCGCGTCCGGTCAAGATTGGCAGCGGCATCCGCAGCCCGGCTGGCCGAACGGTGGAACATCGGGTAGAGATCCACGCCGAAAAAGTCCAGCTCGCGGGTGAATTCCCGGTAATCGATATTTGACATGATCCCATTATGCGTGATCCACCATGCCGGATTTGCTTCACGCAGGATCCCGATCTGTTCGTTTTGGAAATCCGTCACCTCGCTTGACAGGAAAAGGTGATAGTCGAGATGCTGGCTCGGATTTGTGTAGGTAGGGCGGTTTGAATGCGGAGTCAGGATTTGATCGAAAGAATTGTAGGTGAGCGCCCAAAATGAGGTTCCCCACCGGCGATTCAATTCAGCAATCGTGACGTATTTTTTTTCGAGAAAGACACGAAACGCCGCAGTACAGTTATCGCAATGGCATTCGCTGAAATGGCAGAACAACTCGTTGTCCGTCTGCCAGCCAGTCACGTGGGGATTTTTTGCAAAATGTGAGGCCATGGCTTTCGTGATTTTCCGGCTGTATTCGCGGAATATCCGCGAGGAATGACAGGCGTGCTGGCGCGAGCCATGCATCATCCTGCGACCATCTTCCGCGACGCGCAGGACATCGGGATGCCCCGTTGTCAGCCACGCAGGAGGCGTTGCCGTGGGCGTGCAGAGCATGGTCCGGATGCCTGCTTCTCCCAGTCTTGCGATGTAGCTGTCGAAAAAAGGGAGGTTATACTTACCTTCCTCCGGTTCCAGCCTGTCCCACGCAAATTCAGCCATACGCACTAAGTTGAAGCCGGCGTCTTTCATGCGCTGTACGTCGTCCTTCATGTCCTCTTCGCTCCAGTGTTCGGGATAATAGGGTGCGCCGAAGAGGAATGTTTTAAGGCTGGTCGGTGTTTTATGAGTGCGGGGAGAAGGGAGGGAGTTCATTTACGGGAAATATTGAATTTGGGAAATTGGAGCAGCACCTTAGCGTATCATCTTATATAAACACCTTACATTTTCGTGTGTTTGTATTGGATGGTAATGCAAATTGGCCGCAGGATTTTTGAGTGTCGTGCATTTTTCAGGCATTTGGCCGGATCTGGGCGCTTTTTCAAGTTCACGTTCAAGGTTTCTGGTTTTAGAAATTCGAAGGTCCGCTTTAAACAAGAGTGAGACTTTTAGGCCGGATTTACCCGGATTAGGCCGGATAAGCGTCCTAGATACTGGATTCTAGATTCTGGATGTCGATGGCGGGCGGGTCGGTTAAATTTTTTACCCTTGTTTTGCTTTGATTTGCTTTGACTACTCTGGTGGCGAGACGACCGGAGTCCAAGCCGGGGGGCTATTTGAATGAGGAAGAGGTTGGTCCACAATTGCACAGATTGCAGATAAAATGGCTTAATTTTGGGTTTGACAGGGCTTGAAAATAGGTTCGTTTGGCTTTGAATTGGCTTTGTTCGGCAAAAAAGGTGTTTTTAGAATTCGCCCGTTTGAGATGAAATTAAAATGTTAAAAATGAATTTTGTGCCGTGTGTTCATAATTTGTTATTTGTTAACTTCAATATGACATAAGAACTCGTTTGTGTCAAGTGTGTGTATTATTAATGTGATTTTCTGGTGTAATACTTCCGCAGACTCTCAAAGAATTACGAAGTAAAACCTTCATTCGGAAGTTGCCATTTCCATCGCTTCCATTGCTCTTCTCGCTCGCAGGCCGTTTTTAGGATTGGATGGATTGGTTGCGATTTTTTAATGAGGAGCGTTGGGGTATGTCGGTTGGGCATGTCGAAGCGTTGATGTTTGGCCTGATAGATTTCTTCCCGGGGGACGATGAAGAGGATTTCATTTTGAGGGGCGAGGAGGTATTTACAATCCTGAAAATGGGAACGCAAACCTATTGCGGTTGACGGATTATGGGCAGACTCAGGCAGGGGGTACCAGAGGACGTGAGGGTGGGCAAGGGTTGGTAAAGGTTGATTAGGCTTGGCACCGCTATAGAGCGGAGTGGCATTACTATATGATATAAATATCGCTTATTTCGAGTGGATATATATCAAAAAGGTAGGCAGAGTTGTGGCGTAGTTTGAATACTTTGTAATTACTACACGCAACGCAGGAACTCCCCTCCCAACATGCTTTCCAAATCCACACGGCCACGGCTCCAACCCGGAGGATACACTCTGGTTGAAATGATTCTGGTGATCGCGATCATCGGAGTCCTGATAGGGCTGAGCGTTTCCTCTTTTGACAAGATGCGGGATAATATGGCTCCGCGGAACGCGGCGATGGAGTTTATGAGCGCGCTGCGCATAGCGCATCAATATTCCATGGATAATTCGGTACGGACCCGCCTTGTTTTTGCGGATACGAATATCCCGCTCTCCGCGCTGGGAGGAGGGCTCCTGGCGACAAATTCCTACGGGATTTACGCATTTTATGTCCCGAAGCAGCCATTGGGTGGCACGCAGTATAACGCGAACACCGTCGGGAATGAGTATTCCATGATGCCGACATTAAGCATTCCGTCGGGATTTGTGGGGGAGTGGATCCCATGCCCGATACAGCCAAAGTGGAGGACGCTTTCAAAGCGCGTGGTGGTAAGCGACAATTCGCGGTTTTTTGCGACAGCAACGACCATGTCGAATTTCTACATGAGCAATTATTATTCGCCGCTACAGACCTGGGTGCCGGTGAATTATACCGGCGCCAACTCAAGCAACTTCTTCGGCAGTCAAACCATGAATGCGACTTATCCCCTGAATTATGACCAGACGCCATATCCTGTAAGCTACCGGCTGGCTACTACGAATGTGGCAACCACGGAATCGAGCTATCTCTCGAATGGCTCCGGCGGCAACCAGGTTTACGGCCCCCAGGGCACGAATGGCTTTATCTGGCCCACCAATGTAAATTACCGCTATTTTGTCGGTACAAGTTCCACTCTCCTTGGTGCGATTGATACCAATCCGCCGGCCACCCGTAAATTCTTCGACCTGCCGGGCGTGGAATTCGATACGCGGGGGTTTCCCACATTCAACTCCACGAACCTCACGTTTGTATTCACGGAAAAAAGGAACACCAATAATTACTACCAGGTTGTGATTGATTCAACGGTAGGCATTCCCCGCCTGATCGGCCCATCCGGGCCGGCCGGATTTTAACAGCCATGCCGCATCCCGCAAAACCCGGCGCATTCAGCCTTGTTGAGATTGTGATTGCATTGTCCATCACTGTCATCGCGCTCATTTCACTCATCGGCTTGATCGGCCTCGGCTTGCAGACGCACCAGGACAGCAGGGCGGATTCCGTCGCGGTGTTCATCGCCGACAATGTGCGGGCAAAACTACTTGCGGACGTGAACTGGCCGGTTCCCGACACGCAGCCCATGTCGTCTAATAATTATTCCGGCCCGCTGAACAGCTTCACCAATTATTACACCAGTGAAGGCTCCGAACTCCCCGCCGGCCAGACGAACGGCTTCTACGCGGCCACCCTGCAATTCATGCCCAGCCCGAACCTGCCTTACCAATCGCAGCGGCTGGACTTCATCATTCTCAACATATCGAGGAACAGCGGCACAAACCGCATCATGTCCACGTTCACGCTTCAACGCGCCCACAAGGATCCCAGGACATGGCAATAAGCTCTTTTTTTCGAATAAAAGCGGCTATAATCCCACGGGGTTTTACGCTGATCGAGGTCCTGGTTTCAGTGGTCATCCTGGGGGTCATGATCGTGATGTTTGGCGCGGTGTTTGATGTGTATAACAAATCGTATACGCGCAGCACCTCCTCCATGCAGACGTTCGACGATGTGCGCACCATCGTGAGCCAGATGAGCCACGATCTGAGCGCGGCCATGGTGAGGACGAATGCCAACCGCATGCTCAACTTTTCTGTGGCGCCCACCGCAACCGGGATGGCGATATACATGGCAGTCCCCGACCCGAAGCTGCAAAGCCTTACCAACATGAGCTTTACCTCGCACATCGCCTACTTCTGGCAGGGCAACCAGGTTTTCCGGGCCATCTACAATACGCAGATCTACCCCCAAGCGATGTCCAGTTCTCCCATCGCGAGTAGCGCGAGCAATACCGATACTGCAGCCGATGCCGCGCGATTGCAGAACATGACGCTTGCCTATGCTGACAGTTCCCAGGGGCCATTTGCATGGACCACCGATCCCGCCATGGTGAACGCCATGAACAGCGTCGCGAACCTTCCAATTCTCAGGAACGTATTCACCTTCAATGTGATTTGCTACGGCTGGCCCGACGGCGGAAGCAGCGCGAACCCAACCACCGTCACTACCAACTCCTGGGTAGATCCAACGAGTCTGCCCCGCTATTTAAAAATGCAATTCGGCGTCGCCAACGACAAGGACGCCGCCTCGGTGAGCCGCAATCCGGCCCTGACAAATCTGCTCGAGAATTTCGAGATAACAGTGCCGATGGTGAACTACGGGGTCACCAACAATAACTACGCTCCGCAATGAGTAACAACCCGGATATAATGAAAAATAAAGCCATCCAGGCAGGGGCTTCAGTTCCCGGGGATGCAGCGCGCCTTTTGTCAGCGCCCTCTTCCACGCGCAAACGGGGGAGCGCCATCGTCATCGTACTGCTGTTGATCTTTCTGCTTACGGTGTCGGTGATCAGTTTTTTCCTGCTTGTAGAGGATGACCGTCAGCGCGCCCATTCGTTCCTGGATGTGATCCGCGCGCAGATCATGATCGAGTCGGCTTCGCAGGAGGTGATTGCAAAGATCATGGACGGCTCGGAAGTGCCTTATACGAACGTCGCGAGCAGTGCGTATGTACAACAATCCGGAACTTATAAATATATGGCGCAAGCCAGCATGACGGCAGAGCCGGGGTTGATGGAGGTGCGCTACTACAATACCCCGCCGAATCGCGGGTCTGAAACCGGAGCAACGGCATTCACCAGCACGAATGCGTTTTTTCAAAATCCATTCAACAGCCAGTATCTAACGCCCTCCGGCACGTTCGCGCAGGCAAACCCGCAACTGATCCCGCTATTCTCGTGGAAATGGTACGCGCCCGGCATCCGTTATCTCAAAGTAGCGGGTGGGGTGGTGGATACCACCGGGTCGCCGAACCCAAACTACAACCCCGCAGTGCAGTTCAATATCAACACCAGCGCAAATCCCTTCTACCCCGGGGAACTCTATTTGTCCGGCATTCCTTCGCCCACGGTAGCCGCCAAGGCTGCCTACTACAGCACCTCCACTCCCCCGGAGACCAGTAATTTTCTTCCAGCGCCACCTGCGCCCGGGTTTCAATTTCAGACTGGGGAATCCTCCCTGGACCGGCCGATCTTTGTGCAATGGATCCCGATCTACGCGAACCCCACCCAGCCGCCCGGGCCTAAAAACCAGGTGATCGGACGCTACGCCTACTGGGTGGATGTCGAAAACACCAAGGTGAATCTCAACACCAGCACCCGGCTTTTTGACGGATCGCCCGCACGTGCGATGGAAGGCCAATCCGAAGTTGATACCCAGACATCCCCCTATCAATATTATGTGCTGGGCCAAACGACGACTACGGCTAGTTCAGCCACTTACGAGCGGGATACCGTGGAGAAGAAGTTGTGGAAAAGTGTCAGCGGTTCCAACAATGTGAACGAGGTCGAAGCTGATGGTACCGTCAACGATGGCACTAATTCCGCTGCATCCACCTATTTCAACCTTTGGTTTGGCTGGAATGCAGGAGGACTGTCAAGCGACCCCCAATGGAGCATCCCGCTGGCGGCTGACAACTCTACAGTGGACTGGCGCGTCTTTACCGGGATGCGGCCGTATGGCACAAATGGGATGGGGACAAATGTTTCCGTGGAGCAACTCACGACCTCGTACGGAACCAATATCCCGACCACCGGCGCATTCAACACGTGGTTGGAAGCCTATTCCATGCTCGATCCGCAGGTGCAGATCAACAATTCCGCGCTGGGGCAGTTGACACTCGCCACGATGAGACGCACACATGCCCTTTCCACCACAATTTATGGATATGACGATGAACTCGACCCGCTGGGCCGGCCGAAACTGGATATCGTGGCATTCCAGAATCCTGCCTTCCCCCCGGGTCCGGGCAATGCTGTCGCCCAGGAACTGTGGTCTCGTCTCAATGATCCGAACTACCATAATGCCTATTATCCGAATGCATTTCCGAACAGCGGAAACAGCAATAGTTTTGTACAATCTTACAACGGTTTTGCCGGCGATCTCACGACCAACAATATCGCAAACGGTCAGGCTGTGGTCAATCAGATGCTGGTAAACATCTACAGTTATGGCCAGCCTCACACCACACCGCCTTCGCAGGCGCTCACGGGAGGGCTTTTCGGTAATGGCGGCGCGGCAACCAATGGAGTCTGGCCGGTGAAGTCGATGCCCTATGTCGCGGAAGTGGCGACCCGTGCGCGCAGTGCGATGATGTTGCTTCCCGCCACAAGTCGCGTCCTTTCGAATTTTTTTGCCCCTTCGACCAATGTCGTTGCAGGAGTGACGAATATCACTTGGGCCTCCACCAACGTGAATCTTACGGATACCAACGGGGTGCCGAGGAGCAATTTCTGGTATGTGACCAATGTGCTGGTTGACCTGGGAGTTGGTTTTGTGAATCCCAACCCGTTTGCAACCAATGCCAATGTTACCACGTTTACCATTCTGGCAGAGAACGGGAGCTTTTGGACCAACACAGTCACTCCTGATCCGACTTATACAAACGGTGTTGTCGGTTTTGCATCCTCTGCAACTGACAATTTGCAAGGGACATACGCCCTCCGGCCCACGCCATCTTACACCGGGTCCCCTTTCTTCGGCCTGCGTGCGAGTGGCACGAACTGCTATTTCAACATGGGGGTTGTGCCGAGTTCGATTATTACCAACACAAATTTTGGAACGGCACTGGCGATCAAGGGATGGACGCTTACGGATGCAGGTGGGAATATATTTGACCAGGCCCCGATGGCCAACCTTGGCCAGAGCGGCACCCCGAGATCGTGGTGGCAGATGGCGTTGACGGGTAACAACGCGGGACCGATCAGCCACATGACTTCGCTGGCATGGTTCCGCACGGGATCGATTGCCATCAGCGGGAGTTATTCGTATCCCACATTTGCCCCCCCCTATGTGAACAGGGCGGTGGGATGGTTCACTCCAAAGACTATTTGTGAAATCACCAATGCCGGCACGAACGCCGTGTTCCCAGGGTTGATCTATCCTGTAACCACCACGTATAGTGGCACCAACTATGGGACCACTGTGGCAACCATGACGAATATCCCGGCCAATGTATTTACCAACACCAACTGGGGCTGGTACCAATGCCTAACCAACCAGTTCACCCAATGTGCCAATATAGCGATGGTGGAACGTGTGCAATGTGTGGATCCCGTGATTGGCCACCGCACAGGCAACCCGGCCAATACCATCACCGCGTCAACCGCGACCGTTCTTACCTATCTGGACAAATTCAATACGCCGCAACAAATACAGGGCGCAACGGCCGGCTCCACGCTCGCCGGACATTTTTATGGGGTCGCAGGCCATCCATGGAGATTGTACGACAATTTTGCGGCAACCGGTGTGGTGACCACGGTTGCCGGCACCCCCGTCGTGACCTACGCAACCAATCCGGTAACGGTCATGGTGCAGGAACCATCGGGAGTCGGTTTCATTACCGTACCTGTCACCTCCAACGTCGTGACCGCGACTGGCACAACCGGGGGAGGGGGAACTTTCACGGGTACGACTATTCTGAACCCGCTCTCCTGCCTGACGAAACCTTTTGATAACCCAAACAACACAAAATTCAGCCAGGCGGAGTGGGACGGATATAATATCCCGCAGTACGGAGGCTTCAATCCCACCAGTGGCAACCAAGGCTGGGGAAATTTTCCCGGGGGAGAGGCCAGCGTGATTTCCAGCCTCAGTGATGGCCTTTACTGGCCTGCTGATTTGGAAACCAGCACGGGCACTTATGCCGGGACGCCTAACTCCAGTCCTTATACAACCGGGGGAAATGGCTGGCCTTTTGACCAAAGGTACAGCCCCACCGGTATTCGCGGTAGCGGCAATAACGGCTCTACCTCGGCTCAAGCCACATTCAGCACCCCGTGGGGAATCGTGGACTCGGCGCCAAGCGGACTGCCCATGACATCAATTGGCGAGCTTGGGTTTGTCCATTCCGGGTTTATCCAGCATCCCATCAATATCGGTGGTGTCCAGTATATGAAAATAGGAGGCTACGGTGGCGCCCCGGGCGCCACTGTGCTGGGATCGCCTGAGAACGGGCCCCCGATGTCGATGCTGCTGGATTTATTCACGCCGCATGCTTTTCATAACAATGCGACAGGCGGGCCCGTCGTTACGCCTATGACGGAGCCGAACTGGGCATTGAGCGGTACTCAGAACACCCCGTCGAACCCGCGCCGTGGTACCGTGAATGTGAATGAGGGCGTGGCCAGTGATAACTATATGGCAATCCGTGAAGGATATTCCACCACCGGCGCGGTGCATGCGAATCCCAATTCCATGGCGGTAAGGCCGGCATGGGTGCCGACGGCAATGTTTTTCCGTAACAACCCGCTTGCCACTGTCAACGGCAATGACGAAAGCAATCTTAATAATATTGATGTAAACGGGGGGAGACTTGATTCATTCATGCAGCCGGTGCCACGGTACCGGCGTGGATGGGATTCTGTAATTTCCATGATCGGGGGCGACTTCAGCACATTCCGCGAAATGGGAGAAGGGGCATGGCTGGGGCGCGGCCAGACTGCCACGGATGCGGGAGTGGGTTACATGGCGATCGGTTCTCCGCTCGGCACATGGAAGCCGGGGCTGGGCGCTTATGGTGGAAGCGTATTTTCGCAATTTGACACATCGACCGGATACGGGGGGGCCTCGGAACTTTTAACCCTGGGCCGTGAGGCGTCGCAGAGCTCGGGTGCTTCTACAACGCGTGGATATTTCTCGGGGCATTTTGCGGCCGACGGAGTTTCCTTTGATACTTCCGGCACTAACAACATAACGACGTTTCTTTCCCCGACCGGGAATAATGATACGAAGGGGAACCTGTGGGAGGCCACGCGATTTGCCATCACTCCATTGCGGCATTTCCTGAGCGAAATCCCGTACGACACCACCGGCCAGCGTGATATTTACTCCTTTAATGGAGGCCGTATACCGATCACCCCGGATGTGGGCAACATTCATACCGCCCTTAACATGGGGCCCCCTTTTGGAATGCCCGCGTTCCCCCCTAACAATAATGTATCCAGCACCGCCAATGGCTCCGCCGGAATCATGCACCAGATGGGAATCTATAACAACGCCTTCATGGAACAGGCGGCCAATATGGCCTCGACATCAGCCAATGCATTCACGATCCACATAGTCGCGCAGGCGATCAAGAATACGGGGTCGGTGCGCATGGTGGGAGGAGCGCCAGACGTGGGCAATTCCGGCCCGGGCTATATGAACACGGATGACCAGGTGATAGCCGAGCAATGGGCGCAGATCGTGGTCGAGCGGGTCCCGCAGACCACCACCACCGGCGATCTTTTACGCACAAGCAGCGGAGCACCTAACAATGAATACAAAATACTCTATTACCGGATACTGGATAATGCGAAATAAGCGAAAAAAGCAGGCGGGGTTCACCTTGATCGAGTTGCTGGTGGTGATCGCGATCATCGCCATACTAGCTGGATTGGTGCTCTCAGTTTCCAGCACAGTGATGTACAAGGCGCGGGCAACGGATGCAGCGTCGTACATCAGCCAGATCCGTGTCGCGTTGAGCTCGTACCAAAACGATTACGGCGACTGGCCGCCGCCGATCCTGGCGAGTACCAACTCCACGGGCGATGCCTACCTGCTCGCGAGCTCGAATGCGCCGCCTGCAACGTCCGCCTATGTGTGGACGTCGCTCTACCAGACGCTGACCGCCACGGGGGCCACGACCAACCTGGCCACTAATAACTCGAGGCACATCGTCTATATGCAGATCCCGACGAAGTATCTCGATAACGTCACGAACCCCATGACTTTTTTTGACCCGTGGAAGAATGAGTACAATCTCGCGGTGGATGTGAACGGCGACAATGCCATTGCGAGTCTTCCCTTGACCTCGGGGACAACCACGCCGAATACAAATCTTACGATCAATGCGTCGCTGGCGATCTGGTCCTACGGGGGCACCCCGACCAATACCGCCAAATATATCACGAGCTGGAAATGAAGAGGTTTTTTTCAAAAATCAGCAGTGGGTTTACACTGGTCGAGATCCTGGTGGTGATCATCATCATCCTGATCCTGGCGGGATTGGTGCTGTCGGTCTCCCAGAACGTGATAATCTCCTCGAAGAAGAGCAGGGCCGCGTCGGAGGTGGCCGCCATCGATATGGCGCTCTCACGGTTCCAGGTGGACAATGGATTTTATCCCACGGCAACAAACATCTCCACAAATGCCAATAATGTAGGAGTGACCCATTATTATATGTCCAACCCCGCTTCCAACCCGCCTACCAATGCGTACATGATATCCGGGAGGGCGCTCTTCCTGGCGCTCATGGGACGCACGACGTATGACTACTCAAGCACTACTACCAACACCAATACCTCCCGGCAGTATTATAATGACTTGAAGGCAAGCCAGGTAGGGAATGAAAGCGTGATAAACACAAGCATCATCAATCCTGATCCGACGGTGGCCACGACTTACACGACCAATACATTTACCGCCGGATCGTATATCATAGATCCCTTCCAGAATGCCTATGGTTACTTCTACAATGCAAACTCTACGACAACAGGTATGTCGATGTATAACGTGACGGCGCCGGATATCTGGTCCACCTCGGGGGAAACTAACAACACATTTACCAGCACTACTACTTACATTTTCCTGAGGTGGATGCATAACTGGCCGCAGAATGCGACGCCTTGATCATGGGAACGGATTATATCATCATGCAGCACGGAAATTGCAGGTAAAAACATGGCAAGAAGAAAACGACAAAGCGCGAAGGTGGTGGATCTCTCCTACGGATTCGGGGCGTGGGAGAATGTGCCATACGTGGTGGATTACTCGCATACGCATACGGATATCGAGTTGAACTTTTTTGCGACGGGGCCTGTGCGGTATTTTCTTGCGGGACGTTTTGAGACGCTGCCGCCGGGGCGCCTGGCGATGTTCTGGGCGGGGTTTCCGCATCACCTGGTGCATGTGCCGCCGCAGGCGAGCAGGGCGTGGGTGGTGCATGTGCCGCTGGCGTGGTTCATGCAATGGAGGCTGAACGAATCTTTCACGCAGCATTTGCTGGACGGGCAGGTGATCCTGGAGCCGGCGCAGAACCAGTTTGAGATGACGCTGGAGAAGAGCCAGTTCCAGCGGTGGGCGGAAGGTTTTTCGGAAGGCAACCCGGAGGCGACGAAGATCGTGATGCTGGAGGTGGAGGCGCGCGTGCGCCGGATGGCGAAGGCCGGGCTTGGGCTGCACCAGAGCCACCCGGGGGTGATCACGGAAGGTGGCGCGGCACAGATCGAGAAGGTGAGCCGGTTCATCGCGGAACATTACACGGAGCCGCTGTCGGTGACGAAGATCGCCGGTGCGATGCAACTGCACCCCAAATACCTGATGCAACTTTTCAAAAAGCATTGCGGGCTGAGCATGTGGGAGTATCTGCTGCGCATGCGCTCCTCCCACGCGCAGCAGTTATTGATCAACACGGACCTCAAGATCCTCGATGTGGCGCTGGAATCGGGGTTTGGCTCGATGTGCCGGTTCCATGCGCTCTTTGAGCGCTATTGCGGATGCACCCCCCGGCAATACCGGATGAAAATGCAGGGGGAAGAGGCGTGATTTTTTTGGTTCTTCGCTGTTTCCAGTGGGTGAGTGTGAGGAAAACAGACTCGCGCGGAGACGCAGAGGCGCAGAGAATACAGTTGGAATGAAAGAGAATGGCATTGGCACACAGGTGCTCGAAGCGGCTATCAACGTCCATCGGGAGCTTGGGCCCGGGCTCATGGAAACAGTTTATGAGGTTATACTGGCCCGTGAGTTGCCGGCTCTTGGGTTGAAAGTGGAGCGGCAGGTTCCTGTTCCAATCATCTACAAAGGGATCAGATTTGAAGAGGGGTTCCGGGCTGACATCATCGTCGGAAAGAAAGTGCTCCTGGAACTCAAGTCGGTCGAGCGGATTTTGCCGGCCCATAAAAAGCAGGTGCAGACCTATCTGCGCTTGACCGGCTTGAAGCCCGGATACCTCCTGAACTTCGGGGAAGCCGTCCTCAAGAGCGGGATCACCCGCTGCGTGAATGGACTGGAAGAGGAGAATCTCACGCTGAGACGCAGGGAGCCGGAGGAATTCTGAATGGAAATACAAAAAACCTCTGCGTCTCTGCGCCTCTGCGGGATGAAAGCAATCCCCTGACTATATGATATAAAAATCCCCTAATTTTGATACGAAACTATTATAAAATCAGGCAGGATGGATGAAGTTATTTGTGGAAGCACCGGTTGTGTAACGCCATACAAACAACAAGGTTAAAGTTTATCCCCCATAGAACCCCCCAAGTGAACCTGCAAGCAAACACCCCCTTCCTTTCATCCACGGGAAAGCCTGCCATCTCCTGTCCGATTGAAAATGGCATGCCGGGTGCCGGGCTTCGTCCGGTTCGAGCGGGGACTGCCCCCGCAGCGGGTGGATGGGGAATGATTTTTGGAGAATTTGGAATGCTTATCGGCTTCCAAAAATTGCGCAAACGTCGGGTGGGGATCTGATCGTAGCGCAATTGCAGATAGCTTAGCACCCTTCCGGACTTGGAGCCGGAAGGGTGTTAACGCTCCAGCCGGTTAACTATAAATTTATGACTATATCACTTGTAAAACACACACCGGCATTGGCAGCCGCCATTGTTTCGATCACGCTGTGTGCATCGGTCGTCCCGATGTCCGCCCAGGAGCCGGTCTCCGTGGAGATCAACGCGGACAAAGTGATTTCCACTGTTCCCAAGGAATTCCACGGCACAAATTTTGTCGCCCTGTGGAACCCGACGGGGGCATCGCCGGGGACAGTGAACGCATTTTCGCAGCTCGGCGCCCGGCTCGTGCGCTTCCCCGGCGGAGTCCCCGCCGAGTGGTACGACCTGGGGAACCCGCTCGGGAGCGGCCTCACCCCCATCACGACCCAGGATGCATGGCGCCTCGCGATGGCGGGGAACGCGGAGATGATTTTCCAGACCAATGCCTTCAATAACAAACTGCAGAAAAACAAAAAGACCGGGCAGCCCTATCAATGGGACAACTCCGGCAGGCATGCCGCCGATTTCGTGATGCAGGCGAAACGGGAGGGAATGAAGGTGGCTTTCTGGGAAATCGGGAACGAGCCGGAAATGGATGCCGACAAGGAGACGAAGAGAAGCCAGGACAAGGTGTTTCAATCTTACGACGCCATATTCGAGGACCAGGCGCGCGCGATCAAACAGGCGGACCCGACCGCAAAGATCATGGGGCCCGCATCGACAAACACCTACTTTTGGTGGCACGAAAAAAACCTGGAGAAATTTCTAAAGGCGCATGGCAACCGCCAGGGCACGGGATTGGTGGATGCCGTATCCCTGCACTGGTATACGGACGGAGACAAGGGCCCATGGGAAAAAACACGGGGGCTGGCGCAGGGCTGGGCCAGGTGCATGGATTACATCCAGGCGCAGATGAAGGAATACGATTCCCGGCTGCTGCCTCTCTATATCACGGAGTGGAACTGGGGCGCCGGTGATAAGAGCGATAGCTCGGAAAAATTTGCCAACGCGCTGGGCTGCGCGGATTGCGTGGGGATGTTCCTCCGCACGGGGGTCAGCGGGCACACCCATTTTTGCCTCCAGCATGTGCAGCGCAACTGGGGCGTGATCGCGACCAAGGGTGATTACAGGTCCGAGAACGACGTGAGCCCGACTTTTTTCGGGCTGGCCATGGCTTCGCATCTCGGCGGGCGCGTTCTCGAAACCAAAAACAGCGCCGATGAAAGCAATGTATTGAGCGCATATGCCACGAATGACGATGGAAACAACCTGAGCGTGATGTTGATCAACAAGGACGGCCAGCCGCGGGATGTCCAGCTCACTTTCCAGGGGTACCATCCCGCGTCGGCGAAAGTATGGACCCTTGTTCCCGCAAATGGCGGCGTCGAGGACAAGGATGTCATTTACAACGGGAAAAAGTCACCCGCCCCCGCCACAGAGAAACTGCCCGACCCCGCGCAAGTGCAGGTAAAGGGGCCCTACACCCGGAAGGTGGAGCCTTATTCACTCACGGTGATCACTTTCACACCGCAGCTTTCCGCTTCCGCCAATAATTTATGAGACAATCCTATTTTGTGAAACATTGTGTTGCATTCATTGCAACAGGCGTATTGATGTTGCTTGCCGCTTCGCGCGCGGGGGCGGCGGCCGGCCCGCGGATTATCGATCCGAAGATCTCCCCGGCGGCAATGGTGGCGGGCGACGTCAAGACGCGATTCACGATCAAGGCCATAGTTACCGCGCCATTGGGCAGCGTGAAGAAGGTCTCGGTGAATCTTTCAGCCTTTGGCCTGCCGGAACTGGAGTTGTTTGACGATGGCAAGCATGATGACGGCGCGGCCGACGACAAGATGTATGCGAATAGCTTCGTGCCGGCGAAGGCTGCCGCGGCCGGCACACTCAACGTCACGATTACCGCCGAGGGGAGCAATGGGGGCGTTACCACCTTTGATATTCCCATGGTGCTCTCGGCTGCCGATGCGAAATTGATTGTATGGGACGGCGAAAAGATAACCAGGGGCCAAAGCTGGGTGGCACCCAAGACGCCTATGAACAGCTTCCGGTCGCAGACGGACGAGAAGCACAGCGGCCTGGCGGCATTGGAATTGCACGGCGAAGGCGCGGCATCCATAGGCGGCGGCTGGAACTGGTTCGGGTGGTATCCGGACGATGCGGGAACCGATACCACGAATTATCAAAATCTCACCTTCTGGATGAAAGTCGAAGGAGATACAAAGCCCGAATCGTTGATTGTCGAACTTAACTCATCAAGCAATAAGTCGAAGACCACCAAGTCGGTGAATGTCTCGAGTTATAGTGATGACCTCATGGATGGGGAATGGCATGACGTGGTGATACCACTCCGCGATATCTACAAGGACGCCGATCCTGACTTTGATCCGAAAAAAGTCTGGATGGTTAATTTCAACACATGGTCACCCACCGAGCGCAATTTCAGCATCTATATCAGCGACATCGGGTTTGACAATCGCACCGTGCGTTCCCGTTTGGAATGGGTCAAGCTCCCCGAGGCAAGGACGCCGGCGCCTTTGGACAAGGACGCGCCGGTCGTCACAGCGCAGGTTGATACCAAGGCCGCCGGGACAAAGATCAGCCCGTACATCTATGGCGCCGCCATGGGTGACACGTATGCCGCGCAGGAAATGGGCATCACCATATTGCGCGCCGGCGGCAACGAAGTCTCGCCCATGAATTGGAAACAGGGCTTCACATCCCATGGCTCCGATTGGTTTTATACCAATACAGGGGAGGAAACACCGCCGGAGAAAAACTGGCTGGTCACCTTCTTTGGCAAGAACAAGGAGGCGGGATTGGAAAGCTATGTCAGCATGCCGATGATGGGGCGTGTGGCGAAGGATAGCGTGTCGTCGGCATTTGATATCAATAAATATCCCGACCAGGATAGCTGGGTGGGTCAGCAGCAACCCACCGATCCCCATCCCAACGCAGGCAGCGGGAAGGTCTTCGTAAAAGGGCCCGACGGTAAGCAAGTCACGGACAAGGACGGGAAGCCGGTCACGAAGGAAATCGATCCCGACCCCGATGACACCTCAATGGTAATCACTCCCGAGGACCAGACCGAGATGTTGAAATTCATGATCGAGACGCTCGGTTATGGCACCGCGGACAAAGGCGGCTTGAAGTTCATGGCCCTTGACAATGAGCCGGATATCTGGGCTTTCACCCATAAGGATATGCACCCGAAAGGGACTTCCTATGACGAACTTCTGGATCGCACGAAGACTTACGCGACATTGATCAAGAAGATCGATCCCGCGATCAAGATCGCCGGGCCCGTATTTTCCGGCTGGACGGGTTACTTTTTCTCGGGCTTGGATGGGCAGGAGGTCAGCGCGGGCAGGGGGACATGGGCAAATCCTCCCGATTACGCCGCGCACGGAAATGTGCCTGTGCTGAAATGGTGGCTGCAGCAGGTCTACGAATATGAAAAGAAGGCAGGCCAGCGCCTCATTGATATCCTGGACGTCCATTTCTATCCCCAGAACGGGCTCTACATGGGAGGCAAGAAAAACGATCCGGCTACCATGGAGAAACGAGTGCAGGAGACGCGGGTATTGTGGGATGGCACATGGAAGGATCCCTCGTGGATGGCTGGCGATGAGAATGGCAAGAAGCTGGACGGACGCCTGCAGATCATCCGCATGATGAAAAAGCTGATAGCCGATAATGATCCGGGTCTGGATCTTTGCCTCGGCGAGTATTGCTTCAGCGGGGAAGGCGATGTTTCCGGCGGAGTTACCGAGGCTGAGGTGCTTGGGATTTTTGCCCGGGAGGGTGTTTCCCAGGCTTACTACTGGTTCTTCCCGCCGGTGAATAGCTCGACATACTTTGCATTCAAGATGTTCCGGAACCCGGATGGAAAACACACGGCATTTGGAGATACTTATCTTCCATCCACCGTCAGCGCCCCGGATGATATCTCGGTGCATGCCGCGAAGGATTCCGCCACGGGAAGGCTGACATTTGTGCTGGTGAACAAGCGCGCGGCCAAGGCGGCGAAAGTCACGATCAAGCTCAGTGCTCCTGTTAAATCACAGGATGTGGTCTTTTACCAATACAGCGGGGCGGACAGGCTCTGCATCGGGCAGCTTCCGGCGCAGAAGGTGGCGGGAAATTCGGTGACTGTCGATATGCCCCCGCTTTCCGTGCTTCGCTTTGACCTGGCTCCATAGCATACTGGAATGCACATGGACTGGCGTGGTAGAGAATCAGTCAAAGGAATCGGGATGCGTGACTTGACCGTCAGGTTGTTCGTGGTCTTCTCATGGTTCATCGTGTCCGCCGTTTTTGCTAATGACACCGCGAAACTTCAGGACGCATGGACCAGCGCCTCGCGGGCTTTGCCGGATGAGGCGATGGCGGGATTCAAGCAAATCCCGGCCAGCTCCCCGCAAGACCGGGAAGCGGTGTACGGCCAGGCGATGATGCTTCTCACGGTGCAACCCGTCACGCGTGGCAACATCGATCAGTCGGTGCAGCTATTTCAATCGGTGATCGATAAGGATTCTTCCGATGATCTCGGTATCACGGCCAAATATTTCCTCGGCAGGATCGAGCAGATTTACCGGTTCGAACCTGATTACGCCAAGGCAATCGCGATTTACGAGGATCTCTTCCACAATCATCCGGAGCATCCTGTGGCGCAGCGGGCCTTCGTGAAACTCGTCCTCCTCAAGCTCTACGATCGGATTCCCGACGCGGAAAGAGCAAAGGATTTTTCCGCGTTTGAGTCGCAAGGTTCCAAACTTCAGGATCACGATGCCGTGCGCGACTTCCATCTCGTCATGGCGCAGGCTTGCGCGAAATTCGGATTCAGCGAGGAGAAACGCCTCGAACATCTACTTGCCGCCGATGCTGCGGGCGTGGTGAAGGATGACACCAAGGCGAACCTTCTCGTTTCCATCGCGGAGGTGGCCCGCAAGCTCAATCGCAAGGGCCTCGCATTGCAATACTATCACAAGTTCCTGGACGAATGCCCGCGAGATTACAGGACATACACTGTGCAGCAAAGAATCGCCGCAACGGAGCAACCGGCCCAATGAACCGCGAGAAAGTGATGAACCTTATCGGTCTCTCGCTGCTGGCCGCATGTTTTGCCATCGCGCTCACGCGTGTCTTCTCCCGCACGGCCACCCACCTGGGCAGCGATGTGGTCACCATCCGGTTTGCGCATTACCAGTTGGAATCGGGTGTGCGCGGCGCCTTTGATGCGATCGCCCGGGAATACGAGAAAATCCATCCCGGCGTGGTCGTGGAGCAGATGTCCATTCCCGAAAACGTCTATCCTACCTGGACCGTTACGCAGCTTGCGGGTGGCACGGCGCCGGACTTGATAGAGTTCGGGAACTCCACCGGCACCGACGAGCGCCTTGCGCGCTATTTCCAGCCCCTCACGGAATGGGTGGGATCGCCCAATCCTTATAACAAGGGAACCTCACTCGAAAAGACACCCTGGCGGCAGACTTTTTTGGACGGCCTGACTGGCTGGCCTAACTATAATACCAATCTCCTCGAGATTTACGGAATGCCAAACACGGTCGTGACCATCCGGATTTTTTATAACCGCGATTTATACCGGAAAATCATCGGTAACGAAACCTTGCCCCGCACCTATCAGGAATTCATCGAGGTATGCCGCAAGGTGGAGCAGGATGGCGAACGGATCACGGGGCATAAGGTTATTCCGATCGCCGGCTCGAAGTCCAATGCCCCGCGGATCACCGAAAGCCTTTTCTGTGGTCAGGTGCAGAAACTCTGGGCGCAGTACCAGGGGGACGATCTCCGCCAGGCCAATGGCAACGAGGCTGTGCTGCGGTTTGCGGTCTTGAAACACAAACTCTCCCTTTACGATCCCGCGATCCAGAGCGCCTACCAGATTACGCATGATGCCGGCCAGTATATGCAGCCGGGGTTCATGCAATTAAACCGTGAGGATGCCGTGTTTACGTTCACCCAGGGCAATGCCCTTATGATCGCCACGGGGAGTTACGATACCGTCAGCCTCACGAGCCAGGCGCCCTTTGAGATCGGGGTTTTCCCCGTGCCTTATCCCACTAAAGACGATCCCACCTACGGCAAATTCGTTTTTGGCCCGGCCACCGAGGCGGGTGCTCCCACGCAAGGGTCTTTCCTGCTTTATATGGAATCAAAGCACAAGCAACAGGCCCTCGATTTTTTACGCTTCATGACATCGCAAAAAATGAATGCGCTCTTCGCGGCAAAAAGCGGGTGGCTGCCCGCTGTCATCGGGGTGGATGTGGATGAAAAGATGAAGCCCTTCATGCCGGTGATGGATGGTTACATCAATGGATTCAGGCCTTTCTGGGGAGCCGACACCTATCGGGTGATTGATAACAATCAATACCTGCTGCTGGGCAGCGACGGCAGTGTGAAGAAATTTCTCGATGCATTGAGCAGGGACTTTGAAGGCGCGCTAATTTCCGATTCCCAAAACGTGAACAAGACCAGCAGAAACAATCTTCTGCGCCAGGATGTGGCGCTGGCTTCCTATATGCAGCTTTCCCGGGAGGGAGCGGCCCCGGCCGCGGCAAAAAAAGTGTCGGAGCTTAACGAGATTGAAACCAAGCTGGAACTGGATCTCGACGACGGGATCCTCGAGATGAACGAACTTGGCCTCCCTCCCATGAAATAACCTATGCCAGCCACACTTTCTCATCGCAAGGCATTGCACGAATGGCAGCTCTATCTCTTTCTAGTTCCATCGTTGGTTCTCGTCGCCACATTCATGTATTTCCCGGCGGCCAGCGCCATCTATCATAGTTTTTTTGACTGGCAGGGTGGCGATGCTGCCAGGTTCACCGGGCTTGCCAATTACCGGCGCGTAATCAACGACGTGGTTCTGTGGCGTTCCTTCGAAACCATCGGGATACTCATCATCGCAAATATCTTTAAATTGATTCCGTCGATTCTCCTGGCGGTGCTCATCCATCGTCTCGGTAGCGAAAAATGGCAGTATTGGTACCGCGTTCTTTTGGTGCTGCCGATGATCGTTCCCGGCTTGGTCAGGCTCTTCATCTGGAAATTTTTCTTCGATCCGAACTTCGGCATCCTGAACAAGGTGCTGGATTTCACGGGCGGCAAAACGTTGTTGATAGCGCTCGATCATCATTTCCTGCACTGGGGAATCTTCCACGCGGGCGTGCCGGTTCCGTGGTTGAGTGAATCGCACTTGATCATTCCCTCGCTCATTATCTGGGGCTTTCCGTGGATCGGCACAGTCGGGGTGTTGATTTATCTCGCCGGTCTTCAATCCATCGGCACCGAGGTTTACGAGGCGGCGGATCTCGACGGAGTGAACAGTTTCCAAAAATTCATTCACATCGAGCTGCCGTTGATCATGACACAGGTGCGCCTTAGCCTGGTATTGCTCATCATTGGTACATTGCAGGGATTCGGCCTCCAGTTTCTCCTGCTCGGCGCGAATGGCGGCGCGGGGGGCAGTGGCATGGTGCCGGGCTTGTGGATGTTCAATCGCGCATTCAGCGCCGGTGAATTTGGCTACGCCTGCGCCCTCGGCATGGTGCTCTTCATTTTCATCCTGGCCCTTACGCTCCTTAACAACAAATACGTGAGGGTCGAAAAATGACGGACGGGCAAACCACCGCAAAGGGTCGACAGTCGGCGGATTGGTTGAAGCATCTCGTCATCGGCGGAATCCTTTTCATTGAGATGTTTCCCTTCTACATGATGTTGCAGATCAGTTTTAAGGACAACGCCATGTTTAACAGGAGTCCATGGTTGCCCGCGTGGATTACTTCATGGCATTGGGAAAACTGGATATTCGGGGCAAAACTCGTGACCCCCTATCTGGCCAATACGGTTTTCATATCCGTGAGCGCGACGGTTGGGTCCATCGTCATCGCCGTGATGGGCGCGTATTTTTTCGCCCGCTACAGGATGCCGTTCAGTGGAATATTATGGTCGGCATTTCTTGTTCTCATGCTGATGCCGGGAGTGGCGAATATAGTTCCTCTCTTCCTGTTGCTGAAAGAAATGCACCTCCTGAACACCCTCTGGGCTCTCATCATTCTGGGCGTCGCTGGCGGGCAGGTGTTTAATATCTACGTGCTTCGCAATTTCATCGAGGACATCCCCAAGGACTTGTTCGAGGCCGCCGAGATCGACGGAGCCTCGCACTTCCAGCAGATCATGAATGTCGTCATCCCGCTCAGCGGCTCGATCATCGGCACCCTCGCCATCCTCACCTTTCTGGGCTCCTGGAACGACTTCCTCATGCCCCTCATCGTGTTGCGCGACCGCCAGCTCTTCCCGCTCGGTGTCGGCCTCATTTATCTGGACGGCGAACCCGTAAAGGAATGGGGCAATACCATGGCGACCTACTTCCTCTCGAGCCTCCCCCTCATCATCCTCTTCCTCTTCACCATGAAGCTCTTCGTCCGCGGCCTCAGCGCCGGAGCTATCAAGGGATAGTTTAGTCGCCTTACATAAAACTAATAATCTTCTTGCTTTCGCAAAGCGATTCTGCCATGATCAAGGCAATGAACTTTGCCATAAAAATGCAGCGAGACCGTCCTTCGATATGCTGCGGATGGCTTGCCAGCCATTGTGCGTGCTCCCTTGGCCTGAAAAACATGCATTTTTTCCGAACGAACCCAATTTTACTCTGGAGAGCCTCGAAAAACGAACCCAAACGAACCCATTTCAAAGCCAAACGGGTTGCCTATTAGTCCTTTGATACCGAGTCCCAGAGTAATCCAACCAAATCCAAGCAAATCAAAGGTAAAAAATGCGAGCAATCCAAATAACCCGGAACTCCAAAAATCTGTCCAACCCAGTCCAACCCGGTAAAGACCTCAGGTGTGGGTCACCAGAGTAAAAACAAGCAATTTTGAACAAGAATTCCTCCATAGATCAGCGTGATTCCGCCGACATCGACCGGCACTTCGCGGATTTCATCGGCAGCTTTGGCGGCGGCGATTTGCCGAAACTCGCCGCTGCGGCGTTAAGCCGCAACATCCGTTCCGGCCACATCTGCCTCGACCTTGCGAACGGTCCGGCCCCTGTCGATGAGGATGCCGCATGGCCTTCCCTGAAGAAATGGAAAGCCGCCCTGAAAGAAAGCCGCGCCGTGGCTTCCGGCGACGACGATTATCCCGCTGCATCCGATGGCAGCCCGTTGGTTCTGGACAAGGCCGGTCGCCTTTACCTGAGGCGCTACTGGGAATACGAAAAGTTCCTCGCCGCTGCCATCCTGGGCCGCTGCGACAAAAATCCACCCGCCAGATCAAACTCCGGCGATTTGCACGAGCTGGCAATCGAGACGGCGCTGGCGAAAAGGTTCGTGGTTATCTCTGGCGGCCCCGGCACCGGCAAGACGACCGCAATCTTAAAAATCCTCGAGCGCCTGATCGATGCACCCGGAGGAAAAAATTTGCGGATCGCGCTTGCAGCCCCCACGGGAAAAGCCGCCGCCCGTCTCGAGGAATCCCTCCGCGGCGGCGTAAAGGGAGGGGCGCTCGTGGACGAACGCCTTCCGAAATCCGCCTCCACATTGCACCGCCTCCTAGGCTGGCGCAGCGACTCATCCTCTTTCCGCCACAATTCAAAGAACCCTCTTCCTGTCGACCTGGTGGTGGTGGACGAGTCCTCCATGGTGCCGCTTACGATGATGGCCAAGCTCTTCGAAGCCCTGCCTCCGCAGTCGCGCATTATCCTGCTCGGCGACCAGCACCAACTCGCCTCCGTGGAGCCCGGCTATGTATTGAGCGACATCGCCGAGGCCGCATCGCAGCCCGGTTCTCCGCTGCACGGAAGCCTGGTCGCCTTCCAAAAAAATTATCGCTTCGGGGACAAGAGCCACATTTTCGCATTGTCGAACGCCGCGCGGGAAGGGGACACGACGCACATGTTTGAAATACTGGGAGCGGGTGACACCCCCGATCTCTCCATGGCAGCTACACCCTCGGCCGGAAAACTGATGGAAAAGCTGCGACCCGCAATCCTCGCCGGATATTCCGCATATTTGAAGGGGAGCAACCCCGCAGAGGCCTTGAAGAAATTCCAGAAATTCCGAGTCCTCTGTGCATTGCGCTCCGGCCCGTACGGGATTGAAAATTTGAACCGGAAAATCGAGGAGATCCTGCGCAGCGAAGGCCTCGTCGAAGGCGGATCACGCTATTATGCCGGGCTTCCGGTTCTCATCACCCGGAACGATTACGAATTGCGGCTTTTTAATGGCGACATAGGCATTCTTTTTCCAGACCCCGAAGGGAACGCATTGATGGCCTGGTTTGTGGATGAAGTGGGAGGCCTGCGGAAAATCGCGCCGGCGCGATTGCCCGAGTACGAGCCGGCCTTTGCGATGACTGTGCATAAAAGCCAGGGATCGGAATACGACCGCATCCTCCTCATCCTGCCCGACAGGGAAAGCCCGGTGGTGACACGGGAACTCATCTACACGGGCCTCACAAGGGCGCGGGACAAGGTAGAGGTCTGGTATCAGGAAGCGGCTCTGCGCGAGGCAATCGAGCGGAAAGTGCCACGAAACTCCGGATTGAAGGACCGATTGACCAAAGGTTTAAAGAGTTTATGAAAAATATAATCATTATGGCCTGAAAGTAGCTTTTATGATGTTTCATGCTGAAAAATACTACTTTTACCAAGGACAGGATGCCGAACATTTCGGCTCCGGTATTATTTTTACTTATTTTTCTGGTGCTACGCTGCCTCGGGCATGCGCAGATGCCGGTCGTCTATACAAACTTGGGACCTGCTTCATTTTCAAAAAACTGGGGCTCCACCACTTCCCTGAAAAACTCCTACAAACCCCAGGTGATCGTGATGCTTGTGCCGTCATCCACGAAGCAGCACACGGCGATGCCTTCTTCGAATATGGGGGAAGAGCAGCATGTGGGACCGGCTCCTTCCCTGCCCGGTTTTTCCTCGCTCGCGCAGCCGACAGTGCCCGGGCATCGGGCGGTGTTGCGCCACGGGGTCGCTTACGCGCCGGAGGAGGCGCCGCTGAACGTGAAGCGGGCGATCTGGGCCACGAACACTCTGCTCCGCAAACCCTACGTATGGGGCGGCGGGCACGATTCATTTTTCGCGGAAGGTTACGACTGCTCCGGCACGGTTTCATTCGCGCTGCACTATGCAGGCCTGCTCAGTTCGCCGACCGACTCGCGGAGCCTGATGAGTTTCGGCGAGCCAGGTCCCGGCCGCTGGATGACGGTGTTTGCCCGCAACGGCCACACATGGATGGTGATCGCCGGGTTGCGTCTCGATACGACAGGTTTCTACGGCGACGAAGGCCCGCGCTGGCGTCCCGAGGGACGGTCGTCATGGGGATTCGAGGCAAGACATCCTGCCGGTTTGTAAGTCGTTACGTCCGCTCCCTCGAAATAATCTTGCACGGCTTTTCCGTCACATTAGTATCGCTCAACGTCCCGAATGCACCACGGAGTGCGTCGGGACGTTTTCTCGTGAACTGAACTATAATCCATGGCTAATACAATTCTCGTCGGCGCCCAGTGGGGCGACGAAGGCAAAGGCAAAATCATCGACTTTCTTACAGAGAAGGCGGACATCGTCGTACGCTCGCAGGGAGGCAATAACGCGGGCCACACGGTCATCCTCGGCTCGAAAAAATATGTCCTTCACCTGATCCCTTCCGGCATCCTCCGCCCACAAAAAATCTGCGTGATCGGCAATGGAGTGGTGCTCGACCCCGTCGCCGTGGTGAAGGAAATCGACGGCCTGCGTGCCCAAAAGATCAAAGTCGGCAAAAACCTCCTCATCAGCGAATCCGCACACCTCGTGCTTCCCTATCACCGCGCGCTCGACGAACAGCGCGAAAAGGGCAAAAACAAGATCGGCACCACCAAGCGTGGCATCGGCCCTGCCTACGAAAACAAGGCTTCCCGCTCGGGATTGCGCATGGTCGATCTCATGCAACCGGCGGTCTTCTCAGCGAAGTTGGCCGCAAACGTGAAGGAGTACAACGCGTTGCTGAAATTGCTCGGCGCAAAACCCGTCAACTTCAAGGAGATCAACGACGCCTACCTCGAGGCAGGCGCAAAATTGAAACAATTTGTAACGAATACCACGGTCTTCTTGCACGAGGCGCTCAAGGCCCGTAAGGAAATCCTGTTCGAGGGCGCCCAGGGCACATTCCTCGATATCGACCACGGGACTTACCCCTTTGTTACCTCATCGAATACTACGGCTGGCGGCGCATGCACCGGTTCCGGCGTGCCGCCGCACCGCATAGATCGCGTCATGGGCGTGATGAAAGCCTACACCACGCGCGTGGGCGAAGGCCCATTCCCGACTGAGGACGGCGTGATCAGCGACATGCTCCACGGCATGGGCCGCGAGTTCGGCGCAACCACAGGGCGCGCCCGGCGCTGCGGTTGGTTCGACGCTGTTTTCACCCGCTACGCGGCAATGGTCAATGGCATCGACGATCTCGCAATCACAAATCTCGACGGCCTCGATAATCTCGACACCATCAAGGTCTGCACCCACTACAAGTCCGGCAAAAAGACGCTTGAAGTCCCACCCACCGATTGTGCGCAGCTCAAAAACTGCGTGCCCGTTTACATCGAGCTTCCCGGCTGGAAAACCTCCACCGAGAAGGCAAAGAAATTCAGCGATCTTCCGAAAAACGCTCGCGCTTATTTGAAGACCATCAGCGACCTTACCGGCGCCAGGCTGCATATCGCCAGCGTGGGCCCGGGCCGCGACCAGACAATCATTGTTTGACCCCGCTGCAGATGGCCTCCCCTGTAAAAATTCCCCGGCACATTGCCATCATTATGGATGGCAATGGACGTTGGGCGCGCGAGCGTGGCTTTTCCCGCATCCGTGGTCACGAGCAGGGGGCGGAGTCCGTGCGCGCCGTGTTGCGGGCCTGTGGCGAGGTGGGTGTGGAATTTTTAACCCTGTATGCGTTCTCCACCGAAAACTGGAAACGCCCCAAGGCGGAAATCGTCGCGCTGATGAAGTTGCTGGAGCGTTTCTTGAAAAAAGAAACCCCGGAACTCATGGAGCAGAACGTAAAATTGCAGGCGATCGGCCGTCTGACTGATCTGCCTCCGGCGTGCCAGAGCGAATTGCACCGCTCGATTGAGAAGACATCTTCCAACACCGGTGTGACATTGATCCTGGCGCTGAGTTACAGCGCACGCATGGAGATCATTGATGGCGTCAAAAGCCTGCTCGACGCGGTGGAACGGGGGCATATTGACAAGGCCATGATTGATGTGGAAATGTTCAGCAAGCACCTTTATACCCGATATTACCCCGACCCCGATTTGCTGATCCGCACCTCTGGTGAGATGCGGATTTCCAATTTTCTGCTCTGGCAGCTTAGTTATACTGAGATGTATGTGACGCCGAAGATGTGGCCGGAGTTCCGGAAAGAAGATTTGCTTGATGCAATCAACGAATACAGTAAACGTCAGCGCCGTTACGGTGGTTTGTAGATAATGGATAAAAGTCAGACAATTTTATTGGTGGATCCGGAAACGGATTTTTTGGAGTGGGCACAGCATCAGCTTGAAACGCCCACGACACGGGTCATCACGGCCACGAAGGCCGATGACGCGTACAAGATTTTTTGCCGCGAAAGCCCCGATCTGCTGATCACGGAGACTCATCTTGTGCCGTTCAGCGGACTGGAACTCCTGGTGAAAGCGCGCCAGCGCGACCCAAATTCCATGGTCATCCTCATCAGCGCCTGGGGGACGACGCAAACGGTCATCGAGTCCATGAAGCTCGGGGCATTTGATTTCATCCGCAAGGAATCCCTGCCGTTCAATTTGAAGATGGTGGTGGATGCGGCGCTCACATCGCAGGCTGAACTCCGCGCCGCGACGACTTTCAAGCCGCAGCTCACCGTGGAGCAATATCAGGACAGCATTGTCGGGCAGTCATCGGCAATGCAGCAGGTGTTCAAGCTGGTTGGGCGTGTTTCTCACAGCGACGCGCCGGTAATGATTACCGGCGAGAGCGGAAGCGGCAAGGAGCTCGTGGCTCGCGCGATCCATCACTACAGCCAGCGCAGCACGAAGGATTTTGTGGCGATCAATTGCGCGGCAATTCCGGAACAGCTTTTGGAGAGCGAACTCTTCGGCCACGAAAAAGGATCTTTCACCGGTGCGATTGCGCAACGGGTCGGGCGTTTCGAACAAAGCAATGGCGGCACGCTTTTCCTGGATGAGATCGGCGACATGCCATTCCCGGTCCAGGGCAAAATCCTGCGCGTGCTGCAGGAAGGCGAGTTCTCGCGTGTGGGTGGCAATGAGACTCTGCACACCGACGTGCGTATTATCGCAGCGACGAATCAAAATCTGGAGCAGGCGGTATCTGAGAAGAAATTCAGGGAGGATCTTTTCTATCGTCTGAACGTTGTGCGCATTCAACTGCCGCCCCTGCGTCAACGGGTGGAGGACATTCGTTTGCTGGCGGAATATTTCCTGCAGAAAGTCGCCGTGCAAAAGCGCTTGCCGCGTCTGCGCATTTCCGAGGATGCGGTGCGGGTTTTGGAAAGTTACCCATGGCCGGGAAATGTGCGCGAGCTTGAGAATACGCTTCAGCGCGCATCCGTGCTGGCAACTTCCGATCTGCTTTTGCCGAAAGATATTCCCCTCGGAACGGCAAGTTCGCAGCCTGATTCCGCTGCGGCAGTGGGCAATGGCGCCGCGCAGCCTGCCGCGCCCCTGACCACGGAGTCTGCAATCGAAGTCCTGCTCAAGGCCGCGCAGATCGATCCGAATGTTGAACTGCTTCCCTGGCTGGAACGCGAATTTACGCTTTATGCAATGAAGGCCACGAAAGGCAATCAGGTCAAAGCTGCCAAGTTGCTGGGGCTGACTCGTGCGACGCTGCGCAAACGCATCGACCGGTTTGGCATCACGAGGGAATTGAACATCCAGTAAACAGGATCGGCGGAACCAGGAATTTTCCTGACCGGATCCCATGTAGCCGTGAACTCGCAATCAAAGACCACATGGCGCTGGGAGGGTGACCGATTCATTGCGTGCAATTCGGTGCCGGTGGCGGATCGTGGGTTTCGTTACGGGATGTCTGTTTTTGAAAGTCTGCCCGTCCGCGGCGGGATTCCATACTTTCTCGCCGGGCACTATGAGCGGCTGCGGCATGCGTGTTTGCAGAGCGGTTTGGAAACCGGGTTGCCGGAGTTCGAGGCGTTCGATGCATTGCTGCGGGGTATTGAATTCGACGGGTTCGCGCGGATTTATGTGACGGCGGGCGAAGGGAATGTTTTCGCGGGTACGGAGCGTGGAAATGTGTTTGTGTTTGTTGAACCGCGAAATTTTGATCAGGCGTCCGAGCATGATGGTTACAGGCTTGCGCGGCATCGGGAGCCGCACGCGCCGGTTTTTGGCGGGTTGAAAACGGCGAATTACTGGACGAATCTTCTGGCTCTGCAGGCGGCCCGGAAACAGGAGTGCGACGAGGCGCTGCTGTTTAACAACAGTGACGAATTGATCTCCGCGAGCATGGCGAATGTGTTTGTTGTGCAGGAGGGAAAAATCAAAACCCCGGCGGCCCGTTGCGGGGCAAGGGCGGGGGTGGTTCGCGAGTGGGTGATGGGGAGACGTGAGGTGGAGGAATGCAGCCTGGACGAAAATGACCTGGCCGGGGCGGACGGGATTTTTCTGACGAGCAGCGGGATCGGGGTGATGCCGGTGGTGTCATTGGATGGACGGATTTTGGGGTCCAGGGATGTGGCATTGGAACTGCGGGTTGAGTATGGGGTCCGCTTAGCAGAGGGTTGGTGATGGTTGGCAAGAGTTGGATACCGCTGGTGGAAATCGCCCGCTGCAAGCCAATTGCAGCGAAGTTGAGTGCTATTCGTGCCGGAGGCGGACCGGTGGTTTTTGAGCACGTCACGGAACCGGCGCAGCCGTTTCTTGCGGCTTTGATCGCGAGCAATATCAAGAAACGCATCTGGATCATCTGCGAAAATGTGCGGACGCAGGAGATGTTTCATTCGGAATTGCAGAACTGGTTCCCGGCAGCGCTGTTTTTTTCGGAGATGGAGACGGGGCTCGCGGAAAATATCGTTTCCGATCCCGAGACGACGGCGGAGCGGCTTGAGATCCTGCAAAAGCTTTCCTCGAAACGCGACCAGCAGATCGTGGTGGCGAGCCGCGCGAGCCTGGACGACCCGCTGCCTTCGCCGGGTGGCCTGAAACAAATTTCCCTGAAGCTCTCGCGCTCCATGACGCTGGACCGCGACAAGTTGATCTCGCAACTGAGCAGCGCGGGCTACGAGTCGGCGCCGCAGGTTTCCACGCGGGGGCAGTATGCGGTGCGCGGCGGAATCGTGGATGTTTTCTCGTGGCATCATCCGCTGCCGGTGCGCGTGGAATTTTCGGATGACCAGATTGATTCGATCCGGCAATTTGACCTCGATGCGCAGACCTCGGTTCAGCATCTCGATACCTGCACGCTGCTGCTTGGCGAAGCAGGGGACCAGAAGTGCAAGCTGCGCGACTATATCCACAAGGATGACCTGGTTATCAGCGTCGAAGGCGGCTTTGAAGAGGCGCAGGTAAAGATCACGGCGGGCTCGGTGCAGAGCGATGCCCCGGAGGACTACTCGGCGGCATTTTTCGATCATGGGCTGGGGGAATTCCAGGCGGGTGACTTCGTGGTGGAGGAATCGAAGCGGGAGCGTTTCTTCGAGCAGTTGAGCGAATGGCGGGAAGAGGGGTGGACTGTCGACATCCATTGCAATAACGAGGGTGAAATCGAGCGCCTGCGCGACCTGATCCCGCCGGTGGAGCTTGATAACGAAAAGTTCATCTTCACTATCGGCGTCGTGTCGCGGGGGTTCGTGTTCCCAGCGGCGAAAATCGCCATCCTTTCCGATGCGGAGCTGTTCGGGCGCTACCGCAACACCCGGGCGCGCCGGCTCACGCTGAACCGTGCCAAAGAACAGGCGAACCGGGCGCAAATTGATTTCACCGAGCTGAACGAAGGCGACCTTGTGGTGCATCTCGAGCATGGCATCGGAAAATATCTCGGCTTGCAGAGTTTTTCGACCGGCGAGAAGACCGAGGAGACGCTCGTGGTTGAGTTTGCGAACTCGGCGCGCCTCTACGTGCCGCTGGAGCAATCGTACGTCATTTCGCGCTACATCGGCGTCGGTAAGAAATCGCCGCATTTGAGCGAGCTGGGTGATGGCAAATGGTCAAAGGCGAAGCAATCGGCCGAGCGCTCTGTCTATGATTACGCGGCAAAGCTGCTGGCCGTACATGCCGAGCGCGAGACGAGCAAGGGCTTTGCGTTTGCGCCGGACAACAAGTGGCAGGATGAATTCGAGCGGTCATTTTTGTACAAGGAAACGGCCGACCAGATCACCGCGATCGCGGCGGCGAAGGAGGACATGGAATCCGAGCGGCCCATGGACCGGCTCATCTGCGGCGATGTCGGGTTTGGAAAAACGGAAGTGGCGATCCGCACGGCGTTCAAGGCGGTGATGAATGGCAAGCAGGTCGCGATCCTGGTGCCGACCACGGTGCTCGCCCAGCAGCATTACCAGAACTTCCGCGAGCGGATGTCGGATTATCCCGTGACCATCGGGCTGTTGAGCCGGTTCCGCACGCCGGCGGAGCAGCGCAAGACGATACAGGGGCTGAAAGAGGGCGGGGTGGATATTGTCGTCGGCACGCACCGGCTTATCTCGAAGGATGTGCAATTCAAGGATCTCGGTCTTGTGGTCATCGACGAGGAACAGCGCTTCGGCGTGCTGCACAAGGAGAAGTTCAAGCAGCAGTTCAAGCTCGTGGACCTGCTCACCCTTTCCGCCACCCCGATCCCGCGCACGCTTTATCTGTCGCTCATGGGGGCCAAGGACATGTCCACGCTCGAGACGCCGCCGCTGAACCGCATCCCGGTGGAAACGATGATCGCCGGGTACGACGAGCGGATCATCCGGGACGCCATCAAGCGGGAATTACAGCGGCAGGGGCAGGTTTACTTTCTCCATAACCGCGTGCAAAGCATCGAGCGGGTGGCGGATCGCATCCGGATGCTTTGCCCGGGCGCGCGCGTTGAGATCGGCCACGGGCAGATGGATGAGGATGAACTGGAATCCGTGATGCAGCGGTTTGTCTCGGGAGCCACCGACGTGCTCGTCTCCACCACGATCATCGAGAGCGGCCTCGATATCCCGAATGCGAACACGATCATCATCGACCGCGCCGACCGTTTTGGGCTCGCTGATCTCTATCAGCTCCGGGGCCGTGTCGGCCGTGCGCAGCACAAGGCCTACGCTTATTTGCTGCTGCCGCGCGACATGATCGATGCCGGCGAGGCGCGCAAGCGAATCAACGCCATCAAGCAATATTCATCCCTCGGCGCCGGGTTCAAGATCGCCATGCGCGACCTGGAGATTCGCGGCGCGGGAAATATTCTCGGCACCGCGCAGAGCGGGCACATCGTGGCCATCGGGTTCGACCTTTACTGCCAGCTCTTGAAGCAGGCCATCGCCAAGATGAAAGGGGAGAAGGTGAAGCCGCGGGTCGAGGTGCAGTTGCGTCTCGATTTCATCGCCACCAACGAAGCGGAATACCTGATGACAAACGATGCGACTGACGACAAGGGGAAAACTCATAGCTTTGCGCCTGCGTTCCTGCCGGTGGGTTATATCGAGCAGCCGCAGACCCGCATCCAGGCCTATCGCAAGCTCGCCGAGGTCAACTCACCGCAGCAACTCGAGCAAATACGCAAGGCATGGCGCGACCGTTTTGGCGTGCCGCCCAAGGCGGTGGAGCACCTGCTGCTGCTCTCGGAAATCAAACTCTTTGCCGCCGCCCGCAAAATTACCAAGCTGGAAGTGAAAGAAAACAAACTGATGCTCACCCGCGGCGGCGACTTTGTGCTGATCGGCGGGAAGTTCCCGAGGCTCACCGAAAAATCGCCCACCGGCCAGTTGTATGAACTGGTGGCCCTGATCAAGAGCTTTTGAGATGCGCATTTCATGGGGTATTGCCAATGGTACGACTTGCAATTCCTACCGTTATTTCTTACATTGTTTCCATGAAAGCGCTTGTTACATCCAAGGGACAGGTGACAATTCCCAAGGAATTAAGGGAAAAATTTGGAATTCAACCGGGAGCACAGGTGGATTTTGTCGAGGTAACCGATGGCATCCGTCTTCGCAAGGTGGTGGATCGGAGTAAAAGTTCCAGCGTCCTTGGATGTCTGAAAAAGGAACTGGCCGGGCGTAGTGTGGATGATCTGATGAATGAATTACGCGGTTCGGTGGAACTCCCCCGGGGACGTCGCAAGGTAAAACGCCCATGAGCTCTGTGGCGGTCGATACATCCGTGCTTCTGGCTATTTTCAAAAGTGAGCCGAAAGGCGAATTGTGGCTGCGATGTCTCCAATCTGCCGCGGAGAGAGCAAGGCTGGTTGTTTCGTCTGTAGTTTTTGCAGAAATCCGCTCCTTCTTCCCATCCGATGACGCATGCCGCAGGGCTTTGGGTGAACTTGGTCTCCAACACAGTCCGCTCACCGAGGAAGCATCACTGCTTGCCGGAAAGATTTTCAGAATTTACAGGAACGAAGGCGGGCCCCGGAAGGTAATTTTGCCGGATTTTCTGGTAGCTGCGCATGCCGCAACACAAGCCGACTCGCTGGCGACAGAGGATCGCGGTTACTTGCGTACCTATTTTCCGTCCATTCGGCTGCTCAGCGTGTCTTTGTCCTCGTGATTCCGTGGAAATTCATGCGAGCGATCACTATGAAAGTGGAATAAATTATGGCGATGAAAATTCTTTTGGATACCGACATTGGTTCGGACATCGACGACGCGGTATGTCTAGCCTACCTACTGGCGAATCCCGATTGCGATTTGCTCGGCATTACCACAGTGACAGGGGATGCCGAAAACCGGGGGAGGATGGCTTCAGCGCTTTGCAAAGTGGCCGGCAAAGAGGTGCCTATTCACCTGGGGGCAGAGCAGCCAATGCTGATTGCCCAAAAACAGCCCAATGCCACGCAGGCGAAAGCGCTGACGCGATGGCCGCACGAGGTGGATTTTCCAAAGGGTGGCGCGGTGGAGTTTCTGCGACATACAATCCGCGCGCATCCTGGGGAAATCACCCTGCTGGCAATCGGGCCGTTGACGAATATAGCCGCGCTATTCACAGCAGACCCGGAAATCCCGAAATTACTCAAAGGCCTCGTGATGATGTGCGGCGTGTTTACCAACAAACTGGCCGGGATAGGTCCGCTGGAGTGGAATGCCATGCTCGATCCCGTCGCCACCGCGATCGTGTACCATGCCGGAGTAAAAATCCATCGCTCCATCGGTCTGGATGTGACCGAACAGGTGAGAATGGCGCCAGCGGAAGTGCGCCAGCGTTTTCAGGTGCCGCTGTTAAGGCCAGTGCTCGATTTCGCGGAGGTTTGGTTCACCCATAGGGACAGCATCACATTTCACGATCCCCTGGCCGCAGTGACCTTGTTCGACGAAACGGTCTGCGGCTTTGAGCGCGGCAAAGTGGAGGTGGAACTGAAAAGTGAGCGGTTGGCAGGCCTGACTCATTGGAAGGCTGACCCGGAAGGACCGCACGAGGTCGCATTAAAGGTGGACCAGCAGCGCTTCTTTGAGAAATATTTTTCGGTTTTTTAGATGGGGTGATCGGTCGCCAATAGTTTGATTTTTTGGCGTAATCGCGGCAAGGTTGCCTTGTGTTTGACTGGTTATCAGATTCAGCGGAGGAACGGTCGTCGTGCGCGCGTTTTCGGGCGCTGGCGGTCGGGGCCCAGACTGCGGGGGCATTTGCGATAGGCGCGCTGGCGGTGGGCGCCGTGGCTATCGGAGCGATTGCAATCGGGAAACTGGCAATCGGGCGCGCGCGGATCCGGCGGCTTGAGATTGATGAACTGGTGGTGGGTGACCTTCGCGTTACCGGAAGCTTGAGGACGCCCGGGGATGAAGGGCATTAACGCGGGGATTGAACCCGGCGGAGACGATTTTGCGCTGACCAGCGGGAAGTTCCCGAGGCGCATCGCAAAATCGCCCATAGGGCAGTTGTATGAATCAGTCGCGCTGCTTAAGAGCTTTTAGATTTCGCCTCACTGGCATGATTTCTTGGTAAGTTCCAGGGAGTGTCCCGTTTCGAGCAATGTTTTGAGGCCGCTAAGAATCACGGGCCAGCCGCCGCTGATTTTTGGAAGCACCGTGCTATCCTGTGCAAATTCGTCGTGGACTACCGTCAGCTTGACTGCCGGTCCCTGCAGATCGGATTTGCCTCCGAGCGACTCGATCTCGAAGGTGACCCGTGAAGGCTTCTCGTGTTTGGATGCTTCATGGAGGTGATGGAATGTGTAGGAAAGCAAACGGGGCGGCTCGGACTTGATCACGGTCCCTTCGTCGGTAATCGAGCCATCAGGGCGACGCATTTTCCATTGCGAGCCCGTCTTCCAGTCGGACTCGAGTTGGACCCCAGGCCAATACTGGCGCATGAATTCCGGGTCGGTCAATGCCGTCCAGAGTTTCTCCGGTGTGGTTTTGATGAGTGTGACGTAAACGAATTTAGGTTTTTCTGTGCTCATGGTTATTGATGTGGTTTTGGTTTCTTTTTTGTTTCGAGGCGTTTTTTCAAACCGCCCAGTGCCTGCAAATGTTGATGTTCGTATTTACTGATCCAGCGTTCCGAGATTTGGTGGATGGGGACAGGGTTGAGGTAATGCAACTTCTCCCGTCCATGCCAGACGGTGGCGATCAGATTGGCCGCTTCCAGGATCACGAGATGCTTGGTCACGGCCTGCCTGCTCATGTCGAGGTGCCTGCATAATTCGCCGAGGGTCTGCCCGTTGTCTTCGCGCAGATCGTCCAGCAATTTTCTACGGCTTACATCCGCCAGCGCCTTGAACACCTTGTCCATGCGTAAAGAATATATGCAACCTTATGGTTGCATGTCAAGCGAGTGTTTTTACCACCAAGGCACCAAGGGGGATAAAAATGACGAAGTTCGAATGACGAAGCTCGAAAGAATGTCGAATGACGAATGACGAAAAATAGAGGTTCTTTGCTTGCGAAGCAGGAGGGTAGAGGCGGCGAAAGAATCCCTTGGATTACTTAAGACCGACGGTGAGATAGACGGCCGCCCAACCGCTGTAAACTACCAGCAAAAAGATGTGGACTGCCGTGCGTGATGGGATTCCGCGCCAATGGCTGCTGCTGTAATAGGCGACTTGCAGGGTGGCGCGGATTGCCCAGAAGAAACCTATTGCGCATGCGAGCCAGCGGCAGGCAGGATCGTTTCCCGAGGCCATTTCATGGGCGAAGCGGCAGGTTAGAACCGAAAAAATCGTGAGCGTGATGGAGATGAACCATGTGTGAATATTGAATACCTCGCGGACCAGCAGTGGCATGCGCTCCACCTCGGACTTCCAATCCAGAATGCGGATGATGTTCAGATTCAAGAGAGCGAGGATGCACTGGCCCACTCCCGCGAGGAGCAGGCCGGTTTCGATGAGTTTATTCATGGTGATGTCCTTTCCATAAGAGCCGCGGGCATTATTTTTTTGATTATTGGTGCAATGGATAAATGGCGGCCCAGCCATAGATGACGACGAGGCAGATGAAGAGAAGCGTGAGACCGTGGTAGCCGGCGGTGTAAAAAAGATTCGTAAGAAACGGGCTGCAGTCGAAGACGAACCATTGCACCGCGAGCCGAGCCAGCCAGAAGATCGCGATGAAGGCGCACAAGGAACGGGCCACGGGTTCGCCGGCAGCCATCGCGTTAGCATTCAGCAACGTGAGCGTTCCAAACCCGATGATGACCATGACAATGAAAACGCCGTAAACCCAGAACAACCGTCGCAGGAAAGGGTGGAGAGTCGCGAGATTTGTCCGCCAGTCGAGCACGCGCGGAGCCATGGCGCTGGCGATGAGTATAGTGAAATGAAGCATGCCGGCAATGCGCAGGAGGAGTTCGGGTGTTTTCATAAGCTGTGAATGGTTAGCAGGAAAGGAATGATGACGTGGCGGATAAATGGTGGGGGAAAAAGCCAGTAAGCCGGAGCCGCGACTACAAAGACCGTGAACACGCGGCCCAATACGCCGCGACGCAGGCCTGCGCGCCTGCCGAAGCGTGAGCGTTGAACAAGGATGGCCGCGCCTTGCGAAAGGAAATATATGGTCGGCAAGCCATAGCCGGCCCGGGCTGGAACGGAGATCGCGGCCTCGTGAATCAACCCGGATGCCAAAAATGTGAGGAGCATGGCTTGTGGTACGCCAAGGCGACCATGGAGCGGCTCGAAAATGTAGTCATGCACAAGGTTGTTGAAGCCTCGGTTCCATCGCTTGCTCCAGAATTCCCCCACGGTTTTCGCGACGACCGGGCATTGCATGATCGGCTCCGCATTCACGCCTGCTTTCCGCCACAGCACCGACAGCAGGTGAAAAGTCCCGAAGTGCAGAAAGAAGATCAGGCCCGTCATCCCAATCCAGCCGCGAAGCAGCGGGAGCCGAGGCGGGATCATTTGCGGAACAACCCAGATAAGCAGCGCGGAGAAGATGATCTTGAGGATCGCGAAGAGCCACTCGCGGTCCGATGGTTGCGCGGGGCGTGATTCAGGATCCAGAAATGTGCGGGCATCCATTCCCGGCCAGAGGAACAGATAGGCGAGGGAGCGCGCCGGTGCCGGGGGAGCCGTATCCGCCATGGCGGCGCTCACTTCCCACCACGTGAACCATTTGCAGGCGGCAAAAATCGCTATGGCCAGCGCCCACATGAACAGCCACGCAGACAAGTGAAAGGTCGTCATCACGGCCAGTGACGGCAGGATGATCAAAGGAACCCAGCCCTGCCAATGTGTGCCGCTGGCCTGACAAGCCGAACCTTTCATATTCGTTGTATCTGTCATTTCAGAAATAAGTGAAATACATGCTTAAAAAAATCATCCCTTCATGAGTCCTAGCAATTTGAAAACCTGGTCGCCGAGCTTCACGCCCTTGAGCAGCAATTTGGTGGGGATATGGCGCATCTGGGCATACCATCCGGTCATCAATTCAAAGAAACCGAGCATTTCCTCCAGGCGCTCCTTCGTTGCCTTGTCCTCGCCGGATTTCGCCTTCGCTGCCTCCTCCACGCACTCTCGGAGGAGTACAAGCGTGGGGTCAATCTCGCGTTTTTTCCGCTCCTCGACAATGACGCGGAACATTTCAAAAACATCGCGCATCGATTCAAAATGGTCGCGCCGGTCACCGATGAGATGCACCACGCGCACGATTCCCCAGCCTTGCAGCTCCTTCAGGCTGTTGCTCACGTTAGAGCGCGCCACTGACAGCGCCTCGACGATTTCATCGGCTGCGAGCGGCTTTGCTGTGATGAAGAGGAGGGCATGCACTTGAGCGACAGTACGGTTAAGACCCCATTTTGCCCCCATTTCGCCCCAATGGAGGATGAATTTTTGCTGAACAGGAGAAAGTGTGTTCATCTTTTATTTCTGTAATTTCTGTTACAACAGAAATGTGTGGCATGTGATTTGCAAATACAAGATATTTTTGTGAACAGCATCTGCTTATCCCGGCAATTAAATCTTGGTTGAGATTGTGCTTCTGGTGCATGATTGACGAATGAAAGGCCGCTATCTTTTGGTATTTGCGGCATTCGCCATGATGATTTCCGCCACTCCCGGTCTTGCGTCGAACCAAAGCACCAGCCAGAAAAAACACCCGGTGGTGCTTGTGCATGGGTTCAAGGACACCTCGCGGAAAATGCAACAGATGGCCGCCTGTCTGCGCAGGGAAGGATGGACGGTTTATACGCCGACGCTGGCGCCGAGTTTCGGGCAGGTAGGGCTCGATGGTCTGGCCGGCCAGCTTTCGGCCTTTATTAACACGACGCTGAAGCCCGGCGAAAAATTCGACCTGGTCGGGTTCAGCATGGGAGGGTTGGTGTGCCGTTATTATTTGCAGCGAATGGATGGTCTCAGCCGTGTGGAAAGGTTCATCACACTGGGAGCGCCGCACCACGGAAGTCTATGGGCGTGTTTTGTCGCAAATCCCGGTTGCCGGCAGATGCGGCCCGGAAGTGATTTTCTGAACGATCTTAACGGCGACATCGACACGCTCGGTGCGATTGATTTCACCTCGATCTGGACACCGCTCGACCTGATGATACTGCCTTCTTACAGCTCACACACATCCGTCGGGCGTGAGATCAAGCTCTGGATTCCACTTCACCCGTTGCTCGTATGGAGTCCGCTGTGCATTAGAAATGTCGTGAGCTTGCTGAGGTAGGAATTCATCACCAACAGGCAATGCCAAAGAATCGTTATCATTCAAAACCATGAAATCACTGACCGAACATCTCTGGTTTGAAGTGCCCAACCGTCGCGGGTTTGTGAATATTACCGATACCGTTGAAAAATTCGTGAAAAAGAGCGGCATCAAGGAAGGGCTTTGCCTTGTGAATGCCATGCATATCACCGCGTCTGTATTCATCAATGACGACGAAGGGGGGCTTCACCGTGATTTTGAGGCGTGGCTGGAAAAGCTGGCTCCCCATGAGCCGGTGGGCAGCTACGATCACAACCGGACAGGGGAGGACAATGCCGATGCCCATTTAAAACGCCAGATCATGGGTAGGGAAGTGGTCGTGGCCATTACTAACGGAAAGCTGGACTTTGGGCCGTGGGAGCAGATTTTTTACGGCGAATTCGACGGTCGCCGACGCAAGCGGGTATTGGTGAAGATCATCGGGGAGTAGCCAGCAGGGCTCCTCTCAATCCTTCAATGAGCGGATATAGGCGATCAGCGCACGCACGTCCCCGTCCTTGAATTTCTGGCCGAACTTCGGCATCTCCCCCTTGACCCCGTTCATGATCATACTGGTAATGCGCTCATCGGATTTTCTGACCCCGTGCAAATCCGGGCCTTCGTCGCCGGTAGCGTCATCGGCGTGGCAATGCGCGCAATTCATGAGGTAGAGGTGACGTCCCTGCTCGACGAGGGCGGCTGACGCGATCTCGACCGGGGGTGGTGTCTTGGGCGGCGGCGGTTCGTTGATTGCAATGTAGCGATGCATCAGCATGGCAAACCCGAGTGTGGCCCCAAGCACGACGGCCGAGACAAGCAGGGCCACAAGCGCGGCCATGATTTCAAACGGCATTCGTTTTACGAAGGCATTCATTCGATTTTTAACTGCCGATCAACATTTCACCGCCCCAGTAGCCTGCGGTTGCGATAAGCACGGAGGTGAGCACCATGGCGGCCAGATAAATTGCAAACCCCCGGCGCGAAGCCTCGTAGCCCGTGATGAGGCGCCAGACAGCCAGCGCGATCATCAACGCAAAGGCCGGCCAGACAAACAGGTGATGCTTCGCCGTTAGGCCGGTCCCGACGACTACCCATTTGCTGATGACGAGCCCCGAGAGCACCGCCCCGAATGAGGTGAGCGCCGCGCCGACAATGAGGTAGAACCCGACGGCGTGGAACTCACGCCGCCGGGTTTGCACCGGCCACACGTACCCGAGCACGTCAAACAACATTGAGGTGATGACAAGGGCGATAGGAAAATGGGTGCTCCCCCCGTGCATTCTGATCCAGAAAGTGTGATCCATAATATGCGCATATAACCTCAAGCCAGGGGGGAATCGACAATGGCCAGCGAGTGAGTGCCTTCCACGTAATTCACATCCGTGATGCCCAGTACACTGCGGAGTTTTCCGGCATCGACCTTCATCGGACCCGGCTTGGCGCCTGGGGCACCGGGCGCGGCTTGCGGGAACGCAGTGGACATCGCTGTGTGGAAAGTGATGTTGCCCTCCACTTTTTTCAGCGTCTGGTGGATGTGGCCGTTCAGCACGGTCACGGAGCCAAAGCGCTTCAGCAGCGCCAGAGCCCGCTCGCTGTCGTCCGTGCCCCAGCCCCATTGCGGATACACCGCCCAGAGCGGGATGTGGGCAAAGACCACGATGGGCGTGCTGCTTGCCACGGCCTTGAGATCATCCGCGAGCCATGCGAGCTGGTCTTCTCCCAGGATGCCGAGGCCACCTTCCTTGATGTTCACGACGTTAGAGAGACCGATGAAATGCGTCCCCTTCTGGTCAAAGCTGTAATAGCCGGTGCCTTTGGTGCCTTTGCCGAAGCGTTCGAGATACTGCTTGCCGTTGTCGCCAAGGACATCGTGCTCGCCCGGCACATAGAATATGCGGCTCACGCCTGTGTCCTTGAGCACCTGTTCCAGCGTGTCGAATTCCTCCGGCTCGGCAAGATGCGACAGGTCGCCCGTGTGCAGGATGAAGTCGGGGGGAGCAGGCAGGGCTTTAATCTTTGCGACGGCTTCCTTGAGAGTGCCGACCACGTCCTTGTTGGCATCCTTATTAAATCCGATGTGGCTGTCGCTGATCTGCACGAATGAGAAATCCGCGCCAGCGATCGCCTCAGCTGCGCCCGCCTTTGCGGGATCCAGGAGTCTCGACGCCAGCACACCGCCGCTTACCGTCCAGAGCGCTCCCGTGCCGGCCCAGGCCATGCATTTGAGAAATCCGCGGCGGTCGATATGATCTTCGTTGTGATTGTGTAAAATATGATCGGACATAATGAATTTTCCTTTTTTGTTTGTGTGTTTTCCGGAGAGCATGAATGCTCTTCCAATGCCTCCTACCGGAACTGGCGGGGATTTATTCCCTGCGCGGAAATTTATTTTTTTGAGGGAATAAAATGGCGGGAAATCCGGTCTGGAACCTGATAAACCAGCCCTGTCTTTTTCTAAAAATACAAAACCAGACCGGGCGCCTATGAATGAAAATGAACCCGCCACGCAGTTCGAACAGGCAATCCTGCCGCATCTCGACGCCGCGTACAATCTTGCCCGCTGGCTTACCGGCAACGATCAGGATGCGCGGGATGTGGTGCAGGAGGCTTCCCTGCGCGCGCTCAAATTTTTTGGCGGTTTTCGCGGGGGCAACAGCCGCGCATGGCTTTTGACGATTGTGAGAAACACGTTTTACAACTGGCTCGAGAAAAACCGCCCGCACGAGGTGAGCACGGCAGGCGACGAGGAATTGTACGGGCTGGAGGATCCTTCCGTGGACCCGGCCCTGCTGCTCGCGCGCAGCTCCAATGTCGAGGCCGTGCGCGGGGCGATCGAGCAGTTGCCGGTCGAGTTTCGCGAAATCGTCGTCCTCCGCGAGCTCGAGGACTGTTCTTACAAGGAGATCGCCGATGTCGCCGGCGTGCCGATCGGCACAGTGATGTCGCGCCTTGCCCGTGCGCGCAAACAATTGCAGGAAATCCTCGCTGATAAATCGGAAACGGGAGACAGGCCATGAATTGCCGGGAAATCCAAAATCTGCTCCATGCCTACGGCGACCGTGAACTCGATGTGATGACAAGCCTCGAAGTAGAAAAACACCTCCAAACCTGCTCGGAGTGCAAACAAGCGCTGGAGAATCAAACCGTGCTGGGAAACTCAATCGCCACTGGCGCCCCTTATTACAAGGCCCCGGCCAGCCTGCGAGACAGCATCATCGCTTCCACACGCCAGGCCGCGCAGGCGGAGCAGCCGCGCATCATTAGCCGCCGCTGGCAGTGGAACCCCCTTGCGGCCGGGCTCGCCATGGCCGCCTCGCTCGCCCTCGGTTTTTTCCTCGCCATGCAATTCCAGCAACAGTCCGCCCGCGATTTTCTTGTCGGCGAAATCGTTGCCAGTCATGTCCGGTCGTTGCTCGCGACCCATCTCATGGATGTGGTCTCCACCGACAAGCACACAGTCAAGCCGTGGTTCGACGGCAAGCTCGATTTCGCTCCTCCCGTCAACGATCTTACCGCCGATGGATACCCTTTGATCGGGGGTCGTCTCGATTACATAGGCGGTCGCACGGTGGCCGTGCTCATTTACCAAAAGAAAAAGCATTTCATCAATCTCTTCATCTGGCCGTCGGCAAACGGTGGGGAAACCCCGCAAACCACCGTGAAAAACGGCTTCAATATTGTGAACTGGAACCACGCAGGCATGGCTTTCTGGGCCGTCTCGGATGTGAGCCCGGAAGACTTGCGGACTTTCGCCGATTTGTTGGGAAGCGACACTTCTCCTGCGCGCTAAGATACTCGGAGTCAGGCGGTTCCTGAGCCTGCTGTTTCGCCACTTGACAATGGGGCGGGTGAATTTAAGATTTGCCGCTGCCTCAGGAAAAACAGGGAATATCCAAATCATGTCACGTTTTACTTCACTCAATAAATTCGCGCTGTTATCGTTGACAGGCTGCTTTATCGCGTTGCCGTTCGCGGAATCGCTGAAGGCGGAGGATCCCCCTCCTCAGCAGGCCGAGGAATCCCACCAGGAAGTGCTGGATGGTCTCGCTGCCGTGGTGAATAGCGACGTGATCACTTTCTCGCAGGTGCGCGAGCTTGTCGCCGCCCGTGAAGATGCGCTCCGGCACACCTATGCGGGGGACCCGAAGGAGTTGCAGCAAAAGATCATGGAAACGCGCATGGCCGCGGTGAACGATTTGATCGACCGGCAGTTGATTTTGCAGGAATTCAAAAAGAACAAATACAACATCCCCGAGTACGTCGTGGACGATCGCGTCCAGACGATCATCCGTGAACAATTCGGCGGGAACAGGGCGGCATTCATCCGCACACTCGATGCGCAGGGCTACACGCTGGATCATTACCGCGAGATCGAGCAGGATAAAATCATCGTGCAGGCGATGCGGCAGAAGGAGTTGAAGTCTGATCTGGTCATTCCTCCGCGTGATGTCGAGGACTACTACGCCAAGCACCATGACGAGTTTTCCACACCGGACCAGGTGAAGTTGAGGATGATCGTACTGAAGAAGCAGGGCGCCACCGATGCGACGCAGCAGGCTGTCGCCGAGGAGATCCGCCAGAAAGTGGCTTCCGGGGCAGACTTTGCAAACATGGCGCAGCTTTATTCGCAGGACAGCACAAACCCCGGCGGCGACTGGGGCTGGATCGACCGCAAGACATTGAACGATCAACTTACCAAGATTGCATTTGGATTGAAAGCAGGCCAGATGAGCAATGTGGTGGATTCAGGGGACAATTATTACATCCTGTTCGTCGAGGCTAAAAAGAACGGCGGGGTCAAGCCCTTCAAGGACGTGAGGGACGATATCGAGAAGAAATTGCTTCAGGATGAACGGCAGGACCTGCAGGAAAAATGGATGGCCAAGCTCCGCAAGAAGGCCTACATCAAGACGTTCTAAAGGCCGTCGAAGTTTTCGAGGGTAACCGCCATGCGGTGCGCATGCATTACAGCATGCGATTTGCGTCAGAATTATTAAAATGAACTTGGCTGATAGCGCGGCAAGGGTGATCGGCATTACACCCGGCGATCCTGCAGGCATCGGACCCGAGATCATCAGGCAGGCGCTGGATTCGGGAAAGCTCGACCGGGATTTTACCTATCGCATCATCGGCGGCATGCAAGCCTGTGATCCCGGCCAGCCTACGGAGGAAACCGCCCGCGCTGCATTTGATGCGATCGAGATGTCCGCGAAGCTTGCCTTGGCAGGTGAAATCGCAGCGGTCGTCACTGGTCCTATTCACAAACACCGGATGCAGACAATCGGATTTCCATTTCCCGGGCAGACGGAGTTTTTTGCGCATCGGTGCGGGGTGGAGAATTTCGCGATGCTGCTTACTGGAGGATCGCTTACTGTTGCGTTGGTTACGGCACATGTTTCATTGCGCGAAGTTTCCAGTTTGCTGAATGAAGCGGAAATTATCCGCGTTGGTAAATTGCTCGCGGAATTTTTGCGCCTCCATAAACAGCGCTCTCCAAGGATTGGAGTTGCGGGTTTAAATCCCCACGCGGGCGAGTCCGGGGCACTTGGTCTTGAGGAAATTGAAATCATCACACCAGCCGTCGTGAAGTTGAGCAATGAATTCCACTGGGCGACATTTACCGGCCCGCTATCGCCGGACACCGTATTCAATAGGGCGATGAACGGTGAGTTTGACGGCGTGCTTTGCATGTATCACGACCAGGGCTTGATCCCGCTGAAGCTTCACGCTTTCGACCAGGGGGTGAATGTCACGCTTGGCCTCCCATTCGTGCGCACCAGCCCGGATCACGGCACCGCATTCGAGATCGCCGGTAAAGGTATTGCGCGTCCGGATAGCATGATCGCGGCGATCAATCTGGCGACGGAGCTTGTGAAGAAAAGAGAGGCTTGAGAAGGGCTGCAGTCGGGATTTAATCCCCCGTTTTTTCGTCCAGCAAATCAGGCCGGTTGCGCTTTGTTTTTTCGAGTGATTGTTCAGCGCGCCACTTGGCGATTGCGCCGTGGTTGCCGGAAAGCAGGATCTCGGGCACGCGCCAGCCGCGATATTCCACGGGGCGTGTGTATTGGGGGAACTCCAGCAGACCCTTTGCAAAGGAATCATCTGCGGCGGACCCTTCATCGCCGAGCACGCCGGGAATGAGCCGCACCACGGCATCCACAAACACGATGGCTGCGATTGCCCCGTTGGTGAGCACATAATCGCCGATGGAGATTTCGTCATCGACGAGATGATCGATCACCCGTTGGTCTACACCTTCGTAATGCCCGCAAATAATGACAAGATGTTCCTCTTTCGAATAGTCCTGCGCGATTCCATGAGTCAGAGTTCGCCCGGCCGGTGACATGAGAATGACTTTTGACTTTCTTTCCCCGTTGATCGCTTCCACAGCTTCAAAGATTGGCTCCGCCTTTAACACCATCCCCTGGCCACCGCCGTAGGGGGGCTCGTCGGTGACGTGGTGCTTGTCCTTTGCCCAGTCACGCAGATTATGGGCGCGGATGGTCGCGAGATTCTTTTCCTGGGCGCGCTTCATCATGCTCTCCGTGAGCGCTCCCTCGCAGATGCCTGGAAATAATGTAAGGATGTCTATTTGCACAGGTGGATGTTTGTTGACAGAATTGTGGCTGAACGGTTGCAGTATCCAAGCTCCTAATTATTAGAATCCTCCTCCGGTCATCCGCAAGTGGCAAAAAATCCAAAAAAGAAGAAAAGCTATTTCAAGACATGGGTGATCGTGTACGCCCTGCTGGCGGCGATCACGGTATGCATCGTCTATGGCGTCTGGGCGGAGACGTTTGATCTCAAGGACGTCGAGCACATGGATGAGCGCTCTGCTGTTTATGACATGGACGGCAAGTATTACAGCCGTCTCAAGGGAAAGGAAAACCGCGTGATCGTGGGGCTGGAAGACGTGTCGCCGAACTTCATCAATGCCCTGCTTGCCCGCGAGGACACCCGGTTTTACAAGCATCACGGGGTCGATCCGGAAGGCATTGCGCGCGCCATCGTGCGCAATATCATTCACATGCATGCCCAGCAGGGGGCGAGCACGATCACCCAGCAGCTCGCCCGCAACAGCTTCCCGCTGGGAGGCAAAAACCTGAACCGCAAACTGCTGGAGGCGTTCATGGCCCTACGGATCGAGCGGAATTACTCGAAGAAGCAGATCCTCGAGCTTTATGTGAACCGCATCTACTTCGGCCCCGGGTTTTACGGCATCGAGACGGCCAGCCAGGCTTATTTTGGCAAGCATGCGAAGAATCTCACGCTGGGCGAGGCTGCGATGCTCTCCGGGCTCATTCGCGGGCCGACAAAATTCTCCCCGTTTAAAAACATGAAGGGGGCGCTCATCCAGCGCGACACAGTGCTGGACCGCATGGTGGAGTTGAAAATGATCAGCAGCTCCAAGGCGGAGGCTGCCAAAAAGGAGAAGATAGCCATCGTAAAGCACCCGCCCACGCCGTCGCAGGATAGCTACGCCATGGATACTGTGATACGCGATCTCGGCCTCGTGCTTACAGACGAGCAGATCGACGAAGGCGGTTTGCAGATTTACACCACTATCGATCCCCAGTTGCAAAAAGCCGCACAGTCAGCGGTGGACAATGAATTGCGCAAGGTCGAGCAGCGCCCCGGCTATTCGCATCCGAAGAAATCGGATTACACCGCTGAAATGCGCGAAGCGCGGGACAAGACGAATTATTTGCAAGGGGCGATGATCGCCCTCGACAACCGCACCGGCGGCATCCGCGCCATCGTGGGCGGACGCGATTATCAGGATAGCGATTTTAACCGCGCATTACTTTCCCCCCGGCAGGTGGGTTCCACTTTCAAGCCCTTTGTGTACGCCGCCGCATTTGCCACTGGGCTGACACCTACCACGATGGTGGACGATTCTCAAATCCGCCCCGGGGAATTACAGGGGGGAGGAAACTGGAACCCTTCAAACTCCGACGGCACCTACAAAGGCCTGCAACCCGCCGAAGAGGGATTGATCCAGTCGCGGAATACGATGAGCGCGCGTATCGGCAACATGGCGGGCATCAGCGCCGTGCAGGCCATGGCAGAGGCTGTGGGCCTCGGAAAAATCCCGGCAGTGCCGGCCATTTACATCGGTTCCTTTGAAACGACTGTGAAGGATCTCACCACGGCTTACATGATTTTCCCGAATGAAGGCCTTCACAAGCAGACTTACATCATCGAGCGCGTGGATGATAGCGATGGGAATGTGCTCTACCAGGCACCGCATATCGTCGCCGCCCAGCCGGCGATTTTGCCACGCATCAGCGACATGGTTTCCACAGTTCTGCAAAAAGTGCTGGATCACGGCACCGCAGCGAGTGCTCGCTCAATGGGATTCACCAAAATCGCCGCTGGAAAAACCGGCACCACCAACGAGTACCATGACGCATGGTTTGTCGGTTACACCAAATCGCTGACCTGCGGCGTGTGGGTCGGCCTCGACCAGCCCGAGACAATCATGTCACACGGTTACGGCGCCGCCCTGGCGCTCCCGATCTGGGTCGATGTGATGAATGCCGCCTCCAGCCAGCGTTACCCCGCCACGGCCCTTCCCACCTACCAGCCGTCCCCTTCCGAGGAGCCTGCGCCCATCCGGGCGATTCAATCCGCTCCCGGCAACATCTTCAGGACCCTCCGTCACCTTTTCGGTGGTGACCATTAGGCCGTATCCGTTCAGGGCGACTTTAACTTCAGAGGCATTTGGAGGGCGGCGTTGCAGACGGCGCATTCGTCGCCGCCCTCGTAGCCGGCGGCATAAAATTTCATGCTGTTCTGACCGTGCATGTTTGAGGCGAAAGAGCGCAGCGCGTTCATGCCTTCTTTTCTTCTTTTTCCGAGCTCTTCAATCAAGTTTTTCTTTTGGGTATCGGTAAGGCTCGAGTGGTCCATGCGGTAGGAAATCCATTTGCTGACGAGTTCGTTGACAGCCTTGAGCCTGATACCGGCTTTTTCGGAGCGCAGGGCGTCGGAGACTTCCTTTGGCAGACCGAAGCCGAAGGTGCGTTCCTCAGTCTGGAAGTTTTCCGTTTTCGTGTGGGTGATGCCTGGCCGAAGTTTGTAGGTGACGATGGCATCCTCCACTGGCATGCAGATCGGGCAGGTGTAGATGAAATTGAGGTAGCCGCCATCCTTGCCCTTGGTGGCGAGGAGCGAGTCCACATCCGCGCTGGATACACCGTCGCGGTAGAGGCCCTCCAGGGTGGCGAAGAAGATGAACTGGTAGGTTTCGTCGAAGAGTTTCCCGTCGTTGGCCTGTGCTTCCTGCGCGTGGGCAGAGGAAGGCGCTGGAGTATCTCCGCCAATGAACGCAGTGAATACGAAGTAGAGCGGGATGAAGATTGCGGCTGAGGTGAGGAGAATACGTATGAGCGATTTCATGCGGATGTTCATGAGTGTTAGACGGGAATCGAGCGTGTTTACTCCGGAATGTTTTCCCGGGTAATATCGCGATATTACTGCACGGATTTCGTTTCGTAGATGCCGATGCTCGTGATCAAATCAACGGCGTGCTGCAATACCACGTCGTGCGGCAACGGCTTGGGGCGCTCGGTTGATTTTACGCGTTGCGCGGCCTGCAGCGCGTCCAGTTCCGGGTTCGTGCCAGCAACGAGCGAAGCTTCGTTCATATGCAACCGCTCGGTTTCGAAGACAAACTGGCTCACGCCTTTTTCCTGGCTTAGCCGGAATATTTCCCGCTTCATTTCAGCGGGCATGGCGACTGCCTCGTCGGGTTTTACGCCATTCGGAAAAATGGAGACGTTGCCGGGAAGCACGACCTCGGAGACGGCCACGCGCAGGATTTTTCCGCTTGGAAGAGAGAGGTCGGAAAACTCCACGGCTTGTCCCGGAGTGTTCTGGCCGATGATCATCGCGTTGGCAAAAATCCGGAGCGCTGCGGCCACTACCTCGGCGGCTCCCGCGGTATCCTTATCGACAAGGACCACGGTCAAACCCTGAAAGCTGGGATCTTGATTGGAAGTCATGATCCGCTCCTGCTTTGCGTTCGTTTTCTTAATGGTAAAAAGAACCTTTCCCTTCGGGGAGAAACGCTTGATCACTTCCGCAGCCAGATCAAAGTCACTGCTGCCAGAGGTGGCCCGCAGATCGAGCACCACGGACTTCAGCATTTTGCTGTTGAAGTTTTGGAGGGCGGCATCCATCTGGTCGAGATTCCCTTTTACAAGCGACCCGAGGCGCAGGTAGCCGATGCGGTCATCCAGAATTTCAGCGAGGAAAGGACTGGCCTCCGGATTTGGCGGGGGCTGGGAAAAGACGGATACGCCGGGAGCGAGCCGGTCGAGGAGCCCTTGCAAGGTGGCGCGGCTCAACTCCTGATCGCTGAGAGCCGAGGGATTGATGTAGTTGTTCTTGAGCAGATCCAACGCATTGCTCAAATCGCCTTGGGAAAGCCCGTCGATGATGGTGCGAGAATCCGGAGTGGCGGAAGGTGAGTCCGCTGTTTTTCCAGGACTTGCCGATGCAGAAGCGGAGGGAGCCGGACTGGAAGGCGCAGACTCCGCGAAAAGCCCCCGGTCCTGCGCCAGGACCATGAGAGCGAAGAGAAATACCGCGAGGGGTTTGATACTCATAGATGAGCTGCGCATAACCTAGCCGACCAAACCCTTTTGAGCAATATCCGTTCGATAATGGCAGCCCTCGAAATGGATACGCGCCACGGCTTCGTAGGCGCGTGCCTGCGCGGTGCGGAGGTCGGCGCCGAGTGCGGTAACTCCCAGGACCCGACCGCCTGCGGTCACCACCTTGCCGTTATCGAGTTTCGTTCCCGCGTGGAAAATGATCACGTCGTCGCTTTCTTCGAATTGCTCCAAGCCGGTAATCGGCAGGCCTTTTTGATAATCCCCGGGATAACCACCCGAAGCCATCACCACGCAGACCGTGGCGCGGTCGTCCCAAATGATTGACTGGCGATCGAGCGCGCCGTCGATGGTGGCTTCCATGAGATCGACAAGATCATTTTTCAAACGTGGGAGCAGCACCTGGGTCTCGGGATCGCCGAAACGGCAATTGAACTCCAGCACGCTTGGGCCGCCGCTCGTGAGCATGAGACCGGGGAAGAGCAGTCCCTGAAAAGTGATGCCTTCGGCCTGGAGGCCCTTGAGGAATGGTTGCATGACTTCACGATGCACGCGCCCTTCGATTTCCGGAGTGAGTATCTTTGCGGGGCTGAATGTGCCCATGCCGCCGGTGTTCGGGCCGCGGTCGCCATCGAATACCTGCTTGTGATCCTGCGCGCCGGGAAAAAGGAGGTAGTTTTTACCGTCCACCAGCGCGTGGATCGAGCATTCCTGCCCTCGTAAAAATTCCTCGATCACGATATTGCTCCCGGCCTCGCCGAACTGCTTTTGCTCCATGATGCGATAGATCGTCTTCGCCGCCATGTCGGAGCTTTCTGCGATGACCACACCTTTGCCGAGCGCGAGGCCATCGGCCTTGATCACCACGGGGTATTTCATTTTTTGACAGAAGGCGTGCGCTTCCTCGCTTTTGGAAAAATGGCCGGATGCCGCCGTGGGAATGCCGTGGCGCTGCATGAATTCCTTTGCGAAAATCTTGGAGGATTCGAACCGCGCAGCCGCCCTTGTGGGACCAAAAATACGCAGGCCATTTTTTTGAAAAAGGTCGACGATGCCAGCGGCGAGCGCGTCATCGGGGCCGACGACGGTGAGGCCGATCTTTTCATCCTGTGCGAATTTCAGCAGACCGGCCAGATCGGTGACGGAGATGGGAACGTTCGTTGCCAATGTGCCGATTCCCGCATTGCCAGGAGCGCAGAATATCTTTGTGACACGCGGGGATTGCTTGAGTTTCCAAACCAGCGCGTGCTCACGCCCGCCACTGCCGATTACGAGAATTTTCATAGTTGGGTAAAAATTAAGAAGTCAATTTGTAGCGCCGGTAGGCGATATCGCAGCCGCAGGGGATGCAGAGGGGGAAGGCGACGGGCTTGGTGTCACGGATGAAACCGGTGAGGGGGATGGCGCAGGCGAAGTGGATGGAGAGGGCGACGCAGGTGATGGCGGGGATGACGAGGGCGTCATGGAAGGCGAAGGACTTGGAGAGGGAACCGGGGTAGGAGTTGGCGTCGGAGTCGGAGTAGGTTTAGGCTTGGTCAAATCCTCCCAGGCTTTTAGTTCACCCGTGTAGCCGCCCATTTCGGTGAGGAGCTTGTCACAGCTTGCATGCCATTTATCAAGATCGGGTGCGGCGAAGGGTTTGTCGGCGGAATCAGGGAATACGATGTAGGTGATCTTGAGATCGCTCACCGGCCGATTGTTCGCATTTGAGAGCGTGTTGATCTCCTTGCAAATGCGCAGCGAAGCCTCGCCGATTTTGTAGTTGGGTCCGGCATCGCCGACGATTGCGGGATAAATCGCGTTGTTATAAATCACCACGCAGTAATCACCAATCTTCGGCGTATAGGGCTGGTAATCCTGCGACATCAACGAGCCGGGCAGGGAGATGTAAGGATCGTCGGCAGCGACGAGGAAGCTGTTTTTTTTCAATTGAGCCATCACGTAGCGCGCTTCCGGGATCAGGTCGTCGCGCAATGTATTACTGCGATCAGGAGCGGTGGTTTTAAGAGCAAATTCCTGCTCGTAACGTCTCAAGCGGTCCGCACTGCTGGAGAGGAACGGATTTGCCGCTGACGTCGTCTTTGTCCACTTGTAGCTCGTCATGGGTTGATACGTGCTGGAGGAGCCATCCACGTTTGGCACCCGGTCGCTGTCGGATCCATCGGTGTCCACTTCCATGGAGGCTTGTATCAAGAGCGCGCGCCGTTTGGTGGCGGGATTTTGCAATTCCAGCACCGTCTCGCAGTCGAAGAAATGCTGGCGCGAAATGAGCTGGTCGAGACGCGGAAGATCACGGCGGAGGGCGTTGACTTTCAGCCGGTAAAAATCGTCGTAAAACGGGGATATCCTTGCCTTGGGGAGATCGGTTTCCAGCCAGGGGAGCAGCTTGGGGAGATTGTCGTTCAGCTTGCGCAATTCCTGCAGGTCGGAATGCGGTTTCGGCACTTTGACTTTAAGCTGCAGGTCGAGCGTGTAGCTTGACGGGGAGTTTCGCTCATCCTTCGCCGTGGTGCCGCTCTCGATTTCGACCGATGCGTGGACCAGGATGCCGCTGAAAAGCTTTGCCGTATCCATGGTTTTCGAAGGCACGTAAGGAATAGGCACCGGTGTTGGCGTGGGGATGGGCGTCGGGGTGGCTACTGGCGGCTCGGGTGTGTGTTCGACCTTACAACCATCCAGTGAAAGCAACGCAACGCTGAGGGCTGCCGCCGTGCGGAGAAAACGCGGATTCACTGGATGAAACCCTCCCGCTTCATGCGCTATTTTTTATACCATGCCAGCAATGTCACGACGATGCCGGCGAGGCTGAGCAGCGACATAAGGCCGGCTGGAATGGGGGTTTTCTTTTCGAGATAAGTAGGAATAAAACGGCCCGCGAGCAGCACCGACACGATAAGTCCAAGGATCAGCGCCCCGTTGAGTTTCGAGTGGATGAGATAAGCGGCGAGGAGCAGAAGCACGCCGGAAACCCCGCCTGCAACGAGTGATACGACGCTGCGTTTTTTGACGTAGCCCATGCTTCCGCCGGCGATGGTGAGCAGGGCGAAGACGATGTAATAAATTCTGGTAAAATCAATCATGGTTTGTGCGAAATAACGGAAAATTGGCGCGTGTTCAACACGCATCTCGGATTATTGGCTTTCACTGGCAACGCGGTTGATAAGGAAGCGGATGACAAACATCGGCAACACGCATATTATAATGGCTGCGATGGTGGTAAGCAGACCGGGAGCAATACGCGCGCGGTCATTTGCGGTCGCGATCAATGCCTCGTGGGCGACCTGGGCTGCGGGGATTTTCAACACCGCCGGAGGCGCGGTGTGACGCGATCCCTCGCGCTCCGCGACGTCGCCAAATTCCGTATCGACGGGGCCGGGGCATACCGTGGTCACCGAGATACCGGTGTCGCGCAGTTCCGCACGCAGGGCCTCGGAGAGGCTGGTGACGTAGGCTTTTGTCGCGGCATAAACCGCAGTGTGCGGGAGCGGTAGAAAGCCTGCGATCGAGCTTACATTCATGATCGCCGCGCGTGGAGCTTCGCGAAGCATCGGGATCACGGAATATGTGAGCTTGGAAAGGGCGGTGATATTCACGCCAATGATGCGCTTGAGCTTTTCCCAGTCCGCCCCGGCGAAATCGCCGTGGTCACCGAGGCCGGCGTTGTTGATGAGCAGGGTGACTTTCAACCCGCTCGTTCGCAGCCACTGGATCATCGCGTCGATTTGCGTTTCATCGGCGAGATCGACGGACTGGCAATGGACGATGAGTTGCGGGTTGATCTGGATGAGGTCGCGCTGGAGGGACTCGAGGCGGTCGGTGCGGCGCGCGACCAGGATGAGCCGCTGTGCGTGTGGAGCGAGCTGCAATGCAAATTCCCGGCCGATCCCCGATGTCACGCCGGTAATCAAGGCTGTGCATCCCGTAAAATATTTCATAGTCATTTTGTTAATGATCGTTCAAAGCATCGGCAAACAAAAGCCATTTACCACGAAAGATGGTTCCACCATCCGCAGCATCCTCGACCGGACGAACGCCCCAGTGCAAAACCAGAGCCTTGCCGAGGCCGTGGTGCCGGCGGGTTCGCGGACGCAGCGGCATTATCATCAATTGAGCGAGGAGTTTTATTTCATTCTCGAAGGCAGCGGTGAAATGGCCGTGGGTGATGAAACGCGAACCGTCGGCCCCGGTGATGCGATCCTTATTCCAGCCGGGGCGTGGCATACCATCGTCGCGGAAACCACGCTCCGATTTCTTTGCTGCTGCGCGCCTCCTTATTCGCACGACGATACCTGGTTTGAGTAGAAGGCGTTGTATGAAGTGCGGTTGTACGGACAAACCGGTCAGCCCTGTTGAGGCCTCAAATGCTGAATCAAGGGTTTGGTTTGGGTAAATCATTTGTTCTTCGCGGGGGGCGCAGTTTTGTGGGCGTGCTCATATTTTAACTTCTTTTCCAGACTTTGGATCTAGATAAGAACCGGTCTCCCATCTTTTAAGTGTAACGATTGCAAGCATTGCTATTGCTCGCTCTTCATTTTTGGCAGTGTTTAACACTTTCAATGCTTTGTCCGTTTTGAAATGCACTAAATAGCTGGCTGCCGTCACCCTAACTACAACTCTGTCGTCATCCAGCAGTGTGGCCAACGCAGAAAGCCCATCATTTCCGAGTGCCGCCAAATTGTGCAGCGCATCGGTGAAGCGAGCGTAATAATGATTAGCTTGTTGCGGATTATTAAACATGTTTTCGCCATGTTTTATAACGGACTCAGAGAATACGGTGATGTATTCATTTGCCTTTTCCTGGTGGTCGTTCATTTACTGCACCTCCAATGAAAAACGGATCAAGTCTCGGAATTGTTTGTAAGATATAACCGTTTGTTTAAAGTGTTCACATAGATGTCTAGCATTACAAACCAGACGTTACGAATAGCCACACGAAGCGCCCTCTATTATTGTTGCGCCGGCTGTGGCGATCCCGGCGGTTTAGCGGGGAGGGGTTGCTGGGCTTTCAGGATATTCGACTCGGGCTGGAGTTGAGTGGGCTTGCCGCTGAAGATCACGCGGTTTGGTTTTTCGCCGATGGACTTGGAGAATTCCTTGAGGTAGGTGGTGGCCACCTTGAGGTTCTGCAATACGACGCTGAGTTCCTTCAAGCGGCCGTCCAGGCCCTGGTTTGCGTCGCCCACGAAAGTGCCTGCCTTGCCGAGCACGTCATTCAGGTTTTTCTCCACGTCTTTCAATTTTGTGACGGCATCGTTTACATTGTCGATAGCCACACGCAGGTTGCCTTTGTCGGAAACCAGCAGATTGGCGTTGTTCAGGAAAGTCTGGCCAGCCTCGACCGCCTTGTGGGCGGAATCGAGGACGCCGTCGAGCCGGGGGACGATGTCTTTCACATCGCCGTTCAGGCTCGCGATCAATTCATCAGCCTTTTGCACAAGCGCGGGCGCGCCGCTCATGAGCTCGTCCAAGCCGCCAGGATGCCCCTGGAGGATGGCGTTGCTGGCGAGAGGGGTTTTATCGGGAGATCCGGCGGAGAGGGAGATGAATTTCTCGCTCAACAATGTGTCGGCGTTGATCGAAGCCTGCACGTCCTCCGGCAATGGAGGGACATCCTCGTTGATCTCCACGGTCACGCGCACGGCGTTCGCCGCGTGGTTGTCCTTGTTGACGGATGCCCGGCGCTCCTCCTGGCTGAGGGCGTGGATGGCGATCACGTGGCCGGCCGGCGCACCGGCGTAGCGCAATTGTGACGCGAGGTTGATGCCCGTGACATCGAGGTAGTCGATGCGGAGCGTGCGCGTTGGTTTTTTCAACTGGTAGCCCGAGAGCGCAAAGGTCAACGCAGCGAGCAGCACGAGGCTGCATGCGATCACGGCCAAGGCCACGAGATAATCCGACAGGTTCTTTTTCAATGTTTTCCCTTTCCGATGCGCTCCTGATTGCCCAGGAGCCTGTTGATGTAATCGTCTTTTGAAAGTTTCAATGGCACGGGGCCATCCGCCTCGCCGCGGATGAACTGCTGCACCTCGGGGTCCGGACTGTTACGGATTTCGTCCGGCGTCCCGCTGGCAATGATGGTGCCTTGTTTGGGCCCGGCGCCCAGCATGATCATCTTCGTGCCGATGCGGAAAGCGCTGGTCATGTCGTGAGTCACGACGACAGCCGTCATGCCGAGCTGCCGCGTGAGTTCCTGCGTGAGCTTATCGACCACGGCGGTCATGATCGGATCGAGCCCGGAGGTCGGCTCGTCGCTGAAAAGCAACTCGGGATCCAGCGCCAGGGCTCGCGCGAGACCGACGCGTTTTTTCATGCCGCCGCTGATTTCCGCGGGCTTCAGGTTTTCGAAACCGGTGAGGCCGACCATTTCGAGTTTCATCTTCACCATGAGCTCCACAATGTCGGAATCGAGTTTGCCATGCTCGGTCACCGGCAACGCGACATTCTCGCCGACCGTCATCGACTGGAGCAACGCGCCGCTCTGGAAGAGCATGCCGTAACGGCGGCGGATATGGGCGAGCTGGCGCTCGTTCATGGTAGTGATCTCCTCGCCGAAAATTTTGATCGAGCCACTGGTTGGTTTCATCGCGCCGTTGATGTGGCGCAAGAGCGTCGATTTGCCGCAGCCGGAGCCACCCATGATGATCATCGTGTCGCCCTTGAAGACCTTGAATGACAAGCCGCGCAGCACCGTGCGGGAGCCGAATTTCCGGACCAGATCGGTGACTTCGATGATGGGGACGGGGTCGCTCATGCGAAGAAGAAGACGGCGGTGAGGGTTGCGTTTGCGATGAGCATGCTCAGGAGGGAATAGACCACGGAGTTTGTGGTGGCTTCGCCGACGCCCTCGGCGCCGCCTTCCACCTTCATGCCGGTATCGCAGGCGATGGTGATGATGAGCCACGCGAAGACGAAACTTTTAATGATGCCGGAATAGAGATCCCAAGGGTGGGAACTGTTGACGGCGCGGAGGATGTAGCCTGCGGTACTCATGTTGAGCGCGAAATGGCAGATGACCCACCCGCCGAAAATGCCGACGTAATTTCCAAAAATGGTGAGGCAGGGGAGCATGATCATCATTGCGATGACCCGGGGCACCACGAGGAAGCGGATCGGATTGATCGCCATCACATTGAGCGCCTCGATTTCCTCGGAGACTTTCATGGTGCCGAGTTCCGCCGTGACCGCCGAGCCGCTGCGGCCGATCACGATGACCGCGATGAGGATCGGGCCCAATTCGCGCAGGAGCGAGACCGCCACGAGATCGGGCACCCAGGCGCTTGCGCCCAGAGTCTGCAATTCGTGCGCAGCCTGCATCGCAAGCGTGACGCCAATGCTGAACGCCGTGAGCGATACCATGGGGACCGCCCGGACGCCGATGTGTACCATCTGTCTAAAGACGTGTGACACCCGAAAAGGCTTCCCTGTGAGAGGGGCGATGAGCACCCAGTACAATATGCTGAATACGAACTCGAAGTAGTTTTTCAAGCGCGGAGATTCAGGACTTGGTTTGGAGGGCCGTCGTGGCTTCAGCCAGCGTCGGGTAGATTGAAATGATCTCGTTGAGGCGCACGAGGTCGAAAATGGTCCGCACCCGGGTGCTGAGGCTGATGAGGGCGATCTCGCCGTTGTACTTGCGTGAGTCGCGGCGGTACTCGACCAGTGTGGCAAGACCCGAGGAGTCGATGTATTCCACGCCACCAAAATCGATGACGAGCGCGCGGCAGCTCTTTTTGATCTTTTCCTGAAGGACCTTGCGCAGCTCCGGGGAATGCTGGAGATCAATCTCGCCCGTGAGATTGAGGATGGTGATGCCGTTTTCCTCTTTTTCAGTCCATTGCATGGGGCAAAGGCTTTAACACTGGTATGGAGGAAACGGAAGCTATTTTCCATAAGAGGGATGCTGTTGGGGTTTTGGGGAGGGGGATTCAGGAAGGGTTGTCATTCGTCATTCGAGCTTCGTCATTGATTCTCTTGCGACTCATTCTCTACTTTTATTTAGAATTGTTCTTGATAACCAGTCTCAATAGCCGGATATTGTCTTACTCCCATGAAGAAAACCGAGCCTAAATCCTGTAATGAGACCATCCATGAGAATGGGTTCCGTTTCACGGCGCAGCGGCGCGAAGTTTTTGATGTCCTTATGGCCAAGCGCGACCACCCCACCGCTGTGGAAGTATTCATGAGGGTGAAGGAAAAGATGCCAAGCATCTCCCTCGCCACGGTTTACAACTGCCTGGAGACGCTCACCGAGTGCAACCTGGTGAAGCATGTAAACCTGGATCGCGCCCCGTCCCGCTACTGCGCGAATCTTGAGCCGCACGGCCACTTTTTCTGCACGGAATGCGGGTCTGTCATGGACGTCCCGTTTTCCAAAGATGAGGGAGTGGAGAAAACATGGGAACTCCCCCCGAATTCCGTCGTCACGCATCACGAGGTCACGCTCCGCGGCCTCTGCCCCGACTGCGCGGGCCAAAACACAACTTTAAAAACCAAATAAAAGTCATGAGTTCATTAGTCATCAAAGATTTGCACGTTAATATCGGCGACAAGGAAATCGTTCGCGGCCTCAGCCTCGAAGTCGAGCGCGGGAAGGTCCACGCGATCATGGGGCCGAACGGCTCCGGCAAAAGCACGCTCGCCAAGGTGCTTGGCGGCCATCCCGATTACACGGTCACCAGCGGCGAAGTCCTCATGGATGGCGAGGACATCCTCGCACTCGCGCCCGACGCGCGTTCCCGCAAGGGGCTTTTCCTGGCGTTCCAATATCCCATGGAAATCCCGGGTGTGAGCATTGCAAATTTCCTCCGCGCAGCCGTACAATCCCGCCTCGCCGATGGCGAGGAACTCGAGGCCACGGAATACTACGCAAGGCTTTACGAGAAGATGGATGCGCTCGAGATGCCCCGCAATTTCACCTCCCGCTCCGTGAACGAAGGCTTCTCCGGCGGCGAGAAAAAGCGCAACGAGATTTTGCAGATGGCGATGCTCAATCCGAAATACGCGATCCTCGACGAAACCGACAGCGGTCTCGACATCGACGCGCTCCGCATCGTCTCCGGCGGCGTGAACAAGCTGCGCGGCCCCGAGGTCGGCATCCTGTTGATCACCCACTACCAGCGTCTGCTCGACTACATCGTGCCCGATTACGTCCACGTGATGGTCGAGGGACGCATTGTGATGAGCGGCGACAAGGACCTCGCGCTGCAGCTTGAGGAAAAGGGTTACGACTGGGTGAAAGAAGGCCTGCAGGAACCTGCGGGAGTTTAATTTTTCAACATTTGAAAGGGAGAAAATCATGAGCACAGAAACAGCAAGCAATCTTAATATCGACCGCAGCATCGGCGACTTTTCCTATCCCGAGAGCCATCAATACGATGCAGGCGTCGGTCTGACTCATGACACCATCGATTACATCGCAGGCGTGAAGGGCGAGGCCGATTGGGTGCGCGAGTACCGCCATAAGGCGCTCGATATTTTCACCAGCAAGCCGATGCCGACACACTGGGCTTCGCATGATCTCGACGCGATCGTGTTCGACAATATCCGTTACTACCTTTCCAACGGACAGAAGGCGAACCGCTCATGGGATGATGTGCCCGAAGACATGAAACGCACCTTCGAGAGGCTCGGCATTCCCGAGCAGGAGCGCCGGTTCCTCGCGGGCGTCGAGGCGCAGTTCGACAGCGAGGCGGTCTATTCCAATATCAAGAAAGCAGTCGGCGACCAGGGCGTGATCTTTGTCGGCCCGACCGAGGGTCTGCGTGACCATCCCGAGATTTTCAAGAAATGGTTCGGCAAGGTCATCCCTGCCGGCGACAACAAATTCAGCGCGCTGAACAGCGCCGTGTTTAGCGGCGGCTCGTTCATTTACGTCCCGCCGGGCGTGAAGGTGAAGCATCCGTTGCAGGCGTACTTCCGCATCAACGCGGAGAACTTCGGCCAGTTCGAGCGCACGCTCATCATCGCCGACGAAGGCAGCGAAGTGATGTACATGGAAGGCTGCACAGCCCCGAAATTTGAGACCGCGACGCTCCACTCCGCAGTGGTCGAGCTCGTGGCAATGAAGGGTGCCAAGATCCAATACATCACCGTCCAGAACTGGAGCGCGAACGTCTTCAATCTCGTGACCAAGCGCGCTGTCGCCCACGAGGAGGCTGAGGTGAAGTGGATCGATTGCAACATCGGTTCGCGCCTTACCATGAAATATCCCGGCGTCGTGCTGAAAGGCCGCAAGGCCCGCGGCGAGGTCATCTCCATCGCGCTCGCAAACGACGGCCAGCATCAGGACACCGGCGCAAAGATGATCCATGCCGCCGATGAAACTACGAGCAACATCATTTCCAAGAGCATCAGCGTCGGCAAGGGCCGCGCGACTTATCGCGGTCTCGTCCACGTTCCGAAGCACCTCAAGGGTTGCAAAAACAACACCGAGTGCGACGCCCTGCTCATCAATTCCACCAGCCGCACCGACACCTATCCCGCAATCACCGTTCGCGGCACCGGCAATGCCGTGCAGCACGAAGCCAGCGTTTCGCAGATCAGCGCCGAGCAGATTTTCTACATGCAGCAGCGCGGTCTTACCGAAGGCCAGGCGATGAGCTTGAGCGTGAACGGTTTCGTCAACGATCTCGTCCGCCAGTTTCCGATGGAATACAGCGTCGAGTTGAAACGCCTCATTGACCTCGAGATGGAAGGCTCGGTCGGTTGATCCCCGGTCGCACGAATAAAGAATCATGAGCGCAGGAATTTTAGCACCCGAAGAAATGAATCAATTGAATGCGGAGGAAGCCGAACTGATCATCAACAAGCCGGAGACTTTCGGAAATTCAGGATTCGCGGATTGGTTTCAAAAACTTCAGTTGGATGGCTGGGAGGCATTCGATGCCGAACCCTCGCCGCGCCGCACCGACGAGGCATGGCGCTTCGCGACGATCAAGTCGCTCGACATTTCCGGCTACTCAAAACCTCTGCCGGTGCCGGACGCCGATCAAGCTGCGTTAATAGAACGCTCCGTTGGACTTAAGGAAACTGCGGGCCGGATGATTTTTGCAAACGACCAGCTTTTGCAGCGCGAGGTCCTCTCCGACGATCTCAAGCGCAAGGGCGTGATCTGGGAGCCGATCGAAAAAGCGGTGATCGAGCACGAGGACATTTTCCGCAAGCATTTCATGACGCAGGAAGTGGTGCTCGGCTCGAAGAAATTCGCCGCGCTGCACAAGGCATGGGTGAAATCCGGCACGTTCCTCTATGTCCCGCGCGGGGTTGAGATCGATCTGCCTATCGAGGTCTTCCACTGGCTGCACGGTTCCGGCGGTTCCACATTCCCGCACACACTTCTGGTCGCCGGTGAAAACAGCAAAGTCACCCTGGTCGATTACTTCGAGTCCTCCGACAATCAGGCGCCCGGCCTCGCTATCGGCGTGAACGATCTTTTCCTAGGCGCTGGCGCAAAACTGACTTACATCTGCTCGCAGAACTGGAGCGAGAAAACCCTCGCATTGCAGGTCAACTCAACCGTCGTCGGTCGCGACGCCTCGGCGGTGAGCATGAACCTCAACCTCGGCGCAAACTACGCCCGCACCGAGAGCGTGAGCCGTCTCGTGGGCCAGGGCGGTCGCAGCGACATGCTGGCCGTCTCCGTGGCCGATGGCACGCAGGAATTTGATCACCGCACCTTGCAGGATCACCAGCAGCCAAACACCGCGAGCGACCTGCTCTACAAAAACTCGCTCTCGGACGCAGCCCGCACCATTTTTGCCGGCCTCATCCGCGTGGAGCCCGGCGCGCACAAGACCGACGCCTACCAAAAAGTGCGCAATCTTTTGTTGAGCGACGAAGCCGAGGCCAACAGCGCCCCCGGCCTCGAGATCGAGGCCGACGATGTCCGCTGCACGCATGGCGCCACCAGCGGCCAGATCGACGAGGAGGAATTTTTCTACATGCTTTCACGCGGCATCGCCCCGTTGGTCGCCCGGCAATTGATCGTCTCCGGCTTCCTCAACGAAGTCGTCCAGCGGCTGGGAAACCAGGCGGTCGGGGAAAAGTTGAACAGCCTCATCCAGGCGAAATTCGACCGGATCAAAAGCCGCTCACGGAAGTAAAAAGTATCTTTGGAATTGACAGCCCGCGCCGATGCTGCTTTTTTGCGCGGTCCAAAATTACAAAAATATGATTGCTGCATGTCTCATCGGTACTACCATTTCCATCATCTACACGTTCATCGTAGTGATTTACATGCCGAAGGAATAACTCCGGTCGTTTGACCGCTTTTTCAATCACTTAGCGGGATACATCGTTCAGCGTGAACCGTACAGGCACATCCACCCGGCTTGCTACCGGGAAACCGCCCTCGCGCGCCGGCTCAAAAGTCCAGCGCCGCACGGCCTCCATCGCGGACTTGTCCAGCAACGGATAGCCGCTGCTCTTTGACAACGATACATTGCTGACGTTCCCTTCGGCATTCACCTGCACGCCGAGCATCACAAGTCCTTCCTGATGCGCGGCGCGCGCCGCGGAAGGATAATCCGGCCTCGGGTTGTAACGATAGCCAGGCCGCGTATTCGTCGCCGAGCCCCCGGTGGTTGCAGCGCTCGACACCGTCGAATTCTGGACCGCCGCCGCTGACCTTCGTGTGGATGCCGATGCCGCCACATGCGGCTTTGGCTTTTCATGATGCTGCGGCAGCGGAGCAGGGGTGGACATCACGGCTTCGTTGGAAGGCGGAGGCGTCGCCTCGGGTTCAGTGGGCGGGGGTGTGGCCTCCGAAGCTGGCGGGGTAATTTCAGGGGTAGGCTGGGGGACGGGCGAAGGCTCCGGCGTGGCGGCTGCCACGGGAGGCGCTGAGGGCGTCTCTGCTGCGGGTTGCACAAGATCGACAACCACTGGCGATCCCTCGTCACTCAAGGCCAGCGGTTTCGCCAAGGTGCCGAGCCGGAAGGCAAAGAGCAGCAGCGCATGGCAGAGAACTGCCGCCGCAAAGCTCACGGCCAGCTCCCGCTTCATGGCGCTGGTTTTGGTTTGGTTTCGATCGCCACTTTGGTGATGCCCGCCTTGCGCACTTCATCCAGCACGGCGATGGCTTTTCCGAATGCCGCCTTCTCATCCCCATGGATGAACACCTGCGGATCGGTCTCCTGCGCAAGCAACTGCCGGAGCGCCGCCTCGAGATGCGCATCATCCACCGGCTCCTTGTTGAAAAACAGATTGCCCGTGGCATCGATCGAGATTGTCGAGAATTTCTTCTGCTCCTGCGGGGCGCCCGTTGCCGCCCCGGGAAGATTGACGGGAATCGCCCGGTTTTTCACCATGGAGAGCGACACCATCACAAAAGTGGCCAGCAGGAAAAAAATGATGTCGATCAGCGGGATGATCTCGATCCGCGCCCTCTTTTTACTGCGTGGGGAGGGGATGGGTGTCATGGATTTGGAATGCCGTTCCTGCCGGCGCGCAGTAGTAGCATCTCGACCTGCGCCGATGCATTTTCGATCTCCTGCCTCGCCTGCTCCAGCCGGGCGTTGAGGTAGTTGAAAGGCAGCAGCGCCACCATGGCAATGAGCAGGCCGAATGCGGTCGCGATAAGCGCCTCCGCGATGCCACCGGTGATCGCCGTGGGCGCGCCCAGCTCGCTCGCGCCGAGAAGTCCGAAGGCGTGGATCATTCCCGTGACCGTGCCAAACAACCCCTCCAGCGGCGCCAGCGTCACGATGGTATCCAGCAGCGAAATGCCGCGATTGAACCGCTGCAATTCGCGCCCGGAAGCCTGCAGGATCGCGTTGGAATAAGAAACATCGCGATGTTCCAGCGCGTAGGTGAGCGTGCGTGCGATGTAATCCGGCGACTCCGCCCCTGCCGTCTGTGCCGCTGCGAAATCCCCCCGCTCCGCCTCCGTGAAAATACGCGCGACCACCTTCGGCTGCCTTTGTGCGCTCTCGCGGATGATGAACCAGAGCCGCTCGAACACCACGGTCAACGCCACCAGCGAAGTGAGAAGCAGCGGCCACATCACCGGCCCGCCTTTGAGGAAAATTTGGATCATACCTGTAAATTAAAGAATAGCGTTTAATGATAAACGATTATCAATTGCATGCAACCGGAAAACCTGCCGATTATCAACAGTCCAGCGTCATTCGCCATGAAAATGTAGGGTGCCGCCTGCTCAGTTTCATGAAGAATTTTTTTGTATTCACCAACCTCGCCGCACTACAATCCGCATTATCGCTTCTCAGCTACTTTCCTGTATCCGCAACCGCTGGCATCCTCTCTGGCGGCTCCGCAAGACTGCTGCTTACCGTCTCTTTCAGCGCAGATTCGATTTTACAGTCTTCACGCGCATTCCTGGGACAGGAATCAAAGTGGCGGTCAGGTTTTTTCGCGATGCCACATGGCTTGCCGCTCCCGCAACCGTGGAGCCCGCGGTTCGCCAGGCCTTCCTCGTGGTAATCGATGTCTTCAAGCCTGCGGTATTCTGGGATGTCGGCTCGAATATCGGCTTTTATTCCTGGTTCCTGCTACAGCATCCATCGACCGCGCAGGTCGTCATGTTTGAACCCGATCCCGTCAACTTCGCGCTCATTAAGCGGAGCCTGCGCAAAAACGGCATCGGCAATTGCACGGCGTTGAATATCGCATTGTCCGACCGGGCCGGGGAGACGACATTCCTCACCGATTCCGCCAGCGGCACGACCGGATGCCTGGAAACCGTTTCACACAGCGACGACGAGTACAGCCTTCACCACGCATATGCCATGAGCGATCCCATCACATGCCGCACCGGCACCATGGACGGCCTCATCGCAGAAGGGGTGCCGACGCCTGATTTTATAAAAATCGATGTCGAGGGAGCCGAGCATCTCGTTCTCGCAGGTGCTGCAGCATGCCTCGCCCGCCAGCGTCCGATCCTGATCATCGAGACATTTAACCCCGCAGTCATACGGAAAATAGCGGCGGCCGGTTACGCAACATTTTCCATCGACGGCAGTAATTTTCTCTGCATCCCCAAAGAGTTGAGTAGCGGCGTAGCTTCGGTAGAGAAATCTTTCCCTCGGTATTCTGGTAATCCTTGAACTCCCCGGCCACTACCCCGGCAGATCCTTCCCTGTCGTGGTAATGCTGAGTTTCCCGTGCTTCACCCCCTTGGCGCCTATGAGCCGGTCGGCAAATGCCTTGATCGCGGAGGCTTTGCCCCGCACGACCAGCACCTCCAGGCAGTTGTGGTGATCGAGATGCACGTGCAGCGTGGAGACAATCGTGTGCAAATGATCGTGCTGCAATTCCGTCAATGTCTGCTGCACGTGCGGATTGTGATGGTCGAAGACCACCGTCACAGTCCCCGCGGCTTCCACGTCGCCCAGCTCCTGCTGGTGTTCCACGAGATCGTCGGAAATCATGTCCGCTATGGCCAGCGACCGGTTGTCGTAACCCTTTTCGCGCACCATCCTGTCGAGTTTTTTGAGCAGCCCTTTTTTCAAGGACACGCTGAATCTTGCCACGCCATCGTCACTCATAGTGCCTTGCAGCCTATCACAGTCCCCGGTGGCTGTATAAGGGCATTCCGGAACTTTTCCGCCAAAAAACCTTGATCTCCCGTTTCCCATGGCGTACCACTCGCCCCGGTTCTTTGTTAAAGTAAGGTAAAGCAAGTGGATGCGAGAAATTCCGTGAAAACCGGAAGCAGTTGCGCTGCTGTAACTGGATACAACTTTCCAATATGCCAATCGTCGGGAAACCGGCGGTGAAGGCGGGAAGAAGGCTAAGCCAGGAGTCAGAACATTCGCCCCATTTGCTCTCATTCGAGCCCCCGCGTGTGCGGGACCGCCCGGCAAAACTTCTTCGCAAAAAAGAGGAATGAGGGATCAGAAACCCGCGCGGCAGCGCTCCATTTCGATCTCTCGAAACTTGGAGACATATATAGTGAAAAAACAAATCATCGTTCTAGCATGCGCCTTTGCGCTCAGTTCCGTAGCGGCATCCGCCTACGATCTCGTGGAAAATTTTTCGACCAATCCCCTGCTTCCTGGCAGCGGCTGGTCTTTTGGCGAGGGGGATAACTCAAACAACCAGTTCACTTGGGACAGCACCACCAGCTCGCTGGATGTCCATTTAAATTCGTCGCTCCCCACCGCCCGGCTCGATCTTCCGCTTGGTACCACATTTACCGGTTCCACCGATTTCACGCTGACTGCGCGTTTCAGCTTCACCGTCACCAGTGCCCCAAGTGACCAGCAGATGCAATTTGCCTTTGGTCTTACAAATAGCGTTACCACCGGCGCTGATCGCACGGGTAGCAATGCGAATTTTTCATCGGACGATACGTTCAACACCGTGGAATATGATTATTTTCCCAACGTGGATCCGATATTTGGCGGTCCGACTTTGACCCCGACGGTCTTCGGGGCTCAGTCGGGGAGCAACGATGCGTTTAGCAACTTTGCTTCGGTATTCGGCCCTTCCTCGCTTCTCACTGGAAATCCGCTGCCGACTGCCACTGAGTTGCAAGCGACCCTCGCTTATAGCGCCTTGGGTCAAACTCTTACTCTTACGATTCAACAGGTGAATCCCGACGATTCCCTTACGCTCCTCGATACCGTGCCTCTTTCGACTTCATCGCTGGACCCCACGTTCTCTGTCGATACACTTTCGATCATGGCTTATAACGACGGATTTACGACCAGTTCCGATCCCTCTCTGGTTGGCGACATGAGCTTTCAGAGCTTTGAAGTTGTCCCCGAGCCTTCCAGCGTGGGATTTTTATCGCTCGGCGCGGCAGGTGCCTTCGCATGGTGGAAACGCCGGCGTAAATAAGCGACTCTGCCACCGTGAAAAAAGCCTTCACACTCATCGAGTTGGTGGTGGTTATCGCCGTTGTAGGAATCCTTGCCGCTATTCTCATTCCGGCAATGGCGGCCGCCAAAAGGTCAAGTTCGCGCGCGATCAGCGTCAATTCGCTCAACCAGCTTGGCGTAGGGGCGCGCCTTTATTTGAACGACAATGGCGAGAACTTCTGGCCCTATGAGACGGTATCGTCGACAGGCACGCAGTGGTGGTTTGGTTTCGAAACCACCCAATCCACCCACCTGCCCGAAGGCCAGCGCACCTGCGATTATTCGCAGGGGACGCTCGGGCCTTATTTATCCACGGCGGGAGGGGTGAAGGAAGACCCCGCTTTTCTCCAGTACTACCCGCGTTTGAAACCCAAATATAAAAACGGAAACTACGGCTACGGCTATAACATCGAACTGGTCGGCCATACGGCAGGGCAGGTGACCTATCCTTCGCAGATGGTGGTATTTGCGACATGCGCCCAAGTGAATACGTTTCAAGCGCCTGCATCCTCTTCCAATCCGATGATCGAGGAGTTTTATTACGTGGAAATCTCGACCACTTCCGTGCATTTCCGGCATGGCAACCAGGCGCTGGCGGCGTTTCTTGATGGAAGCGTGCGTCCCCTGAATATGGCTACCGACATGATCCCTGGCACCCTCGACTCGCGGATACCCTCCGCCAATATCGGGCAATTACAGCCCACGTATTTAACGCAAACGGGCTGGTGAAATTCGGCAAAAAAAGCAATCGCAGTTTTCGGAAAACTCGTTAGATTACAGATGAATGCACGGCCAATCTGCCGTGGATTCCCACCGACCATGAAAAATATCTCCAAAGCCTGCCTCGCTGCAACGGTGCTGTTTGCCGTTGCCGTTCTTTACCGTTTGGGCCTCGGCCTGTATGGGAGCCATGCGGGATTTTTGTCCAACTTTGCGCCGCTCGCCGCCATCGCTCTTTGCGGCGGGATTTATCTTCCCAAAAAACTCGCGCTCCCGCTCCCGCTCGCTGCGCTTTTCCTTTCCGACCTCGTCCTGAACGCGCATTACCACGCCCCGCTGGTCGATGTGCAGATGGTTTCCCGTTACTTCGCGCTCGGCCTGGTCGTGGCGCTAGGCTTTGCATTGCGCGGCCGTGCCCGCTTCATCACCGTCCTCCCCGCCAGCGTCGGTGGCTCCCTGCTTTTTTACGTGATCACCAATACCGGCTCATGGATCGACCAGCCCGGCTACGCAAAAACCTTCGCCGGCTGGGTTCAGGCGCTCACCATTGGCCTTCCCGGCTATCCGCCTACATGGTCCTTCTTCCGCAACTCCCTCGCGAGCGACGTTCTGTTCTCGCTCCTGTTTGTCGCCTGCATGGCGCTTACTTCCCGCCGCGAAACGGCCACGGATTCCGCTGGCCTCGTCAGTTCGCCGGTGACGCGCTGACCGCGATTTTGTCGTAACCCTTCGCGCGGTAGATCGCCGCCGATACCAGCCAGCACACGGCAAAGATGCCGATGATCAGGTAACCCAGGTTGCCGAAGTTATCATTCAGCGATTTGATCAAGTCCCAGAATTTTCCCGCAAAGGCAAACTGGTCGCCGATCAATCCCAGCGTCTCGATCCCCCCCACCAGCAACGCCACCAGCACCGACACCGCGGTGATCGTGATATTGTAGAAAAGTTTCCGGAGCGGATTCAAAAACGCCCAGCCGTACGCCCCCAGCATCAGGATGCCGTCCGTCGTATCCACCAGCGACATCCCCGCCGTGAACAACGCCGGGAACACCAGCACCGACCACACCGGCAGTCCCTTGGAGGCCTCCGTTGCCGAGATCGCCAGCAGCGTCACCTCCGTCGCCGTGTCAAACCCGAGCCCGAAAAGAAACCCGAGCGGATACATGTGCCAGCTCTTGCGGATCAGCTTGAACACCGGGCGGAACAGATGCGCCAGCGGCCCGCCCCGCGACAGGATCATGTCCATGTCCTCCTCGTTATACACCCCGCCGCTCCGCACCCGGCGGAATGTCCGGTAAGTGCCCACCATGATGAAGATATTCATCACCGCCACCAGCAGCAGGAAAAACGCCGAAACCGACGTCCCGATGATCCCGCCCACCTCCTTGAAAGAATCGAACCTCCCCTGCAACTCACTCGCAAAAAAAGCCACCGCCGCAGCCATCAGCACCACCACCGTCGAGTGTCCCAGCGAAAAGAAAAACCCCACCGACACCGGCCGCTTGTTCTCCTGCATCAGCTTCCGCACCACATTGTCGATCGCCGCGATATGGTCCGCATCCACCGCATGCCGCAGCCCGAATCCATAGGCCAGCAGCGCAGTCCCCAGCAACAGGGGATGCGAGTGAAAAGCAAGATACGCCCAGATCCAAACCGCCACATTCGCCGCACCCAGGAGCGCATAAATGCCCACGATTGCAAAGCGCACATCCGCCGGCTGGTCCCTGAAAATTCGCCTGAGCACACCTTTCATAGTTTTATTTTGACTGGTCCACGTGCTCCTCCAAAACGAACACGGATATTACCATTAAACAATTCGTAATACCCATTATGTCAAACCAAAAACGCCGCACTTTGGCCGTATGGATCTCCAAGTCCCCCAGGGACGTCCGACCCGAGTCCCA